>Ga0315310_10000036_pt1 | contig 92901 bp, 85 predicted proteins | sample TDP5_MG_FD_203630 | JGI IMG/M metagenome (GOLD analysis project Ga0315310, IMG submission 203630) | Freshwater sediment microbial communities from Lake Towuti, South Sulawesi, Indonesia - TDP5 | ecosystem: Environmental > Aquatic > Freshwater > Lake > Sediment | place: Indonesia: South Sulawesi...
CGACCACCATCAACCCGTAGGCGAGGCAGACCCGGCCTTTATTCATATGAATCCTCATCTATTCGAAATCGATGGTTCACGCGACATAAGCTCAGCTGGAATCGCGTATTTTGTGAGTAAAGCCTTGGACAAAGCTAACTTGGACTTGGCCAGCGTAGCTATCGTTGGGGCACTTGGTGATTTGCAGGACAAATATGAACAAAGGGGGCTTGGCGGACCAAACGCTCTTGTGGTCGAGGATGCCGAAAAAGCAGGTTATCTAAGAACTGAAACCGACTTGATGTTCTTCGGAAGAGAAACCCGCCCCATTCACAGGGCCTTGGCTTGCACTACAACGCCATTCATTGCCGGCATAAGTGGCGAGGAAGACAAGAGCTTGGCTTTTCTAGCGAGTTTAGGAATCACGCCGAAGAAGGGTGAAAAATGGCGAGCGTTGCGTGACCTTGCTGAGGATGAGAAGAGGAAGTTGTTCAATGCCTTGGCTGATTACATGGTGTCGCATGGTTTGGGGGGCGATGTGCCGCTCAGCCTTCGCGGAAGCGTCTATACCTTGACTCGTGAAGAGCCTTGGACTCCGCTTCGCGATGCAAGAGAATTCTCAGTTTTGCTGAACGCAACAGGTCGTATGGATAAGCCGAGTCTAGGTATCGCTATATGTATGGGTGATCGTGGCGCGGCGCTAGAAGAAGCAAACGCTGTGTTGGAAGAGTATAGACGAGCTATTACAAAGTATCTGAACTGGCTTATGGAACCTGGCATGGGTCGTATTGAAGAGTTAGGCGATATCTATGTCGTGCGCGGTGAAGGCGTAATCGACGACAAAATCATAGGCACAATCTCGTCTATCCTATCAACTAGCCTCAAGAAGCCTGAAAAGCCGATTATCGCCTACTCGATTGTCTCTCAAGAGAACTTGGCCAAGATTTCAGCACGGGCTATCGACATCGTCGTGCGCGGAGGATTGAATCTAGGGGAGATTCTAAGGGTTGCAGCTGAGAAATGCTCCGGCAAAGGTGGAGGCCACGACATTGCAGCGGGAGCTCAGGTGCCTATTAACGAGCTCGATGCCTTTATCATAATAGTGGATAAGCTGGTCGGAGAGCAGTTGGGAGTTGCAAGTCTTGAACGCTGAAATCACGATATCCTACGAGACCATCCAAGAGGCTGAGGCTGTTGTGAAAGCCCTGACACCTGACAACGTTAAGGTTCCAAGAGGTTTGGCTATAAGAACCGCTAGGCAAGAAACAAATGTGTTAACGACAATTGAATGCACAAAGTTGCTGACTTTTATCGCCACAATAGATGATCTAATGAGTGCCGTGTCCGTTGCGGAGAGGTCTATTTCAGCCCTTAGACAACATTGAGTGTCTATCGCTATTGAGTATCTGCCTGTTGGAGCTCAATAACGAAGAGGTCTTTGCTTACGCGTGAAACATGGTGACGACATTTTCATGCAAGTTGCTGCTGACGCAGTGGCTCTTGTAACGACGACTTCGAATCGAAAACTTAACTACTGAGTCAATGTAATTAAGGGACGATTGCTAATCGCTGCTATTTAAAGCAGGGTAGCCGATGCGTTGCTATGCTGGACATCAAGCTGATTCGTGAAAATCCTGAGCTTGTTCGAAACAATCTAGAGAAGAGGGGAGACCCTGAAAAGTTACGGCTACTGAACGACTTGATACGACATGATAAGGAATGGAGACAACTCCTCACAAGACTCAACGAGCTGAGACATAAGAGAAGAATCGTGACTGAGAAGATTGCAGAGCTTAAGAAGGAAGGCAAGGATACAACTCAAGAGGTTAAGGAAGCAAGGAGCATTCCCGGAGAAATCCAAAAGCTTGAGAAAGAAGTTGAACACCGTAGGGAAGTGGTCAACAATCTCCTATATCGGCTACCTAACCTCCTCCACGAATCTGTGCCGGTTGGCAAAGACGAAAGCGCCAATGAAATCATACGTGTCGGAGGCAAGCCGCCCAAGTTTGATTTCCCACCCAAGAATCACTTAGAAATCGCGCAAAGCTTGGGCTTGATTGACGCAGAAAGAGGCGCCAAAGTGGCTGGCCGTGGCTTCTATTATTTGGAAGGCTCCCTTGTGCACCTCGATCTTGCCATAATGCAATATGCGATAGACTTTATGACTAGAAAGAGGTATCAATTGGTTGAACCTCCATTTATGCTAGGCCGCAAAGCATACATGGGGGCAACTGACCTCGAATTCTTCGAACAACAATTGTACAAGATAGAAGATGAGGACCTCTTCATAGTAGCAACAGCTGAACATCCCCTTGCCGCACTCTATATGGACGAAGTGATCGAGCAGAAAGACCTTCCGATAAAACTTGTAGGATTCAGTACTAGCTTTAGGAAAGAGGTGGGCGCACACGGCAAGTATACTAAAGGCTTGTTTCGCATGCATCAATTCAACAAGGTTGAGCAATTCGTGTTTTGTCAGCCTCAAGATTCATGGAGATTTCATGAGGAGCTTCAAAAAAACGCAGAAGACATGTACACAGAATTGGGTCTTCACTACAGAGTCGTAAACGTATGCACTGCTGACATAGGAAATCTAGCCGCAAAAAGATATGACATCGAGGTTTGGATGGCTGATGGCGTCTTCAGAGAGATCGGCTCTAACTCTAATTGTACCGACTATCAGGCGAGAAGACTGAACATAAAGTACCGCGAGAAAAAGGGAATGGCTCCAGCTGGTTTCGTGCACACTGTTAACAACACAGCCTTGGCTACAAGCCGAACTATGCTGGCGATATTAGAACAGTATCAGCAAAAGGATGGCTCTGTCTCGGTTCCAGAAGTCCTGAGACCCTATATGAAGGGAATAGAAAGGATAACAAAAGCCTAAGTGAAAATAAAGGTTTTAATACTCCACATAACCATTCTCAGACGCAACGAGGGCCGGAAGCATGTCTTCAAAGAAGCGTGTGCGCGACAAATGGCGAAGCAAGGATTGGTTCTCAATCGTAGCGCCACAATACTTCGGCTCAACCGAACTCGGCGCAATTCCAGCCGATGAACCCTCCAAGCTTGTGGGCAGAGTTGTTGACGCCACATTGTACGATTTGACTAATGATTTCGCGCATCAATATCTCAAGATGTTCTTCCAAGTTTCTGACATTGAAGGCAAAACAGCGCGGACCGTCTTCAAGGGACATGAATACAGCCGCGACTACCTCCGCAGTCTGGTCAGGAGAAAAACCACAAGGATAGACACGCTCCAAAATATAACCACAAAAGACGGTTACCAACTGCGGCTTGCCGTATGTGCTTTCACATTGACCCGAATAAGAACAACTCAGGAACAAGCTATACGAGCCGTAATGAAAAGAATCGTTGAAGAAAAAGCGAAAGTCCTCACCTTCGACCAGCTTGTGCAGGAAGTTGTGCTCGGGAAAATTGCATCCGACATATACAATGAAGCCAAGAAGGTTGCGCCTATGCGACACGTAGGCATCCGTAAATCCAAACTAGTCGCACAGCCTAGACAAGATGCTCAACCGACGGCTGCATGATAGAACTGCAAGGGCTGAGTTTTGCCTAACAACACATCTAATTCAGTTAGAAACAAGGTTGCCAAGGAAGCCGCTGTTCTTCTCTATACTCAGCAAGAAAAAGAGTACAAGCAAGCCAAGCAGCGAGCAGCAGAAACCTTAGGAACAAGAGCACTACCAAGCAACAAAAATGTAGCTGAGGAACTGGACAGGATAGCAGACGAAATGGAAGGTCCAGCTAGAAAGGAAAAGCTGACGCAAATGAGAAAAGATGCGCTCTCAATTATGGTCATGCTGGGCGAGTTTCATCCCAGACTTGTAGGCAGTGTATGGAGAGGCACGGCACACAGGAACAGCGACATTGACATCGAAGCCTTCACTTCAGATTGCAGCTTTGTGCTTGAAAGACTCGGGCATAACAATTATACAATTCGAAAGGCTGAGTGGCAAACCTTTACCAAGGCAGGAACCGAAAGAGCCTTTCACGTATACTTTACTTCGGCTTTTGGCAACCAGGTCGAGTTGGTTATTCGAAGCCCTGAGAAGTTGAATGAGATTGACAAATGCGAGATATATGGAGACATAATAAAAGGATTGAACGTGCATCAACTTCGAAGAGTGCTCATAACGAACCCTGCCAAGGAATTCGTACCCTTGTAGTCAGCAAAAATGATAGAATAAATATGAACTGTCTTGTTGAACAGTAAGTGCAAATAGGTTAAATATGGGTTTTTTATGTAGAAAACTTAGACACAGCCAACCAGTTATTGAAGTAAGTGGTGCCATCGGGAGCGAAGAGATGAAGATGGAGCTTGACAAGAAGCGCTTCAGAAAGATGTTCCCAAACCTAGCCGGTGAAATGGAAACCGATGAGAACCGAGTCAAGATTTTGTCTGTTCGCTCAGATGTCGGTGTTGCTGAACGTGCTTCTGCAAAGAGATTCGACAACTACATCCCTGACGCAGTGGACTATATCCGTCGATGCGACCATGAGAAGCAGGCGAAAGAAATCATTGATTACTTAGAAAAAAGACATGAAATCACAGTTGAATATGCCCAAAAGCTGAGGAAACAACTCAGAGCCAGGGGTGTTCGCAGCTTTGGACCGAAGAAACAAGATGATTACTATTCTCGTGCCGAATAGCCTCAACTCCTCGAATCAAGGGCATACTGCTTAATATGTGTCGACCTATTCTCAAAAGGAAAGTAAATAAGGACAATCTGTAGAATATACGCCAAAGCAAACTGAGAAATCCAGACAACATCACACTTGGTGAGTGACTTGAAGAGATCATGGATTACCGCTGCTTTGCTTGCTTTTTACGCTCTCTCAATCTTGGTAATCGCGTTGCCCTCAATCGTCAAAGCATCCTCTTCAACAACATCCCTAGACGTCAAGGTCGACCATGTCGTAGAGATCAGAGAGAGCGGCCTGCTTGTTATTAATGACACTGTGATATTGTCGAAACTCAGTGATAATGTCGAACTGCCGGAAAACTATGTGCTGGGATTCCCTTTCACTTATCAATACAACCTAGCATACGCGTTTGCGTATGAAGCCTCGAGTCCAAGTTCGAGGCTGAACCTTGAGCTCAACGCTGGAATGGGACGGATAGGTTTCTACGGCATCAACGTTAATCTTCCGCCCGCTGTTAACAAGTTCACAGTGGTTTTCGTGTTCTCAGGCAGCATCTCATTCAGCGTCTCTTCGCTTGAAGAGGCACAGGTCGTGTTCTATAATGCTAGCTTTCCAGCGTATCCAAGTCTGCCCCAGCCTGCATCACAAGTAAACCTGAAGATAATCATGCCCACTAGTCTAAACTACACGAGCAGTTCGTTTGAACAAGAAGGCATTAGCTTTACGGGGACAGTCGAAGGCGCCAGCCGCGTCTTCAGCTATACCAAGGGCAATGTGACTGAGTTTTCAGATCAACCTGCGTGGTTCTACGCCAGTAAAACAGGTGACACAATACAACTGCTGGATGTTAACCAGGTTGAGCGCAAAGTCGAGATTCTTGGCACCGAGCAAATATCTGTATCAGATTCTTACAAAATGGTCAACCGAGCTGGTGACATTGGAAAGATCTGCCTTAAGCTTCCGCAAGAATCATACTCCATTTCTGCCTTCGACGAATTCGGGCTGATCCCAGACAATGACTTGAAGACTGAACAGGCAGGCACATACACGAATGTTACGGTAACTTTTAGCTTTCCACACGCAGAAGGCGACGAGGTCTATGTATTAGTTCATTATAATCTTCCTTGGAAGAATCATGTCACTGTAAACACTTTAGGCGAGTTTCATGTATCCCTCTCGTTTTTTGAGAACTCTGATTGGGCAATAAGAAACCTAATTGTGACGGTTGTTTTACCTGAAGGTGCTACTTTACGTTCCTTCGTGGATTCTGAAAACCTAGCCGAACTTCAAAAGGCAGCCTTTTTGAGTTCACTTTCTTTTGCTTTTCAGAATGCCACATCCTTTCAGGATTTTTCGTTTGATCTCATTTATCAACGACAGATTTTCTGGGACTCGTTTCGCCCGACGCTTTGGACAGGCGCCTTCGTCTTAGTTGTGGGTGTTTTAGTCGCCGCGTGGCGTTTCTATCAACCTCCACCTACAGCTCCATTACCTACAGCCGTTGTTAGTGTGCGCGCTGAAGATTTGAACAACTTTGTGGGTCGTTACGATGAGAAGAGACGCCTTCTCAGGGATACTGAATCCCTAGAGGCAGCAGCAAGAAAGGGCAAGATACCCAGACGGCAGTATAAAGTGCGTAAAATGACCATTGACAGCCGTCTAACTTCTCTCTCACGCGAATTGGCAGCGCTGAGGGACAAGTTGCGAATGGCTGGTCCCAGATACGCTGAGTTAATGCGCCAATTGGAGGTGGCTGAAACCGACCTAGAGGGAGTCAAGGCCGACCTTAGTCGGACTGAGATTCGCTACCGACGTGGTGAAATATCCGCTGCAGCTTATCACAAACTGCTTGAGGACTCGTATCGGCGAAGAGACCGCGCTCAAACAACTATTGATGGCGTTCTGTTGAGGCTCAGAGAAGAAATAGCTTAGCGCAAACGTGATTCAAAGCCAAGCCACTGATGTATATCGGTAAGGTAAACGCTTTTATCTCGCGTTTTTCATTTCTGATAGGATTCCTCAAAAGGAGCCGGACTTCGAATGGTTGAAATCAAAATAGACAATGACAAGTGCGACGGTTGTGGAACGTGCAAAGACACATGTCCTGTCAGCGTATTTGAGATCAATGATGGAAAATCACACGTCGTCAACGTGAAGGATTGCCTGGCCTGTCGAGCATGCGAAATTCAGTGCCCGAATCAGTGCATTCAAATAATCGAGTAAGCGGTGTCGGCCCGATTATAGTTCCCAGTACATGGAATGAATCCGCTTCACGTTGCTTATGATCTGTTCTGCTTTTCTAACCATTCGCGGATTACCAACTGGGCGATTATCTCTTACCACGTACGACGCATGAGCCATTTTCGCTATAGCTGAGGTAACCATTTTTCCCAAGAAGTTGAGACTGTAGCCTCCCTCTAGGCTAACCACAAGTCTTTCTTCACAGAGCTTCGCTGCCAAACTCACGATCTTAGCAAGAGCTTCCTCATACCCCTTCATCGACATTGAGAGATCGCCGACCGGGTCTGCATAGTGTCCGTCGAAGCCCGCCGAGACCAGCATGAACTGCGGTTTGTATTGGTTGGCAATTGGCAAAGCGATTTCATCCAATGCTCGCTGGTAGATTGCGTCGTTCGTTTTGAAAGGTAAGGGCACGTTGACCGTGTAACCCATTCCTTCGCCTTCTCCTATTTCATCAGCGAAGCCCGTGCCCGGAAAACCACTTGAATCCTCGTGCAGACTGATGTACAGCACTTTGTCCGTGTTGTAGAATATTTCTTGAGTTCCATTTCCATGGTGAGCGTCAATATCAAGGATTAGAATACGGCTGAAGCCCAAGCGATTCAGCAGAAAAGAAGAGGCTACAGCGACATTGTTGAAGAGACAGAAGCCCAGTGAGTAATAGGCACCTGCATGATGCCCGGGGGGCCTTACAATTGCAAAGGCATTCTTCGTTTTCTTTCTGACCACAGCGCTCACAGCGTCTATTAACGCCCCGACAGCAAGAGTTGCCGCCTCAAAGCTTTTCGAACTAACCACCGTATCGCCAAGGTCAAGGACGCCGCCCCCTGCGGCACAGGTCTTTTCAACCAACTCAACATAATCTGTCTCATGCACCAGCTCCAAGTCTTCTCGCTTGGCTGGCTTGGGTTCAACATAAGTGCATTGCAGGGAATTTAGTAGTCCGCTTCGGCTTAACTCATCAACAATCACTCTTAGTCGGTTTGGCGTCTCGGGATGGTCAGGTCCAGGATCGTGTTCAAGAAATTTCGGACTGTAGTAGACTGCTGTGTGCACTTTGCCTCACTCTTGGGCTAGGATAGACTGTTTTAGAGACTTCTTCGACATACTTACTAGGCGTTAAGCCTTTGCCCCTCGCCAGATGTCTAAGTGCTCTGTCCACGCCCGTTGCGTATTGAATTGCCTTCTTCGGTCTATATGCAATGAATGCTGGGATGCCGAGATTTTCGGCGACTTTGCGCAGAACTCTTTTTCGTAGACCGTCGTTTTCTGATTCTATTTTCAGATTGAGGGGCAAGCCCAGTGCGAATCTTACGGCGCCCATGTCAGCAAATGGAAGGCGCAGGTCGATTTTGTTGAATGCGCTTATGGGCTCGTCTCTCTGAAAGTTCCTTTCGTATGACGTGACCGTGTCATCGTATAGCGCTTCAATTACCTTTTTGGCACCATGCTTTGCATAAACTTTCAAGTATTTGTGGTAGCCGCCAAACAATTCGTCAGCGCCTTGACCCGACAACAAAATGTAGTAGCCAAGTTTCGAAGCCGTTTGGGCAGCCCAGAAAAATGGAATCGCCACACTGGCTTTCATGACATCCGGGTCCTCCAATAACCAAAGAACCTTTGAAAGAGTTTTCTCAACATCAACGATCTTGAACGTTTTAACAGTGATTGGCATGCAAAGCGCTTTGGCGGCTTCTTTTGCATGCGCTAATTCGGGTTGCCCTTCTAGCCCTATTGAGATCAAATTCACCGCAACTCCACATTTCCGGGCTAGACGAGCGATTACGCTGCTATCTAAACCGCCCGAAAAGGCTACTCCGACTTTCTGAGCGTCTAATACTCTTTCTCGAATCGATTCTTCGAGAAGCTTCTCCAAGTGTCGTGCAGCTTCATGCAGCTTCATCTTTCTTTGGGGTGGTTGCCTAATGGATGAGACTGATTCAAAAGCGAATCCTGCTCGGTTCATCTTCGCTAGATTTCCTGGCGGAAACGGCTGCGCGTCTTTTACGCCAATGTTCCATAAAGCCTTGCGTTCCGATGCAACAGCGCATAATATTCTGTTCTCGCCATAATAAAGTGGCATTATGCCCAACGGGTCTCTTCCTAGCAGGATTTGCCTGTGTGACGCAGCAGCAAACGTGTAATGCCCATCAAGGTTCCTGAGGGCCTTTTTCGCTACCTGAAGTGGCAAGCACGTTTGGTTAATGCTCGCATGACCGAAAGGATGGGCTGGATGTTGAGGGAAGATCTCTCCTTCAAAAATGATCGCATAGTCATCTTCTTTGGACCGAATTGATTCATAACGCTGTCCGGTCTTTGACATATTGCGGCCCATGCACACACTTGAAATTATACCTGATTTTTTTCTTAATTCGTCAAAGGATTTGGTCGAGACTACACTACCTGGCGTTATTACTTCGTGGCTGCTTGTTCCTCGATGAATCAGCGCTTCGAGCATGATGATAACTAAAGGAACCACATCGTCATCACACTTGCTCATGGCTGCGACTACAGCGCCCATTGGGGAAGTCCTTCGCGTGCCGCTTTAAAGCGATATATGGTTTGACGTAGCTCTGTTTTAACACTTCTCAATGTGATCACTCGAATAGAAATCGATTGCATAACTCTCGAGCAAGGATAGATCTTGGTTTTTCCTAGAACGGAGAGTTTTTTAGGTCTTCACATTTCATTAGCTTTGGAGGCTCCTCTGTGGATCTTGAAGACTTTGAGAAGAAAGCAGTTGCAGCAATCAGTGAACTCAAGACTATGAAAGCAAAGGAGAGCACTCTTGTACATCACGATGACGCAGACGGCTTATGCTCAGCCGCCATCACAAAAACCGCGTTAGAACGTGAAGGCTTCCAAGTCAGAACCCTTTGTTTGGAGAAGACTTACCCCGAATTCGTTGAGGACTTGCATATACGAAAGAACGAGACAATAATCTATTCTGACATAGGTTCATCCCACGCCGACTTCATATCCAACGTTAACGCTGGCAACAACCTGACAATAATACTCGACCATCACCATGATCCCCCCGAGGCGACCGACAAAATGGTGTTCGACTTGAACCTAGAACGCTTCGGTTTTGAGGGAGACACTGAATTCTCTGGAGCCACATGCAGCTATCTTTTCGCGAAGATCCTGAACAAAGCGAACATCGATCTTTCTTATTTGGCGCTTGTTGGCAGCCGCGAAATCCCTGGTGACCTTGCGGGTTTGAATAGAACCGTGCTGGAAGAAGCCGTTAGGAATGGCGTAGTCAAGACTGAGGGGAAAAAAATTAGAGTTGCTCGGCTGGATCTAGCTATAGATGATCTTTTCTCCAAACTCCAGATTTTAGGCGCAGTTGGCTATTACCAAGGAGGACCGAAACTAGGCGTTCAGGCCTGTTTAACAGGAATCACAGGGCAGGTAAAAGCTACGGTTGAGGAATGGGAGCAAAAAAGAAAGAATGCGAACAAGAGACTGATTGGATGGCTTTATCGGCAAAGGCTGAAAGAAACGCAGCATTTGCAATGGTTTGATGCAGGCGACATGTACGAGGGCATGGGAACTAAAGTTATTGGGCAGTTCTGCTCCTTCTTGTCCTATCAAACAAGACTTGTCAAGCCTGATAAGTACATACTTGGTTTCATGAACGTTCCCCTAGAGATTCCAGGATGGCAAGGCAGACTGAAAGGTCCGCTGGTCAAAGTTTCAGTCAGAGTCCCAAAGACATTGCATGGACTGATCGACAAAGAAAAGATGCGAAGCGCAGTTGACCTAGTAGCAAAAGCCTCTGAAGGCTTTGGCACAGCAGATGGACACAAGTACGCAGCGAATGTTGTCATCCCAGCAGAAAAGAAGGAGCTTCTGGTGCGAAATGCTGATGTCTTCGCCCTTGTGTAAACACATTAGAGTCTAAATTGACTCCTTTGTGTCATAAAAATTGATATATACGTGTATGATGCCTTCTGTGGTGCTGGGAGTAAGCCATGGCAGATGTACCTAAGGAAGAGTGTGGAGTCTTCGCCGCCAAGAACTTCCAAGGCGGTTCGGTTTTCCAGCATATATATTGGGGACTGCGTGGTCAAAATCACCGCGGGCACCAATCTCATGGCATACTCACTTATGATGGCAGTTTTCACGTTTACAAAGGCTTAGATCTTGTTCCAAAAATAAGAGGGCAAGACATTCAGCCATGGCTGAACAAGTTGCCTGGAAATGTGGGGATAGGAAACGTTCGATACACAACTTCTGGTGGAACTGATGAGGAGTCGCTTATCAAAGGAACCCAGCCCTTCATCTTGGAGGCAGGTGGAAACAAGATCGCAGTAGCCTTCAACGGCAACATAGTGAACACAGCGCCGCTTAGATGGGAAATAAGAAATAGATTCGGTGGTTTTGCTTACGAGTGTGATGTTGAACTTGTGGGCAGCAAACTGCTGATGAGCTTGACGGAAAACAAGGACCTGCATGCAGCAGTAAAAAAATGCATAAGAGATATGGAAGGTGCCTTTTCAGTAGTTGGCATAACCCAAGACGGCGAAATGTTTGCATTCAGAGACCCTTATGGCATCAAACCCCTGTGCTGCGGTCACGACCCAACACGAAACGTATGGGCAGTATCATCGGAGACAGTAGGCTTAGACATAAACGGCTTCGAATTTGATTTTGAGGTTGAACCTGGTGAACTGGTCATAGCAACTAAAGATGGCTTCACCCACGAAGAAGCTGTGCCGTGTCGAAGAAAGGCTTTATGCGCTTTCGAGTTCGCCTACTTCGCCCGGCCAGATTCCAGACTCTGCGACCGCTTCGTGTATGAGGTCCGAGAAGAGTTTGGCAGAAACCTGACGCGTGAATACCCTGAAGTAGCCAAAGACGCTGACTTGATTATTTCCATGCCGGAAACGGGCGACGATGTAGCTTACGGGATGCATGAAACAACAGGGCTAAGATGGGAACGTTCAATGCGTAGGCACCGATACGTTACTGAGCGTGCCTTCATTCTACTACCTAGCGAACGCCAAGCCACTATAGACCGGAAGATAAATGTCTTGGCGCAGAAAGTCATGGGGAAACGCATTTTGGTTACAGAGGACAGTATAGTCCGCGGCGATACCACTAAGGTTGTGGTTGAAAAGCTTCGCCAATTCGGAGCAACTAAGGTTCACTTGTTCATCACTTTCCCACGCATAATCGGTCCGTGCTTCTACGGGATCGACATGGCCACTTACAGCGAACTGATTGGTTTTCGCTACACGCCAGAAGACATCGCGAAAATCATCAGCGCAGATTCCGTCAACTATCAGTCAATCGAAGGGTTTGTCAAGTCTATAGGCGTGAATGAAGATGAACTCTGCATGGCTTGTGTGACCAGTCGATATCCGACTCCGCTTGCACAGAAAATGGCAGATGAAATGAGGGCGCATGTTGAAAAGGGGCACAGGGAGACGGGGCGAGTCTACGAAGTAGCAAGCGTGATGTAATGGAGAAGGTTAGCGTACTCGTCGTGTCGTACGGCTCTAGAGAAGCTGCCATCGTAGACGCGTTGACTCGGAGCGCCAACTACAGGACGGAACTGTACGTTGCGGACAAGCAGAAGAATCCCTTCAACTTGAAAAAGGCGCGTGAACTAATAGTCATATCTGACCTTAACATAGAGGAAATAGCCAAATTCGTTAAGAAACGCAAAGACAAAATCGACTTCGGAATCATTGGTCCTGAAAAACCCATAATCGAAGGCATCCGAGACCTAATCGAACGCAAAACTCACGTTCCTATTATCTGTCCAACAAAGGAATTCGCCATAGAATCCAGTAAGGTGGCGCAGCGCCTGCTCCTCGACAAGGTGGCGCCTCAAGCCAATCCGAGGTTCAAAATCTTCAATATCAAGGATTACAGAAGCCTCGGTGCCATGAAAGGAGACGTCTACAGATGGTTAGATGAGTTAAAGAATCAAGCTGTAGTAAAGCCTGACAGACCAGCTGCAGGAAAAGGAGTAGGCGTTTGGGGCGACCACTTCAATACTCGCGAGCAGCTTTTTGAGCATTTTGCAGCCAATTGCCAGCACGGCGCTGTGATTATTGAAGAAAAGATCGAAGGTGAAGAATCCAGTTTTCAAGCCTTTTGCGACGGCAAGCATTTAGTGCCTTTGCCTGAGACACGGGACTACAAAAGAGCTTTCGACAATGATAAAGGACCAAATACGGGCGGAATGGGCGCATACAAAGACTCTGGCGATGTCTTGCCCTTCATGACAACAGAAGACAAAGAAAGGGAAATTGAACTTGTCAACAAGCTCTTCAGAGAATTGCGTAAAAGAGCAAACAGCACTGATTTACGGGGAATACCCTTCTACGATGCCTTTATGCACGATGGAAAAGAGCTCAAGATTTTAGAAAACAACAGCAGACCAGGTGACCCAGAAATACAATGTGTCTTGCCCATCCTGAAGGACGACTTTGTAGACATCTGCTACAAGATACTGGAGGGGAACCTCACCAAAGTCAGCTTGGAAAAGAAAGCAACAGTAGTAACCTACAAGGCGCCGCCAAACTATGGCGGATACGCTACCGCTTTTCCAAGTCGCGTAAAGAATAATAAAATGAGCTCTCCCGTTGACTTGTATGAAGCTGAGAAGCTTTGCTCCAAACACAAAGACCACATGCGTGTGTATCCAGCTTCGATGGAGACCAGAGACGACGGCAACGTGTACGCTTTGAGTTCTAGGGCGGTATGTGTAGTCGGCATCGGAGAAAACATAGAAGAAGCAAGAGAGATCTCATTGAAAGGCATAGGAGCCATCAAGGGCGGAGCACTCTGGCACCGAAACGACATAGCCTCAAAGGAACACATCGGAGCGAGCATTGAACATGTGAACCGTTTGAGGCTCCAGAAACAATGACTTCACGTGCACCGAGCTCTCAAGCAATCTTCATCTCCGACTGTGAAGGCCCCATTTCAAAAAACGACAACGCATTCGAGCTGGCGAGTCGCTTCATTCCCGAAGGTAGCCGTTTATTCACTCTCATAAGCCGCTACGACGACATTCTAGCAGACATCGTAAAACGCAAGGGCCACAAAGCCGGAGACACTCTAAGGCTTATTCTGCCTTTCTTGAAAGCTTACAACGTAAATAACGCCATGATAACTGATTTCTCGTCACAGAACATGCTTCTAGTGCCTGCCGCCAAAGAAATGCTCGAATTCGTTCGCCGCCCCATGCCAGCATATATTGTGAGCACAAGCTACGAGCAGTACATGCATGCCCTGTGCAACGTTATAGGTTTCCCCTTCGAAAATGTGATTTGCACGCATCTAGACTTGGACAGTTACGAAATCGTCGAAGAGGAAAAAGCGGAACTCAAGCGGCTTGCAGAGGAAATTGTCAAGCTTCCCATGCTCGAGATTCCTAAAAGCGCTGAATATTTAAGGGATTTGCCAAAAAGGACGCAACTGGTTGTTGAGAAACTGGACGGAATCTTCTGGGAAGATGTCTCTGGCATGAAGATAGGACGAGTGCTTCGTGAAGTCAACCCCGTTGGAGGCTATGAAAAAGCTGCAGCAGTAGAAGGCATCGTGACCAAATTGAAAAGACAGTTTTGCAGCATGATGTACGTTGGCGACAGCATAACAGATGTGTCAGTCTTCCAGCGTGTGCGCAAGGCAGGCGGATTAACTGTCTCATTTAATGGCAACAGTTATGCAGTGAGAGAGGCAGAGATTGCTGTAATGTCAGAAAGCGCGGTTGTAACAGCTGTCTTAGCAGTCTCTTTCAGCAAACTGGGAAAGACTGGACTTTTGAGTTTTATTAGAGAGTGGAACCCAGACGCGATAAAGAAACTCGATTTGTTTGAGCCCTTGAAGAGAAGTTTCTTGAAAACATGTGGCAAGAAATTCCCTAAGGTGGAGTTGGTCACAGGGCAGAACATGAAGAAATTAGCGAAAGAGAGTACTGATTTCAGGAAATGCGTGAGGGGCGAAGCAATTGGAAAATTGGGATAGGCGGGTAAATGCTTCTTCTAGGACTGAGTTGATTTCTAAGTTGAAAACGAGGCGATCGTAGTTGGTGGAAATTGAGGATACGTACGCTGAAGCTTTTGATGGTCTGTTTTGCCGAATCTTGATCACTGCTAAAGATAAAACGCGACTTGAGAGAGCAGCTTATGGTTCGACGGCACTTCCAATGGGCGTTGTGGGCAGAGGCGAAGGCGGAGTTGAAAAATGGCTAGAAAATACTGAGACTCCTGACAAAAGGGTCGGAGCAATAGTGCAGTTATGGACCGGCATATCTGAATCCAAACCATTCGAAGCAACAGTTAGGAAATTCGTAAAAGAGACCTCTTATCGAATACGGCAGGAAATCTTAGTTGAACCTACAACCTGTGTTTTCAACTCGCTAGATTCGAAATCCAAGTTTGATGTTATGGACAACATAGGGCATTGCGGCGATGGTTATGAGTGGGAAGAGGAATACGCTGGACGCAAAGTCATTAACATCCCTATAATGATGCCGGTTTTCCGTATAGAACGCTATCTAGGCTACGGCGTCGGTGTCTCTGGCGGCAACATTTGGGTTATGTGCCAAGACGAAGACTCGGCGTTAAGGGTCGGAGACAAAGCGCTGGAAGCTATACATATGGTTGAAGGTACGATTACACCTTTTGACATATGTGCTGCGGGTTCGAAACCTGAGACCAACTATCCGGAAATCGGTCCGACAACCAATCACTGGTATTGCCCATCCCTAAAAGATAGGATTCTAGATTCAAAGGTGCCTGTTGGCGTGAATTCAATTCCTGAGATAGTCATTAACGGTGTGACTCTGGAAGCAGTCAGAGAAGCGATGAGGGCTGGCATAGACGCTGTCAAAGACATGAAAGGCGTGGTCAAAGTTTCAGCAGGCAACTATAATGGCAGACTTGGAAAACACCGAATATACTTAAGGACGTTAGGGTAAGACGCGACCGAGAATTCGGGTGTTTCTTATTACAAGTTGCAGATAGTAGATGTTTGCAAAGAATACGATGACATAGACAAAGTCTACAAATCTGTCCAGATATAAGTACAATCCTTCGTCTTCTTTTGTGTCTAAATAGTCGCCTATATAATATAGCGCGATGGGCAGTGCGAAAGCGAAGGCGGCTTTGAGGGCAAACCATAGTTGAGGATAAGAGACTGCGAAAATGTTTCCTTCAATTCCCCTTTGGAGAAAGGCCGTTGTTTGAACCATGTCTATGGCATTGAGAAGGGAGAAAACGAATAAGACAGATGCCTTGATGAGTTTCTCAAATGTATCCATTGTTGGTTCTCTCTCAAGCGGGTTGTGTGTTTTGCTGCAGGCGACCGCTAAACACACAACAAGCCGTCTGCAGATATATTCGGTGCCTCTGTAATGGTTGTGCGGCATATATTTAAAACGATTCTCAAATCTAGATGTACATGAGCGTTCGAATAATGAAGTTCGACATCATAGGCTTCGGGGCCCTCAACGTAGACAGAATCTATCAAGTAGGCAGAATCGCTAGAGAAGGTGAAGAGAGCTTTATCCTAAGCACGAGTGAATCCTCGGGCGGCTCGGCTGCAAACACAATCGTAGGTTTGGCTAGACTTGGCGTAAAGACTGGTTTCATTGGCAAAGTTGCGGATGATCAGGGGGGTCGACTGTTGCTGAATGATTTTCGAACCGAAGGCGTGAACACTGATGGCATAGTGATCGCAAAACATGGATGTAGCGGCGCTGTCTTCGCCTTCATAGACAGGAAAGGTGAGAGAGCGCTTTACGTGCATCCAAGCGTCAACGACAGTCTGACGTTTGAAGAGATAGATTTGCAATATGCAAGGCAAGCAGAGTTCTTGCACTTAACTTCAATGGATGAGAAACCATATCGAGCTCAAATAAAATTGACAGAGCAGTTGGCAAAAGCGAAAGTGTGTCTTGATCCAGGCGAAATCTATGCCAGAAAAGGGTTAGCCAAGCTGAGACCTCTCATAAAGCGAAGCTATGCCGTGATGCCTAGCGAAAATGAGTTGAAGATGCTGACTGGAAAAGGCTTCAAAGAAGGTGCCCAGAGGTTGCTCCGTGAAGGCTCGCACATAGTCGCTGTCAAACTTGGCGAAAAGGGATGCTACGTTGCCAATGACAGAGAGAACTACCTCATCAAGCCTTTCGAGACAAAGGTTGTTGACACTACAGGCGCTGGGGATGCTTTCTGCGCGGGATTTCTTTATGGCTTAATCAAGGGGAAAGACTTGTATGAATGCGGACGGCTTGGAAACTTAGTAGCTTCAAAATGCATAGCAAAGGTTGGCGCCAGAACAGGGCTACCACGAGCATTGGAACTCCGAAAACTCTAGAACTTCCTAGTCAAATACTCGACAACCGATTCAAAGATCAATCTTCCATCACCATACTTGCCGAGTCTTTCTCTTCTAGTCCAGTCTGGTTGCTGCCATCTGAAATAGGCTCTCTCTGGATGAGGCATAAGACCGAATATTGTCCCTGACGAATCGCAGATGCCCGCAATATCATTGAAGGATCCATTTGGATTTACTGGAAATTTGCCTTCCGCAGCATCCCCTTCCCCAGTGCAGTATCGGAAAACCAGTTGATCCCTTTCAGAGAGCTTTCCAAGGTGCTCCCTCTGCTTGCCTTTCTCGAATATAAATCGTCCTTCTCCGTGGGCGACTGGGATGCGTATAACAGAGTCTGCTCCAATCTTAGACGTGAATACGCATTTGCCTTTACTTACATGTTTCAGGTGAATCCACATGCATCGATAACCGATAGGTACGTTTGTTGCAAGAGCTGCTTGAGGTAATTTACTCAGTCCATCGAATCCAGGCAGCAACCCAGCCTCGACTAGAATCTGAAAGCCATTGCATATGCCGAGAATAGGGCGCTCTTCCTGAACGAACTGCTTCAAGTCGTTTCCAAGTTTGGCAATCACTGCCTTGGAGAGTATGGCGCCAGCTCGAACATAGTCACCGTAAGAGAAGCCGCCAGGAAACACTAATATATGATAATCGAGCAGGTTTCGTTTGTTGACGACTTCATTAATGTGGACAACATTAGCCTTGGTGTCTAAGTCTTCAAACGCACGCTTTGTTTCAGCATCGCAGTTGGTTCCCCCAACACGCAAAATGCAAACACGAATTTCTTCAGCCTTCATACCTATTAGCTCCTAGAGCAGTTTTCCAAGCTTTTCGAAGCGTTGCCAAATCGGTTTCCATCAGTTTTTTGTTGTTAACGCTTTGTATGGTGAAAGTTGGTTCCTTCTTGACTGTTCCAATTAACGCGCTTGGGATGTCACGTGTCAATTCCTCGAAGTCGTTAGTGTGTTTCTGGTCCACTTCAACTAAGAAACGACTGTTGGACTCTGAGAAGAGAACGAAATCGTTTCGTGTCAAGCTTCGAGGCTTGGGTACGTCCTTAAGCCATAAATCAATGCCCAAATTACCTGTGAAAGCCATTTCACCAGCAGCAACCGCTAGTCCGCCTTCTGAGAGGTCATGGCAAGCCTTCACGAAGCCCGCGTCGATTGCTTTGACGACTGAATCAACAACCCTTTTAGCCTGCTTCACTTCAACCTGAGGCACAGTCTTCCCAAGAAAGCCCAGGAGCCTGTAATATTCAGAGCCGCCCAGCTCTGGAAGTGTCCAGCCAACCAAGTAAACCGAGTTGCTAGGCTGTTTCAAATCCATTGTAACTGCCATTCTCACATCTGAAACAATGCCGATGGCTGTGATCAGAAGCGTAGGCGTCACAGGACCTAGAGGAGATTCATTATAGAGGCTGTCCTTTCCCGAAATAAACGGAGTTCCAAACCCTTTACCAATGTCATAACATGCTTGACATGCCTGCACCAACGAGCCCAGACGCTCAGGCTTTTCAGGATTCCCCCATGTAAAGTTGTCCAGCAGTGCAATCCTGCGCCCGCCCACCGCGGTGTTGTTCCGTATGGCTTCGTCAATGCAGGACGCTGCCATCCAGTAAGGGCTGATTCTGCCATAGTTTGGATTCATTCCACATGATATGACCAGCCCTTTCCAAGACTCATCAAGGGGCTTGATAACGGCTGCGTCGCTTGGACCAGCATATCTGCCCTGGAATGGCTTGATTGCAGTGTTGCCCTTCACCTCGTGGTCGTAAGTACGCACAGCTGCTTCTTTACTAGCGATGTTAGGCGCCGCTAGCAACTTCAAGAGAAGGCTCTCCAACTCATCTGGTTCTTTGAAAACAGGTTCGCTCTGCTTTGAAGTCGCAAGCTTTGCTCTTCTCTTTGCAGTCGGCGGCTCAAATAGAAAGCCTATGTCGATCTCAGCAACTCTTTCTGCCGAATAATCAACGGTAAGAATCGAGTCAGCTGTAAACCTACCGATGGGAGTGGCTTCCACATCTTCGTCTTCAAAGATTGATAAGACCTCAGCAAGGTTTTCTTCGGGAACTGCGAGTAACATTCTCTCTTGAGATTCAGAAACGTAGATCTCCCAAGGAGCCAACCCTGCATACTTCAAAGGAACTTTGTCGAGCTCAACGTGTGCTCCACACCGGGCAGTATGTGCTCGTTCGCCAATGGCTGAAGATAAACCGCCGCCGCCAAGGTCAGTAATGCCTGAACCTAAGCCTCTGTCACGTACTTCGATTATTGCTCTTTTGAGTTTCTCTTCTTCGATTGGATTAGCTATTTGAACTGCTGGTCGACTAACTTCTTCGGATTTTTCAGTTAATTCTGCGGAGGCAAAGGTGACGCCGTGAATGCCGTCGCGTCCTGTCTTGCCGCCGACTAACAGAATTATGTCATTTTGTTTGATCTTGCGCGTATACTTGGATTTGGGAAGTATGCCAACGCAGCCGCAGTAGACGACAACGTTGCCCACATAGCTTTCGTCAAAGTAGATGGCGCCGTTAACCGTTGGGATGCCCATGTTGTTGCCATAAGTGCCTATCCCAGCCACCACGCCGCCATAGATGTACTTTGGATGTTTGATTCCTTGTGGCAATTTGGCATAGTTGTGGTCTAGAGGTCCAAAGCCGAGGACATTCATGCATGCGATTGGGTCTGCCCAGACCCCCAGAATGTCCCTTATGACTCCACCTACGCCTGTTGCTGCTCCACCGAGGGGTTCGATCGCAGATGGATGGTTGTGGGTTTCGACTTTAGCTGCAACTCCAAAGCCTTTGTCAAAGTCCACTATGCCCGCATTGTCTTCGAAAACCGAAAAACACCATGAAGGTTTGAGTTCATGCGTGACTCTGGCTATGTACGTTCTGAATAAATTCCTAATCCTTTTCTTACCAGCTATTATTTCGCCTTTGAATGTTTTGTGATAGCAGTGCTCCGACCAAGTCTGCCCGATGGTGTGGAGTTCAACGTCCGTCGGGTTTCGCTTTTCCTGAACGAAGTATTTTTGAACCTTCTTCATTTCTGCCAAATTTAAGCCGATCGCAAGTTCGCTGCTGATTTGAATTAGCTGTTTGTCGCTAGCTTCTCTTAACATGACCTCATAGAGTGGAAACGGCAAAGAGAGTCTCTTGTGCCAGCTGCCAGTCATCTATTCTTCCTCAATGTCGAGAGAGAAACTGTCCTTAACAGGATTCGCCAGCAACCGCTTGCACATTTCTTCAAGGGTCTTCTTAGCTTCGTTCAGACTTCCTGCTTCCAACACAATCTCGTAGACTTTGCTAACACCAACGGAGAGAACAGGATAGTTCAGCTCAGCCAATGACTGCTTGGTGGTTTCACCTTCAGGATCGGAATGTCCTGGTTTAAGTCTAACTTCAACCCTAGCGCGATATTTCATAGAGACAGATTTCGTATACAAGTATTTATCAATTTTTGCCCCATCTTCGTGTAAAATTTCGCCCAACTTGTCGAAACGCGATCAACAAGTCATTCTGTTAACAAAAGGATTTTCTTACTTTCATGTCTGACTGTGATTTGCCTTGAGTCTGTGACTTTGCCGATTTGCGTGGCTTCGATGCCGCTTCTGCCAAGAGAAGCAATTGCTCCATCTTTTGAAGCATTGTCAACCACAACGGCGAAGCCCCAGCCCATATTGAAAGTCTTGAACATCTCATCGTTGGGAATCGGGGTTCGCTGCTTCTTGGAGGTTTCTTGGATTAGATCGAAGATGGGGTGTGGCTTGAACTTGTTGAATTCGAACCCTATGCCCGGGTTCAGGTGCATTAACTTGTCGAATTTTGTGTAGGCGTCGCCTGTGATATGAACCATTGCTTTCACTTTTTGGCTCTCTGCAAGGTTCAAAATCGGTTTAACGTAGATTCTTGTGGGCTTGAGAAGTTCGTAAATAACCTCTCTGTCTAGACCTTCTGGAACATCGAAGGGTTCATATGCGCCACCCCACTGTTTGAGCAAGACTCTTCTTGCCAGAGAGACCCCGTTGCTGTGGATGCCCGAGCTGCGCATACCAATTATGATGTCTCCACGTTTCAGACTGTTCCCATAGATTATGTCACGCCTGTGCACTTCACCAACTGAAGCAAAGATCATGTCGAAGCCTTTACCCTCAACAACGCCTTTGATCAGGTCAGGTACGTCGCCGATCTCGCCGCTCGGTACGATGCACTCGGCTTCCTCTGCGCCCTTCACTATGCCTTTCATCCACTCGCTAACCAAGTCTGGGTCTGAAACATGAGCGTGGATGTTGTCCGCTAGGGCTAGAGGTCGCGCGCCTGAACGTATGACATCGTTCACTGCCATGGCTATGCCGTCGATGCCGATCGTGTCGTATTTGTCGGCAAGTTGGGCTATCAAGACTTTGGTGCCTATTTCTTCGATTACCAAGTCAAGGTACACGTCGCCAGTTATTGGGAAGATGTTGCCGTAAGGAAGCTTGACTAGAGGTCCGTGCCTGCTGAACCGATATGTTCCGTCAAGAATGTTTAGGGCTTTCTTTGACTTCGCGCGGAGTGTTCTGTCTACGCCTGTGTTTGCGTATGTTAGCTTCTCAGGCTTCTTTCTAGGCATGAGATTTTCACTTACGTCACGATAAGGTGCAGTTTTCTGTCTCTTGTTGCTCTTTTGATTTCTAACGCGATTCTGTCGCCCATACTCATAGTCTTGTTGTATTTGGCGTTGGCGTACTGTGAGCCCAAGCCCATGTGCACGTTGGTTCCTCCGCCGTGTCTCAACGCGACGTCTTGGGTTACTGGGATATGCATATAGGGTTCAGAGCCTTCTGGAACGTCGTATAGACCATAATCCATCGCTGTCTTAGCTTCAGAACCCAATGTCACATCAACTTTAACTGGCGAGTTGTCCTCATACTTTGAAACTCTATCCCAGGTTATGAGAGTTTGCAGGCACCAAGCGCCGATTATTCCAGGATGTAAGTGTTTTCTCATTGCAAGCAGGTAGGCGTCGGCGCAGCGATGCACATCTTTTAACAATGATTCGCGGAGGCTCATGGCCAGATGGGCTGAAACCTCAAACGAAGGCACCTTTCTGATTTTTTCCTGCACATCAATTGGCAGACGTTTGACGCCGTCCAAGATGGTTTCCCGTCGTTCATCTATGGACAGGAATTGGTTAGCAAGGCATGTTCGCGCCTCTTCCAAAGTGGTCTTGTAGAGTTTAGCATACCACTTGTCGACGTCTCCCCAATCGGCTTGGGCATCAAGCGGTGAGAAGAAGAAGTTGAAGTTAGCGTGTGGTCCCAAAACAATCTGTTCAACGCGGGCTCGTTCCAAGCATTCCTTGTTCAAGTTGCCAATCTGCATTTCGCGTTCAACCTTCGCCTCCAGGTCATTAGAATCCGCGGCAAAGATGAATTCGCGCTCAAACGCTCGATGCGCGTGCTCAGCTTTCAGCAGTATGGGTTCGTCGATTGGTTCTTTGAAGCGAATACCATTTTTGTGAACTTCATACTTGTAGGATTTTGGAGAGGGAATGTGGGCTTTCTCTGCGAACCAGTAATAGTCTTTCTCGATTTCGCCTCGGTTCTCCACTTTCAAGGCTAAGCGTGAACCCAAGATGGGGACGGGGTAATCGTTTTCAATGGCACTACAATACTCGTCTCCGCCTACATAGACGGAGAACGCTCTGTTTGGAATCTGCAAGCATTCCAAGTCAACTAGCTGGTCGGCGTACTTGAGGATGTCTTTATACTCGTTCATTATTAAGATGGCACTTCGCCACTTTTTGTCGCTTTTCTTGATGTCTGACGGGTCACCGGTCACAATCAGGTCGTTACGTACTTGGCTTGGCAGGTCTTCAACTGGTTTCCCAGGCTCACCTACCATCGGGTTTTGCAGATAGATGCGCGCTCTTCCAGGCGTTGTATAAATTATACTTCTTAAGCCAAAGTTTCTTTGCCCTTGCCAAGCATCTAGGGCTGAGTGAGAACCGAGATTAAGTCCAATCGGTTCCTTGTATGATTTGACTGTTTCCTGCATTTCTTCTCTTGCTATAACCATTCTAGATCACACGGCTCTGTAAACAAGAAGGAAGCGCATATAACAGTTATCGTTAGAATGTTTGAACATCTAAAAAGAGTTCTAGTGTCTATATCTTGTATGAAAACTCTAGAATTTCCTGCCTGTTAAACGCTCATAGGCTTCAATGTATTTCTTAGAAGTCTCAAGGGCAACAAGCTCCGGTAGCTTAGGAGCAGGCGGCTGCTTGTTCCATCCAATGCCAAGCAAATAGTCACGGACGCATTGCTTGTCATAGCTGAACTGATCCTGTTCGATTTGGTATTTCTCCTTTGGCCAGAACCTGCTTGAGTCGGGAGTTAGACATTCATCTATGAGCATGAGCTCTTTTTTGCAAAAGCCAAACTCAAACTTAGTGTCAGCGATTATTATCCCGTTTGCCTCCGCCTTTTGAGAGGCCTTCTCATAAATCTTGAAACTTGTTTCCTCGATTTCGGCTGTTAGGGCTCTTCCGATCCTCTTGACGACATCTTCTTTGGATATTTCAACGTCATGACCTACGTCAGCCTTTGTTGTCGGAGTTAGAATTGGGCTTCCAAGTCGTTCCGCCTTTTTTAGACCTTTTGGCAAGTTTAGCGCCTTGCCTTGTCTGTAACTGTCCAGTAATGAGCCGTAGAGATAGCCTCGGACTACAAACTCTATTTTGATAGGTTTAGCTTTCTCAACTAAAACTGTGCGTGGATCAACTACATCTACTACGTGATTGGCTATAATATCTCTAGTCTGACTAAACCAGAAGTTTGAGAGTCGGTTCAAGGCTTCACCTTTGAATGGGATGCCGTTGGGCAGAACGATGTCAAATGCTGAGATTCGGTCGGTTGAGACAATGAGCAGTCTGTTCTCTAAGTCGTAGATATCTCGCACTTTCCCTCTTTTCAATAATGGTAGCGGAAGGTTTGTTTCCATTACGATTTCGGTTTGCATTAGGTGTCCTCTGCTTGCTCTGTTTTCTCCTGATGTTCAATGCGCTCTATGTGCTCGCGTTCTCTTTCGTGCTTTGCCTTCTTTCTCAAATCGGCATCGGCCTTTGTGACCACATCTTTCAGCTTTTCCAAGTACTCAGTGACGTGTTTCTTGAGGGAGGGATTTGATAGAGCCAGAATTTTGACAGCGGCAAGAGCGGCGTTCTCCGGCGTTGAGACCAAACTTACAGCTATTCCTTGAGGCATCATCATTGATGAGAAAGCTTTGGGCAATCCGTGTTTTTCAAGGTCAGGTGGGCAAGCAATAACTGGGTGTTGAGAGATGCCAGCGACTACACCTGACAAAGCGTCTGACAAGCCAGCCATCGTGATGTAAACGATTTTCTCCTCAGACTGTTCGTAGCCTCTCAAGTCGTTCAGTAGCTTCTCCATGTTCCTGTGTGCTGAACTAATTCTGTATTCGCATTTCACTTCGAAGCGTGATTCGCGAAGGAAGTCTTCTACTCGGTGAGCAAACGGTAAGTCGCTCGCCGAGCCCACTAAGACAACGATTTTTTCTTTGGGCATTTTGAATCTGTCTAGTCTTTGAGTGTTCGGTTATAAATCCATAGTGGTGATGATGAACGTAGTCTCAGAAGCGAAGTAGTATGCTAGTCTGGGGATTTCGTTGATAAAGTGGCTTCATGAGCTATCAGTCGTCGGTCTTCAGCAAGGCTTGTGGCGATTTTGTCAATCATTTCGTCCTCTTCTACAAGCCTGCCAACTGTATGAAGAGCACCTCTTGTTATTGCAGCGATACTCTCAGTTACCACTAGACCATAGGTTTCCCGACCGAACACATGAGGGTTCGTATTAACAACAATCGTGCTGATGCCTTCTTTCTTTATTATTTTTGAGACTGCCATAACGTCTCGAATAGCCCAGTCCTCATACTCTCGAACAGCTATGCCAACTGTGTCGAATTTGCGGACCTCGCCTGTCTCCAAGCTTCTTGTCATTGGCACATTGGCACTTCCGTCTGTCATGATTATCATCACAGGTATCGTCGATGTGTCTCGCCTTTTTGCCTCCTTCAAGACCTCCCAAGCTTTCAGCATCCCGCTAGCTAATGGTGTGAAACCACTAATCTTCAACCCTACTAGTTTGCTTGCAACTACCCGAAGGTTAGTAATAGGGTGCTGCACGACCTCAGCGCCAGTGTCCTTAACAGCGACTATTCCAACACGGTCTCTGGATCGATAGGCTTCTTTGTGCGAGTTCAGAATAGCCTTTTTCAAGGCTTCAAGATTCATTAACATGGATCCACTCAGGTCGATCACAAACATTATGGTCATGGGCGCTTTGTATAGCCTCAATTTTTCTCGAACATCTTCTAGGCTGATTTGAAGTGCAAGTCCCGGAGGTTTTTCTCGTTTCTTTAATCTTTTGGCGGCTGCTCTGATAGTTGCCGGCAAATGGATGTCTCTGGGTTGGCCTTCAGGGAGCCTCCAGCTGTAAGGTCGACCTCGATGAAGTGTGGTCACGGTCTCCGCCCTCTTTCCAACATGGCTTCTTAACCTCTTTTTTTGAGGTCTTGCGCTAGGAGAAAACTTGAAAGTCGCAAGAAACTTCTCTTTGAGTTTAGCGAATGGGGAAACACCTTGGGTAGGCTGCGGCGGTCCAAGCGCTGAATTGACTGTTGGAATAGGCTCTTTGGTACGGAGTACTGAAACTTCCTTTGTTGATTCTGCTAGTGAAGGCTGCGAACTCATGGTTGGACATACTTTAGCGTCTTTCTTGAGTTCTTTCTCGTTGAGCTCTGAGGTTTCACTGGTTTTGAACTTGCCTCCTTTGACTGCACCATCCACCATCGGGGCCTCTTTTACTCCTTTTCTTAGCCTTTTTACCTTGCCAAAGACCACGCCGCCTAATATTCGGTTGAGTCCAAAGAAGATTTGAGACATCTTCGCACGGGCGCCTTCGTGCTTTCTTAGACGCTCTTCTTCCTTCTCACTTGCATCGCCAGAGTGCCAAAACAAGCCTTTACCTTTAGCTTTCCTTTTGTCTGCCTCAGCCTGAGGAGGACCAGTGTCTTCAAGGTATTTGATTTCTTTCGCTTTTGCCGTAAAGACTTGTCGTATTTCGTCAGGAGTTGCAGGTTCAACGAATCCTCCCTCTCTTGTTCTATGGCTTAGAGCTAACTCAGAAGCCACGAGGATATCATCCATTGTGATCGTAGTTCGGTTTTCGAAAGCGGCTAGCGTTGCTGCTGCTTTGCTTACAACTATGTCAGGTCTCATGCCGTCGACTTTGAGATCTAGAGAAGCCTTGCATATAACTTCGAGAAGCTTGTCCGACATTTCAACCTTGGGCAAAACCTGTCTTGCCTGGATTATTCTCCTTCTAAGTTCTTGCTGGAGCGACTCAAATCTCTCATTGAATTTTTCCGGATCCGCCTCAAACTCCAAATTCCTTTTGACAACTTCCATCCTATCTTGAGCAGAAGAGATTCTGCCAACTGTCACAGACAGAGGAAATCTGTCGAGAAGCTGCGGTCTGAGTTCGCCTTCCTCTGGATTCATCGTGCCAATAAATATGAAACGTGACGGGTGTCTAACCGAGATCCCCTCTCGTTCAACGATGTTCCAGCCTGTTGCAGCCGAATCAAGTAGATCGTCGGCTATATGGTCTGGCAACAGGTTTATCTCGTCCACATAGAGAATGTTCTGGTTAGCTTCAGCAAGGATGCCGGGCTCTAGGGCTTGCACGCCGAGTTTTATGGCTTTTTCAACATTTAGACTTCCTACGACTCTATCTTCTGTTGCGCCTAAGGGTAGGTCAACTACAGTCATGTCGCGCTCTTCTGTGGGAAGCTTCTGGGCTTTGTGGTAGCGTTCGCTGCACAATGCGCACATGTTAGATGGATCATCTGGGTTGCATTTGAAAGAACACACTGTGGACACTGTTATCCTTGGTAGAATATCTGCCAGACCGCGTACAACTGTGGTTTTTCCTGAGCCTTTTGGACCGCGAATCAAGACGCCACCTATCTTTGGATTGATAGCGTTGATGATCATAGCCAATCGTAGTTTGTCAAGGTTGACTATAGCTGAGAAGGGAAACAGGGTACGCTTCTGCATTTGAGCTTAGGCACCTAAGTAATGATTTTAGACTCGGCAGAGCAATTTAAACAAATCTACAGAAAGTAGCGCTTTCTCGGCTTGTAGATTGACCTCGCAGTCGGTTACTTCTTCATCGGTCAAGACTAGTATTTAGAAGTCACTGTCTTGCTTTCTTGCGTTGCTGTTTTCTGAAGAGCTCCACGAGTTCTTCTATGGTCTTCGAAGTGTCCCATTGAACTGGTGAACCAAACACAGTTCTCCACCAGTGTATCGACCGCTCAAGTTCAATTCTGGCAAAAAGTGTGACGAAAAGACTCAGCACAGTCAATATCACGGCGATGTTCAAAGGGAATCCGAATACAAGTGTTGCCGTAGGAATCAACCAATACATGAAGATCCCCACAAGAAACACAAAAATAGGCAACATCATGCCATGAAAGACTCCTTCAACAAGAGGAAATTTCCTAGTAATTAGAAACGGCATCCTTGGAATCGGAATTTTCCTCAGCAGTTTGACAAGTAGGCGATGCCTGAGTTGCATTTCCGAATAAAGGGCCTTAAGATCTTCATCTTGCTCTGGCAATTCTGCTTTGATCCTGTGGCAAATGCATATCGCACAGTGTTTAAATACCTTTTCGAATGTTCGACTATCTTGCTGCCTTGGTAAGCCTTCTTTTAGGCCTCTGCCTTGAGATCACGCCAAAACTACATACGCCGACTCCAACGAAAATGGATACAATTGCATATGGAAGCAGATTCGAATTGGGATATTCAACTCGAGATGTTGGGACCATTCTGTATATCACTATTAAGAGGGGATATGCTGGATCAACTAACCCAGGTGCACCCACTTGAATTCTATAGAATCCCGTATAGTTTGCTAAAATTCCTTGTCGGGACTGAGCTTGATACAGTATGCCTACAGTCACGTTGCCATAAGGATCGAAGACGTTAACAAGTACTTCGTTCTGATCGACGTATCGACCTCCTCCAGAATACTTTGCGACAAACCTTTCGCCTTCAGTCAGGCTAACATTAGAGACTTCTGGAACATCTCTCACTCCTTCTTGGATTTTCTCAAGTTCGGTGCCTTCTATTGTGACTGCGTTCCTAGAAATCGCGGAGACAGTCAGCCCAGCAAATATGAGGATTAAGCCCATGACAAACAGCCCAATCCTCATGATCTACTCTCCATCAGAATAGTTCATCCTCGACCTTTAAAGGGATTATTCCTTCATGCATCTCTATGATTGACGTGTCGATGCATTTGAATTCATAAACATGGAGACGTGCTAGATTTCCAGTATTCTCTTATGTTGCAGATCCAAATTCCTTCCATTTTGCTGTCCCGACTAGGTTACACGCTGCGTAGTGTCCATTCCCGTAGTCAGTCAGAGGGGGTTCCTTTTCTTTGCAGAGTGGGAACTCGGCGATGGGGCATCTTGTGTGGAATCTGCAGCCTGCGGGTGGATTCACCGGGCTAGGAATCTCGCCTTTTATCACTATGTCACTGCGTTTAACAAGTGGGTCTGGGACAGGTACTGCAGAGATTAGTGCTTGAGTGTAAGGATGTAGCGGGTCATAGACCAATTTGTCGGTTGGTCCTTTCTCCATTATCTTGCCCAAATACATCACTGCAATTCTGTCGCACATGTGTCGAGCTAGAGCCAAGTCATGGGTAATATACAGGAATGAGGCGCCTGTTTTCTCCACAAGCGAAGACATGAGGTTCAAGACCTCTGCTCGGATAGATACGTCAAGCATTGAGACAGGCTCATCTGCTACGATGAACTCGGGATTCAGGACGAATGCTCTTCCTGTTGCAACTCTTTGTCGCTGTCCTCCGCTTAATTCGTGTGGATATCTGAAAGCAAATTCTTGAGGTGGCACAAGATCTACGTCTTCTAGGGTTTTGTAGACCTGTTCTTCCACATGTTTCTCATCATGTCCTAGTCCTTGAACTTGAAGCGGTTCCGATAAGATGTCGTTGATTGTCATTCTTGGGTTCAAGGATTCGTAGGGATCTTGAAAGACTATTTGCATTTTTTGGCGGAGAGGCTTTAGCTCAGAGTCTGACAGCGCTGTTATGTTTCTGCCTTGGAATTCTATTTTCCCGCTGGTCGGATCAATAAGCCGGATCATTAGTCTGCCTGTGGTTGTTTTTCCGCTGCCACTCTCGCCTGCCAAGCCAAAGATTTCGCCTTTTCTAATATCGAAGCTTATGTTATCAACTGCGCGAACATAAAGCTGCCTTCTAGAAATGATTGATGAAAGAAATCCCAGGCTGACTGGGAACCACTTCACTAGATTTTCGACTTTCAGAACAACATCTTGTGCCATGATTGTGCTCTCCCTAGGTTTTTGCTATTAGATAACAAGCCGCAAAGTGATCTTTGTCTATCTCATATAGCTCCGGTGACTTCTCTTTGCATACTTCCATTGCATATGGACATCTTGGATGGAATCTGCAGCCTGACGGTGGGTTCAAAAGGTCGGGGGGTTGTCCAGGGATAGAAGCCATTTTTGTCCTCGCAGCTCTGATGCTCGGAAAAGCCGCCATCAAACCTTGCGTGTATGGATGTAAGGGTTGCTTGAATATGCCGACTACGTTTCCATACTCAACTATTCTACCAGCATACATTATTGCCGTCTTTTCGCATGTTTCAGCGATTATGGATAAATCATGCGTGATCAATATCATGGCAAGGTTGAGTTTAGTCTTCAACTCTCGCAGTAGTCTGAGTACTTGTGCCTGCACAATGACGTCTAACGCGGTTCCTGGTTCATCTGCTATTAGGAGAGCGGGGTTACAGGCAATGGACATGGCAATTAGCGCTCGTTGTCTCATTCCGCCGCTGAACTCGTGGGGGTGATGGCTTGCCCTTGAGGGGTCTATTCCAACCATTTGCAGGAGTTTTCGAGTTCTCTCGTCAGCTTCCTTTCTGGAAACTTCTGGCTCGTGTGTTACGATGGCTTCAACTATTTGGTCCCCAACTTTGAAGACTGGGTTCAAGGCATTCATTGCCCCTTGAAAAACAATCGCCATCCTTTTCCATCTCACGTTCTTCCTCATTTCGCCTTCTGCGAGGTCTACAAGGTCTGTATTGTCAAAGAGCACTCTGCCCTCGACTATCTTGCCAGCACGCGGAAGTAGCCTCAAAAGTGACAATGCCACTGTAGTCTTGCCGCATCCGGATTCGCCTGCAAGGCCTAAAGCTTCTCCCTTTTCAACTTGAAAGCTTACACCCTCAACGGCTCTCACTGCACCTCTAAGCGTTGTATAATATGTTTTAAGATCTTGCACATCTAATAGGGGCATTGCGACGCCTTCCAATCTCCCGGGCTATTTGCAAAGGAACCGTATTGATAAGCAGAACGGGGAATATAAGGCTTTTTTGAATGAAGAAGTTCCACGTCTTCTTGTATTTCCAGAGGATTTTCCCATTCTAACTATCAATATTCTCTCATCAGCCCTTAATGAATGAGTTGGTATTGCAGTTCCATTGTTCCCAGATAAGTGGGCGTCGTAAGCGAGACGCGGAAGTTGAGTTGCCATCGTACATCCTGCTGCCTGTTTGGATTTTCGTAGAAGTCGTTGAAAGCCTTTGCGGTTTCATCGTCGGCAGTAATGCTCATTGAGAAACTGTCAGTTGAATATGGAGTTACCCGTATCGGTTCGGCTGGGGAGATGTAGCCATCGGGTAGTTGCCAGAGATTTGTCTCAGCTGTTTGGTAGGGAGTCCCGATGCGTGGTCCTCCAGGCGAGACTATGACAGTATGATTTTCTCCCTCGTAGAAGACTGTTGCAACTGCGCCATTCAGCAGCAACTCACCATAGTCGGTTGGATTGCTCACCTTCATCTTTATGGTTACGTTCAGATTTTCCTTCGTTGTCACAAAGCTGATATTGTCCAGCTCCAGTTTGAAGTTGGATAAAGCATTGAAGAATCGCACATATCTTGCCGTAGCGTCAGCTAGAGAAATTGACGAAACGACTACTACAACTAGAAGAACAATGCCCATCATCCGCGGTCTTGATAGTTTCAGATTGCTTCACCTTGGGTCAAGCCAAAATATATTAACCTATGTTTCCACGTTTCGCTTGGTTGTGATGTTGAGACTGGAGCTCAGAGATGTCGCCGCAACTACCGGCTGGTCTGTCGTGCTCGCTTCCATTGTTCTGCAGGCTTTGTACGTAAGAGCATCAGTGACCGAATCTGAGATTGTTCTCCTGTTTTTTGGCAGTGTGATTGTGGGTGCAGTTCTGGCAGACTTGGAAAGGCTGATCACAAGCTGCGCTGCTGCCATTGCTTTGTCTATTGTCATCATGTATGTCTGTCTGAATCTTCCTGCCATTTTGCATCTAGCTGCGGCAGCTGAGGCCTTGGGCGAAGGAGCAATTGTCATGATTTTCAGAGGCATTTTCCCGATTCCAATCGTTGCCATTCTGTTTGGCGGACTCCTAGGCAGCTATATTGGAGAAAGGCTGCAGTTTCGTTAACGCCTTTGCCTCAACTTTGGGTTAAGTATTTCATCGAGTGCGTATCCAATTAGTATGAAGGAGAGAGACACGAGAGCAATAGATATTCCTGGAGGAACTATCCACCACCAGTATTGGCCGCCTTGGTATTGCTGTGCATCGTAGAGTGTTCTTCCCCAAGATGCTTGATTCGGGTCAAAGAGTCCTAACCAGCTTAGAGCTGCTTCTGATAGTATGGCGCTTGGAACGTTTAGTGCAAGTGATACATACACTAGGTTCATGACGTTTGGCAGAACGTGTCGGGATATGATGTGCCATTTCCCGGCTCCAACTGCCCTGGCAGCCTCCACAAAAGGTCTTTCTCTTAGGCTGAGAGTCTGAGACCTGACCATTCTTGCGAAACCCATCCATCCTAAAATACCAATTACCATGATTAGGTTCCAAAGTGAAGGTCCTAGCACAGCGATTAGAACTAGCAGAAGTGGTAGACTCGGTAGGACGAGAAGTGCGTCTGTGAATCGCATGAGGATTTCATCTACTACTCTGCCCAGGTATCCAGCGATCAAACCGACGAACAGTCCGATGACCACGGATAGTACCGCCGAGAAGACTCCCACGAAGAGTGAAATGCGTGCTCCATAGACTAGTTGGGCAAACAAGTCTCTTCCACGCTGGTCTGTGCCTAGAACGCCATACGCGTTTCCATAGAGCCTGAGGCTCAAGTCGTCTACGTTAACTGTTATGTCTCTATCAATTGTCCGTGGACTCTGGTCATTGAATATTACCTCAAAACCATATTGATAGTCTCCTGGGATCGGAAAAACTGCCTTTGCTGCTTTCAGTCCAATTATCCCAGTGATCTTCTGAACTCGGCTGACCATGCCTGATTCATATGAATCAATGCTGCTAGCGGAAACTATCCAGTTGCTGGTCGAATTTGTTATCTCTTGTGATGTCCAAAGGTAGAATCTATCAAACGCCGTCTCGCCTATGCGCAGTGAGCCACCGCTTGCGTTGGCAACAAACACACGAGCTTCGACACCTACATCCTCACCTCCATTGACCAGCACGGTCACTTCGGCCCTAAACCTTTCTGGCGGTGATGCGTACCGATAATTGAAGTTGTTTGTTAAAGCAACATAGACTGTTCCTGCAGGAGTTCTTGATCTTGTTCTGTGGAACGCTATTTCTGCTGATCCTGGGCCTGATCCTCCGTATTCCACAGGTCTTCCTATGTTTGAGTATTTCAGGGTGATGTTGCTCAAAGAAGGATAAGCAGTCGTCACTGTGAGGTTCCAATCAGAATTGCTGCCAAAGAGTGAGTCAGCCGATTTGAAGTGAGCGTCTTCCACTGGGTACATATCTTCGGCTACGTTTTCGCCACTAGGCAGATACTTGAACCATATAGGCTGACAGTAGTCCGCGGATACAAAGTTGTCAAAGGTAGGGTCATTAGGAGTTAGAAGCGGCGCCGCTACCGCTAGGAACGTAAAGAAGACGAGGATACCTATGCCAAACATCCCTCGCCTGCTTCGACAAAAGATTCTAAGAAAACCCCTGAACCTCTTAATTGTGAATGCGAATCTGGAGCTGTAGGTTGGCGTTTGAGAAGCCATTGTTATCACCCGTACTTGATTCGCGGATCTACAATGCCATACAGAAGATCAGCTATGAAATTGGCTATAATCACGCATAAAGCTATCAGGTAGAAGATCGATTGCAGGACTGGATAATCGTTGAAAGATATAGCCGCCCAAGTCCACTGGCCAAGTCCAGGGTATGTGAACACTTGCTCGGTTATTATTGCACCACTGAGGATGAATCCAAACGTTAGAGCCACGCTGGTGATCAGCGGCAGCGACGCATTCTTCAAGGCATGTTTGAACAGGATAACTCTCTCTCCTAGACCTTTTGCCTTTGCTGTTAGTATGTAGTCTTCTGAGAGGGTTTCAAGCATTGTAGCTCGTGTCAGAAGTGCATATCCACCGTAGCTGAAGAGGGTTAGTGTTAGGGCTGGAAGGAAAAGGTGCAGTAGTCGACCTTGGATTTCTATTAAGCTTGGTAAGGCAATCTGGACGCCTAATAGGTCGCCCAAAATGATCTTCGGTGGCAAGCCCCCCGTGGATTGATATATTATGGCCCATTGCGGTGGGCATGTGTTGGCGTTGGGGAACCAGCCAAGGTTGAAATAGAACACTAGGAGGAGGACCATGCCTATCCAGAAGGATGGAAGCGAATACGTTGTTAGTGACCCGAGTACAGATAGATTGTCAATTATTCCTCCTCTCTTATGTGCTGCTATGACTCCAAGTGTGACGCCTATTACGATTGCAAGTATTTCTGCAGTTCCCATCAGGACCAGTGTGTTGAACAGGCGGTCCCCCACCTCTTTTATTATGTAGTCGCCTGTGCGGTAAGATGCACCAAAATTGAAGGTGAGCATGTTGATGAGGTAAAGTCCGAATCTTTCCGTAATGCTTTTGTTCAAGCCGAACCTCGCTATGATCTCATTCCTCATGTCTTCGTTCCTAATCCGGTTCGCTCCTGCAAACACTTCTATGGGATTTCCGGGCATCAGCTGGAATATTATGAAATTCAGTGTGAGTACGAAGAAGACGAGGAAGATAGAGAAGAGGCTTCTTTTAAGTATAAAGGTTCTGAGTCCCATGTTTTTCACCTTTTTGTGATTTAATCTAGTGATATGCTGAATGAAGCGGGGAGATATTTTAAGTTTCGCGTAGCCTCTTTTCCATTATGCTGCTCTCAGTAAGTCTTTTCTAGAACTAAGAGATCAAAAAGCCTTAAATTCTGCTACCTTTCTATGTCATTATTGCCGACAAAAGAGAAAGGAGAAAGAAAAAATCATGAACATGCATATTAAGTCTTTAGCTTTGTTCCTAGTGTTTGCTTCATTGACAACGATGGCTCTGGGTATAATACCGAGAGTTATGGCTGCAGGTCCCCTAACTGGCAACATGTTGATTAGGATATTCTATGATCCAACTCAGGAAGAGAACTCCTTAGCTAAAGGAGACATTGACATAAACGACTGGCCATTGACCAGCACTTTCATTACTAGTCATGCGACCGATCCAACTATCACAATGAATGAGTATGCTGAGCTTGGCATGATGGAGTATGACATAAACAACCAATTGTGGCCGACTGGTCCGGTAGTGACGCCTCGCAGCGGTGCGAAGAACGAGTGGTTCAATCCTAATGGGGTGCGTGACATCGCAGCTTGGCACTTCCGGCGTGCGTTGGCTCATTTGACCAACAAGGACAAGTACACAACTACTTTCATGGGTGGTTATGGCTACGTTATGCAGACAATTGTGCCTGTTCCTGCGCTCGAGGGTTTCACAGACTATTCAACATTGAACAATGCAACTGCTGTAGCTGACGCGGGTCCTGGTGGATACCTGTACCCGTATGATCGTGCTGCAGCGAATGCTGAGTTCGATTTGGGTGGTTTCCGAGACTACGATGGCGATACATATAGAGAGTGGAGAGATCCTGGTGCTGACGGAATCTATGGCACTGGTGACGATGGTCCAATTGAAGAACTGCCCAACATGAAGTTCTGGATTCGATTAGATGACCCGAATCGAAGACAAGCTGGAGAGGATCTGTATACCGAGTTGACAGACTACGCTGGAATACCTGAGGCGGCAACTGCGGGAGCTCCGGGACTTGACAAGAGAGTATCTGAGAGGTCGACTTGCTTCACTAACGTCATGGTGCTTTTCGACTACAACATTTATACTGGCGGTTGGAGTGTGGGTGCTGATCCAGACTGGATCTTTGACTTCATGCACTCAAGCATGGGACAGTATTCTTGGTGCAATAACTATGCAGGCTTCAAGAACGCGGAATTTGACGAGTATGCTGAGAAAGTCAAGTATCCAGCATCATTGGAAGTAGTCCCATATCTTGCGATCCAAGCCCAGTGGGTTGCCAACAGGTACATTCCAATAATTCATCTGTGGGCTGCGAAAGGTGTCAAAGCTTACAGAACTGGTTGGAATGGTCCTGTCAACCAAGCGGGCCTTGGAACAGACAATTCTTGGTCGTTCCAGCTGATGAACTGGGTCGATGGATCAGGAACCAGCAGGAATGGTCCAGAAAACACTATTGTGTACGGCTTCAAGAGTGATATTTCAGCGCTTTCCGTGGTCACGTCGGAGTGGCTATGGGACTGGAACGTTCTCAATTTGATATACGACACTATGATAGGCAGGAATCCGTACAACTTGCCCGACGAGGTCGGTACTCTGGCAACAAGCTGGAGCTCAACAACCAGCGATCCTAGTTGGCTAGGAAAGACGGTTGTCGAGTTCACGATGAGAACTGACGCCTTGTTCCACGACGGATCGCCTGTCAAACCAGCCGATTATGCGTACAGCATTTTGTGTGTTAAGGCTGCGGGTGCAGGCAACGCATGGAACTACCCGACCGTGATGGATGTTAACAAAATTGAGATTCAAGGACAGACAATCAAAGTGTACTTCAACGTTGCGAGTGCTTTTGCCGTGCACTGGGCAGGCTTCATGCCTGTGCTCAACAAAGACCTATGGGATGATGCGATCGGTGTTGGAACAGCAGCAGGATACAATGGCTTCATTCCAGACGATACGAATGGAGTCTACTACCCTGGACCGTACGCTGATCCAACACAGATACGGGCGTATCACCCATGGGAGAGAACTGATGCTGGAGACCCCGCAAAGAACGACTTGTCAGAGGATGGCAGTTGGATTTACAAGTTCGTCTCGTACACCATAGGCAACAACGTTGCTTTGTCAGCATTCTCACAAATGTACACGACGATCGAATGGCCTGGCGCATCACCGATCACTTTCGCCAGCTTTATTCCGAAGGCTTTCCATGGAATTGGCAACGTTAACTATCCTGGCGGATACGGCGACGATCAAAACTGGTACGATCCAGACACGAAGATCAACTTGGATGACTTGACTAAGATTACTACGTCTATGCCGTCGTTTTCCTATCAGTTGCCATGGGGCACTGGCCCGTTACAGTACAACCCAGATTGCGACAACAACAAGGACAATAAAGTCAATATCTTCGACCTAGTCACAGCCGGCATGAACTATAACAAGAAGCAAGGTTAGAATGAGGTGAACAGAGTGAGAGGCAAATCTAGAATTTGGACGTTCGCTTCGATCTGCATTGCAATGCTCGCTGTTTCCATGGTAAGTGTCCAAAAGGCATACGCTGAGAACACGATTTCTGTTACACCCGCTCTGGTCAGTGGACTTGGTCCGGGCGATAGTTTCACTGTTGACTTGGTGCTTGATGAAGCTTGGATGGTACGGGCTTGGGAGCTTACGTTAAGCTGGAACCCAATGATCCTTCGATTGAACTCTGCTACACCTATAGTGGAGGGGCCATTCTTAAAGACGAGTGGCAAACCGACGTTCTTCGCTAAATCAATCGGCGTTGCAGGGGAATTAGTGACAGCTGCGTGTCTAATTACGTCTTATGCCGCGGTTGATGGCGGTGGAGTTCTTGCCACAGTGTACTTTGATGTCATAGGCGGTGGAAACACAGATCTAACCCTTGAGGCAAGATTGCTCGACATAGACTTCTATGACATGCCAGTTGAGACTGTTAATGGAAGATACGTGAGCTCGATTCCGTTCATTGACTTGAAATGGTATGTGCCAACTGCTGTGGAGTTACCACCGCAGGACTTTGCAGAGGTCACGGGCAACGGCTACTACACTACAACAGATCCAGATGGCGACTTGGACTATCATCCACTTCCACCCTACATTAAGACGGAGCCTGTCTTAGCAATGGACGCTAACGGTGCTCCAGAGAGCGTGATCAATGTTCAGGGTGGTACGATGTTCTTCGGCGACGAAATAATCTTTGATGCGTCAGGAACCTATGACTACGACGAGAATGGCGACACTGCTCCGCTCGATCCATCTGCATTTAAATGGATCATTAGAGCAGCTGGTCAGGACACAATCACGTACAGAAAGAAGGTTTATGACTCGCGGTACGAGTCCGGTGTGGAACTGGACTACGGGCCAGTCATAAGCTATGTGTTCCCTGGTGACCTTCCATCGGTGTACACGTTGTACGGCGCGGTTCATCTTGGCTGGTTTGACTTGACTCTGCAGGTTACTGACTCTGATGGCAATGTGGCTACGTATTACACGTGGATCAGAATCTTCAGAATAGTCCCAGCTAGGACCGTGATGATCAACATACCACACTCCCACCACTCATTGTCCGAAGACGGCAACACAATCACTTTCAGAGGCAAGATGCAGAACCTGGGTGGCGCAGGTGCCTTCCCATACGACGCACTACAAGTATACCTAGAACTCGCCAGAATGGTTCACGGCTACTTCTGGGGAAGACTGCAATTCGACGTCATCGATGCAACAGGCGATGTCGTTGGCACGGTGTATACTGACGCTATATGGTTCGGACCGACAGAAATCACAACAGGTCACATGAAAGCCACTTGGACAATTCCACCGGAAGTTGGACCAGGAGTATACACTGTCAAGGCCAAAGGATACTTCTGCGCTTCAGGAGTAACGTTTGGCTTTGGCGCAACAGGAGCAGCGTTCGCATCCATTACCATTCTGCCATAGGCTCAAATCAAGAGCAACATCTCCCCCCCTTCTTTTTTTGTTCACATATCAGCACTTAAGGGAATATGACTGTGATTGAGAAGAAGATTCACTATGAATCGTAGAAAGCCTAAGTCGTTGATTTTACTAGTTCTGTTGATGACAGGTGTCGTGTTTATCCCCACTTCAAATGCTTTTACGGCTCCGTTGATCTGGTCTGGTGAGATTCTCCTCGCCATTGATCCGTCTTTCAGTTATGAGGAGGATAACGGGAAAATCATCACCATTTATTTTACGCCGTGTGACGAATTTGCCTCTGCTATCTCCACTCAAGACGGAAACGTCTGGGTCGCGTGGCAATCAGAGTATCCTCGGGATTCTGAGACTCCCCAAAGAATCGAGGTATTCTACAAAGTTTATGACGGATATTGGACTGACGCAACTCAGCTGACGAACAGCCCGGGCAAGAACAATAGGGCTCCTGCGTTGCTTCAGACTTCAGATGGCACCATCTGGGTTTTCTGGGTTTCTGACAGAACAGGAAACGATGAAATATTCTACAAAACTACGTCCAATTATGACGCGTCATGGTCAACTGATATGCAAGTGACCAACGAGGTGGCAAGAGACGCGAGTCCAGCTTGTGTGCAAACAGGTGATGGAACGATATGGCTTGTTTGGTCGAGAAAGCTCAACTCTACAACTGAGCAGATTATGTACAAGACTTACGATGGTGCGGGTTGGTCGGCTGAGAGTCAGCTGACTACGACAGTCAATTCCATAAACGAGTTGCCCTCTATCGTTCAAGCCAACGATGGGAAGGTGTGGGTTTTTTGGAGTCGGAATATGACTACGACATACCAGATTTTTTACATGACCTTTAATGGCACGGTTTGGTCAGATGCGGCTCAGATTACATCTGACGACAGGTACAACTTGGATCCAGCGGCTTTGGTCGAGAGAGACGGAACGATTTGGGTTTTCTGGTCTTCTAAGACTCAGCAGACGCAAGCCACGTATGATCTTTATTACAAGACTTCAGGGAACAATGGCAGCACATGGTCTTCTAGCGCTCAGTTCACGACAGATCAGGAGAATGATTGGTACCCCACGGTCACGCAGACTCAGGATAAAGGCATATGGGTGATTTGGACGTCAACTAGGCTTGATCCGAATGACAATCCTAATCAAGACTTGTATTGTCGTGTCACTGTGTTAGGTGATATAGATCATAGTGGCGTGATAGACATTACTGATCTGGAAATGATTTCTAAGGCCTTAGCAACGGATCCCTACAACTGGCCACACGGAATTGGCTGGAACCAGTGGAACCCACAGTGCGACTTGAACCTCGACAACAAAGTCAACATTTTCGACCTTAGTATAGCTGCCTTGAACTTTGGGCGGAGTGCTTGACCATGGCTTGGGAAAAAAGAGAAGCCTTAAATGCCTCAGTTCGTTATACTGCACGCTTTACAAATGTATGAAATCATCGAAAGGTGTGGGTGATTGAGAACAAAAGCTTTCTTTGCGCTGTCGTTAATGGTCTTGATTGCGTTTGGTTTGACTCCGATTAACCTTGGTGAAGCGGCTGCAACGACGATGGTTTACGTTTTTGATCCAATCACGCAGGGAGATACCAGTTCGGCTGCAGTTGACGAAACTTTCACATTAGAGGTGAAAGTTGCGGATGTACAGTACTTGGTTGGTTTTGAGTTCTACTTGGTATGGAATACCAGTCTGCTGGAATTCGTTCAAGTGACCGAAGGACCGTTTCTCAATTCAACTGGCGCCTATCCAAGCATGTTCACGGCGAAATATCCAGGCTTTCCGGGTTGGCTCTATCCCGACAGAGTCTATGCTGCAAGCGCACTTATAGGTGCACAGCTGTCCACTTCTGCCAGTGGGACTGGCGTTCTGGCTAGGGTTACTTTCCGGGTGTTAGCCGAAGGAGTGGGAGTACTTGACCTTCAGGATACTGCGTTGGCCAAGTACGATCCTTTCAAGCCTAAACCGATTGTTCACTCTACTGAAGACGGTTATTTTGCTTATCCGTTGCCACTGGTTGTTGTTGAACCTGCTGAAGTCTTGGGTATACTGCCAGGGGACAGCTTCAACGTCAATATCAGTGCTATCGGTGTTTCGAATGTTTACAACTGGACCTTGAAGATGAGATGGGCTGCTGGTTTGTTGAACGCTACGAGTATTGTTGAAGGATCGTTTCTCAGCGACGCGGGTGCAACTGATTTCGTAAGCGTGATTGATCAGGATAATGGCGTCCTTAATATCAACAACACGTTGACCGGTGATCCTCTGAGCGGTGTTTCAGGCAGTGGGAGGTTGGCGACTATCACGTTTACTCCGGAAACCAGAGGTAAGACAGATCTTGAACTGTTTGCAGTGAGGTTGTACAAGCAAGACGGGTCGGTTTCACCCGCTGCGGTTGAAAGCAGTTCGTTCTCCAACACGCTACGTGATGTAGCTATTACTGATTCAGCACTTTCTACTGGCTCGGTTTCTCAGGGGCAGAAGGTCAACATCACAGTGACTGTCAAGAACAAAGGAGTGGAGAATGAGACATTTACGGTCAGAGTTGACTATGATAGCAAGACCGTTGAGAGCAAGCCTGTCAGTAAACTCTTTCCCAATGTAACGCAGACTTTAACCTATCAATGGGACACTTCAAATGTGGAGCCCAAGTCGTACACTATAAAAGCAGTTATCGTTGAGACGATTCCAGGTGAAGTCAACAAGGATGACAACGTTCGTACCATTGGCACGGTTACTGTCACGGGTAGCGGAACTATCGACTTCAACTTGTTGTTGATAGGCGGAGCCATAGCAGCTGCCGTTGTTGTTGTATTGGCGGTCTTTTTCCTCAAGAGGAGAAAGTGAAGCCTAGTTTCTGCTTTTCCTTCTTTTCTTATCTTGGCTAGTGCAGTCTCTGTTCGGGCTTCCTGTCTCTTGTTTTCTTGAAATAGCATCACCAAGATTGCTGACAAGGCAGGAAGGAAAAGGTCAGTGCTATTGGAGGAGTGGCGCCTAAGAAAAAGCCTGATTCTTGTTGAAGTGTGAATGAAGAAAGGTTCAAATATACTGTGTTAATTGATAAGTTGTTGTTAGCGGAGCGAAGAAAGGTGCGGACTAAACATACTGCATCTACGTTATTAATCGTGCTTTTACTTTCATACACAGCAACCGCTCTGATGGGTATGTTTCTGCTTGGAACAGTAAAAGCTCAGCCAACAGTTACCATGTGGGTTACACCGCCTACCAGAATTTCTGAACTGGGCAGCACTTTCAATATCAGTATTTGGCTAAATGACACTGAAGACGAATTCGGGCCGTATGACGTTAAGAGCTGGACGCTCGCGATAAGCTTCGACCCCCGGCTTATTGAGTATGCCGACGCAACCGAGGGAAGCTACCTAAAGAAAAATGGCGGATCCACCGTTTTGTTCAAGCCTTCACCCGGTGCCCCCCCTCCAGTATCCTTGGTGAGCACAATTACTGCGGGAGGGACTGTTGAAGGTCCTGGAGACTTGGTGTCTGTCACGTTTCGAGTCATTGACAACGGAAGGACTGTCATTGATTTGAAAGATACTGAACTCAGAGACAGCGTCGGTGCCGCAATTCTAGCTTCATCAGTAGACGGCTCGTTCTACACCACATATCCTAGAGCAAAGTTCTTTTCTCTGCCTTCCACCATAGCTCAGCCAGTCTCTGGCATTGAGTTTCCTGATCGTCTGAAGCGTGACCCCTTTGTGAACGAAACTGTCACGTTCAACGCAACTGCCTACTTGGTTGAGGGAAATTTCCGTGGAAGCTACGACCCGGAAACAGCCACCGAAGGCAACCCAACTGGCGAAATAACGAATTATCTGTGGGATTTCGACGACGGAACCGTAATTTCGGGTAACTACCCCGCCGTAACTCACAGCTTCAACACCACGATTCAATATCTTGTAAACCTTACAGTGACGGACAACGAAGGAAAATCCTCTTGGTACGCGCCGCCTGTGCAGCCAATCATACGGGATGTGGGGATTTCCAGCATAGAAATAACTCCGCCCGTGGTCAGTCCAGGCGAGGATGTTTCAATAAAAGTGAACATAACCAATTATGGAACATTCAAAGGTACCGAGCTCGTCAACGTAACTCTCTTTTACACTTATGGTGGGGCTGACGTACTCATACCGTACAATGTCTCCTTGGGCTTAAAGCACTGGTGCAATGTTCATGTAATTGATCCGGATTCAAAGAGCAAACCCATGCAATTTTCTATAGATAGACCTCGTATAACCCTGAACTACACGTGGCAAACAACAGGTTTGGCATCGGGCAACTACACCGTATGGGCGAACATCAGCCAAGTCAGTATGGATGCATCGCAATTTCTAAGAGATGCATTCCTCAGAGAAATGGACCTGAATTTAGCAAACAATAATATGACATGGGGCAAACTCCGACTCCTTGAACTCCCCAACGTGGCTATAACCAAAATAAGCCTTGCACCAACACTGAAATCGCCAAACGTAATTGATTATGGAATTGACCAAGTAACGATAACGGTTAAAGTTGAAAACACCGGGGATTTTGACGAAACCTTCAACGTAACTCTACATCAAGACTCAACACTCCTGATCGAATGGACGGGCGTATTCTTAGAGGCAAAAACACCCACAACTTTGGAGTACGTATGGGCTACGTCAGCATTATCAAGAGGCTACTACAACCTCATAGCACAAGCAAGCAACGTAACTGGAGAAGTCGAAAACGACAGAACAGGCGACAACAAACTCATCCTCAACGTTATCATAACAAGCGCTCCAGTAGCCACATTCACCTATTCACCTGTCAAACCTCTCGTTGGAGACTCAATCAATGTTGACGCCTCAGCCAGCTACGCCGCACCAGGCTGGTCCATCAGCACCTATACTTGGATTGTGAACGGCACTGTAGATAAAACATTAAATAAGGCTGCTGGCAGACTTTCCACAATACTCCAGAACAGAGCAGTATGGAACGTAACCTTGAGGGTTACTGACAATGCTACAGTAAGTAGCTCTTTGTCCAAACTCATACGTGTGGGTTCGCTCCCAGTGGCACAATTCACCTTCGCGCCCGCGGCTCCGAAAGCAGACCAAGCAATAGCGTTTGATGCATCCTTATCAACTCCAGATACCCCGCCAATAGAAGGCGACGAGATTAAGACCTATAACTGGGACTTCGGCGACGGCACAAAGGTTGTCTACACAGGCACCAACTTCACCAAAACTACGACGCACAGCTACGCAAAGAGCGGCAACTTCTCTGTCACACTGAAAGTATTCGACGGCGATGACTTCAACGCCACAATCACCAAATTCGTTGAAGTAGCCAAAATCACCAGCGGCGTTACAATCAACCTGAACGCGCAGACAATTGAAGTAGGTCAAAGCGTCACAATAAGCGGACAAGTCACACCAACTCGCGCAGGAGCAAAAGTCTCCATACTATACAAGACAGACACCACAGACTGGACATTGCTCCAAGACGTCACGTCTGACCAAGCTGGACACTACCAGCACATTTGGACAATTGACACAGTCGGAAACTACACAGTCAAAGCACGATTCGCGGCTGACGACAAATACACCCCTAGCGAGAGCCAAACAGCCACACTTCAAGTTCAAAGCACGCCTCCACAGCCTCCTCCGTCGCCACCAGACTGGACAGTCTACATCATAGTCGGCGCAATGGCAGTTGTCATCGTGATTGCAGTGGCTGTCTACTTAATGAGACGGAAATAAGCAAGGGAAACGCAGACCATCGTCATTCTTCCCCCTCATATCCGAGCAATTCTAAAAGCGGAACAGCAGCTGTGTCAACCTCAGAATAAAACTGAAGAACCAGAGGTTCAACCTATATAGTGAGAGAAAAGGGTCTAACAAGTGAAAAAGAACAACAAAGCGGCAATCCTCTATGCCTTTATACTAATCCTAAGCCTTACATTCACAAGCAAAGACGCTAACTCACAACCTCCTGAGCCAACCATCTTCATAGACCCACCAAGCCTCACCGACGAAGCCAACACTTTCGGAAACTTCACGATAAACGTTAACATCTCATACATTGAAGGACTGCACGGCTGGTCAGTCAATCTAAGATACAACCCAGAACTTCTGCACACAAACAGCAGCTTGATCAAAGAGGGCTCCTTCCTAAAAAGCGGCGGATCAACTTTTTTTGTGGTGTCACCGCCAATTGAGGATTATATTGCAGTAGGCTCTAGTATCTCTGGTTACGGGTCAGCTGAACCCGGAAGCGGGACTTTAGCAAGTGTCACGTTTGTGCTAAGAAGAAGAGGGGAAACAGACCTGCATCTCTTTCGCACGAAGTTAACTGGTGTGGACGGTAATCCCATTACTCACTCTTCACAAGACGGATGCTTCAGAAACATCGAGTCATTACAAATACCTAAAGCAATATTCACGTACACCGCACAAGCATACAACGTCACCGTCAACGCTTCCTCAAGCTATTCACCAAGTGGCACGATCCAAAACTACCTCTGGTTTTGGGGCGGCATATCAGACCCAGAAAAGCAGACCAGCACAACAAACCCGGTAATTTATCATCTCTACCCGGAGAAAATGCCACCTGAGCATGAAAACGCCACTGTCAGGCTGATCGTGACGGACAGCAACGATGTCACGGCCAACATCGTTGTAGCAATGATAACATTCGGAATCGCCATCCACGACGTAACTATTTTATCCGTCCAAGCTTCACCCAAGAACGTAATCGGCAACTACAGCACCACAGTCAGCGTGGTCGTCAGCAACAAGGGAAATCAACTCGAAAACACGACTCTCACAGTCTCCTACAATTCAACGTTCTTCGACTTCCAAAACATAACAGCAACTCAATGGACCACACTGCACACTGACCAAATCAACGCTACAGCAGGATTAGAAAACAGAACAATCACCTATTTCTGGAACACAACAGGCTATCCTCTGGGCTTTTACGCAATAAAAGCTGAAGCAAGCCCAGTTCAAGGAGAAGAAAACACAGCCAACAACATACTAATCGGCTCAATGCGAATCGTAACAGTGCTTCACACCCCAGTGCCCATCTTCGACTTCAACCCAACAAAACCATATGCAAACAGAGAAGTCACCTTCAACGCATCCATGAGCTACGATATAGACGGAGTCATAATAAGCTACGCATGGAATTTCGGAGACTCCTCAACAACCACAACAACACAACCATCAACAACACACATCTACAAGAAAGCAGGAACATTCCTCGTCACATTAACAGTAACCGACGACAACATAATCAGCAAAAACACAACCCAATCAATCACTATTCAGAAACTAGCAACCACAACAACGATTTCAACAGCAGCAACCACGATCAGAGTTGACTCCACAACAGCCATAAACGGCAAAGTAGCAGGAGCCGAATCACCCGTCAACGTAACAATCCTCCAAACAACCTACGGAAAAGGCGTCTGGACCACCCTAACTCACCTGCAAACAGACCCAAGCGGCATATTCTCATACAATCACTCACTCCACACTGCAGGAGCCTACCAACTCAAAGCCGAATGCAACAGCGACGACGTTTACCAAGCATCAACAAGCAACACCATACTGATCACAGCCAAATTCAACAGCACCATCGCCATACACGCAGACAAAACACACATACCCCTCGGCGAAACCACAGCACTCACTGGAACCATCAACCCCACAAGCTACGGCGCAATTGCCACAATCGAATACAAACTAAACAACGGATCATGGAACCTAATCGCGCACACATTCACAAACGAAAACGGAAACTACATGTTCAACTGGCGTCCAAATCAAGCAGGCACATACAAACTAAGAGCAAAATGGAACGGAACCCCTCAAGCCTTCGGATCACAAAGCACCACAACCACAGTAACCGTGACCCAAACCCCCTCAACCCCAGCCACCTACATAATATACGCAGCTGCAATCATCGCCCTAATTGCCACAGCCACAATCCTCACATGGACCAGAAAACACAAAACCTCGCCCAGCCCAACAAATAAGAAGTAGTCAACCTACACGCTGCTCGGACTACTACTTCTAAGCAAAATCATCTTCGGTATTATTACAATTTCTAACTGAAAATTAACGACTCATGAAAACTTCAGACCCTCTAAAAACAGACTGGGTTTGCATGTTCAAGTTCAACTGTCCAAACACAGCCCTTACCCACAGCCCACATCTAGCCAACGATGAAAGAAGTTGCACAGCACAGTTTCAGCGTGTTCAACAACTCAAGAACACACACAGCCACAACATGCTGGGCGTTGATGTCAACGGGAACACACTTACGACGATGTCCACACAGCTTCCGCCAGACTCATACGTGATGATGATGGGACCATAGCGCAAGTCAACTTCACCAGGCACACAGTCGCAACACGGGTAGAAGACGGGCTTAAGGGTCAGTCACCTTCTTCTTCCACACAGTTTCTCGCAAACAGCCACAGCCCTAATGCAACAAAGCAGACAATGAAAGTGTCTCGATCCTACTCTTAACAAATCGTGCGCGTTTAGCCTGCCTAAAGCCGAATTGAATGGTAACTCATACGCGTTTTCAAGCGCCTCCTAGCTCTGCCTCTCTTAGGCCTACGGGACACTGCGTAACCAGTCAAAACCCCAGCAACTATAAGCACGCCAGCAACAATTATCTCAGAACCGAAACGCACGATAAAACTGAATGGATTTGCACCTCCAGGCTCCCAAATATTAGTGCTCATCATCGTTATCATTATGGACGAAATAGCAGCGTAATCCTTAGCCCTATCCTCCTGGAAAAAACGCATTGCAACCGTTATTCCAGTGTCCCTATCCCAACGAAACTCCCACCCGCGGCTGCCAACAGTCGTTGATTCTGTAAAGTTAGAGTAATTCACTGTGCGTTCAGCATCACCATACGTCTTCCGCTCGGTCAATAAGACCCTCAAATTTGTCTTAGGATCAGTGACAACCCTGTCTCCAACATCCAAACCACGGGAAACAACCGTGAAATTAAGCGTTCCCCCACCCGTTTCCACATTGCCCGAGAGTAACCCCACAGCTCTTGTACCGTCTATGAAATAGGTCGTCCTCGCCAACGTGAGCGTCTTCAAGGACGCGCTCTCCACACTCATATTAATGAACTCAGTGTTCTGCGCATCAATAATCGCCTGAGGCATCGAAACACTGGCATTCGACGGTTGAACGTCCCACCCACCCCGAACCGAATACGTTGCCCATTGACCCTTCCTAACGCCAACCTCATAAACCACAGCTGACACATCCCTGACCGACAATGTTAACGCAGAGGTCCATCCCAACAGAACCAACAGAAAAACTGCCCTCTTCATCATAGTTTTCTCAACCTCTAAAATACTTGACCTCCAGCCTATAAACAGTGCTAAAAAGCCACACTGAACTACGCCAGAAAAACACTTAGAATCACACCGAACAGATTTCAGCAACTGATGATTCATTATTCCAGAAACCTAGAACAGCAACGTCAGCAGTAGTGTTTAGTTACATAAAACTTTATCAGAAAGTTAAAATACAGTCTTATGAAAGTACCCTAGTAGATGAGAGAGAGGCACTTGCAATGTTTAAGAGATATTCCAGACTGTTACTAATCTCCATTATGCTCGCTACAAGCGGAATTCTCGCAACCACTCCAATAGTACGGGCAGCCAACCCATCAATCTCTGTCTATCCCAGAACGGTCATAGGGGACTTAACCCCTACACCGGGCTCACTAACTCAATGGCAAATCGACGTATCAAATATCGAGACTCCCGGTTTGATCGGCCACGAATTCTACCTTGCACTTGACCCAAGGGCGTTCCCAGAATACAAGCCCATAGGAAACAGCAACTTCACAACAGATGCCAACGGATGGACAACCACAACATCCGGAACCGGAACGCCAACCTACGGGTGGGACAGCGCCGACGGCAACCCCGCACCTGGCTCAGGCATTGGAAGCCACTACGTCCGAGCAACATCCACCTCGGATGCGATGACATCGCTAACTTTCCAGACTGAGTATTCATTCTCATGGCCCGGAGGAACCCCACCGGATGGCGGCGTGCTCTTATCTTATGCCTTCAAGATTTCGGGCAACTCGATTGCGTCAAGCGGCGTCCAAATTCAAGTTCAAGTGGTGAATCCTAATCTTGTAGCTACAACGCTTGTAAATAGGTATTACTCGGCAATCAGACCTTGGTCATACAGCTTCACACTTGGAAATGTTGCTGCCTTTGGTCCAGCAGGAACCTATAAGCTACGGCTGAGAACAATTCTGAAAACCGCAGCGATAGGCACCAGCAACTACGTACAGGTAAACCATGACGACGTCGGCTTATTGCTAGCTAGAGTCTCAGTCAAAGAGGGTCCATTCCTAACATCCGACCCGCTCAATGTCGGCAAGACACTCTGGATAGCTAAGTACATAAGATTCGCCACGAACAGTAGCCTTTACATCGCTGACTCGTTAATGGGCGAACCTTGGAAAGACATCAACCCCGTTGAAGGCGGAGGTACAATCGCCTATGTCAATGCAACCGCGAACTACGGCGCAGGCTACGTTGACCTTTGGGGCACGACACTACTAAAACCAAGTTTGGTTCCACCCTACCCCCCTGCGCCCATTGAACCACACGACGCCATAGACGCCTACTTCGACAATCGAATTCCCGGCGACATAGCTGGACCCGAAAATCCTCTTGGCAGCGGCCTATACCCATACGACGGCAACGTAAACAACTACGACCTCATATACCTAAAAACGAAATTCGGCACAAACGACCCCAAAGCTGACTTCACGGGTCCAGAGAATCCTCCAGGAAGCGGAACCTACCCACCAGACGGCATCGCAAACGTCAGAGACCTAAGACTAATCGGCAAGAACTACGGCAGACACTACCCATAATCTTACAGCTTTCTCCTCTTTTTTGAAAACAAACACATGGCATAATCCCAAGTGAACGAACACCAAGAACCGCGGATCTGCTAGGACCTACGAAGTAAGGCTGCCTTAACCCGCACGCCTACTCTTCTCAAGCCCTTCTGCGCATAATGCAGCGGTCTGTCTGACATCAACAATCTAAGAAAACTCCAGCATATCAACCCAAACACCAAGATCCCACTTACAGCAAATATCACTTCAGGAAGACGCATCAACAACGACCTGTAAATCTTCTTACTTTCAAAATGCCCAAAACAAACATTGTTCCCAACATCGAACTCTCCGGGCAGAAAACTAATCTCACCCCGAATCCTATGCTGAATAAAATCACTCCAAATATACTTAGACGCATCTACCGGCGAAAACGTCACAGTCCTACTGCCTCCAGACTCAAGGGTCAACCTGCTCTGATAAACCAAATCAGAATCAACATGCACAGTCACATTGAAAGTCTCCGAGAAATCCCCAACGTTCTCGACCGTAAAAGACACAGTTAACGTCTCCGCATCTGAAGCATTGATAATCATCCCCGTCACACCAACAATTCGAATGTCATGATCTTCAATGTGCGACCCAAGGGTCGGATCACCAATGATCACTGTATCATGAAGCAACACCTCATATTCGTCGCTGTGCAACGTGTTCGACGGAAAAGAATTTGCTGACGTATATCGCATGTAGTCTGCGGCAGCATTCTTAAACCATTGAAGGAAAGCGGCTCCTATAACCTCTCCTTCAGACATTGCTCTGTAGAAGCCATTATACGGAAAAGTGTACGCGTCACCCGTTGAAGCAATCGCAAGCAGACCATAGTCGTTCCTGAACACTGCGGCTCCCGCTAAATAATCCTCTTCAACATATCTCCCGGCTGAGCAGACGAAAAGCTGATAGAAACATACGCGAGGATCTAGGATTTCATAATCTGAAGAGTAGACCGTTCCATCCCATTCGTAATAGGTCTCCTTCGAAGGAATCTGAAATGTGTGATCAGTTGCGTTTCCATGCGACATCAAATACAACCACTGATAACCCACTTCATCCCTTAGCCTCTGTTTGTAGTCTTCAGCCGTTGTTTCCAGACCTTTATTCACCACAACTACCTGAGGGGCGACATAGCGCAAGGGTGTCACACCATCATGATTTTGGGCTACTCCAAAATCGTCCATGTACAAAAGAGCTCGCCACCAAGGAACAGATGAAAGCTGATTTCTGTAACGATGATTCTTTTCAAAGTATCTGTTCAACAGATCCACCGCTTCACCATTGACAGTTGACACTTTGAGTCGCCCAACCCATATCTCTGGGCCAGACCTGTCCGAATGCTTGTCATAGACTCCATTGCCATCCGTGTCGATCCACGTTCCGTCCAAATCCATGTAGTAGACATCTGTGGGAAACTTGCTTGAACCTGTCTCATACCATGCTTCTGCAATGTCTCCAATCAACAAGGCTCCACAGAGGTTTGAGTTTACAAGGCTCCAAAACTCTTGAAGATACGTTTTAACCGCTTCTTTCGTTTGATTCAAGAGCTTGTTCGTCTCAGTTACGTTCACTGAGAACCCTGACTTCTCAACGTCTTCCTCGTACTGCCGCAGAGACATCTTAATTCCATCATATATTTCAGAATCCACTATGACAACAACTAAAGGCTCATCAGATTGCGAATCAGCTGACACCCCAAAAGAAAGCTCGCCTAGGCAAGCAGTCAGCAACGTTGCCGCAAGCACGAAACCTACTAACAAAACCGTTTTCACAGACATATTGAACATGAAATACTGGCTGAAAATAGGAATAAATATCTTCTCACGCACTGAAAGAAGTTTTTTCAACCAGGCTAACCGAAAATGCGGCACTGGATCCGCGTTCTGCGATCACATGTGGCATGCATGGCTTTCTGTTTCTGCCGATTATAGGCTCGAATATCTGTCTTTTCTAACCTTAGCAACAAACACCAAAGTGCCCGAGACAACCAGTATCGATGAGACTGCAAACGTGTTGATGTAAGCAGTGCGAGTTGAGGCACCCAGAACTGAGGTCTGAACGTCGGCGAGCGGTCCGCCTATGAGCAGGCCAGCTGGTCCCCAACTCAATGCCATAACAGCGTTGTATCTGCTTAACAGTCTTCCCCTCCTGTGGTCTGGGATTATGTCTCCTGCCAGGGCGAAGCCTGCGGTCTGAAGTGTCATGAAGGCAGTTCCGTTTACCCCGTAGACAAGCGCCATTGAAAGGACGTTTGGAGCTAGGCCATACAGGAGTGGAGTTGCAACTGCCATTGACAGGCCGGCCAGAATTACAGAGGTTCTCCCGATTTTGTCGGCCAGTCTGCCTGCTGCGATGCTTGCGCTCATTCCTCCAAGTGTCCATGCTGATAGAATTAGGCTTACTTCGATGTCACTCGTGTTTAGTCCTTCGTTGAGTTTCAGGAAGAGGGGGAAGATTTGGCTTGTAGATGCCACGCCGAGAACTACTATGGTTAGCGCGATTAGGAACCAGTGGAACGCTTTCTCATTTTGCTTTGGGGGTTTGTCCTCGGATTTTGCACTCGTTGCTGACTTGCTTTTCGTTTGAGGAACACTGTTTGGGCTTCGGGGCGAAGACGTGATGTTCTTTGCCACGAGCCACATTATGGTGGCGCCTATGAGCAGCATGATGCTTACTATGTAGAAGATCGTGCCGTGTTTGAAACCTAGTCCGTCTGCGTAGAGGGAGCCTGCGAGTATTATGCCTGTCATTCGTCCGATGGACATTATGAAGTTTGTTGTTCCGACGAAGTTGCCTCGGTTTTCTGGGGTTGTGATGTCTGTGACTAATGCTGCCCAGCCTACGTCGGACATTGACCAGAAGAATTCGAGTATGGATAAGCCGGTGATAAGTGCGAGTCCAGCTGCGAAGTTCATGCCTGCGTCTATGTAGGATTTGTGGAGGAAGAAGACGAGTATGTAGGTTAGTCCAGCGGTGATTTCGCCTACGACTATTAGTTGGGCTCTCATTTTGTGGCGGTCGGAGATTTTGCCCCAGAGCATGTTTTGGCCTATGGTTGACATCAGCATTGTTAGTGTGCCTAGGGCTGCGGTGCTGGTTACGTTGCCCAAGAGTGAGAAGAGGTAGATGTACATGAAGGAGTAGAAGACTCCGCGTCTCATCATGGTTATGAATTGGAAGGACCATAAGCCGAATAGTGTTGGCTTTGTGATGCCTGGGGTTTTCATTTTTGTCAGCCGTTTGTGAATTACACAGAGAGATGGACGGCTTAATGTAAAGGTTGTCGTTGGTTCTATGCTTCATGTGTGCTATGGTTGCGGAAGAGAAATTTCAGAAGAAGAAGGCGCCGATTCCCTTTAGCCTTCTTCTACCTTTGGTGCCCCTGAAGAGCTGTGTGCGCGTCGTCGTACGACTGTTCCTGATGACGACATCATCCAGAATGTGCGTGTGCGGCTGTGTGTTTTGTTGTAGTTGTACACGCTGAACTGTGCTGTACAACTTCTTTGTTTTGATTCGGTGCGTGTTGATACCCAATCACTCTTAGTGTCATCAACAAGGTGTCATGGGGCCGAAAAAGTGTGGATGTTGTTGACTCTGAAAGCTTTCCCACAACAGCTTCTTGAATGCTGTGGGCAAGTATTAAAAGTCTTTAGAACGTGATAGCTGGATTCGGGTTGATCTAATGCGAGTCAAGAGAGTTACATCGGCTGATTTGGGCTCAACTTACTGTTGCATGAAGGAAACGCCGCCAGGCGTCTCTTGGGCTGACTATCTGCCGAAGTCGAGGGAATGGTTCGGTAAAAGCCTCAGAAAATATATTGATGGTTATCACTCACTTGACGGCGACAAGGTTGTTGGGTTTATTTATTGGGCATCATCGGAAAACGCGCTGGTGCCCTATGAGACTGAGCCAAAGGTGGCTTGCATTTACTGCACTGAGATTCTGCGCGACTATTTGCACAAGGGACATGGTCGATTGATGTTTGACTTCATGAAAAGCGATCTGAAGGGGCAGGGTTTCAAGGGCATACTAGTTGATGCCAGCGATTTCAAGGAGTGGATGCATTGTAAACTGTTTCTCAAGCAGGGATTCAGGGTAATCAAGGAGCATGCGCCCTTCAAACTCATGTATTTCCCTCTTACACAAGAAACGGTCAACGTTAGACTGATTAATCTGAGTTACAAACCGTCGAAAGACAAGGTTGAGGTCACGTTGTTCAGCAACTTTGCCTGTCCCGTTGGTCCCAGCATGTACGACCTTGTCAAGAAGGTGGCGCAAAGCTTTGGCGATCAGGTTAAGCTGGTTGAAATTCCAGGAACACTTGACAATATTAGAAAGTACGGGACTTCGGATCCTCTCATCAACGGTAACCTCAAGCTGCTCGGTCCAGCCTCGGAAGAAACTGTGCGAAAGGCTATCCAAGACGAGGTCGATCAGTTCAGTCGCTCCGCTTAGTATTCCTGAGGTGTGTCTATGAAAGCTTTCATTTCAGTTGATCTTGAAGGCATGCCTTATCTTGTTATTCCGGGACAATTGGCTTTGAAAGGAGTGTTATATGATGAGGCAAGGAAGATTGCCACGAAGATAACGTTGACAGTTGCTGATGAATTGAGGAAAAACGGTTTTGAAAAAGTTGTAATTGCTGATAGCCATGGACCTATGGTTAACCTGCTCATAGACGATTTGCCCGAATATGTGGAAATCGTCAGAGGTTTTCCCAGACCGTTGAGTATGGTTGCCGGGGTCGAAGATTGCGATGCCGCCCTCTTTCTGGGTTATCACGCCAAGTTCGGCACGGCTAAATCCACTTTTGACCATACTTATAGCGGCGGCACCATAAATAGGGTAGAAATAAACGAGATTACAGCAAGCGAATTCCTATTAAACGCCTACGTGGCTGGGGAGCTGCAGGTGCCAGTAATAGCGGTTGCAGGTGAAGCTCAACTCATTAAAGACGATGTCAAGCGACATGCACCTTGGATTGAAACAGTAGCACTGAAGCATTCTTTGAGCAGACTTTCCGCCAAAAGCCCCAGTATGACAACAATCGAGAAGGAACTTCGCGAGGCTGTCAGAAACGCGGTTGACAAACTCAGGCACGGCAAAGCCCAGACGCTAATTGTGAGAGCACCTGTGAAGACACGAGTGACTTTTCTGACAAGTCTTTACGCTGATGGAGCTGAGTTGCTGCCGATTGTCAAGAGACTCGATGCGTTAAGAGTGGAATACACCTCAAGCAGCATGATTGAGGCATACAAAACCTTTGAATTGCTGGCTATTGCTTCGATGGGCTTGCTTAGAATGCTAGAAGATTTGAGATAACCTACCCTTACCACCTTTTCTGAATTCATCAATTCCTGTGATTTCACTCTCAAGGTTTCAGCCTTTTCGTTCAACTTCATTAAGCCAAGTCTTGTATCGCTTAAATACTGGTTGTTGTGTTTTATGGATAGACGTGAGGTTGAAACATCAGCATGGGTTCGAAAACCACTGGCGAGTTCGCGGCGCGCAAACTAGTGGAACGCAGAAAGCAGTTTCGCTGGAGTGACATGTACTACAAACGCCGCATGTTAAGGCTTGACATCAAATCTGACCCTCTAAAAGGCTCGCCTATGGGTCGCGGCATAGTTTTGGAGAAAGTAGGTGTTGAAAGCAAGCAGCCCAACAGTGCCATAAGAAAATGTGTCCGCACTCAGCTCATCAAGAATGGCAGAGTCATCACAGCGTTTCTGCCTGGAGACGGCGCCCTAAACGTAGTTGACGAACACGATGAGGTAATCGTTGAGGGAATTGGAGGCTCGCGTGGAGGAAGCATGGGCGACATTCCGGGTGTTCGTTGGAAGGTCGTTACCATAAACGGTGTTTCACTCAAGCAGCTTGTTTTGGGCAAAAAGGAGAAACCGATGCGCTAGAAGTGAGGATGGGCTACATGAGCAAACATGTAGTTGAAGAAATCAAGCTCTTTGGAAAATGGTCTTTTGGCGGCATTGAAGTCCACGACCAAGGTCTGAAACGTTACGTTTCGCTTGATCCAGTTTTTTCACCTCATAGCATGGGCAGGCATGAGCACGGTCGATTTCGCAAGGCTGAGGTTAACATTGTTGAACGCTTAGTCAACAACCTCATGCGACCTGGACGAGCAGCAGGAAAGAAGGAAAGAGCCATAAACGTTGTAAGAAACGCCTTTGAAATAGTCACCCTACGCACTGGACAGAACCCTGTTGAAATTCTGGTCAAGGCTGTTGAAAACACTGCGCCATGCGAGGACACAACGCGTCTGAGCTACGGTGGAATAGTGTATCACATGGCTGTTGACATAGCGCCTCAACGCAGAGTGGACGTGGCTTTGCGCCTGCTAACAGAAGGCGCCAGAAAGTCATCGCTTAACAACCCACGCACGCTAGAGGAATGCCTAGCCGATGAACTAGTCTTAGCGGCAAACAAAGACGTCAAAAGCTATGCTGTCTCTAAACGCAACGAGATCGAGAGAATAGCACGTTCATCCCGTTAAGAGAGTTGACTGTCTACTTCGTGTGTAACTCAACCACATCTTTGTCTTCTAAGACAAAGGACGGTCCTACTTTCCGCGGACTAAAAGCTAGCCGTCTTGCCCAGACTCGAGCATACGCAAACCGCTCGGCAAAATCGCTATGTATCTGTTTTGCGAGGTCTGCGACAGCTGAGCCACGCTTCAGGATGAAGGGGTTGCTTGATGCCTCTCTTTCGTTGGGTTCCTTGGTGTAGACCCGTATGATGTCGAGTGCTCTGAATATCTCAGTTCCGAGCTTTTCCAGTCCTGTTCTTGTTTGACAGGAAACTAGAACAATGGGTAATCGGTCATCCACGAATTCCTTCAGTTGCTGCAAGACTTTTTCTGCCTGAGGCGAATCTTTCTTGTTGGCAACGACGATGGCTGGTCGATAGACAGTGCTTTCGAATATGGCATCTTCAACATCGTCAAGTGTGGCTTCGCCATAGATCTTAACAGTTGAATCCAAAATGCGATAGCCTTTGAATAGGTTCTCAATGTCTCGAAGGTTGCAGTCTAGTAGTCTGCCAAACACTATGATGCGCAGTCCGGCGCCAACATGCTTACGCTCGATCTCAACTTTTGCCCGTGGCTTCTGAGTCAGAATTCGAGCTTTCTCCAATTCATTAAGAATCATTGTCAGCTGTTGGCTTGCATCTTCACTTAAATCAACCATTAATATGAGTCCATCCGCGTTTCTCGCCAGCCCTAGTGTTTGCGATCCCCCTAAGCTGCCTTCGGATGCGCCATCAACCAATGCTGGAGCTTCAACCAGCTGAAACTGAAGGTCTTCGAATTCAAGCATTCCGGGCACAGGTTCACGAGTTGTATAAGGATAGTCTGAAACCTCAGTCTTTGCGTTGGTGACAGAAGTCAAGAGGCTGCTTCGCCCCACTTTGGTCGGTCCTAAGATGATGATCTGTGCTGCTCCCTCCTTTTCGAAGAAGAATTTTGGTCCGCCTCGTCCAGCTCTGCGGCGCTTCTTCTCTTCTAATTCCTTGCGCAATGTTGAAATCTGACGTTTGACTTGTCCACGAAGCTTCTCGGTGCCTTTGTGTTTCGGAATGAGGCTCAGAAACTCTTCTAACTTCTCAAGTTTTTCCTGTTGCGTCCGTGCTAATGAGGCTTCATTCCATTTTTTCTTGGCGACAACAGGCAGATTTGTAGGCATTACTGCAACCCTGTTGATCTTTCAATTCCTTTACTCGATGATTAAGCTAATATCTGTTTTCAAGAAGGGATGCTGTTAACTTATTTGTCATGAATCTATTGTCATATTGCCTTGCCGTGTTAAGAGTTTCAATGCTTCCAGAATAATCTTATGTGAGGTTTTCAAGTGGCTTTTTAGGTATTCATCGTTTAAGAAGTATAATTCCCATTTGAAATTAGCCAAACTGTCAGAAACTCTAAGTAAGGACGCAGCCTTGATTCCTCTGAATTTGGCTACGGTGAATGTGGCAGATGATTCCATCTCCACTCCTAGCACTCCTTGGGCTTGCAGTTTTTTAATTTGACTTCGCATTTCCCTGTAAAGAGCGTCTGTATTCCAAACGGGTCCAATGAAGGGTTTCACGCCGATTTTGCCGCAGGCTTCTTTGAGAATCTTCACGATCTCCAGATCAGGTCTTATCGCCTTTATTCTCGGATAATAGTATTTTGAAGTTCCTTCACCTATCACTACCTTTGAAGGAATAACGAAGTCTCCAGGTTTCATATACGGCTGAAAAGCACCTATGGCAGTAGAAAACAAGATCACTTTGGCACCGCAAGCTATGAGATGCTCGACTATTATGGCTGTGGCTGAAGCTCCTACACCTTGGGGTACTAGACCTATTTTCTTGGTTTCGACTTTTCCTATGTATAGAGGGTTAAAACCCCAAACAACTTTGGAAGCATTGGTTAATTCAGCAAGCTTCTTAGTCTCCGACTTCGCTGCTATCACGATTATCTCAGGGACAGGTACAAGTCGCTTAAAACAATTTAAAAGAAGCTCAGGAGATGTAATCGAATAGTCTTTCAAAGAGCCTCACCTACATATAATCGATTAAACTTGTTAACCCACATATGTCTGTTCCTTGTACAAGTTATTTCTGAGTCGAAATCATGAAAATGCAAATAGTCATGTGGTAACCATATTACGGGTTTAAGCCATAACAGACAAGTTAACAGTGTCTCAAGAAGGCATTCAGGGTCTAGGCATGAAAGTTGAATTATATATGCCCCGTCAAGGCACTAACATTCAATCAATGCTCCTGCTTAGCAAAACTAAAACCGTCTAGGAAAGCCCTCACGTTTCTGCCCAAAACTGAATGATTGTAGCCTCCCTCTAGGACAGCGAACCTTCTTCCCCTGCACTTGTTTTCAGCGAATTCTCTAAGTATGGTTCCGATGGTGCGGTAATCTTCGGTTTTCAGGAGTCCACCCCAATCTTGTTCATGACGGTCGAAGCCTGCTGAAACCGCCAGAATGTCAAAAGGTTCAAGTCGAGCAGATACAAACCGATTCAACTCATCAATGTAAGACTGTCGGCTACTGCCCTCAGGGTGAAAGTACGTTACATGCGGTGACAAAGCGAAAATATTAGCTGTGCCATCACCATAATGCAGATCAACATCGACCACAACTGCCTTGTCCACCCTGCCTTCAACCCGCAGTTTCTCAACAGCCACAGCCACGTTGTTGAAATAGCAGAAACCCCAGCTGGAGCCACGGCTGGCATGATGCCCAGGCGGACGAATCAAAGCGAAGGCAGGCTCACCTTGCATTGCCAGTTCAGCTGCTTTCACCGCCCCTCCAACAGCCAAGAGCGCTATCTCATAGGTCAAACGACGAGTTCTCACATAGTCAACATGGTCTTGACCGTGAACAAGCAGCACATCCAGTTCGCTCGCCTGCTTCGGCTCAGTGAATTCAAGATGTGTCTTCAACTCGTCGAGGATGCTCTCAATACGACCTAGTGCCGAGGCTGGATCGGAGGAATAAACTTCGCGATATCGGTTGTGATAAACGACCCGCAAAAACGAAGGCACCTTAGCGATTTCGAATCATTTCGCATAGTCCAGAAGCAAACTCTGCTTATCCTCGGACTTCCTCTCTTCAGCTTCGTCCTGCGCAGGTTTTGTCTCATTTTTCGATACGGTTTTTTCTGCGATTGCAGTCGCTTCTACTGTCTCCTCTTGTGGCTGGGCTTCTTCAGCCTGCCTAGCAGCGCTTCTGTTGTTGACTGTCAATGCAGTCGCTTCTATTCTTGGGAGAATTCTCATATAATCCGCCCAAGCCTCGAAGTAGCCGCGGTCGTATTCGTCGTGAAGACGGCTCTCCATATGGCTTAGAAACTCCTTCCGATAATTCTTCAATTGCTTTTTATCGTTCAAATCTACAGCGGATAGGAATGCATATCGATCGGTGTTCTTCATAGTCAGGAGCATGCCGTACAAGGCTTGGAAGTACCCTCGGTTGCGGTCGCTCACGTGCATCTTTTGTTTGATGCGTTCAAGAATACGCTCTGCCTCAGCAAACTGCCTAGAAGTCACGAGCTGAAAGAATCGTGTCGAATAGATTTTTGGAACTGGCTTGGTCAATTCAGCGTCTTCCTTGCTGGTCCTCTTCAGACACGTCCTCTACACCGCTCTCGGTTATCTTAAAAACTCTTTCGCCTTCAGGTAAATACGGACTGGAAACCAACCGAGCGATACGGAGGGGTCCACGAGACGATTTGCGCAGATAGATTCGCGTGTGGCTAGTGTGAGCTACGATGTGTCCACCGACTGGGTGAACCGCGTCTCCGAAGAAGACGTCTGGTTTGGCCATGACCTGATTAGTCACGACGGCGACTGCGTTGAAGGCGCGTGCCAAGCGAATTAATCTGTGCATGTGTTTGTTGAGTTTCTGTTGCCTCTCAGCCAACATTTCTCTGCCCAGATACTCGCTGCGGAAGTGAGCTGTTAAGGAATCAACAACTATGAGGCGAACGTTATTGTCCTTAATGACTTTGTCAGCGTTCTCCAAAAGAAACATTTGATGATCCGACGTATACGCTTCGGCGAAAATAATCTTTCTAACCACTTCATCAGGATTCAAACCGAGATGCTGCGCCATCTGAACAATGCGTTCGGTTCTGAACGTGTTTTCGGTGTCGACGTATAATGCGCCCCCGTTTAGTCCGCCACGTTCGGTGGGCAGCTGTACGTTGACGCACATTTGGTGGCAGAGTTGGCTCTTGCCGCTGCCGTACTCGCCGTAAAACTCGGTTATGGTCTGTGTCTCCAAGCCGCCTGCCAAAACCTCGTCTATAGCCTTGCTGCCAGTTGTGAGGCGCATAACGGTTTGGCGAATCTTCATCAACTCGTCTGCTCGCATAAAAGTAAGCGACAAAGTGGATCTTGCGGCGCGTATGACGTCCAAAGCTTTCTTCTCACTAATGCCTGCTGGTTCCAGTTCTTTAATTGCCGCAGTAGCTATTGATTCCACGGTGTTGAATCCTAGTTCGCGTAGTTTTTGTGCTGTAGCCGGTCCAACACCAGGTAGGTCTTCCAGCTGCTCATACTTCTCTTCAGCTTCTTGTTTTTCCTCTTGTTCCTCAACAACCATGACGATATGCCTCGTTATTGACGCCGGCTTATTGCAGATAAAGAGTCAGCGGATATTTAAGTTACACGAAAGACTGGATGAAGATTTCAGGGAGTGCTGGCTGAAAATACTCTTTGGGCCATTAGAAGCGTAAAGTTTAAGGGTTGTTTGAGCGCTGTTGACTACAATGCTTTCGTATTACGTTGGGGTTGTTATTTGAGCGCTGGAGAAACCATTGAAGAACGTAAGGCGCGGATCCTCATAGGCTTACGTGGTTACAAACTTGTCGGCAAGAAGAAGCACAAGGACGGCAGCAGCTTCCAAGTGAAGACTGCTGAAGGCAGAAAACTGTTGATCTACTGTTGGCCCACGCAGGGCACGGTTGGGGTCCAGATTATAAATCAGGTTAAAAAAGTGATGAAAGACCAGTCAGTGGAGAGAGGCGTCCTTGTCACTAGTGGTCGCTTGACTCAGGCTGCCAAGGTGCATTCTAGACGCAGAGCTATCGAGGTTATTCCGCGGATTTTCCCATCGTTCAACATCTTTGCCCACGTCCTCGTACCTAAACATGAGATTGTGCCGTCTGAGGACAGAGAGAAGCTGCTGAACCAGTATCGGGTTCAACCTTATCAGTTGCCTAGACTGAAGGCTTCGGATCCTGGCGCAAAGGCTATTGGAGCTAAGCCTGGTGACGTTGTACGCATTATCAGAGACAGCCCCACAGCTGGCAAGTACACTAGCTATCGATATGTGGTTGAAGGCTGAAGGAGGGGATTAGGAGTGATTTACGCGTACATCTTGGGAAAAGTGCAAGCAGGAGCGGAGACCGAGATTCTCAGTGCTCTGAAGAATGTGAAAAACATGAAGAAAGCGAGTCTCACTTATGGAATCTATGATGTGTGTATTGAAGGCGAATTCAAAACTATGGAGGAGCTGGACGACTTCATACTGAATTTCGTAAGGAAGATTCAGGGCATACGAGAAACGGTTACGCTGATAGCTTCAAAAACTGTCTTTTCGCAGCCGGGTCAAGCTGTGTCGTTTGGCTAAGAGTGCTTTCTGTGTTCACAGAGGCGTGAAGAAAGAAAGGGATTACGAAGTGTTGTCCTTCTGCTATTCTTTGGCGATCATGATTTCTGTGGCTTTGATTACGGCCTCGACGTTGTCGCCGGGTTTTATGTTTAGGTCTTCGACGGCTTCGCGTGAGATGAGTGCTGTGATTGTTGCTGGGGTTTTGATTTCGAGTTTGATTTTGGCGATTATGTCGCCTTTGTCTACGGTTTTGACTGTGCCTTTGAGTCTGTTTCTTGCGCTTATTTTCAATCCTGCTGCCATCCAGTATTCTTTATCCTCTAGGACCTCGCCCACGTAGGCTTCGACTCGTTTGTATTCTTTGAGTAGGGTTTCGCCTAGGCTGGTGAGTTTGGCTCCGCCTCCGCCTTTTGTGCCGCCTTTGTGTGTTGTTATTATGGGTTGGTTGAGGGTTTTTTGTAGTTTGGTTAGGTAGTTCCAGACGTATCGGTAGGACATGTGGGTTTTTTGTGCGGCTTTGGATATTGAGTGTTCTCTGCGTATTGCGTTGAGTATGTCGGCGCCGCCTTTTCCTAGTAGGGGTTGTCCTTTGTGTTCGAGCCAAATTTTGGCTGTGGGTTTGTGTTTTTTGGGCGGGGTCATTGAGGTGTGTTATTCTGCGTTGTGGGTTTATAGGTTGTGGGTGTTTTGTGTGTGTCTTGGGTGGGTAGGGGTAGTACGTTGAGTCTTGAGAAATTTTTTTGCGGTGAAAGTTCTACTTTTCTGTTTGTGTTCTAGGCGCTGTTTATGGTTATGTTTGTGGGTTGCGGGCTGTTGGCTCGTGTTTTAATGGTACTTTCAATGTTGCTAAAAGGCACCATCAATGTTGCTAATCGTGACGTTTGCGCATGTTGATTTGCTCTGCAGGAAGAGAGATTTCGAAAGAAGAAGAAAGGGGACAGTAGCTCAGCGCCTTCTTCTAGTGTCAGTGGGCAGGATTCTCGAGTTGAGTCGCTGAAAGCAAGCGTGGGTGATGGTGTTGAGTCTGTCTTAGAAACACTAACATCCAATGTTGCTGCAGCAATTCTGTAGTCCGTGGAAGTAGCGTGTCACTGTTCATTTCTGGGGTCTTGCGAAGTAGAAATGTCGGACCTGTCGTCCGCTTTCAACCAATTCTAGGGTCTGTTTGGCGTCTTTTGCTCTGTCTTCGTATATGTCTGTGTTTCCCTCTTTGATGAATAGGTCCTTTAGCTCTTCGGCAGCTTGTATTTCGCGGATCCAGATTAGTTTACTGTTGGCTGTGAAATCGAGTGTTTGGTACGTCATATTACTGTTGCTTAAAGCCTTGCCCACTTTGGTGTTTTCTGGAAGCAGAATGTTCTTGTATTGGTCCGGGCTGATGCTTTGGTTGTAGAAGATCGCCAGTCTACCTCTTGGGGATTTAAGGAGCTTTTTCAGCTTTTTGATCGTTGCTTCAATGTCCTCGACGAAGTATAATGTGTCTATGGAGATGATGGCGTCAAAACTGCCCTCTTCGAATGCGAGTTCATCCATATTACCAACCATGTAGGTTAGGCGGTTTTTCTTGTCGGCGGTTCGTTGTTGCGATGTTTTGACGACTTCGCTGGCAAAGTCCAGTCCGACTATTTTTGCCCCGGTTGCATCTGAGATGTATTCAGTTATTCTTCCGTTTCCGCACCCGAGATCTAGGGCTGTCTCTTCAGGTTTGAGGTCTAAGGTTTCTATGAGCGTCTTTAGTTGCTCCATGTCCAGCACATTGAATTGTGACAAGTCCTTGCCGAAAACGCGTTCGCAGAACATCGAATACGCTTTGCTTCTTCCAGTGCGTAACAGCAGGTCGTCATATCCTTTGCTCATCCTTTCTGTTTTGAACTTCTTGCCTAGTGTCTTTCCTGTGTTGGTTAAGAAGTAGCAGTCAGATTCTCGGGTAACCAAGGCGTTTTTTTGCAGTCTTTCTATTGAGGCGAGCATTTTCTGGTCTTCTATGGTAGTGCCGTCCTTCAGGAACGATCTTATACCTTCGATTGTGGGTCTAACCCTGTTACCCGTGGGGAGAATGTATTCGTCTGAGCCTTCCTGTCTGCGACCAGTCTCGAACAATGACAGCACTGTCAGTATTCTTCTGTCCAGATCTGCTATGTTTGCACTGCCATCTGTACTTACTACGTCTTTTGACTCGGACTCTTCTCCTTCCAAGACAAGCACAACCATCTAACAATTGACGTGCAACAGGTTGTCATGTTTGGCTTGTTATTGTTGATGTGAAAGAGGTAGTTAACGTGAATGCAAACCTTTGAATGCTTACGGCACTGAAGCGCGCATCTAGATGTTGACTGTTACTGTGCATGTGAACGGTTTTATGTTTGTGTCTTGCATATTTGCCCTCGGAGCAGGATGGATTCTTGGATGAGGAAGCCGATCTGGGTGCCTTCGAAGGAGCAGGTTGAGCAGGCTAACGTAACGCGGTTCATTAGGTTTGTCAACGAGAGACATGGGCTCAAGATAGGTTCATATGACGAGTTGTACAAGTGGTCTATTGAATGTATTCCGGATTTTTGGGCTGCGATGTGGGACTTTGCAGAGATCAAGGCATCGCGTATGTATGATCGTGTTGTCGACGATTTGACTAGGTTTCCGGGCGCGAAATGGTTTGTCGGCAGTCGGTTGAACTTTGCTGAAAACTTGTTGCGCTACAGGGATGATCATCTAGCGTTTATCTTTCGGGGTGAGATGCAGAAGACAACGAAGATCACGTATGCTGAATTGTATCGTGTTGTGGCTAGCCTAGCTGCGTCACTTCGAAAGGCAGGCGTAGCTCCGGGTGATCGTGTCGCTGCTTACATGCCTAATTTGATGGAAACCGCCATCGCTATGTTGGCTACTACGAGTATTGGCGCCATTTGGTCTTCATGTGGCAGTGAGCTCGGACCTGTTGCGGTTCTGGATCGCTTGAGTCAGATTGAGCCTAGAATGTTGTTCGCGGTTGATGGTTATCCGTACAAGGGGAAGGCGTTCGATTTTCTGCCTAATGTTGAGAAGATCGCTAGCGAGTTGCCTTCGCTTGAGACTGTGGTTGTGGTTCCCTACATGAGTGAGAAGCCCGACATAGGCAGCGTTCCCAAGTCTGTACTGTACACGGATTTCCTCTCTCGTGACAGTTCGTCTGAGCTTAGGTTTGAGCAGAGGGATTTCAATCATCCGGTGTACATTATGTTTTCGTCGGGCACCACGGGCAAGCCGAAGTGTATGGTTCAGGGTTGCGGCGTGCTCATCAACCACCTGAAGGAGCTATTGCTGCATTCGGATGTGAAGCGTGAAGACCGTGTCTTCTATATTACCTCACCGAGTTGGATGATGTGGAACTGGCTGCTTGGCTCGCTGGCTGTGGGCGCCACAGTTGTCTTGTATGATGGCAACCCGAACTACCCTGACTGGACTACTATGTGGCGGATGGCGCAGGATGAGAAGATTAGCATTTTTGGTTGCAGCGCGAGTTACATTAATTATCTCCGAAGCGTCGGTGCCAAGCCGGGCAAGGAGTTTGACCTTTCAGCCCTGAAGCAGATCAGTCAGACGGGTTCACCTTTGTCGGCTGAGGGCTTCGAGTACGTTTATCGGGAGATCAAGTCGGACCTGCATTTCAATTCTATTGCGGGTGGCACTGACATCAACGGTTGTTTCGCTATCGGCACTCCGATTCAGCCAGTCTATGCTGGTGAACTGCAGGGTCCAGCTTTGGCAATGAAGGTAAAATCGTACAATGAGAAAGGCGAGTCTGTGGTTGACCAGCAGGCTGAGCTTGTGTGTGAAGCGCCTGCGCCCTGCATGCCCATCTATTTCTGGAATGACTCGGACGGCAAGAGGTACAAGGAAGCCTATTTTAACGTGTTTCCGGGTGTTTGGCGGCACGGCGACTGGATACTAGTCCACGGCGACACTGGCGGCATTACTTTCTTGGGCAGGTCAGATTTCACGTTGAAGCCGTCTGGCGTGCGCATTGGACCAAGCGAAATCTACAATGTAGTGGAGAAGTTTCCAGAAGTGGCTGATAGCATGGCGGTTGGGCAAGCGTGGAAAGGCGACGAACGCGTCATCTTATTCGTCAAGCTCACGCAAGGCTATGAACTCACTGAAGACTTGAAGAACAGGCTTCGAGTAGCGTTGCGTGAACAGGCTTCGCCACGGCATGTTCCAGCGTTAATCGTAGAGGCGCCAGACATTCCATACACGTTTAACATGAAGAAGGTGGAAAGCTCAGTTGCCAACATCATCCATGGCAGACCAGTCACAAACAAAGATGCTCTAGTCAACCCAGAATCGCTGGCTTTCTATGAAAAAGTCCTCCCAGAACTCCAAAGAGATTAACTCGCATTTAGCAATCCACATGTCTTCTAGGTCGAGAAACATGGTCTTAGAATATATTTCCTTTCAGAAAAGAACGGGTGCTGAGATTACGCCTTCAGATATTGGCTTGCGTGGAGAACGGTTACTCCAACCACGTCTTCCTTTCGGTAGTGAACAATCATGTCGTTAATCATTTTGCTGTCCGTTGCTTTCTGCGGTTTTTCAAAGTTGATGTAGAGCACATCGGCTTCTTCATCGTAGTCTATCCACATAGCTTTGGAGGGCATAGACAGGAGATTTGGTATGATTTCGCTGATTTTTTGAACGTTTATTGTCTTTGCCATAGGATTTTCCTCCTCTTTAGGATACTATCTGTTTTCGAGGTCATAAATGCTGTGATTATGAACCCTTCTTTGGCTTTTTCTCTGTAGCAGCAAACAAGATGTTTAGAGCCTATGTGGGTTTTCCTGTAGAACTTGATTGCCAAGAATTCGTCTTTTTTGCCAGCGACGACATAGTCAGGGTCATTAACAGTCTCAAGCACATCATGAAAATAACCCGCCATGTAATCGTGAGATTCTGTGATGTGAAGCCAGCGCTCTGCAGTGAGTTTTATTGTTTTCTTGTTCCTAGATTGAGTTGAGGCTATTGCCGACATTATGGTGTCTCCAATGCTGCTGCTTTTTCATTGATTGTTGGCTTCCAGCTTATAAAACAAGCAAGCCTTTTCTCCAGAACGTCACATCACAGATGATGTGGGAAAAATGATGCCTCTGTGCTCTGGGGCTATCAGATCTTCCTGAGCTGTAAAGTAGCTCAGTCCTCAGCTCACCGCTTTCTTCATGAGCGCGGAGATCTTTGCCTCTTCGGAGGCAGTTAATTTGGTCAGTGCGAAGGCGATCGGCCACAGGTGGCCTTCGTCGAGGTTCGCCTCCTGGTTAAAGCCGAGCGTCATGTACCTCTCTTTGAATTTCTCCCCGCTGCGGAAGAAGCAGACGACCTTGCCGTCCTTGTTGGCATACGCGGGCATCCCGTACCAGAGTTTCGGCGAGAGGGCTGGCGCGCTGGCTCTGATGATAACATGGATACGTTCGCCCATGGCGCGATACGGTTCCGGCATCGCGGCGATCGCCGCGAGCACGGCGCTTTCCCCGTCTTCGGTCTTAATCGGTTTAGGAGCACTTTTCTCGGGCAATTCAGTCTCACCTCCATAACCTACGTGATTCTAAGTCAGATGTGGCCTGTCAGTGATATAAGATTGTGTGACTGGAGCAATGCAGTAACAACAAAACGGAACATTGAATATTTTTGTGCCGTATCAGTCGAAAGTCTACAGGTGCTCCGTCAACCTATGACTTCACAGAACCGAAGAGAATAAGGGTTAATAGGGTCGCTGCTGTTGTGCGGGTTTTTCGACAGTGTTCTTCCAGCACATATTTTTTCGCCAATACAAGTTAAATTTGGCTTCTTGTCCGTTCTTTCTTCTGGTGCCAGAGTCAGCGTTGGGAAGCGTGAGTGCGATTTTGGGAAAAAGGCTTATTCTTCACGGTCAACATCAATTCGGACATGAGACGGTTAGTCATCCGTGCGGCGACTCCTGATGACATTCCGTCGATTGTCAAGGTGAGCCTTGCATCAACCACAAAAGAGGAAGTTCAGGGGTTTTCTGCGCCTGATTGGGTTACTTTTTCGTCATCTGAAGAGCTGAGGAAGGTTTGGGTCGAAGAGAACAGGTTGAAGGATGGTTTAGAGGTAATTGTGGCTGAAAAGAATGGAGAGCTAGTGGGGTTCATCGTTTTCAAAATGGAGTGCGATCACGGTTACATCGACAACATTGACATCACTGAAGACGAGCAGAGGAAAGGGATAGGTCGAGCTCTTGTTGAACATGTTGAAAACATTGCCAAAGCCAAGGGACACTCAGTGATGAAGACTGATACAACTGAAAACATTGAAGGGGTTCCTTGGAAATCCTACGGTTTCTGGATCAAGATGGGATACAAGAACAAGGGAGAACGACTGCCCACAAAATGGAGCTTCAAGACAATTCCATTCGACAAAAGACTGGAATGAGCACGATTTTCAACACTTCTAATCAGATTTGCTTTCATTATTGAGAAGGAATGCATGGAATTTCTATGCACACATAAACCCAAAGTTTGTTGATGGACAGAAATCATATATGGGACACATACGCACCATCACGATGCGGAAGATGCTGCATGTTGGAGTTCGGAAGGGAAACACAAATGGTTAAGATCCAAATCTCCGAGATGAGCTGGGTCGATATCCAAAAAGCCGTAGTCAAGGGCTTCAGCACCGTTGTATTCGCTGTGGGCTCAAACGAACAGCATGGCCCTCATCTGCCCACCAGTACGGATTCATTGATCGGTGATGCGCTTGCCAACAGAGTAGCTCGAAAACTTGGTAGGGCCCTCCAAGCGCCTTCCATAAACGTGGGATGCTCGGAACACCATATGGCGCTCCCCGGAACAGTCAGCCTTAAACCTGAGACACTGAGGAGCTTGATCCACGACTATTGCGTCAGCTTGGCAAGGCACGGATTCAAGAACATCATAATACTTCCATCTCACGGGGGAAATTTCAGCGCAGTGCGAGAGGCAGTCGATGAACTCAATCAAAATCTGGAAGAAGTCAATGTCGTAGCTTATACGGATCTGAAAGGCCTCTTAAGACTGCTTGCTGAGTTTTCACAAAGATACGGCATTTCTGCTGATGAGTCTGGGGCTCACGCAGGCGAATCCGAAACCTCTATGGTTTTGGCAATACGCAGAGATCTGGTCGATATGAAGCGTGCTGAAGCGGGTTTTATAGGAACTTTCGAAGATAAGATTGACTTTGTACTGAGCCAAGGCATTAAGGCCATTACGAAGAAGGGTGTACTTGGTGATCCTCGCAAAGGAGAAGCTGTCAAAGGAGAAGAATATCTGGAGCTTTGGGCAGAGAAGATGGTGGACTTTGTTCGAAAACAAGTTGATATATAATTGAACCCACGATTTCACGTGCACAGATTTCGAGGAGACAATCGTTTGTGCATTCCCAACTAACCAAACCATTCAGCGCGCATTATGCATATCTGTTGCCAAGCAGAATTGACATCAAAACTTAAGCGTCTATGCCGACACAGCCTAAATCAAAAAAACTGTGGAGAGGAACTTGATATGCAGGAAGTTCTCTATGAACGACTAACACCATCTCAGTTCCAAGACCGCCTGAAGAAAGCTCCAATAGCCTATCTTCCTTTAGGAACTCTCGAATGGCACGGCGTGCACCTGCCGCTTGGAAGCGACTCTCTCCAAAGTCAAACTTTTTTCATAAAACTAGCTCAACGCGTCGGGGGCATCGTCCTTCCGCCTCTCTTCCTAGGTCCAGATGGAGTGAAGGAAATCAACGGAAACGAGTACTACGGCATGGACATACATGGATATTCGCCGAACGCTCCCCAACAACTTGAAGGAAGCGCCTACTGGATACCTTCCGACTTGTTCTTGCGGCTCCTAGAAGCGCTGCTTAAACAGATTAGCCGCGCAGGTTTCAGAATCCTCGTAGCACATGGACATGGACCATCAACTCAGGTTATCATAGAAAACAATGAACAGTTGGGCAAGAAATTTCATCTAACCATAATGACAGTCTGGCGAGACAAGAACAAAAGGGACCCAGACATGGAGTTTCAATACGATCATGCCGCAGCGAATGAAACCTCAATCATGATGGCGCTGCATCCTGAACTAGTTCACATGGAGAATCTGTCGAAGGACAAGAAGAAACGACCATTGGCTATCATAGGAAAGGACCCGAGGAGACACGCATCAGCCAAGCACGGCGAAAACATCATCCGACTTCACCTTAATCGAATGGAAAGAATACTGAAGGAACAACTTCTGCACCTTCAAGAAACCCAATCTAATTAACGCAGCTAGGGCGTACACCTAAAGCACTCTGCCAAACGAAATTCTTAACTACACAATATTGCATCATGCTTGTGGCTCGTGACCATTCTTTGCCACACACCATCGAGACGCACAACGTAATACGCGAATTCAAAGGACACGAAAAACCAGTGAAAGCACTCGACGACGTGTCAATATACATAGACGAAGGCGAAATCTTCGGTCTCTTGGGACCAAATGGTGCGGGCAAAACCACGCTCATCAAGATTCTTACAACGCTGTTGTTGCCAACAAGAGGCGTAGCTAGCGTGGGCGGCTTCGACGTTGTCAAAGAGCCTCACAAGGTCAGAAAGATAATCAGTCTTGTATCGGGCGGTGAAACTCCGGGCTACGGAATCCTATCCGCAAGCGAGAACTTATGGTTCTTCTCACAACTTTACGGCTTGCCATCCTCCGTAGCTAAAACCGAAATCAAACGATTGATAGCTGATCTAGAATTCGAAGAATACGCCAAGACCCGAATGTCCAAGCTATCAACAGGCTACAAACAGAGGCTCAACCTAGCAAGAGGACTGCTGAACAACCCAAAAATCTTCTTCCTAGACGAGCCCACCCTAGGATTAGACGTGCTGACCAGCAGAAAACTCAGAAGTTACATAGTCGACTGGGCGAAAAAAGAAAGAAAAGGCACAGTCCTCTTGACAACGCATTATATGGCAGAAGCAGACGAAATGTGCGACCGCGTAGCCATCATCGACCGCGGAAAAATCCTCGCATGCGACAGCCCGCTGAGACTCAAAGAGAAGCTCAAAGAAAACGTGATAATGAAGGCAGAGGTCTCCTCAGTTCAAGCAGACTTCGGCTTCCTAGACCAAATGAAAGGAATCGTAGGAGTCTCACAAACCCGAAGCATTCAAACAAACACCACATCACTCAAAGTAATGGTCAGAGAAGAAAGAACCTTCAACGACATACTCTCCAAGCTTGAAAAACAAAACCTGAAGATACTCTCAGTCAACAGGGCGGAACCAACACTTGAGGATGTCTACATAAGCCTCGTCGGACGCGGCTTCGAGGAGGAAAACACCAATTGACATCACGTGAATACCTAATCCACAACATGAGAGCCGCATACGCCAGACTGTGGGTCAGAATCAAAGGCGGCAATCGCGAACCCCAGTGGCTACTAGCCGAACTAATCATACCGATCATCACCCTCAGCGCCTACGTCTTCCTGTACAAAATGGTGAACGCACCGCCGGAATACGCAGGCTTCGTCATCATCGGCGGAACCATGATGGCTTTCTGGTCAAACGTGCTCTGGAACATGTCAGCACAATTCTACTGGGAAAAAGAAACAGGAACCCTCGAAGCCTACCTAGTCGCACCCATTTCAAGAATGGCGATTCTACTAGGAATGGCTCTAGGCGGCTTCGTCAACACAACACTCAGAGCTGCAGCAGTCTTCGTCGCTGGCATACTGGTTTTCCAAGTGCCCATGGCAGTATACGAGCCTTTCACAGCGCTAGTCATCTTTCTCCTCACCATAGGAGCGCTATATGCGCTGGGAATGATGTTCGCCTCGCTCTTCCTACTGTACGGACGAGAAGCTTGGCACACAGCCAACCTGCTGCAGGAACCGATCCAATTCCTCTCAGGAACATACTACCCAACAACTAGCCAGGTCGTCCCCTTCATGGTTCAACTCCTGTCATCACTGATTCCACTAACCTTCGGACTAGACGGCATACGAAAAGTAGCCATTCTCGGCCAAGGCATCAACCAAGTCTGGCCCAACGTAATCGCCCTCACCATATTCACCTTGATTCTGCTGCCACTAGCCAAGAAAGCACTAGACTTCATGGAAAACCTGGGCAAAAAAGAAGGAAGGCTGACCCTACGATGGCAATAGGCACAATTCTCCGCACCATAAAACAAGCAGTGTGGCTCGGCTGGAAAGTCGAAACCAACTGGGCGGACCCACTTGTCTTCGCAATATACTATCTAGTAAGACCAGTTGCAGGCTTGCTGATAGTTGGTTTCATCTTCCTAGTGGGAAGCGTAGTCACAGGAACAGTCGACCCAGGGCTTTTCACGTACCTGTTCATCGGCAACAGCTTCTTCATCTATATAATACAGATCATGATGACCATGACCATGCTGATCCACGAAGACAGAGCACATTACGAAGTGTTAAAACACATCTACCTAGCACCTGGATCACTCTCATGGTACATCGTAGGAAGAGCACTTAATGGCGTCATGAACGCTTCAGTCTCGCTTCTGCTGACTCTTGGACTTGGAACAGCAATATTCCAGTACGGTTTAGGCATCCGCATCCCAGTTGACTGGCTAGGCACAAATTGGGGCGTGCTCAGCCTAAGCTTACTTCTTGGCATAATATGCTTCATGGGCATGGGTTTCATCCTCTGCGGAATCAACATCATGACATCGAAGGTTCAGTTCATGCTCACCGAGTATGTTTCAGGCATACTCTACCTGTTCGGCGGAGTGGTGTTCCTGCCAAGTATACTTCCATCTTGGGGACAGCACATATCGAATGCGTTGCCGGTCACTTATTTCCTCAACATGGTAAGGTTTTCGTTTCTGCATCAAGCAGGCTTTGACGTGCAGATGAATATGCTATATTTGACCTTGACCATGATTGCCACCGTGTTGTTGGGCTGGGCTATCTTCAAAATGGCTATGTTCAAAGCGCGAAGAGACGGCTTGATAGACAAGAAAGAGGAATACTAACCAGAACAACATGCCTACCTCATGTGCTCCAGTGCGGTGTCCGTGGGAAACACTTAGAAAGCCAGAACTAAAGCACGAAGCGTCCTTTTTCATAAATCAGTTTCTTGTCGGCGTATATTTCTCCGTCTTTCATGTCTTTCAGAATGTCCCAGTGAATGCTTGATTGATTCTTGCCGCCTGACATCGCAATAGACCTGCCTAAAGCCAAATGAATGCAGTGTCCCATTTTTTCATCAAAGAGCATGTTCTTGGTGAACCTGTCGATGCCAGCGTTTGTGCCAATCGCTATTTCGCCTATTCTTCTTGCACCTGCATCAGTCTTCAGCAGTTGCTGGAGCAGCTCTTGACCTTTTTCAGCTTTGGCTTTTACCACTTTGCCATTCTTGAAGGTTAATGTTATGTCTATGATTTCTCTGCCTGCGTAGATGCCTGGTAAGTGAACCTGATTTGTCCCTGAGCCGAGTTCTCGATCGGTCCAGTGAAGATTTCGCCGTCGGGCATGTTTATGTGTCCGTCGCAGTTGACCCATGTCCGTCCTTTAACATTCAACTTCAAATCGGTGTCTTCGCCTACGAAGCGCACGTTCTCAGTTTTGTTGAGAATCTGAACAGTCTTTTCCTGTCTCTTCGACAGACTCTTCCACTCTTTGACTGGATCGGACTTGTCTAAAAAGCAGGCTTTAGCAACGAAGTCCTCATACTCAAATAGGGACATTTCAGCCTCTTGAGCAAACGCCAATGTCGGATAAGGTATAATGGACAAGCCTCCGATTTTCACGTGCTTTGAATAGAGGTCCATTATTTCCCTCTGAGACGCCATCCTTTTCTTGATTTTCTCAGGGGGCACACCTGACAGTCTTTTCACATTTGTTTCAGCAAATATGCTAATGATTCCATCAACTTCTGCCATGAAGAACTTGTCGAAAGGAGACACGAAGGTTATCTGTTCCTCGCTCCCGTGTGCATAGAATATTTCAGCCAAGCCGTCTATTTCTGGGCGCATTACAGGATATCCGCCTGTCAAGAGGACGTGTTTGTACACTTGTTGTATGAGCGGTGTTGCCACAACGTTTCCCATAATACCTATTTTCATTCTTTTGGAAACTGGAAGGCAGTACTCAGTGGCAAGCCTGGCTAGCTTTTCAACATTGAATGAGGACAATTCGTCTTCACCTTTGAGCCTCTCTTCATGTAGTTAAGTTGATAAAAGTTTGCTATCTAGCCTCATTGCTGCTGTCAATAATCCTGCGCTGCTGCTGCCCTTAGCCAACTCTGAAGGGTTACTGTTCAGCTTTCTTCTGCGTGAAAGGAGTGTTAAGGACTTGTTTGACCTTCTCAGTTATAACCGGTCCAAGTCCGTAGGCTTCTTTTTTCCAGTTGTCAACGTTAAGAAGGGCGTTCATAGGCGTCTGATAAGACTCAAGCAGCGAAATGGCTTTCTCACGTCCTATAATGGGCAGGCTTGCCAGGAAGAACACCTGCTGGTCTTGAAGCGTTTCATTCGGCTTAATCGGATGGATAACAGGCGCTCTCTTCTCCACAATCTGCTCCTGCCTAGCCGCGACGTAAAGGAAGTCAATAGTTTCCCTGTAACTGTTCGTGTGAATCATGCTTATGCCCTGCTTAGCCAAAGCAAACATGGCACCCCACACAGAGGCTGGCTGTATCTTGCTGAACCGGTAAACGATGGGCAAGTAGCCCTCAATCAAAATGAACGGTTTCAAGTAGACTTCCTTCAGTTTGAAGAGTTGTTCAAACAGAAACCGACGGGTCAACGTGTACACGAAGTCTTGCACGGTTTTGCGTTCAACGGCAACGTGATCTGAGATTATGTAGTCGCCTTTCTGCAGGGCTTCCAGCTTTATTTCTGCGCCCAGTTCGACTAGACCTTTCACTATTTTTGGTGCGGCACTGGCTTCTCGTGTGTCAACTATTATCGTGGGTTTCTCTGTTTTTTCTGGTTCTTTGAGGAAGGGTAGAAGGGTTTCAGTGCCTGACATAGACATCAACTTCCGTGTTGCATCTCTATTTGGCTTGTTTAAGCTTTTATTTTTGTTAGGCTTAGGGTTGAAGGGTACTGGTCTTGTAGGTGGAGTTGGTACGTGTGTGGAGAATTTTTTGTGTCATTAACCAGACTTTGCATGGGCACCTAACTGAAGTGGATGTACATATTACATACTGATATTGTTACTGAGAATGTTTTTCGGGCATTGACCCTCTGTCGAAATTGTTGGAGGGTTCAAATCTACCCCCTGCACTGAACTTTGCAGGTTGGGTTCAAATTCTCGGTTTGCAAAGCAAGTTGCAGATCACAGGCATTTATGGAACAGTCGAAGTGCAGGTTTGATATAGCAGCAAAGAAGGAACCTAGAATTGCTGTGAACTCCCATCAAAACTGGAACTAAGGCAGTGTAGCAATAGAGAGCGCGATAAGGTAAATAGCGTAGCTTATTAGGATTATGCCGCTGACTGCTCGAATCTTGGAGCGGTGTTTGTGTGTTTTTCTTGCTAGTTTGGATGCGGAGCCAGCGACGATCCCAATGCCGATGAATGGCAATATCGCTCCCAGGCAAAACAGTAGAAGGGGAAGTAAGAATTCGGCATTTTGAAGCATCACTAGAATGGTGAACAAGAATGGTGCAATGCATGGGTCAAGGAAATAGAAGACGAAACCAAGAGAAAACAGCCCAACATATGTGAAAGCATACCTTTCTGTCAGTTTTTTTACTACAGGTTTTGTTTGAATCGGCATTTTGAACAATCCCAACAGGTTAAGTCCAAAAATAATGACAACAATGCAGATGATCCACATCATGACGTTTTGAAGGTTGGGCACTGAGACCAACGCTGAGGCAAAGGCTGCTCCGAGAACTAAGGCGGCGGAAACGAAGCCTACTCCAAAGGTCATGACTCGCAACATGCCTTCCTTGAAGTGGGTTGTCTTTCCCACGGTATAGCTTAGTATGAAGGACAATATTGCGATTAGGCATGGCGAAAACGTTTCGAAAAAGCCCAGTGTAAAGGCAGCGATTAAGCTCAGCGGGGCTGAAGGAGAAGGCGTAGGAGGAGTTTCCTGCAAATATGCTTCTACAACTGTCTCAAGTTTTTCACCGGTTATTTCGCGGCTCGAAATCTTGTATTCACGGTTAACCACAACCGCGGGAGCCCTAGTCAAACTGTATTGTCGAAATCGCTGAAATCCCTCAGCCTTGCTTACATCTATCCATTCAACATGGATCTTTTCACCGTACTGCCTCTCTATCTCCAACATTAACGTTTTCGCCCTGTCGCAAGTCGGACACCCGCTTGGAAGATAGAAGAACTCTACTAACACTTTTTCAGAAGCATATACCACGCTTAGACATGCAAAAAGAAGGATGACCACTGCCAAGCCACATTCTCTCGTTGACGCGTTTGCCTTCTCCTCGCTCTTCACAGCCCACACACAAAATTTATATTTGCATTGTAACCATATTATTCTTTTTGGTGTATAAAAATGATTAGATTCATGCCAAAAAGCAAATCAATCACCATAATTGCTGCTGTGATTATGGCTTGTTTACTTATCACCACGATGCTCATAGTGCCCACAGCTTCTATAAGCTATAATCCAAATGCAGAAACAAGTTTTCACACCATTATTGTCGATGTGACTGATGGCAGAGCTACAATAAATATAGTGCCTTTAGCCTTAAGGTCGCCGTGCGAGGGCGATAGTGGTTGCGAAGTTGATGACGGCTGCCCAATAGAAAACACAACTTGCTGTTCTGGAGAGGCGTTTTCATTTGAAAGTGTGGTACTTGAACATGGCGAAAACTACGCTGTAACTTTGTTCTCTGTTGAAAATGGAGAGGACAGGTTTGAGGCAACGATCACTAGAACTCGCTTGTGGAAGCATGCAGAAGCAAGGGGCAAACTCAACGTGACGTTTTCCCTCACAGAGACGGCGATGGTTTCTGAAGGCTTTACTGTAGGCTCCAGAGAATTGGCTTATATCATCGAGTACGCTGAATACAGCGTCTGCGGCGTTTCCATAATGTCCCTATCCCAAAGCTCAGCAGCTTATGAAACGTGCTTCTCCATGATGAATTATATTCCCGCCGACAAGACGGAAATCCTTTCGCTAGAAATAGTGCATTTCAACGGCAGAGTCACTTTGTCACAGCACTATGCCATCCTAGGTGAGGCTGCAAAAGAGATGCGAAAACTCTACCAGCACAGTTTGAATCCAACCTTCAATGAGCTGGTGGACGCCTACCATGTTATGGAAAAAGAAGCTAAAGGAATATCTAAGCTAATAACGAGCCAGCTATCAATCTACGATCACGAAATCTTGAGAAGCACAGCGATGCTAAGAGATGATTTAGCGTGCACTCAGCCAATAGAGTGCTACATGCCCAATGGAGGTGGAGGCGGAGGTGGAGGGACTTCTGCACCGAGCGGATGTAACTGGGCATGTGTCATCAGCTGTGTATTGCAGAGTCCAGACACGTTAGCCACGTGCATGTATGTTTTGTATGCGTGCGCCGCTCTGCCAGGTCCAGAAAATCCTGCTTGTTGGATATTAATCGCGTGCGTACTCGTGTACGGAATCGGATGTGCTCTGGCGTGTTGCTGGTGGTGACGCATGCAAAAGAACGGAGAGGAACGTATTCAGTTTGAGACATGGGGCGTTTATCCGATTCTATTTCCTCCACTTGTCTTTTTCTTAATTCTTCTTGGGGCGTCTATTTATGTTAAGCATATTGTAGGTATGACGGTCTTTGGTTTGCTCTTTCTGTCTTGTTTACTTGGTTTTGGTGCTAAAATCGAAATGAGGAGTGATGGCATTGCTGTCAGAAGAATTCTATTCTATGGGACTTCTTTCTGGAGTTTCGATGAAGTCAGATTTAAGGCGAAAGGCAGAGTTTTAGCGTATGGAGGAATGTATGGCGGATGGGTCATGCCATTGAGATGGAGGAAATACCATGAAGCCATCAGAATCTCTAAACCTGAAGACTCACTGGTTCGCAAAACTCCAAGCAAAATCCATCCCTATATCTATCTTCTAGTTCCCCCAGTCTTATTATGGATAAGTGGAAACCTTTTGCGGTATTTTGAGTTGGTGATTCCGCCCATTTACTGGGCTTCGCTATGGGGCATCATTATGACGCTTTCCACTGCAACCTTCATGTATTCAGCTCCAATTAAATTCAAAATTGCAACCATGGGCAAGCTTGCGTCATCCATCGCTCTTGGACTGATCATTGGATTGATGATCTTTCTATCCCTTCTACTAATTTATAATTGGTAGCAGGATGTGAAAGAACGATGGTGGGAAGGAGTGGTTTGCCACAGCGATGCTAAGAGATGATTTAGAGTGTGAACGAATAGAGTGCTACATGCCCAACGAAGGTGGAGGAGGAGGCAGCCCGCCATCAACATGCACATTTAATTGGCGGATGAACGAATTTTATGAATGTTATTTCCCAGATATTCCGTTAGATGCTTTGCAATGCATGTGGAGCTGTTTGTGGGTGTCTCTGGTTTGCTACATTGTTGGAGGACCACAAGGGTATGCTATATGCTTAGGGTCTTGTTTTGCAGTTTGCCAAATCGTCGTAACATTAGAACTCATTTCATGCGCTATAAACGCTATGTTTGCCTGTGGCTGTCTCTAAATAGGAGAAATAGGAAGGCTCATTGGTTGTGGAAGAAGGATAAAAATTACGTCGCCATGCTACTAGTCATGAGCCTTCTAACTATCTACATCTTGTGGTACCTTCAACTTAACCCGCAGCAACTTCTCATTTTCTCAGTTGCACCACTTGTTGCATTAATTCTTGTTGCAGTGCTGGTCTTGAAACCCGAATATGGTGAACGTCTTTTTAAGGCAACACTAACATACGATGCTAAGCGAAAAGAGCTAGGCGTGTGGCTTCGTTATCAAAAAATAACTCTCGTCCTCTTTTTCATAATTGTCCTCGCATTTCCTATTATCTGGCAACACCAACTCGTTCCAACACAATATATGGCTTTCTTCGTTCTAGCTTTTTTATTCGGAGTTGTAGCGTTGGGTGTTCTCCAAATCGTCGTAGTGATTAAAGCTGGAGGAAAATGGGGGCTACTGTTCATTGTAGTGTTGGCCCTGATAGTTTTTTTGCGGATGCTGATACGTTTGCTATTGCAGACATGATCTCATTGAGAGTCCATGCGGATATGACCTGAGGCTTCAGTTCATTATTGTATACGTGCTAATTCACGCCACTCTCTTCAAGAATCCGCAGCAAAAGAGCTCGACCCGAGTCATTGTCTGGAATCAAGCCGGCTCTCGGCAGACGCTTCAAGACTTCAACCCAGTTCTTATCAGCCGCGAAAACTTTTCTGAAAATCGGGACTGCTTGATCAACCTTCCCTTTAACAACCATTGTGAGGGCGCTCCAGAACGCGATCTCCAAGTTGTCGCCAGCCAACTTCACTGCCGCGTTGTACTCCTCCACTGCTCGGGCGACATCGTTCTTCTCCATCGCAGCGTCACCTGCGTTCATGTGATCATATGCTCGAGCAAGCTTCAGAAGGCGCCGTAGCTCTTTAAGCGGCTCAGGATGATCGTCAACCCGCAGATCCACCACACGGTCCTCCCACGGCTTACCCGAAGACGTTGCCTTAACCACGATCATCGCTGCTGACTGCTTGCCTCGAATGTCACCACCTACCTCTTGCGCTGCCTCAAGCGCCATCATCATCCGCTCAGCAAGATCGCCACGGGCTTCCTCGAACGCCTCAGCCATCGCAGCTGGCACCTTGTCATTGAGCATAAGGTTTGCCTGCACACTGTAACCATCCCCAGTCTTGTGCCCAGCGCACTCGACACAGCGCTTGCCAGTGTGAACCGCAACACGACCCTCAGCATCAACCATGGCTACCTGCCGCACCGCCTCGCCAGAATCAGCGGCGATCAACTCCTTCAAGGATTCAGGCGCCGACTTGCCAGAGCGCATAAGATCTAGCCCCTTCGGTCCATAAGACGGGTTCACAAACGACTGCGTCGCAACAGCGCCGACGCCAGCTTCTGCCCAAGGCACACTGACCCCGACGCTGAACCAATGCGACTGCACCGCAACACCCATCTCACCAGTCTTTGGGTCACGAGCCACAATTGAAAAGGTGTGCATCCGCGAGCCAAGCCTCATTGATTTCTCCTGCCTTACGCAGTCGGACACCCTTGCGGAAAAAGATCTTTCACGCACTCCTTTTCACCCCCTTCCTTTGAGGCGGATGTGTCCTAGCGAATAGCATAGCAAATCTTTTGCTAACTGTTCATATTCTTGACACAGAGTCCTCAGATTCTCCAGCCTAGCAGACTCAAATGTTAGCGCTCTGCATTCACGCTCCAATCTCTCATACTCCCCTCTGGCTTGCGCGTTCTCTAGAATCACGGAGTCAATAAATCGATCAAGCTTCTCTGTCGCAGAATTCAATCTCTCCATACCTGCATCAGTCTTTACACAGCCTTCGTTGCTTATGCTCAGTTCCAAGTCGTTTATCCTTTTCTTCAGGAAAGCCAGGGTCTTTGCAGCTTTCTTGTGGTTTTTCTCGAAGTCTTTGATTGCTGTTTCAATTTGGTTTTGAAGCTCAGCGATTTCGGTCAAACGCTTCCCCTTCCTCACGTGCACCGTCGATTAGAAAACTGGTTGCTTAACAAGGATTTTAAACTTGGCAAGCATGTATGAGTGAACAGTGAAGCCTCATGGAAACCGTCTCCTTTAGCGTTGAATTTCCAGGCGGAAACCCCATGAGAAAGACTTTGGGCTTCGTAGCTAGACCCAAGCAACCCAGTAAGTATCCAGCCGTAATCGTCATTCATGAAATATGGGGGCTTGCCGATCATATTGAAGACATTGCCACTCGACTGGCGCAAGAAGGCTACGTTGCCCTCGCTGTTGAGCTTTTTGAAAGAAAACTCATAACAAAGCTGGAAGAAGGTCGAGAAATTCGCCAAGCATTAACTGAGGAGAAAATCTTGGGAGACCTAAACGGCGCATTCAACTACCTCACGACTCTTGATTACGTGATGCCGAACCGCATAGGCAGCATAGGCTTCTGCATGGGAGGAGGGCTTTCACTTCTCTTAGCCTGTCGCAACAGCGCACTAGCGGCAGCTGTAATATTCTACGGTAGAAACCCCACGCCAATCGACCTGGTCAAAAATATCACATGCCCGATACTAGGCAACTATGCAGGAGCAGACAAAGGCATAACAGAGTCAGACATCAACCTCTTGAAACAAACGCTCACTAAATACAGAAAAGAGTTTGACATCAAAGCCTATCCAGGCGCTCCACACGCGTTCTTCAACGACACAAAAGAAAGCTATAGACCTGAAGCAGCCAAAGACGCTTGGGAAAGAACACTAGCATTTCTCAACAAGAACCTGAAAAAATAAGACGTTTTCATCGAGGATAATCGCGCACTATCCATCTGTTTGAATCTGTCATTTTCTCATTCGTGGAATGAAATAAACCGCTACAGCACTTATCACCATAGCAATACAGACCAAGAATATCAACAGCGACCTCACGTAACCATTCAGAATGAGTAACGCTATGGCAACCCACACTAGAATGGCTGAGACCGTTCTTTTCTGCAACTTACCAACCTTTATTCTAACAGTTCAGCGACGATCATCCTTGCTTGGCTTCGATGGGTTTCAACTGCATTTCATACAATTTGCGGTATAGCCCATCTTTGTGCATAAGTTCGTCATGAGTGCCCATGTCCACAATCCGACCATTGTCAACAACCACAATCCTGTCCGCGCTTCTAACAGTGGACAAACGATGAGCAATGATCAAAGTTGTCCTTTTTTCCAGCAGTTTCTTCAACGCATTCTGAATCAACAGCTCTGTATAAGCGTCCACGCTGGAAGTAGCCTCATCCAAGATCAGAATCCTTGGATCAGCCAGCAAAGCCCGAGCAAACGAGATGAGCTGCCTCTGTCCCATTGAAAGCCTGATGCCTCTCTCCCCGACAACAGTGTCATAACCCTGCGCGAAGTTCATTATGAACTCGTGGGCTCCCACAGCCTTCGCCGCTTCAACGATTTCCTGCTCAGTAGCGCTTGGCCTACCATACGCTATGTTCTCTCGAACTGTGCCGCTGAACAACAAGGGATCCTGCAGCACGATGCCCATCTGGCTTCTAAGCGATTTCAGAGAAACCTTGCGAATGTCGTATCCATCAATGGTTATGCTTCCTTTCTGTGGATCATAGAACCGGGCAGCAAGGCTAGCCAAAGAGGTTTTGCCAGCGCCTGTTGGACCAACCAGCGCAATTCGCTGGTTTTCCTTAATCTCCAGTTTTATATTGTTCAGAACAAAATTGCCCGGGTCGTATCCAAAAGATACATTGTTATATTTGATTTCTCCTTTAGTTCTTGGGAGTTCTATTGCGTCCTTAGCCTCTTCAACTTCAGATTGGGCGTCGAGGATTTCCGTTATTCTTTCTGTGGCTGCTAAAGCCGATTGCACGTTATTGTACAGCATGCTGATCTCGCGGATTGGCATGAAAAACCGCGTAACGTAAGCCATGAAAGCCACCAAGACGCCTAGCGTCAAAGAACCACCCATCACTGAGGTGCCCCCAAACCAGAGGACAAGGCATGTCCCAACAGTTCCAAGCACGTCTACTATAGGGAAGAAAAGCGCTGAAACCCTTGCCGCCTGAATATTCGCTTGAAGGTTTTCCACGTTAACGCGGTCAAACTGCTGAGCGTTAGCCATTTCTCTGGAGAAGGATTGGACCACGCGCATTCCAGATATGCTCTCAGCAAGGTTGGCGGTGACTCCTGAGATCTTTTTTCTCGTCAGTCTGTAAGCTTCTCTGACTCTCTCTCCCAACAGGATGGTTCCAACCAAGAGAATTGGAATCACTGTGAAGGTCACCAATGCTAGCTGAGCGTTCAGAATAAGCATCATAACCACTATGCCGACTAGGATGAATATGTCACCGATGGCAAGTTCAACGCCTGAAGTCAGGAACTCGTTCAGCGTTTCCACATCGTTCGTGACACGTGACATGATTCGTCCAACATGCCGCTTGTCGTAGAAACTCATTGAAAGCTTCTGAAGCCTAGAAAACATGTCCATTCTGAGGTCGAAGATTAACCGTTGCCCAAGCCAGAACCTCAAATAAGTTTGAAGGGAGCTGACTATCCAAACAATAACGTAAATGCCAACATAAACTGCTGAAATCCAGTACAGACCCGTAAGGTTGCCCTGGGCAATGTACTGATCAATTGCGACGGCTAGTATGTATGGGCCCGTCAACCCTAGGCTTGCAGAGACGAAAAGCAGCGAGATTATTATCCCGAAATTTAGCTTGTAACGAGCCATGTAGTGGAGCAGTCTCTTGATCAAGACGCGATCAGGAACGGTGCGCTTTGTTTCCTCTTCGTCGATGAGAAAAGGTTGGTGAAATCCCATTCAGTGAGCACCTCTTGCGTGTCTCTTTGTTTTCAACTTGGCAGGCTCGTTCGAAATTTGAACCTGACCCTCGGGCTTCGCTTGGGCTGCGAGCTGGGTTTCATAGATGCGTCTGTACATTCCGTCTTTTTCCATCAGTTGGTCGTGTGTTCCAGTTTCAACGATTTGTCCTTGGTCTAGCACGATGATTTTGTGTGCGTTTTTTATGGTTGACAAACGCTGTGTGATCACGAAGGTGGTGCGGTTTTTGAGAAGTGCTTGTAATGCTTTCTGGATTTGATATTCGGTTTCGATGTCGACGCTTGATGTTGAGTCGTCGAGGATTAGGATTTTAGGATCTTTTAGCAGTGCTCTGGCTATTGCGATTCTTTGTTTTTGTCCGCCTGAGAGTGTGGATCCTCTTTCGCCGATTATGGTGTCGTAGCCTTGTGGAAATGATGTTATGAAGTCGTGTGCTTCTGCTGATTTTGCAGCGCTGGTGATCTCTTCCATGGTTGCGTGGGGTTTGCTGTATGCTATGTTTTCTCGAATCGAGGATGAGAAGAGGAAGGTTTCTTGATGGACGATGCCTATGTGTTTTCTTAATGATTTGATTTTTGCTTCTCTGATGTCGTAGCCGTCTATGGTTAGTTTTCCTTGGTTGAGGTCGTAGAATCTGGGGATTAGGCTTATGATTGAGCTTTTTCCTGAGCCTGTTGTGCCGAGTAGCGCTATGGTTTCTCCTGGTTTGGCTTCGAATGTTACGTTTTTGAGTACGGGTTCTTGACCGTAGCTGAATGAGACGTTTTCGAATCTGACGTGTCCCTTTATTGGGGGCAGTTCTATGGCGTTGGGTTTGTCTTTGACTTCGGGGACTGCGTCCATGATTTCGAATATTCTTTTTGCTCCTGCGATGGCTCGTTGTATGAATGATGTGATGAAGCCTAGGAAGCGCATGGGCATGAGTAGGAGGAGGAGGTAGCTGTTGAAGGCGATGAGGGTTCCGATGGTTATTTCTCCTGACATTACTTGTATGCCGCCGTAGAGCAGGATGAAAACTGTGCCTAAGCCTGCTATGAATTCAATCGGTGGTATGTGTAGTGCTCTGAGCTTGGCTGCACGGAGGTTGGTGTTGAAGTAGTCCATGCTCTTTTCCATGAATTTGCGTTCTTCGAGGTCTTCCTTTGCGAAGGCTCTGACGACTTTCACGCTTGTGATGTTTTCTTGAAGGACCTCGTTTATCACGCCTAGTTGTTCCTGTCCCTCAGTGAAGACTGGTCTTATTTTTCTCGAGAATCTGTATGTGATTATGAAGGCGATGGGTATGGGTGAGAGTGCGAGTAGGGTTAGTTTCCAGCTCATGGAGGCGGCTATGGCGAATACGCCTGCGAATGTGGCTAGGATGCTGATGAACTGGGGAAAGCCCCAGGCTAGGAAGCCTCTCAGTAGGTCGACGTCGCTTGTGACTCTTGACATGAGTTGGCCTGTGGGCATTTTGTCGTAGAATGTGAATGATTGGCGTTGTAGGGCTTCGTAGATTTGGTTTCGGGCGTCGTAGACTGCTTTTTGTGCTACGTATTCGGTTGTGTATCTTTGTGCGAAGGCTAGGGCTCCTCTTAGTGCTGCTATGCCCAGTATGCCGAGTGCGAAGTATAGTAGCAGTTGGTATTCCTTTCGGACGATTAGGTCGTCGATTATTATTCGGATGAGGTATGGGACTATGATGTTTAGGGTTGTGACTCCTAGGAGGCTTAGGATTACTAGGAGTTCTAGGTGCCAGTATCTGCGCAGATGACCGAGCACTCTTATTGTGGCACTCATCTTAACGCTTTTTCCTTGCTCTCTCAGAGAACCCATTGATGGCTCTCATAACGCTTCGTTGTTTTGGTTTTCTCAGAGATTAGGGGTAAGATGAGAAACGATGATATAATGCTTACTCACGGCTGAATGTTGACGGGTTCTGTCGGGAGAGGGTTAGTATGAGTGCTGAAAAAATTTTTCAAGGTGAAAGTTCTGGTTTTCAGTTTGTTTTCTGAGCGCTGTTTGTGGTTCTGTATGGTGTTTCTGGCGCTGATGACTGGTGTTCTTGCGTGACGTTCTATGTTGCTGTGCGTGACGTTTAATGTTGGCATGCGTGGCGATTGGCTATGTTGAGTGGCCGTGGGTGTGAAAGAGTGTGTGAAAGAAGAAGGAGAATATCGCTTAAGCCCGTCTTCTACTGGTGTTGCGAGTTCTGTGCGTGATGAAGTTGACTTGCGCTATAGGCTTCATCATAATCACGTATGGATTTGGCTGAAGCTGTGTGGACATCGTCGTCAGTGTGTTCGCGGTGACATCAACGAGGCATGTGCTGCGGGCAGGTTGGAGCAGTTGTACTTGAACATGCGGGCGCAGTCTGTTTGTTCGTCGTTGAGGCAGTCAAGCGTTTTGAAGTTGTGGTTGACTCTGGTAGGTCTGCCATAACAACTTCTTTCGATGTTGGAGGCAGTTTCTGTTTCATGAGTTGTTGACTTCCGCTTAGAAACAGTAATGATACCGAGTTGGTTTCTGTTCAGAACTAGTTGTGGACACTAGACCGTGTTGTTCGTTTGTGCAGAGTGGCATCCTTTTTTTGGGCTAGCCCTTGTTAGTAGATGCGGGGTAGTATTTTCTTTGTTTTTCTTTTGTATTCTTGATATTCTGCGCCGAATCTATTAGTGAGCATTTTTTCTTCTTTTTGTATGCGGAAGAGGAGGAAGATTGTGGCTGCTGCGATGAGTATTAGTCCAATGATGCTTGAGAAAAGTAGGACGAAACCGAGGCTCCTTACTGTTTCGCCTAGGTATATTGGGTGTCGAACGTGTTTGTAGAGTCCATCCTTGACTAATCGATGGTTTTCTACAATTTGGAGTCTTCCGGTTGCAGCGAAGCTACTGAATCCCGCTTTCTTCTTCAGCTCCAATCGTGCTTTGTTGCGCAAGTATCCGCCAGTTAGTAGCATGGCTAGGCCGGCGAGAGCAAAAATTTGAACCTTGAGGTTTTGGAGAAAGACGAAGTCGAGTATCGCCACGATGAAACCTGCGGATGTGGTTACGAGGAAAGGAAGCAAGGTCCAGTCTTCTTGGAATGATTTCCTCACTGTCGATACCTTAGTTTGCATAAATACCTTGATGTTGGACAATAAACATTTGCGCTCCTAACCCAGGGGGTTCTTGATCAAGCAAGGCTTAAGTTGAACAATACAGCATGAAAAGAGAGAATGAACACATGGCGGGGGTACCCGAGCCAGGTCTAAGGGGGAGGACTTAAGATCCTCTGGCGAAGGCCTTCGTGGGTTCAAGTCCCACCCCCCGCACTTGAGATTCGGGCATATTCTGAGCTTGTTTCGGCAAAATAAGGCTAATTCGAGACATTGTGGGTTGGGGGGAAATTGAACACCCGTTTACCGGTAAAAATGTGGACGATTCTGAGCCAAAAAGATGAGTGACAAATCAGAACGCGAATGTCAGTTCATAGATGTCAAATAACTTATTATGGTGCTTTCCGTTTTCTAGCGATTTCATCTTCCCATACTACAGCGATTCCCTCTTCGTTAAACAATTGCTCAACTAGTTTCATATGATTGGGGTCTTTGGGCAACTTTGGGAAGATTACTCCAGGCGATACGTCTTTCCCCGATTCTAACTGTGATTCGATATAATCCCAAATCTGGCTTGCTTGGCGTCTAACATTTTTGCGAACAGTTGCTAAGGTCATTGCATCCCATTTTGAACACTTAATCTCTGCTATTGCAACTAATGTTTCATCGCTAGCGACGAAAATATCCATCCTGCCTTTTCGTCCACTCGGCTTAGTAATCGCTTTCTCACTCACAATAGGACCTTCTGCACTTTTGTGCCATTCATTCTGAATTTTCTGATGAGTCTTCTTCCCTTGACGTAAACGCTTTGGTTCACTGCTTAATGTCATGAGAGAAGTTGCCTCCTTGAATTCGAGGGTATAGCTCATTCTGCCCATTAAATAACACTTCTCATAGCATGGTCTGTTTGTTTATTTTTAATGGACTCAATTCTTCCTTATGAAATTGGCGTGCTCATTGTTGCTTAGGCCCATATCCAAGCTCTTTCTTATATCGGCCAGTATAGTATGAATAGAGTCTACGATAGGTCAGAAGGGCATGTATGAGTAATATGCCATAAACGCAGTTCAGCCCTATTTGGATGGCGAGCGACCAATCAATGTTCGTGATTGGCAAACTTACTGGAAGTAAAGATTGGATGTAAAAAAGGGTTCGCCATATGGAAAATAAAACTGGCAAAATAAACATTAGAAGTATAGCGTACACATGAACACGAGGCAACGGATTTTTCAGCATGTTGTCATTCCAGAAATGTTGCCACCCAACCCAATATGTTTCATAATCATCCTTTGATCCATTTTTTACATACCCTATCAAAACTGGTAGTTTCTTTCGCTCAATCTCAACAATCTGATAGTAGCTTATTCCCATTATTGAATTCTGATCCCACAACCATCTATAGAAAAATGCAAAAGAGACAACTGGCATCACTAGGAAAACCTCATAGGCTTTGTTTACGAAAGCATATCCTAGGGAAACACCCACCGCTGAAAGCAGCAATGTGTAAAGTTGAAGATGCAACTTAACTGTCTCTATTATCTCAGAACGTAGATGACCGTATTCGACAAGTATAGCTTCCAGTCTTCTTTCGTCCAAGCTTTTGGGAGTCATAAATAAGAACTGGTTTAGAGTGCATTTAAGAGTTTTTTATTTGCAGAATCGCGACTCTTATCATGCTACCTAGTTCCACAAAGCAAATAGAAAAGTTCGATCAATGATTTGCAGAGAAACATGATCGAAATCACTATTCGAGATCTACTTGGAATTGTAGGAGTTGTCTTCTTTTTTCTGTTTGTAGTGTTAGTAACCGAAATAGCAAGAAAGCACTTTAATATTCCTAGGTTGTTTACACGGAAAATCTCCAACGTGTTGCTTGGTTTTTCAGTTCCGCTAAGCGTCAACTTGTTTAGCAATTGGTACTTCGCACTGATCCCTTTTCTATTGGTTAACCTTATTCTATTTGTGTTGATGAGCTTTTCTGATCTTGATTCATTGAAACGGACTGAACAGACTTCGATTGAAAAGAAAGGTCTAATAGTTCAAGCGATATATTTTCAAGTAGCGTGTGTTGTTTTACTTTCCTATTTTTGGGGATTTCTTGGAGTTGACTATAGTTACTTTGCATGCCTTGGCTCTCTATCATGGGGATTTGGAGACACAACAGCAGGTGTGTTAGGAACTATATATGGAAAAAAGAAATATCCATATAGAATATTCGATCATCGGAAGACTGTTGAAGGGTCAATCTCAATGTTTATAATCGTTTTCCTCGTCGTACTTCCTGTGTTGGAATCTGTGATCCAAACTCTTTCAATTACTCTGTTGATTTCCTTATCGACAGCTTTTGCGGGAGCTTTAATAGAAGCTGTATCAAGAAGAGGTTTAGATACTCTGACGGTTCCTCTTTCGATCAGTTGTGCATCATATTGGTTATTTATATTGCTGGTGCAAAATAGATCATAACAAGATTAACTGTCTCAAACGCAATGAGGCGAAGATTTATTGAACCTAATCATTATTCCTGTTTTTAACGAAGAGCGTCATATCCGCAATCTGATAACACGCATTCGATCTTTGAATCTTGAGTACGAAATTCTGATAGTAGATGATGGGTCCACGGATAGTACATCACAAATTGCGCAAACAGCTGATGTGGATCATTACATAAGGCATCAGAAAAACCAAGGTTGCGGTGCATCCCTAACTACCGGGTTCGACTTTGCAGTTAGGGGGCAGTATGATATCGCAGTGACAATAGATGGAGACGAACAGCATGATCCAAACGAAATACCAACGTTTCTGAAAGAAATTGATGGTACTGATATTGTGTCCGGAAACCGTTTTAGCCCCGAATCTCGGGTTATCGGTCTTGCACCTTCAGAAAAAATTGAAGCCAACAGGATTTTCACTGAGTTTGTGAATAAGGTGACTGGCTATTCGCTCCACGATGCGTTTTGCGGATTCAAATCCTATAAGGTCAATTCTCTTGCCAACATTAAACTGACTTTACGTAGCTATGCTTGGCCTATCGAGTTATTTGTACAAGCCCAAAGGTTCAGACTTGTCGTAAAAGAAATTCCTATTTCAAGGATTTACTTGGATACGTCAAGAAAACTTGACTACTATGCAAAATTCTGCCTAGATGAAATGACCCATTATCTAAAAAGCAATTTCGATTTAAAAGCTTATCAAGACATTATGCTATTTTGGAAGAAGTATATTCCTAATCTAGATTTTTGACTGTGAAAACTATCAAAGAAAAAGCATGAATTTTTATATACGTAACTGCAAAATTTCTTTTTTACCGGTAAAGTTGGGTGTGGGTTCAAGTCCCACCCCCCCGCACCTACATATGCACCCACTGGATACTTTGAGTATCTAAATTGTAAAGCCAGAATAAGGTCCTAGCTAATCAACTTAACTTTCTCTTGCGTCTTATATCATCTCTTTCTTGGAGGGACTTCATAACAACCGTGTTAGTCCAGGAAATAGGTGGATAGAGATTCTTCCTTACTTCAGCAAAGTAGCTCAACATAGGTATTGACATCAAATAGGAGCTTGGGAAGCACTTTTTGGCAATGTGAAAATTTGTTTCCATTACCTCCATAAGTGATGCAAAGTAGAAGAAAGGTGGTTCTGCCAGATGAGAGTTGAGAATGTTTAGAGACGCAAATCTGGTTGTATAATCTGCAATTTGTCGGATTTTCATCGAGTATGCATATATTCTTGCTAAGGTGTTGAAGTCTACTTCAAAATCACAAGTGTCTCTGACAATGCATATTTGACACTGATTATCTCGTCTTTCTCCGAATCGTTTGAGTTGCTTCCATACTTCGTCATGTTGAATAACCTCAGCCTGTGAAATCCTCAATGCAAAATTGTAACATCCGAGAGCACATATCGTTCTGCAGGAAAACTCAAGGGCAAAGAACATCTGAGACAAAAGAACGGACAGATGAATGAAGTCTCCGTAGGCAATTCTGAGAAGATCTGGCATCCATTCTGAATCATCAGGACTAGGAGGGGGTTCTCCTCTTTCCAGTCTGGCTTTTCTGCTATGCTTTTCCATCCACTTGTCTGTATGCTCGATTGTATCTATGAAAACCCTGCTTAGACCAGTTGCCACAAAAGTTGTTTTAATGAGTTCAGTTTGAGCATACTTCGAAACTGTTTCTGAGAACTTTCCTAACAGACTCTCTTTTCCAAGCTTGGGCAGTATTGATTTCTGGAAATGACTGATGAATTTGTCGGATTTCTCTGCTGAGTGAAGATAATGTTGGGAGTCAACAAAGAGGCATTTGAGGAGAGCTTCGATTTCCTTATTGGTCTTTGGAATAGTCGTTGGATGAATCGAATTTGAGAACTTCTTGCAGATTGGCACAGTCTTCAACTTCTGGTTAACTAATGCTATGCAAACACAAAATCTCTGTGTTTGTTGCCATATACAAACTCTTCTCCTTAAAATATTAATGCAAGTTGAATATACAAAACAAAGCATTGTGTTTCAAGGAAAAGAGAACAAGGGACGTAAAGATGAGCTTTGAAGTATTCATCTGTCACAAGACACTATCCGCCGATTACCTTGCAGAAGGTTTGAGGGAAGCACTCCTAGAACGAGACATTAAGGCTTTTGTGGCAAACAAGGATATTCCAACTAAGTATAGACACACAGAAAAATGGAGCGAATTCAGAAATCAAGCAATTCTTGGATGCCAAACGTTTGTGATGCTAGTGACTTGGAATTTTGAAAACTCACAAGAAATTACAGAAGAGATTAAACTTGCAAGACAATACGGAAGAGAGTTAATGATTTTTAGATGGAAAAAACGAAAACCCGACATTTCAATCAACTTAGACGGTGAAGTCTTACATTTGCAGGAATATCAGCAAATCCCATTTAGCAATCTTGGAGAGCTGGTTAATTCGTTTTTTGATAATTACACGAAGCTTGAAAAAGAACGCATGAGTGAGTTGCCTATAAAGATCCGAAGAAATGTCAAAAGAGAAGCAAAGCCAGACGTAACACCCTTGATTTATTACCAAATCACTCAGTCAATTCGGAATACTAACTTGAAGCGTTCACTACCAGATGTTGGTTTCAATATCAGAAACTGGAATTCTTACCCGTTAAAGGCTAAAGTGCAGGCAAGAGTCATTCTGGCAGGAGTTGACCTTGGGCTTGTTAAGGGAAGTAGACGAATGGGCAAATACCTTGGATATTATGATGGAAGAACCACATGGAACCTTAATCCTTACATACAATTCTTTGGTCATTTCAGTTTACCTCAAGAGTTTTCCAAGAAACCTAATGAGAGCTTAACAATCGAAGTCAAGGTGGCAGTAGAGGATTTGAATGGACAGAAATTCGAGTATTTGCCAGTTTGCTGGACATATATGAAAGACATCAACGATTGGTTCTATGAGCCAACAGGCGACTGCTGAACACCAGAAATACTTCACATTTCCACAAATCGTTAATGCAAGTTGAAAGAGAACGACATACAATCAAGATAACTAACAACAAAATAGGTTCAAGTTCCACCCCACGGGACATTTCGAGCAACCTTTAGCATTCAGACGCGATCATGGCGACTTTGGCGTTGAAGAGTCAGCTTCTGGTTTCCGTTACAAATGAGAAAGAAAAAGAAATGAGGCAAACAGACTCACCCGCTTGATATTGCGCACTAGACATTGAGCGAGAAGGCATTCTCCATAAGTTCTACTAGTCTGGAAGTGAACCTGGCAGCGGGTGCACCGTCGATTATTTCATGATCAAAATAAGTCGAGAACTGAAGGTATTGGCGAATCGCTATCTCATCACCGACGACTCCTGGCTTCCTAGCAATGCCACCAACAGCCAGATCAACCGTGTGCGTTCCAACGCTAATAGGCCAGCCACCACCCCTACCGAACATTCCAACTGACGTTATGCCAGCAGTCCCCATGACTCTCTTCACTTTAAAAGGATCAGTCCTGAAACCCCGCCAATACATCATCCTGACAAATCTAGGCAACGAATACGGATTAACTATCCTCATGAAGAAACTCTTGCTATCACGTTTCTTCTCCTCATCAATAGCCTTCTGCTCATCACTGAAAACCCCAGCCTGAGCATTCCTTATCTCCGCATGGATTTCAACGAATTTCTTTTCATTCACGTTTCTAATCACGTAGGGAACTGGATACTTGTTGTCACCAACCACTTTCTCGACCACAATGACAACATCAACATCCTTGAATGTGACAACGCGATTTCTTCCCTTCCTGTAGGAATTAGCATCAGGAAACTCGCTGATTGTCTGTGCCAAGCATTTGGCTATCCAAGCTGTAAAGGAAAGTGACTCTCCCGTCTTCACCTTGTGCTGTTCTATTGTCTCTTGCGCCAAAGTAACATCTGCTTCAACGAGTCCCATAACATAATATTTTGAACGTGAGAACTCGAAAATGTCCCCAACAGAATTCTGGATCTTCGGAAACGGCTTTTCCTCATACTTCCCAATAAGATCAGCCAAAGATCAACCCAGAAAGATAGTAATGGTCAAAGTCCTTAAAAGATTTTCAGGCGTGTACAACGCTTCAAAACAAAGCAGAAAAAGGAGGTCTGCGAGAGAACTCGCCTCTGAATGGGTTCAAGTCCCACCCCCCGCACTAATCTACCGGTAAGGTCAGGTGTGAGTCCCCCGTACCTGTAAGAAAAGAAAAACATCATACACGTGTTTCTGACACGATGCTGAAAGAGAACTAGGAGAGA
>Ga0315310_10000037_pt1 | contig 88922 bp, 92 predicted proteins | sample TDP5_MG_FD_203630 | JGI IMG/M metagenome (GOLD analysis project Ga0315310, IMG submission 203630) | Freshwater sediment microbial communities from Lake Towuti, South Sulawesi, Indonesia - TDP5 | ecosystem: Environmental > Aquatic > Freshwater > Lake > Sediment | place: Indonesia: South Sulawesi...
CTTGAAAAGACTGGGTTCACGAAAGAAGGGATAATTCGAAAGAGTGGTTTCAATCGAGGAAAATGGTGTGACGATTGTCTGTACAGTATCCTCAGAGAAGAATGGAAAGAACCAAAAATACTAACAAGAACCCCTTGAAGAAAGCATTAGAATAGAGGTTTCTTCTATCATTCCTTTTAAGCAACTTATTAATTACTGCCGATTGGGAAAAGTGAGAAATCCAGACTAAGAGTGGACTTTTCGGGAGATTTCGCCATGTAATGCAGAAGGTGTAACTTCTCCCTCGCGCCATAGCGTGATCGAGCTTTCACTCTATAAAATCCCGAGAATTTAAACCGAGTCTTAAACCTAACTCTGGCACTTTCAGATCATCCCATTCCATTGATATTGGAGCCAAAGAGAGGGAAGCAGAAAAGAGAAATCTGTAGTTTTCTGAATCAAATAGAAGTACGTTTGTCCTAGAAGAAAGATGAGCTAGGTGAGGTTCGAGCGTTAGTTACTCGTTTAAATTCAGCTGGTGAGTCTATTCTACTCCTTGATTTTCTTTAGGAGCCAGACCATTTTGTGCGCGAAGTTTTTGATTGTGTTGATCCCTTCGTCATCTCTGAGGACATCTCCCTTTGAGCGGCCAAAAGCTACGTTCCAGTAGGATGAGCCTGGGACAATCATTTCAGAGATCATGAAGAAGAACATGAGTTGAGCAAAAGTGAAGTTGTGTCCAGCTCGACGAGCAACAACAATCGGTCCGCCAACTTTGTTTTTCAAGGGTTTTCCACGCGTAGCATAGAATCTGCTGATAAGACTAACCATTTGCGGTGAGGCTGCTCCAAAGTAGACGGGAGTGGCAAGTATGATGCCGTCAGCGTCAACCATCTTGGTCAAGATGTTTTGGAAGTCATCTTTGAAGTGGCATATCCCTGTCTCTGAACAAGTTTGGCAACCATCACAAGGTTCTATTTTCTTTTCCGCCAAGCTAATGAGTTCGGTTTCAAGCCCTTCCTTCTCTATTTCCTCAAGCGCTATGCGAGTAAGCGTTTCAGTATTTCCTCCTGGTCTTGCACTACCAACTATGCCTACAACTTTCATCTTCAAGTCACCTAAGTCTTGGAATTTCAGTCTGATAAGATAAAATGTTTATGCTGTTTTGATTTGCGGCGATTGGCTTCCAGAGATGGCATCGAAGGACATAGACAATTCGCATGGGTAAGGAGACTTGGCAGATACAATGGGCTATGGCTTTTAGAAGGCTATCATCAACTTGAGTGACTCCTGTTCATCTGGTGGCAAATAAAGACGTGATTTTTGAATCATATTCCAATTTCGAATCGAAATTGCGATGAATAGAAATAATAATTTTCTCGTCTTATTTATCATTAATAAAATATTTATAAGGAATTGTTTTAAGTGAATCCAGAAACATTTGGAGGGAATGAAAAATCAGTAGATCCATTATTGTTAAGGCGACGCTGTTGCTGATTCTGGTGGCAAACATGCATGTCATATCCAGAGTGCAATTGTGCGAAGGTTCAAGTGAGGCGTACTCTTCTTCAATGATTGCTGAGCTGGGCGAGGCTTCTTCTGTGCTTATCTATTCGCAGATTGAGGCTAATATCAAGATATTTTTGCCTGATGTGTATTGGGTGCCTACAACGCTTTACTTCACTATACCTGTAAGTATTGCAGCATTGGGTTCAGGGTTTTTCGTTACTGCAGACGGCTACATTGTTACTGCTGGGCATGTTATCTTCTGTTTTACCCACAAAGACATATCGCAGGACTTGTATACGAAGTATTTCTTGATAGAGCAGTCGTTTGTCGTCATTATCGAGGCGTTTGAAAGCGCAGGTTACTATTTCACTCCTGAAGAAGAGGCTCTGCTTTGGGATTACATCATGACTTACGGCGAAATTAAGGACTCTATCCGCCAGATTTATGCTGTCCTCGGAGAGGTTAAACCCACTTTGACTGAGGTGAAGAGCAAGGGCTGGATAGCGCGAATAATAGATGTGAGTCCATTCTACGAAAGAGACATAGCACTAATGAAAATCGAGCCCCCTTCTAACTACTGTCCAGTGTTACTAATGGGTGATTCGACAACTGTTACGACGGGATCCAATGTGTATTCGTTCGGATTTGCCGATGTCACAGTTTTCGCTGAGGAATTGGGGGTTGAAACGTTGCTTGCCCCATCTATGAAAGAGGGCAAGATAAGCCAAAAAAGGTTAACAAGCACACAGACACCGTGCTTTGAAACAAGTTCCAGCCTAACTTATGGAATGAGCGGTGGACCGGGCCTAAACGACAAGGGTGAAGTCATAGGAATCTGCAGCATGGGAGCGGTAAGGGAAGGAATTCAAGTTGCTGGATTTAATTTCCTGATCGAAAGCAATGTTGCAGGCAATATCATGGATGAGGCAAATGTAATGAACAAGAACAAGCGCGGCCCAGTTGACGAGGCGTTCCTTCAAGGCCTACTGTATTTCTATGAAAAACACTACTCGGCAGCAAAGCAAAGATTTGAAGTCTGCAGTGGTTTGTTTGATTATCATTGGCGAGCCGAAGCTTTAATCAAGGAATGTAACTCAGCGATTGCGCGTGGCGAAGATGTTCCGCTGCCAAGCGTCCACATAACGCCGCTATCATCTTCAATAACTTTAGGTCAATCAGTGAACTTCGCATCCACGATTAGCGGAGGAAACCTGCCAATCAGTTATCAGTGGATTCTGAATGCCACTTCTGTTTTAGGCGCAACCTCGAGTGCCTGGGCTTTCACACCAACGAGCAGCGGTAAATATGAAATATGTCTGAATGTAACGGATTCGGATGGATGTATAGCCCAATCCGAAACTGCATACATAAATGTTCTTCCAGCGCAAGGTTCAGCTATGGGTGAAACATGGGTACTAATCGTTGTAGCGTTGGCTGTAGTTGCGGCAGTGGTCGCGATAGTCTTGTTCCAAAAGCACAAGCCCCATCCAACACCGAGCGAATAGACATCCAATAAAGCTTTTTCTACCCCATTTTGTTTCGATACTGCCATTAAAGAGTTTTCTTGTTCAAAATTCTAAGTGTGAAGGATAAATTGAAAAAGGAAATTTTAAAAAGTGAAGCGAAAGTTCTAACTTCTGGTTCAATCTATATATAAGGGAGGGGGTCTAGTCGCACACTACAGAAGGAGAAAAAAGGAAATGCGCAAGTCGACCTTGCTTATTTAAAATTACGTATATAACAAGCTTGGTTCTTGAAAAGAATTTATGGTCGATGGAGCGGGATTTGAACCTGACACGTGGGCTTCTTTTTAGGACTTTTGTCTTTTTTCTGGTATTTTTCATCTGTAAAATGTAGATTAAGCCTCTTTTTTGAACTTCTTCATCTATTAAAGCCAATTCTTTCGTTATCTGTTTAAGAGCATTGAAGTAGGTGTGAAGTTTTATATGCTTTGGAATCACAAATGTTTAAGATGCTATTCATAGGGAGGTGAAATTCTGGAAGATTGGAAGATAAAGATTTCAGTGCTGTGGCTGTTTTATGTCGTGGCTCTTGTGGGTTACTTTGTGGTGTGGCTTATGGAGCCAGGTGTGATAGGTGATATAATGATAGGAGAAATGGAAGGCGAGAAAATAGTACCTGAGTTGTTGCTATTCGTCGCAATCATAGTGTTGGCACCATTGGTAATGGCTTTCATGTCCCTAACCCTAAAGAATCGCACAAATCGCTGGGCAAACATCATCGTGGGCATAGTCTTTGTCGTCTTGCAACTCGTTTCATTAGGTGACGCTGTGGCACGATCATCTCCATGGATGACACTGATGGACTTCTCAAAATTAGTGGCTCCAGCACTGATTGTCTGGTACGCATGGAAGTCTAAAGAGAAAACATGAGTCTTACGAACGAATTCTTGATTTTTCTTTACACTTTTTCGTTCATTTCAACTTGTACTAAAGATTTAAGAAAGACTTTTTATTCGCTATGTGCTCTTTTAACGGCTTTGGTCTTCCAAGTTTGTTTCTCTACTTAACTGCTTCAACTTCTTTGAAATACCCCGCAATGTAGCCTCTGCTCTACCTTTCTTTTAATTCCCAAGTCGTCTTGAAAATCCATAATACGACGGGACGCGTAAAGTGGACGGGGCGGGATTCGAACCCGCGTCCTCCACGATGCCAACGTGGCGATCATACCAAGCTGATCTACCCGCCCACTAATTTTTCCTGAAATTTTAACCGTTAAAGATAAGCTATAGTGTAGGCTACCCAATTACATGAGCTATGGCTTTCTTATTTTTTGTGGTTCAGCATTGTCCTTTTATGAAACCGCCAGAATTCTTGGTCAAACTTTTTCGCTGTATAGAAGAATGTCGCCAATAGTTTTATTAGACAGAGGCAACCACATCTGAAGGTTTATTCCAATGGTGGTTTATGAAAATGGGAAACAGAAATCTTTCGAGGCTTGGAGTGCTTATGGTTGTTGCGCTATTGATAGCTTTGCCGTTACCTAACTACACTCCTTATGCATCTGCAAGCAGCCCATCAAGTGCATACATCAAAGTTGCTGTGCTGAACTCGACAGTGAGACCTTCGTACGCGACTGGAATGATGAACAACGAATATGAAAACGCGACCGACCTTCTGAACAGAGATCCGTTTATTCAAGCTCAAATTGTGAACAACACCGAAATACAAGCAGATGTCTTGGACGACTATGATGTACTCTTTCTTATCGACAACTGGCCAGAAAACAATTCTGAACCTATGATCATGGACTTCTGGAAGAACGGTGGGGGAATTATTGCCCTTGATAGTTCAATTGAAACACTCTCCTATTTGGGCGTATTGCCTAATGCATCAATAGGAGACCACGGTGAAGGCATATATTGGGCCTACAATTGCTATGGAGAAATCTACGGCATCGAAATCTACATAGATCATCCAGTGACCAAAGGCTACCATGTGGGCGAGATTCTCAAGCCAGACCAAATTGCGGGCGATTGTGCCGGTTACAATGAAACCCGGATGAAAGAAGAGCCAGAATGGGACGCAATGAACAAGGTTGCGGTGCTTGCATCGGATTACAATGTAATGGCTGTCTCAGTTTACGATCCGTCTATCAAAGGGCGTGTAGTCCACATATGGAATGACAACGTGAATGACAATTCTACAAGAGGTTTAATATTGAATGCCGCTAAGTGGGCAGGAGAAGCTTCATTAGAAGATCAACTTGCAAACCTACAAGCTCAGCTAACCAGTTTGCAAAATCAACTTGCCAACCTGCAAGATCAACTGACTGGTTTAGAAGATCAGCTGGCTACTTTACAAGATCAACTCTTAAACCTGAATGATACATTAACAGCTCAGATCGCGGACTTGGAAGCAACGATCAACAGCTTGGAAACGGACCTCAACACAGTGAACTCAACCTTAACAACTCAAATCGCAGACTTGGAGGGCAAGTTGAACACAACCACAACAATCACCTATGGAGCAATCGGCGTCGGCATCATCGGCGTAGTAATAGCCGCCGTGGCAATAGCGCTCAGCCGTAGAAAACCCACACCATGACCATTTCTTTTTTTTGAAAAAACTTCCATTTACTCAGTTGTCGCCTATGATTTTATCCTAAAATAAACCGTTCCAGTCTCTAAGCATCACTTAAATGCTAATTGACGAGTTCCGTATCGAGAGCAAAGTGTAACTAACCACAGTGCAGATACTGCTTTAACATGTTTTCCATTTTTTCTGGCTTGTCCGATAATGTTTTCCATAGATCTTTATCCTTGTAGGCTTTCAGTTTCTCTATCGTTTTGTCGATTACCCTTTTCGGGAAAACATCGTCTTCCTCATAGAGTTTCCTATCTTTTCGTAGGTTTTTGGCTGATTCATTGCAGGAGCGAGGTAGAACCTTGAGTCTCCTTCTTTCGCCACTCGTTTCTTCTGCATGTAGGTTTTCAGCGATTTCTAGCGCTTCATCGGAGTTTCTTAAGCCATAGTTTACCGCCACTGCTATTCCTGCGAAAAGCAAGTGAGCATTAGAGAAGGCGTCTGGAGCCCTATACTCGAAAGTTTCTCTACAATGGTCGCTTTCTTTACTCTTTCTTCTAAAATTCCACCACAACGGTATGCGTATCAAGGCTAATCGGTTTCGGGCACTCCAACAGATATGCATTGGAGATTCTTTATGCGCAATGAAACGCAAATATGACACGGGCGTGGGGTTTCCAAAAGCCGAAAGGCTTGGTGCAAACTTCAGAATTCCACCGATCATTTTCCTAGCTTCAGAGCTCAGTGTTCCGTTTGGATTTACGATTACGTTTTTCCCGTCTTTTAATCCGCAGAGGTGAATGTGCATTCCTGTGCCAGCGTGGTTAAGTGATATCTTGGGAGAGAACGAAACTGATACGCCGTGTTTTGAGCATATATTACGAATTGACCACTTCGCAATGGCAATTGTTTCAGCCATTTCAGCTAAACCTTGCGGTGTAAGCTCGACTTCGTGCTGCTCCATAAGTGTCTTATCCTTGCTTAATATACAGCCAACCTCGCTATGCCCGTACTTTGTGGCTATGCCAATATAGGACAGGGCGACCAAAATTTCGCTCCGCAAATCCTCAAACTTCGTGAAAGGAGCAGACTCATGATAGTTCTTATCCGCTGCTTCTGGAAAAAGCAATTCAGTTTCTTGTCTGGAGACAATATAAAACTCAAGCTCAGCCAAAGCCTTAAGACTAACTCCGCTAGATAAAAGCAATTTTTCTTGAGCCCTTTCCAAAACGCTTTCGGGCGCAACATCCAACGGTTTTCCATTTTCATCTAGATAATCGCACAAAAGGTTCAATGTCGGCACAATTGAAAAGGGGTTGACAAAGCCTCTGTCAGATCTTGGCATTATGTAAATGTCACTTCTTCCAGGTTCAAAGTATGAGAACAAATTCGAACCGTCGACTCTTTCCCCTAAATCCAGAATCTCATAAACTCTTTCTTTATTGGCAGTAGAAAAGCTCAGGGTTTTCAGTCGTCCATCTTCTGGAATGTGGCACAGGTTAAGAATTTTGATGTTGTTTTCCGAGATAAACCTGACTATTTCTTCCTTTTCAGAGAATTTCAGCATCCCTTGCATGAGGGTGGCACCTTACTGTGCGGGTATCCTATTCATTTTGAAACGAGATATTTTAACCCTACCATACTAAACCTAATTTCACAAAGGCTCCTGCGCGATTTTAATGGCATTTTCAATTTCCTCTTTCTCTTTAACATTTAATGGCAATGCTGGTCTTCGTGGATAGCCAGTAGGCAACCCCAGAACTTTCAACGCTTCTTTTATGGCTGAGAGTTGATTGTACTTCTTTACAAGCACCTCGTTTAGATAAGATATGCGACTTTGCAATCTGCTGGCTTTTTCGTAATCATTTCTTCTAAAAGCTTCATACAGTTCGCTGCACATTTTTGGAAACACATTGGCAACTGCAATCACTGCGCCCTTGCCACCTAACATTAGCGTTGGAAGAGCCACATCAGCAGTCCCAGCTAAAACTGAGATCTTGTCTCCGACTATCCTTATGACTTCAGCTATCGATCCAAGGTTTCCTCCACTATCCTTCACCCCAACCACATTATCGTACTCAGATACAAGCCGACCTACAACTGTTGGATCCAGAGAAAAACCTGTAAATTTGGGGACGCTATAGAGCACGATGGGAAGGTCAACAGCACTTAGCAATGCTCTGTAATGCTCGTAGATTTCCGTGTTTGAAAGTTTGAAGTAGAATGGTGTGACGACTAGAGCAGCGTCTACTCCAAGGTCCTTGGCATCCTTTGTGAAAAGTATGGTTTCTCTCGTGCTCATGCTTCCAGTACCAGCAATTATCGGAATCTTTCCGTTTGCTTCGTCCACTACGGTTTCAATAATCTTTCTTCTTTCCTCTCTGGAAAGGTATGGAGCTTCACCGTTGCTTCCACAAGGCACAAGTCCCGAGACCTTGCCACCTACCCAGAATCTTACACATGTTCTTAGTGCTTCCTCATGGAGGTCTCCGTCAGGTGAAAAGGGTGTTATGTGAGGTACAAACATTCCGTCTAACTTAATTTTCGTCATGTTCTTCCTCGTGGGTCTAAGATATGTTCACGGCGTATTATTGCTTTTCACTTCTACCAAGAAAATGCTAACGTTGAGTGTGTCACCGATATGGATGAAAAAAAGCTATTCAGAAAACGAAAATGGAAACAATACCAATGATATTAGCATAAATAGAATCATGGAAAAAAACCATTGAAAAACCAAGCTTGATTGTAAAAACTCACACATTATTCTCAATAAGTATGGATGTGTCTTCACATGGATATGTTTTGAGGATTCGCTACGTTTATTTATAAAGAAGGGCAATAATAGGTTGAAGAAAAGGCGGAAAAGAGATGTCTAGAAAAGCTCCATCGAAAGACGAGGCTTTAGAAGCTTTAGACTTCATAGTCAACGTCTTGAAGGAGCACGAAAAGGACTTAGATCGGTTGATAAACGAGTTAGGAAGCATCACCGAAAGGTTAGGCGGAACTGGCGAACTAAGCGGAAAGATTGAGAAGGTTGAAGAGAGACTCACTACATTGCAGAGTGAGATATCAAACCTGATCACTTATTTGTCAGCTTCGCATGAAGCTCCTCTTGTTCCGGCGCAACGAGTCGAAGAGCAAAGGGCTGAAGCCTTGCAGATCAAAGAGGTACATGGGCCACCTGTGATTCTGCGCTGTAAACAGTGGGAGGATTTTCAGACGTTGGCTTATCATGCCCAAACGTTGTCTTTCTTATACAGAGAGGCTGAAAAAACGTTCCAAGTGGATGCGCTAAAGAATAATCAAATAGTGACCTACAGCGGCGAGCTTCCTAAATCAGCTTCGCTTCTGAAAAATTGGCTTTCTAAGCAGTTGGACATTCCTGAAAAGAAGATTTTGGAAGGTATCTTGGCTATAGGTTAAACGTTTTTTGATGTTTGTACGTTCGCTTTATTCAGCAATGCTTTTATAGGCGACGTGTATAGTAAGTCTTACGATGCGGTATTGGAGGGCTAAGGTTGAAGGCTAAACCACTATCAGCCCAAGATTGTTTCTCCGTTTTCGAAGCCTTCTCCTTTCTCCTCGATGACGGAATGGCTGGGTGGTTAGCCAATATGCGATGAGGCCCTCCTTTTTGGTTTAGGGTGAAGGTGAGGGGAATGGATGAGAAGGAGCGTTTTGTGAAGAAGGTTTGGGAAGAGTTTGCGAGGTTTGAGAGGACAATGGAGGAATTGCACTTTTTGAAGCAGGTAGCTCAGGACTTGAAAAGTTTTAGGGAAATGATAAAACTTAAAAAATACGATTAGTTTGTGGGCGTAAAACCCTTAAATATTCTTCGTGTGTATTTCTTTGGCGAATGTGCTATGGGAGATTCAGCTCAAAGTGTTCGTTTCTTCAATACTTTGACACGTAAAAAGGAAAGGTTTGTCCCTTTAGTGAAAGGTAAGGTTAGGATGTACTGCTGTGGGCCTACTGTTTACTGGTATGCTCACATAGGGAACTTTAGGACTTTTATTTTTGAGGATGTTCTGCGGAGGGTTCTTGAATTTAACGGTTTCGGCGTAAAGCATGTAATGAATGTTACTGATGTCGGACACCTCATTTCTGACGCTGATGCTGGGGAAGACAGGATGGAAATCGGGGCGAGAAGGGAGAGAAAGACAGTTTGGGAAGTTGCTGAGTTATACACGAGGGCTTTCTTTGAGGATGCACGGAGACTCAACATACTGATGCCAGGAGTCGTCCCCGAAGCAACTGAACATATTGCTGATATGATCAAGCTTATTCAAGAAATGGAAAAGAAAGGATACACCTATGTAATCGATAGAGGAGTTTACTTCGACACGTCAAAACTCAAAGATTATGGCAAGCTTACTGGAATGAACTTTGAGAGTTTGAATGATACTCTTAAGGCTGGAGCAAGAGTAGAGTTTGATCCTCAGAAGAAAAACATAACCGATTTTGGCCTGTGGCTCTTCTCTCCGAAAGATAGGAAGAGGCAGATGGAGTGGGACTCTCCTTGGGGCACGGGTTTTCCTGGCTGGCATATTGAGTGCAGCACTATGAGCATGAAGTACCTTGGGGACAAGTTCGATATACACTGTGGGGGAATCGACCATATATCTATTCATCACACGAATGAAATCGCTCAGTCAGAAGCTATAGCTGGGAAAAAGGTCGTTAACTGCTGGTTGCATGGCGCCTTTCTAGTTTTTAGCAAAGGAGTTAGAATGGGAAAATCTGAAGGCAACATAATTACCATTCAGAATTTGATTGAAGAGGGCTTTGATCCCATTGCTTTTAGATATCTTTGCTTGACCGCTCACTATCGTTCAGAATTGGTTTTCGCAAAGGAAAGTTTGCAGGCAGCTCAAAACGCCTTGCTTACCCTAAGAGAGCATGTGCGAAAGTTAGGCGAAAACTTGGAAGAAAAAAGGAAGCCATCGAAGAAAGCAGTGGAATATAGGCAGAAACTGCTAGAGGCTGTGAATGATGATTTGAACATGCCAGAGGCTCTGGCTCTTGTTTGGAAGCTTGTGAGAAATGAGAAAGAGATTAGCAACAGAGAGAAGTATGAATTGCTTCTGGAATTTGACAAGATTTTCGCTCTAGACCTAGACAGAGAAGTTGTTAGAGAAGAACTGCCTAAAGAGGCTGAAGAGCTTATCCAAAAAAGAGAGGAAGCCAGAAAAGCCAAGGACTGGAAAAAAGCCGATAAAATCAGAGAACAACTCAGAGCCATGGGCATAATAATAGAAGATACAGCTCAAGGCGTAAAATGGAGGATGGAAAAGCGCTAGAATATTTGACTCTTTCCGTCAAGGGTCCAGTCAGCAGTGGCATATTTTCCTTTGTAGAGTTTTTCTGTGAGTTCACGTTCATAGTGCGTTAATTGGCCATCAACAAGTCTGATGTTTAGAGCTTTTTGGAAGCCTTCGATTAAAGCTCTGGTAGCTTCATTGAATGGAATGTTTTTTCCAAGTTCACTTTTCATTGAGGTTATCCTGTTTTTGGCCACATTTACTACTTGCATGGAGGTTTTGGCCCACGGAACTCGCAGAAAGGTGAACATTTTCTCCAAGTCAACATCTAAAAGAAGCGTGCCATGCTGTAAGACAACCCCTCGCTTGTGAGATTGAGCGCTTCCAGAAATTTTCTTTCCTTTGACTGTTAGGTTTGGGCACGTTTTTGTGTCGCCTTTGTTGAAGTCGGCGGTTAGGCCTAGGGCTTCCATGGCTTCAGCAATTCCAGCATAAATTTGTGCATAGACAGCGGTTATGTGTTCCGCTTTGAGGTCTTCTTTGTTAGCGATCACACTGTAAGTGATTTCGCCTTCAGCGTCGTGATAAACCGTGCCGCCTCCTGTTATGCGCCTAACTATGTCGACACCATGTTTTTTGCAGTTGTCTAGATGAACTTCATTTTTGATGTTTTGGAATCTTCCTATGGAAATGGCGGATGGATTCCAGCGGTAGAATCTTATTGTGTTTGGGACTAGGTTTTTTATTCTGGCGGTTAGTATGGCTTCGTCTATAGCCATGTTTGTGTAGGCATCGTGGGTTTCGAGTTTTAGTAACCGCCCTTTTTCCATGCAATCAGCTTCTGTTTTTTATTTGAGTTTGTTAAAGGGTCGATTTCTGTCTTTTGTTTGGCGACGAAGTTTTTGAACTGGTGTACGTGTGCCCTGTTGTGCTCGCGGTGACTAGACCCCCCTTATATATAGATTGAACCACTGGTTAGACAAGCTGGTAGAATCTTTGCAGAATCTGTCAAGAGTTTGGATTTAATCTAGCATATCATATGAAGAACACTGACATTTGAAATGCAGGCGATTAGCTGATGTTAATGGCTCTCAACTACTTCAACTAACATAATCAGAAATATGCTGCCATGATAATCGCACCTTGCATCTAGCTCGAAGTTGCTTGGTGTAGGCTTGATTTGAGGTATTCTACTGCTGTTTTAACTTCTTGTATGCTCGCGTCTACTCTTGCGAATCCATGCCCTTCCTTTTCTTGTACTCTGAAATCATGAGGGTGCCCCATCTCCTTCAGCTTTTTTACGAATTTTTCTATCGGCTGAATCGGGCATCGAGAATCATGCCGTCCGCAACTTATCAGCACAGGTGCCTTGATTTGAGAAATATAGGTTATTGGAGAGCTCTTACGATAGAGTTCCTTCCTTTTCTGTGGCGGACCTTCAAAGAGTTCCTCCATAAACTTGCGAAACGCTGCATCAGACAGTTCGTACATTTCTAGCCAATCGGTGACTGGTATGACGGCAACGCCAGCCGAAAAAGCTGCAGGCTTTTTTGTGAGTGCCATTAGGGTCATAAATCCACCATAAGAACCGCCCATTATCGCGATTCTGGACTTGTCAATTTCAGATCGTTTATCTAACCATTTAGCCCCAGCCACAACATCCTCCAAGTCTCCGCCACCAATGTCAGACAAGTTCATTTTCCGAAATTCTGCTCCATACCCTGTTGACCCCCTGAAATTGGGCGCTAAAACAGCAAAACCACTCTGAGAAATCGACTGCAAATACGGCGACCAAGTATCATAGGTCTGCCACGAAGGCCCACCATGAGGCCACACAACTGCTGGATACGGCGATTTGCCAGAACCTGCCGGCAGATACCAAGCGTGAATGTCCAGTCCATCAGATGACTTGTACCATATAGACTCAGGCTTTGCCAGTTCGTTCAGATTTACTTCATACTCTTGCGGGGTTAGAGGATTTGCCGTGGCAGATCCAATTTCATGCATGTAAATGCTATAAGGTGTTGACATTGAAGAGTGGAGCGCTATTGCTTTCTTCCCGTCCTTGCTGATCTTAGACATCAAGATTGTGCCCTTTGGAAACGGAAGCGAAGCTTTCTCTCCATCAATAACATGCTCGTATAAAGCGCTTCGGCTGTGTTTGCTAACTATGTAATACACTCTGTCGCCGCTGGGAGCCCAGCCTACCTCTTGTTCATAGGCTTCTTCTTGCTTCTCCAAGTCTAGGAACGAGTGTTCTTTGCCTTGGAAGTCTTGAATAACAACTTGGGTTCTGCCCTTTACATCGCTTAGAAATGCTAGTTTTCTGTCGGTAGGCGACCATGAAGGAAGCATCTCTTTCGAGTCTTCCTTGAACTTGTACTTGACCATGTCGTCTGGATCATTTCTGTTTACAACAACAATTTGCTGACTTTTCGGGTCTTTGCTCCCGCCCATTTCAGTAGTTGCAATCCAACTTCCATCATGAGAATATTCGGCACCAAAAAACGGTGCTTTCTGCTCTTTCAACACGAAATTTTCGCCAGTCTTCACATTGCAGATTTCTAGACCACATGATTCTTTGGCTGCATAACTGCGTGCAACTTCTTTTCCGTTAGGATGCCATCCTACACCAAACGTTCTATATGGGATTTTAGTAATTTGTTGCGGTTTTTCCCCTTCGTTAGATGTCAAAAACATGTGGTGTAGTTCATTCCCGTCTTTGTCTTGAAGATATACAGTATTATCTCCACTGGGCGACAAAAACCCAAACATGAGGGGTCATTTCCACTTGTAATCTGTTTCGGCTTTGAGCTGGGTCTTGCCTGGAGAATGTGAAGTTGAGGGAGACCTGTGGCATTCGAAGAGTAGAGAACAACTCTTCCGTCGGAGGCAAGGTCAATAGAGTATATTAGAGGAATCTTAAACAGAGCTTCTATCGAGATTGGCATACATTGTTCACCAAGGCTTTAGAATTTATGACTTAAACACTTAAATCTTCTTATCGCGGGCACTCTTGTCAGTGTTCGTTTTCGCATTCGCCGCTTGTTTCCAAGAAATGCGGAAAAAGTTTTAGTTTAACCAAAGAATTGCCCTAGTCTAGTAGGCAAGGGACCAGAAGAGCGAATGCTTTTTTTAACCTTCCGTTCTTGAATATTTCAAGTGAAATGTGTGACTTTGATTTCTAAATTCGATCCTTGGTGTTCGAACCTTTGCACATGCCAGCCTAAGCTAACATTTAATCCCTACACTGGTTGTGATCACATGTGCGTTTACTGCTATGCCTCAAGCTATATTCCAGGTTTCTTCCAATGCAGACCCAAGAAAGACTTGATTCAAAGATTGAAAAGAGAAGCCACAAGGCTTAGAGGCGAGATCATATCAATCGCAAATTCCTCGGATCCCTATCCAAACTTAGAAGCCAAAACAGGCTTAACGCGTAAATGCCTTGAAATCCTATCTCGGCACAATTGCAAGATTCAAATAATTACAAAGTCAAATCTTGTTGTCAGAGATGTCGACCTCCTGAAAAAAATTCCTTCAATGGTTTCTTTTACGATCACAACGGAAGATGAGAACATCGCAAAACTCATAGAACCGCACGCTCCAACGCCGTGGGAACGTCTAAAGAGTATTGAAATTCTTGTTCAGAAAGGTGTACCGACATCAGTACGTATTGACCCGATAATTCCTTACGTGAACGATTACCCGGAGAACCTAGTCAAAACGCTTGCCGAAATCGGCATCAGACACATCACTAGCTCAACCTACAAGGTTAGATTGGATAATTGGCGGAGATTCAGCACGGCTCTGCCAAAGACAGCGGAAAAACTCAAGCCATTATACTTTGAAAAAGGCGAAAAAATGGGCGGATACAAGTACTTGCCAAAAAACTTACGGTTCAAGCTGATGAAAACCGTTAAAGAGCTGGCTGAGAAATACGGCTTGAAATTTGGAGCCTGCAGAGAAGGCCTAAGCCAATTGAACACAGCGGCCTGCGATGGTTCATGGCTAATAAAGCAGTCTTCATAACGCTGGACTTAGCAAACCTTAATTTGTCGAATCTTGCCTATTTCATCGAACACGCATGTCACGCAAAAGTAAAAACGAAAAAACGGGGAGTTTGCCACCGGGACAGACTCCAATTAAGCGACTCTTAAGGTGGGGAACAGATCATCCTGGAATAACAAGCTCCATCCCTAAGATCGGCTTGAAAACGTGGTTTTTGACAATAAATGGAGAAGTTACGAATCCTGTGAAGTTGAGTTGGGAAGACATTCTGAAACTTCCCAAAGTCGAATCCGTAAGTGACTTCCACTGTGTGGAAGGTTGGAGTGTTTTGAATTGCAGATGGGAAGGATTACACTTCAAAACAATAGTGGACTTGGTTGCTCCGAAGGAAACCGCGAAATTCGTCACGTTTGAATGCGCAGACGGATACACAACTTCCCTTTCGCTGAAAGAGCTCTTGGCAAAAAATGTTTTGTTAGCTTATAGGTTGGAAGGGAAGGAGCTTGAAGAAGGCCTAGGCTTTCCATTACGGCTAGTTGTCCCAGACAAGTATGCGTACAAGAGTGCAATGTGGATTATACGGGTAAGATTCACATCAAAGAAGGAATTGGGGCACTGGGAAAAGAGAGGCTACAGTGATACTGCAGACGTTTGGAAGAACGACCGATTTTCGAAATGAAAAGAAGCTTCAAATAAATCTTTGGGCAGTGATCAGTATCTTTTGTGTCTGTTTCTGAGAGTTTGTCGCATGAGAACGGGGAGATTCTGTTAACTCTTAGGGCTTAGGGTTAGAAAAAGGATGAGTGATTGGGCTTTTCCTACTGGCTTACTTGGTAGCAGTTAATACACTCTCTGTTATTGTGGCAGGGTCTACGACCAGCATGAACTCTTGAAGGAGTTTCGCGTATTCTTTGTTCTTCTTTAGTTTTGCGTGAAGTGCTTCATAGTCTGCCAAGCTTTCATACTCTGCCAACTCGACATGGGACCCCATTATGCCCCCAAATGTTTGAGTGAAGAATTTCAGTGATTTTACCTCTTTGAACAGCTTCGGATTGTTTTTCATGTATTTAAGGAATCTCTGCCACAAGCGACTGAATTCCGCTTGTTTTTCTGGTTTGACCAACCATGTACCCATCACGAGAATAGTCATCTTTCTTACATCCCTCTTCGCACTGTATGATTTCAAGTTGTATTAATAATTTAGGAAAATCCCCATTATTCAAGTCCGAAGAGTTAACTGAGCCAAGAGGGACAATCTATTTAAGTTAAAATGCTCACATCATGAACAGATAAAGATGCCACCCACGTTGTTGTGGAGAAGAATTTTTGCATGGCTTGTATTATACGTAATGCTCTCAGGCATTTTTTTTGCTGGTTTCACGGCATTGGCTGTTGTTAACACTATTTTCCATAATGAATTCTTAGAAAAGGCCAGCGTTGCCCTTTATTTCACCACGCTATTAATTTTAATAGGTATAGGAATCGTGAGTCTGCTTCCGATTTCTGGGTATACGTACATAAGACAGACGGCGTTAAATCCTGCCGTGACAAGAGAAATCTTAAGGGAAGAGAAGAAAGGTCGCAACGGAAAGGAATTTGGGATATTGTTAGGAATTGTAGGCATAACCATCATTGCTGGGCTCAACCCATGGAACGCATTCTTTCTACTGAGCCCTTCGGTCGATATAGCATTGGTAACACTTCTAATGGTTGCGATATTGGCTGTGCTGGTTATAGTTTACATGAAGCTGTTACGTCAATACATCAAATTCAGCCCACAGCCAGAGGAACTTACTCCGGACTAAGCCAAAAACACAGACTTTCCAAAAGACAACAAAGAATCAACCTACAAGTTATATAATAAGGGCAATAAGCTGATTGCTAGGGAAACACCATTGACTTCAGCTGAGTCTATCTCTCTACTCGCTGCAAAACGCTTAGTCCTGAGGAAGCAAAGACTTCTTCCCTCAAACCAAGGAAAGTCAAAAGAAGACGTTGTCAACATTGCTAAAAGCTTATGCGGAATACAATACGACCCTCTGCCAGTGATAGCACAAGCCCAATACATGACCCTGTGGAACCGCATCAAAGGATTCAGAGAAGACTGGCTCGATTCACTGCTTTACAAAGAAAGAAAGCTAATTGAATTCATGCTAATGCGCCAAACACTCAACATAATCCCAACAGAAGAATTACCATATTATTATCAAGGCACACGCAGCGTTGCCAGAGCTGGATGGATACAAAGTGTAATTGAAAAGAAAGATGATGAAACAAGCCGAAAAATCCTTCAGAAGATGAGCGAAATGGGAGAGGTTTCGCCGAAAGACTTCCAATATGCTGCTTTTCGACCTCTCTTTTACTCTGGAAAAATATTCATTTCCAAGCGAAGCACAGGCATATTTAGAATGCCTTACTACGGTCTGTTTTCACATCACTTTCTAAATCTCAGACTCGATTCAGTCGATGAAGCAGTTGCACGCAAATATTTGGTGCTTAAAGCTTTGTCGGCATATGGCGTTTCCACTTCAAGACACATCGGTTATTGGATAGGATACAAGGTCAAAGAAACCGAGCAAATTCTCGAAGAGCTAGAAAGCGAAGGTGCTGTTGCAAAAGTAAAGATTGAAGACTTGCGGGGATTTCATTGGATAGGTGCAGAAGACATCAACAAACCTGAAGCAGATTCGGGCAAAGAAGATTTTGTTGCACTATTGACTTTATTTGACAACTTAGTAAGAGATAGGCAATGGCTACGACAACTCTTCAATTACACTTTTGAGGTTGAGTATTTCCAGAAGAAAGGAATGAAATGGCACGTAAACATTCTACACAACACTGAATTTCTAGGCTTCATGAACCCAAAGATAGACAGAGCGAAGAAACTCTTCATAATCAAAGAGTTCGTTCTGAAACGCAAACTGGAAAATAGGGAATGGGCCAAAGTTCTTGAAAGAACAAAGGAACTTGCAGAATTTCATAACGCCGAAGCAATTAAGATCATGAAAGCCGAATCTACTAAAGTCCAAAAGGCACTGCGAAAACACGGATTTTCTAAAGGAGAAAAAGGAGAACTACTATTTAGTTTGAGCTAGTCTTTGTAGTAGATTCTCGGTTTCTTCAACGCGTTTCGAACGAGACCTATCTGACAAGATAATCAATTGAATATGGCTCAGAACAATTCAACTCTCTGAACAGGCTATGCTGATAGTTGAATCTTGTCAATCAGCGCTTTTATTCCCTTTAGGTGTTCTTTCTTCGAAACCCAAGCGGTCATAGCTCGATATTTACCTGAAGCCTTTTGAAATGAGCCTTCCCAAATACTGACTTTCTCCACTGCAAACTTCTCATCTTTGCTGAATAGTATGCCTGCTGGAGGATGAAAGTATATGCGAAGACCAGTACGCGTGATATTTATTGTCATGAATTCTTTTCCTTTTGAAAAGAAGGCTATACTGTCTCTTGAGGTTTTGACTTGATCGATTCTTGCCCCTAATCGGTCAGTGGCATAGCTAACTAGCTCGCGAAGAACACTCATTGCTTCGGCACTGGTGAGCTTAGCAGAAAATTGCTCCCAAGTCTGTTTATTAATTATTCCGCTCATGGGATACTGTTAACTTAGGGGACATAGGTTATTCTCTTTAAGGATTTCGTCAATTGAATACCGCTAACTTATTTGTCATGAGCTATTTTGATTGCGGTTTCTCAATAGCTCCTTGATCGGTAACGCCTCATTAGTTGAGTTACTTGAAGAAAAAGGTATCATAACGCAAGATGATTTGGAGAACAGGATTAAGCAAAAACATGTTAATATCTAATTGTGCTATTGAACATCTAGAGTATGAAAAATAAGTTAACAATATTAGTTTTGGTTCATAAAGAATTATAAAGAGAAATGATATGGGGGTAATGCGCAAGCCTTTTTAGGAGCCTTGGAGGTTGTAATATATAGCAGTCAAACGAAAGACAGATAAAGGCTCATGTAATATTGTTCATACTGGAGACAGAAAGCCATGGTTGAACTGATCTCCCTTAGAGATGTGTCTAAAGAACTCAAAATCATGTTGCTCAAGGAACTAGGATTCGATTCCGATGGAACATTCGTTTTACAGGACAGCGGAGAAAAGGTCTTGGATAAGTACATCAATGAACCCATAATGATAGACAACATGGCGATTCTTCCCTTTGGTGCCATAACCATTCTTGACAATAACCCATTAAGCATCTCCTCCTTTTTGGAGGAGTATGGGGATGTCCTCTGAAAACCCTATTGCAGATGCCGCTGAGGGCGTAACCAAAGCGGTTATCAAAGTTACGGCAGAAGGGATAAAGCAGCTAGCTGAAAAGCTCCGAGAGAGGAAATACATTTTTGTTGAAGACCCTGAAGTAATCAAGAAAGCGAGTGAAGAGCGCAAAACATCCGAATGGAATCTATTCAAGACGTATGTGGACGATAAGAAGCTTCGCATCCTGTTTCATGTGGGAGTGGCGCTAAGAGGTATGGAAAGAGAAAAAGGGCGCATGCAATTATTGAGAGACCGAATAAAACGTCAGTATGGAACAGAAGGATTGCATATCGCCGAACTTATTCAAAATGGTTTCTTCAATAGATTCTTGGCAAATGCTCTAGGAAGGACCCAAATGCCAGAGCAACTGAAAATCGAGATAAAGAATCTCCTTGACAATATTGAAAAAGACGTTGTTTTTGTGAAAGAAGGAGATAATGTGGATTATCTGACTAAAGAGATAATAACCAGACTGCACGCAAATTCTCCAAAAACGTTTATCATTTGCAGCAGCGGATGGGCGGTTCAGAAATTTCGACAGATTGAGGAACTGATGAAAAAGATGGTGCATATGAAAGTGATTAGATATGACTACGAGAGTTATGAAAGTGAATACACAGAGGTACTTTTCCTAAACAAGTCAGAGTAATAGTTCAAGCAGGCATCAACTGGTGCAAACACTACTCAGATAGATCAAAGCCTCCAATTAGGTCATGACAACTGACTTAACAGCATCCTGCAAAAGCACGCTCTTGTTCCTCTTGTATGATTTCAAGAAGGGTAAATGTTGATGTCACCACATCATATTTATTATTTTTTATATCCCGAAAAAGAGCTCTAGAAAATTCATTTCTTCTATTTCTAGTTAAATCTAAGAATAAATTCGTATCCAAATAAAGCAAAATCTTACGAGCCAAAAATGTACTCTCCTATCGTCTTCGTTTGCTTTTGGGTCTGTGCTTTCTAGTTCCTCTACGTTTTCTTCTTGGCAAGATTAAACCATCTGTACAGCTTTTAGACTCCGTATTATTGGTATCATTCCCTTCATCTATCATTTTTCCATTTTCACCTCCTTTTATACGGTTTGAAAATTCAAAAAGAGCGCAACCTTAAAGGAAAAATCCTAAAAACTCACTCATGTCCCTTAAGTTAACAGTATCCGCTCATGAACTTCACCGTAACGTTTCTCTATTTCTATAATCAAACGCATTTATTGTTTACGAGTAGCGGCGAATATTTTGGACATTGCAATGGGTTCTTGAAGCAATTTCAAGAGTTATATCCAAATGTCGCCTAACAAAACAAATTAGATAACTCCCTTATTGTAGGTGGTAGATATGACAAACAGATTCAACTGGGTTGAAATACGAGTAAGGGATTTAGAGAAAACAAGAAATTTCTATGGAAGCTTGTTTGATTGGAAGATAAGCGGTAACGAAAACAAGGATTGGGCCTATTGGCTCATTGACACAGGTGAAAAACCAGGCGGCGGAATGTGGCGTATGCCCAGAGAGAAGCCCACAGGCATCCTCGTTTATATTTTGGTGGACGACATCGACAAAACTCTCGAAAAGGTTGTAAAACTCGGAGGAAAAGTCGTCCGCCCCAAGTCGAAAGAAAATGGAAACGCCATGGCTACGTTTGCAGACCCCGACGGAAACTTATTCGGACTTTACGAATATGCCAAAAAATGACTGAGCCCAGTTGGGATAGGTTCGATATCGGTCTAAATTCAAGTGCTTTGTCTAGAGCTTAAGCCAGTGAAACAGCTGCCTATTTCCATTTCGCATTTCGTTGACAAGCTTTAAATCTTCTCGGTTTCCTCTCAATATGGGCGCATCTATGAGTGTTGAAAACAAAGTGTATACTATTAAGCTAAAGAAGCAATGGAATAAGGCTGCTGAGAGCTGGGTCGAGTTTGTCCGAAGCGGCAAAAATTATTATGCCAAGTATCTTAATGGTCCAGCATTGAAGAAGATGGTTGGAAATATTAAGGGTAAGCGTGTACTTGAAATCGGTTGTGGCGAAGGCTACTTCTCGAGATTATTCGCAAAGGCAGGGGCAAAAGTTGTCGGCGTCGATTTGAGTGACGCTTTGATCAAAGCGGCTAAAGAAGAGGAAGAAAGACATTCTCTGGGAGTCAAGTACTTTGCAGCTGATGCAGCAGATCTCAGTATGCTTGACTCTAAGATTTTTGACATTGCCTATTGCCATTTTGTGTTGGAAGATATGCCAGACTATGAGGGAGCAATAGCGGAAGTGTCCAGAGTTCTAAAGGCAAAAGGAAGATTCATTGTTGCCATGGAACACCCATGCTTCAGCACTAGAATATTGGGTGGAAAGACAATAAGTGGTTGGGAAACGCGTCTTGCCGAAGATGGTTCCAAGGAGTATCCTTACTACCGAATTGAGAATTATTTTCGAAGGCATAGCTATACTTTCGAGTGGAAACACAGTAGGTTGCGGTCAAGCTTTGTGACGACAGGATTTCATCGAACCCTTTCTGATTATTTGAACGCTTTAACTAAGCACGGATTGGTCATAACCAGACTAGACGAGCCCAAACCCCTTAGAAAGGGGGTTAGTGTTCATCCTCCTATGAAGAAGCATTATAGAGTCCCTCAGTCCCTTGTCATCGAAGCCACCAAAATAGTTTTGTAGGTGATGCATTTGCTAGTAAACGTAAATGCTTTTTTTCCAAACTTAGAACAACAAACACAAACTAGGTAAAAAACAAATGAGTTTTCCGATGATTTCAAAAGCTAAAGCGATTACGTTCGATGATTTCTTTACCTTGCGTTATCCAATTAGAGAAAAAGAGGACATCATTAATCCAATATTGAAAGCATTAAAGAGAAAAATAGCAAATGTAAACGAGGATGACTTTCTTGAACGCTATTTCATAGAGAATGAGCTATATCAAAAGAGGTTGAAGGAAAGCCTACGTGAATCATTGTTGGATGATCTAGTTATGAATGCCTTATTGGCGTACGGTTATGAATCAAAAACTGTTGGCAGAATTGTGGGCGAAGCCGTAGATTATGGACTAGCTACGAGAAAAGCTAGATGGTTCCCAAAATCAAAAGAGACTCTCTTGGTCTTAAGAAAGAAAGGCATTAAGCTGGGACTGATATCCAACACTCATTGGCGATTCCTGCAAAACGTGAGAAACGAATTCGAAAAGTTCTTTGACGTCATAACGTTGTCTTACGAACATGGCTATGCAAAACCTCACCCATCAATCTTCCTAGTCACACTAAGCAGGCTAGGAACCAAAGCATCCGAATGTTTGCATGTGGGAGATGACCCCGTTGCAGACATCCAGGGAGCCAAAAGTGTAGGAATGATAACTGCACTTATCAGTAGAAAGAAAGTGGAAACAGAAGCTGACATAGTAATAAAGCGGATAACCGAGTTAACAAAGCTCTTATGATCGCATGCCTTCTCAAACATAATAGAAACTAACCCGTCCCACAAGAGGGTTTGAGTCAGTAACTAGGCTTTAGTTCCAACTAGAAGAATTATCTGAGGAAAAACACGCCCTTGCTTCTCGATTATTGAAACTACTTCTTTCCAGAAATTTTCAAAATCTACTTCTACTCCAAATGCTTTACACCATTCAACGCTTAGTCTCAATTCCCTTTTGGCATCTTTTGGGAGAAGGCTTTCCTTTGGGTTGTAGGTCAAGGATTTAACTTTGGAGATGCTGTTTGTCTTCATCTGTTCAACGATTGCCTCTGTTGATGGTAAAAGGTTGTGCCAATAGCGTTTCATAGCGTCAAAAAGTTTCCCTTGGTCTCCTTGAGGTCTACAAGAAGGAAACGAGTCATCAGCTATTGCAACTGTACCATTTTTCTTTACAATTCTGCAAGCTTCAGCCACAGTGGCTAAGACACCTTCATTTCCTACAGTGTTTCTTATGTCTTGCAATGCAAGAAAGCTGACAACCGCATCGAATGTCTCTTCTCTAAACGGAAGTTTTGTTGAGTCAGACGTGACTAAAGCTATTCTTTCTTCTAAAGCAATTTGGTTGGCAATCCACCGAGTAACTCCAATTGTGCTGTTTTCGTGGAGAAGGTCTATGCCTATGACTTTCCCAGTTTTCAAAGCGGATGCCAACTCCATAGTTAGATAGCCTTGGCCATATCCAATCTCCAAAATTAACCAATTGGAACTTAGGTTAGCCTTCTCAACTAACCATTTTCTAGCCTCACCGAACCTCAAGTATGCGAGTTCAAAGGCTCTGTCTTCTTCCTGTATTCTGTTGGTAATGGATTGGTAGATTTTTTCCCATACACTCACAATTCATGGTCTCCGTTTCTATAATGCCCCAAAATGAATTATAAGAGCATCTAAGAATGCGGTCAACTACCTAAGAATCTGAAACTCAGTAGCCCGGGATACGTGACTTATCTCGTTTAATTTTCTCATCCCGCATTAACGGAATGACGGGTCTGACAGAGGAAAACACTGCCTTAGATTATTAGGTTCGAATCCCCTCCTCTGCACTACGGCTAAAGATTTGGATTTCGTCGTCTTTTGATGCGTGCGTTTTCTCAGACTAAAAAAAGAAGTCTTAGAACTAAAGTCATCACATATATGGAGTTTGCGCAGAAATGTAAGATGACCCCTGGCAGTATGGATTTTGTGTGCCGACGTATTTCTCCGAGTACAATTCCCATAATTGATGCAACTAGGACGAATACCAAAAGGTTTTCGTAGGTTTCAACTATAGGGTCGCTAAAATAGATTAATATGAGAGGGGTTGGAAGATGCCAAAAGCCGAATGCAAGACCGCTGAAAATAGAAGCAATTGATATCCTGGTAATATCCTTGATTTGAAGAGCATCTTGGCTTCTTTTGAACAGATATCCTCGGAAAAGCAATTCTTCAAAAATCGGACCGAACGTTAAAGTAAACACTACGATAAGGAATAATTCAATTAGCGTTAACTCACCTTTTACTTCTGAAGGAAAGACTAATTCTGCAGTGAACGCCACGAAATACAATAGAACTACAATGACAAAGATTACTCTCCAATGCCTACGAGAAACAGAATCGGCGGTTAATCCCAGATCGTCCATGCCGTAACCAAAACGGAAACGGCTATTCATCCAAATCCACAATAGCAAAAAAATCGTCAAAACAACACCAATAGAACCTATTGATTTGGCATAGATAGTTGTTCCAAAGTAACTAGAGGCATTGAAGACAACTAGAATCAGCAATGTTTCAAAAAACAGAATTAGTGGATGAAGATGCTTCTGATGCTGTTCTTTCTGAACTTTAAACGTCTTAATCCGCAACCATTTTTGTATAGTTATGCTTTTAATTTAATATTTAAATTTGCACAGCAAAGCCAAAAAAGAGTGAGCTATGTTATGATGAATGAAAAGAAAAGCGAGAGGTACATGTGTTGAAACGTGAAGTTTGGGTTGCTAAGGTTATTCCTGCTATCATCCTCTTCTCTTTATGGTTAGATGGTTGGTTCTTTCCGTTAATTCTGCTTCCCATTATTTATGTTCTCTTCGTTGAGAAGAAGAGCTTAGGCTGGCTTGGCTTCTCAAGACATGAGATCTGGTTCTCTTTAGTCATCGGTGTGTTGATAGCTCTTGTTCTCTGCGGTATGTATTATCCGATTTTCATCTATTATCTTCCTATGATTAAAATGGAAATCATCACTCTTTATAGTATCTTTTTGGATGTTGTCTGGTATCCTATATATGAAGAAGTCGCCTACAGAAGTTTTGTGTTCTCACACTTCGCTAAGCTTGATCGATCTTATCTCGCCGTTAGGAATGTCATCGTCAATGTTTTTCAAACGTTTTTCTTTCTATCTATACATAAGCATCATTTTAGCACACCCTTAGTCTTGCTTCCTGTATTCTTCTTGGGACTTGTCAATGGTTTCCTATTTCTAAAAACAAGGAATATCTACGGTTGTATCGTGTCTCATTCGGCTCTAAACGGTTTTGCATTGCTTCTCAAATACCTGTCTCAAGTTGCACTATAGCTGAGCAAAGGTCCACATTATTGTGACGGAAATCCCGAATTTAAACCAGGTTCTAAACCTAACCCTCTTGCACTAGAATGAAGCAATTAATTGCAGCTAAGGTATTTTTGCACAAGTTATAAGGGCTGAGCTGGCAGACGTTAGTGAATGGGAAGCTTTTGGATTAATCGTGGAGGAAGTAGGTGGAAAGTCAGTCTAAGTGGGGAGCAAAACTAGCATTGGCATGCTCTCTTGTGTTGCTGGGAGCGGTTTTGACGGTTTATTTCATGGTTGAATATGTAGCGTTGGATTTGCCTTTTCCAATTGGTCTCGTAGTAGTGCCTATTGATGAGATCATTGTCTTAGCAGTCACCCTGTTGTTCGCTAGGTATAAAGGTGCAAGTTTAAAGAAGCTCGGTTTGAAAAAAGTCAGTCTTAAAACCCTAGCGCTTGTTTCAGTTGCTGTGGTGCCTCTTTACTTGCTAGGAGCAGGCATTGTATCCGTCTTGACTATGGTTTTTGGTCCTAGCACCATGGCAGAAGCTTACATTGAGGCAGTAATGCCTAGAGACGCTTTTCAACTAACTGCTTTTGTTGTCATCTCTTTGGTTCTAGTTGGACCCGTTGAAGAATTGGCTTTTAGGGGTTTTGTTCAGAAGGGTTTTGAAAACTCGCTTGGAAAGATGCAAGGGCTTTTGATTGCTTCTTTTTTGTTTGGACTTATGCACATTACTGCTTCTCCGTATAATGTTGTTACTGGCTTTGTGGGTGGTCTGGTTTTGGGTTATGTGTGGCAGAAGACAGGTGAAAACACCACTGCTTCAGCCGTGATGCATGGGATATTAAACGCAATAGCATTCATTCTTGCGTATTTTATCACTACTTAATCTATTCATATTGCTGCTAGCAGTCACAGTTTAAGGAAGAAAGCAGTCTACGGCTCTTTGAGCATAAAAAAGCGCGTTACGGCAGATGTCTTTATTTGGCACGGGTGCAAATCCTCATCCACCTACATAATCACTGAACCGAGAGTTTGAACGGCGTCCTGACTTAGGGTTCACAGTAGCCCGGGTTAGGTTCAAATATCGGTTTAAATTATCGGTGTTAAAACTTGATCCTTTCTTTTCTTGGAAAAATATCCATAAACTGAGCTTAAAATCAAATTTTAAGCAATACACTAGATAGTTTTAGACTCTATTAATGATTGATATGAGAGTTGAAAGATTGCGAATCTTGAAATCAGGGTCCACGAGATCTAGTTTTGTTCTGTTCGGGCCCCTCATCAGCCGAATAGTCACCATTCCAAAATCGTCGGCTGCTTGAATATCCGTTCTTGGATTATCTCCAACCATAATTGCTTGTTCAGGAGTAAGTCTAAGGCGTTCGAGAGCTAAATTAAAAATCCTCGGGTCTGGCTTCTGGAAACCAATGTCAATCGAGGCAACTGCCGTATCGAGGAACCTATCTATGCCCAGCCTTTCAAGAACGGGATTCATGCCTCCACTCCAGATATTAGCAACTATACCAGTTTTGAAACCCATCATTTTTAAATACTTCAATAGTTCACCCGCGCCTTTCCGAGGATAAGCATCCTGAACATATGGCTTCCACCACCCATGAATAATCTCTTTCAAGTCTTTTTGGTTCCAGTTCTTGATTCCCTGACAGAAGAAGACTTCCTTAAACTCATCTTCCATGCTTAATACACGATCTGTTTGTTGTGAAAGGCCATCAATCAAACTTTGAACTCTTGAAGCTTCCACGAAAACCCCGAGTTTTTGCAGAACCTTTTGTGCATTTCTGGCAGCAGCCAAGTGATCTCGTTTGTAATGAGGGAACCACACTAGCGTATGACCATAATCAAACAGGATGCCTTTGAGTTTTTTCATGATGTTTTCACTATCAATAATGCGTCTATATGAATCTACTCATTCGCCAAGTAACTGCATCTACTAAAGAATAAAATCGAGAATTTGAACGGCGTCCTGACTACGGTTTGTTGGTAGCCCGGGATAGCTTCAAACTCTCGCTTCAAACTTTTCCTAGATACTATCAATTTGCGAGTAAGAACTAGCCTAATTGCGATTGAAACAGCTGGGTTTTACTTGCGTTTTCGCTATCAAGGCGAGAGCTCGACTTTTTTTCGAGGTCGTGTTATGGTGCGCGTTAGACTTACAAAACGTTTGTGATTTGCATTGTGGGATAAAACTTTACCCCAACCAACCAAGCAATTATTCCTTTCCAATGGTTGATGGTTGTTTGAGATAATAGGACAAAAATAGATCCGACTCTGGAAAGCCTTTCCAAAAGAAGATGGATGTTGAGTCTTTTACTCTGTAGTTCTTTACCTTTCCAACTTTTTGATATCCGCATTTCAAATAGAAACTCTGTGCTTCTTTGTTGTCTTTGCCCGTCTCCAGTCTTACACCGTGAAGTTTTTTCTTATGAGCGTATTCCTCTGCAAAATTCAACAGGGTTCGCCCTATCCCTTTGCCTCTATGCTCTATATCAACATACAAATTGAATACATCTAACGTTAGATAGTCCTGTTGCACCACTATCACTCCGATAATCTTCCTATTTTCTTCGTAAACGAACGGTCTATAATGTTTATCCAAATAATAGGAGAAAGTCGGCTCTAGATATAATGCATCTCGATACAAGTGTTTTATCTTCTCTCTATCCTCGGTTCTGTACTTTCTTATCATCTTACACCCTCTAACAATACTTATCTCGAGAATTCCCTTATAGAAATCTCTGTTTGTCTTATCCGTCATTTCTGCTGGGGGCCTCATGCCCTATGGAATCTGGTAAACGGTTCTTTAGCCATCTTTTGAATCTGAAAGGATATTTATCTTGAACAGTAAAGCTTAAACGTACAAGACAACTGCTAAATTGTATTAGGAATACCACTGTTCAGTCCTAACAAAATGGGAGGAACAAAAGTTCTTAAAGAAGTTTCTAGCATTCGTTACTGCAACTGCCTTAACGATTACACTATGGATTTTCTTATCTACATGGATTGTGAGCGTGAACGTGTATTCTTACGATCCAATAACAATTATAGCTGTAACAATTGTAGTGACGGTCTTTGCTGTTTCAACCACATGGGACAGTGTTAAAGATTATCGTGAATGGAGAAAGAAGAAATACTATCAAAATCTTGCTTCAAAAACAGCTTGAACCACAAATTAGCTGGCGTTTTCTTGTTCTACACATTCGACATTCTCCCTACATAGTGGTTTTTGCGGAAAAGTCTGCCTTTGATCTAGGGAGATAGGTCTTTCTCAGAAAATAGTTATACATGAATGATGAATTATGGTCTATTTGAAGTGACCGAAAATGAAATCTCCTAAAAATTCGACATCCATTGTCGGTGCATGGAAGCTCATTTCCTACAAGATCCAGAAGGACAATGAAAAAGCGATTTATCCGTTTGGAAAGAATGCTCTGGGGTCACTCATATATACGGATTCTGGACGTGTTTCAGCCCAAGTTATGCGTTCCGACCGTCCCAAGTTTGCCTCTGGTGACCAGATGAAGGGAACGTCTGATGAAATCAAGGCAAACTACGAAGGCTACATTTCATACTACGGTTCTTATGAAATTGACAAGAAGAACGGCTTTGTTATCCATCATGTAGAGGGTTCATTGTTTCCTAATTGGGAAGGATTAGGACTGAAACGCTTCTTCAAACTGTCATGTAATAGACTAACGCTAATTGCAACTGCATTTGAGGATGGCAGTAGATATGTGGCTACGTTGATTTGGGAACGCATCTTATGAAACAATGACGCCAGTTTTTTGGTTTTGCGGAAAAGCTATAGCTGAAACCGAAATAAACTAATCAGAATTATGGAAACTGTAAAGGGGTGATAGTCAAGTTGAAAGAGTATGCATGTGTGGAAGTCAAACATCACAAGGATGTCGGAAGGACAATTAAGGAATGGCAAAGGAATCGATGGCGTCTACATACCTATCAAGCAACAGGGTCTGTTGGTCCGGCATCTGCCTTCGTCAACCATTACTTGCTGTTTGAGAAAGGCGAGTGAAAAAGAACAAACGACTTTACACCTGACTTTACGTTTCAAACTACCACTGATTTTCTTTGTGTGTGTGGGATAAAACTTCACCCCAAACCAAACAGGACCGATAATATGGACTGATCTTCTTTACAAAAGGTCAAAAATCTCTTTCAGACTAGAGATAGTTTCCACGCCAGCAATAGGTTTGCCTTCTCTTTGAATCAAGACAGCTTTCATTCCAACTTTCTGGGCTCCTAAATAATCGGCTTCTAACTGATCTCCTACAAAAACAGCTTCCTGAGACTTCGCGCCCAGTTGCTTGAGTGCATGTCTGAAAGCGCTTGGGTGAGGTTTTCGCTTTCCAGTAGTATTAACTCCAACATGCACATCAAAGAAACCCTCAAGCCCAGCTTTTGGCACGATCTGTTCCACGTCTTCCTCGTATCCGCCCGTGACAATTCCCAGTTTCAGCTTCATCTGCTTGAGCCTATGTAGTGTCCTTCTCACATCTGGATAGACAAAAACTTTTGCGAACTCGAACCATTTGAAGTTCACTTCTTCAGCCAGTTTTCTTGCTTTCACCTTATCGGTGATTCCCAGATGCTTCAATTCAACAATATTCCATTCTGTATAGAACTCGTGTGCTGAGAGGCTACAATGTTCGTCAAGGTCGAATTCTCGATTTCCTTTATCCATAGCTTGCCTCACCTCATCAATGGATTTGACTATGCCAAAAGTCTTGAGGATTTTCTGAAGTGTTTCTTCGGGATGCATGTATACGAGAGTGTTTCCTAAGTCGAACAACACAGCCTTGATTTTGACAGTCTTAGGCATTATTTGAACACCTGTTTGATCTTAAGGTTTATTCAATACTTACTCAAATGCTAATAAGACTTAATGCATTCACACATTCAAAGGTCCGCCCATGAACAAGCGGTGTGTGTGGGATAAAACTTTACCCCAACCACTACTGAACCGAGAGTTTGAACGTCGTCACGACGAGTTCTATAGTGCCACTTGAGAATGCTGTGAATACCATCAAATTGATGTCGTTTTGCGATAGAAATGAGATTAAAATACAGCGATTTTGGTAGCCCGGGAGAGATTCGAACTCTCGTCAGAGGCTCCAGAGGCCTCCATGCTTGACCGCTACACCACCGGGCTTCATCAACAACGAATTTAAACTAAAAGTCAATGTAATAACTTTAGCGTTGGATTCAACAGAAAAAGAGACTATTTGCTTTTGCCGCTTTTTTTCATTGCTTCTTGAATGCAGTAACATTCTTGGCTGCTTGGATTCCATTCTTCACAGCACCATAAAGTCTGGACTATTGGGTCCTTATTCTCTGAAAAGCGTATCGTGCAGAACACTTGGTCTGGATAGTTGTATACATTGTGGTTGCCACAGTTCCCACAGAATTTCTGTTTCGTTCGGGCTTTCTCTTCCACCTAGATCCCTCCAGTTGGCTGAAGCTTTCCACGTTTCAAAAATGGAATTCGCTTGAATTCTCCGCCGATTCTTTCCAAAACTGAAGCAACAATAATCGGAAAAACTATCATGGCGTCACCAATAACCATGATTTTGTTTGCAATGCTTTTAACTTTCCCCCAGCTTACTGTTTCTTCTAATGTTGAACCAGATAATCCTCCAACCTCAGGGCGATCCATCGTTACTATCACCGCATAGTCCATGCCCTTTTTAGATGCAAGAGCAGCAGATTGCACAGTGTTTCTCGGCACCCCGCCCCCGATAACTATCATGCCATTCTTAGGAGAACGCTTACAGATGTTAACTATCTCAGGCAGATCTTTGAAGGCATCCACTGTCAAAGTGTTCTTTGAATCTTTTCGTGAAGTATGAAGCCAGTATGCAAATCCAAACTCCGAATCGCGAACCGCAGGAAGAAAAATAGGCACTTCCGATTCGTACGCCGCCCGTAAGATTGAATTTGGGTCGTTAAGTCTTTTACCCAACTCCCATGCAAACTCGCTTGAGGATAGGCTTTTTCCGTTTCTTTCAGTTGCTATCTCGTCATATATCTCCGTGAGCCTATAGTCTAGCTTTGTGAAGTCTTCCTCAGGCACGAAGACATCGTATATGCGGTATATATGGTACTTGTAAAGTACGTAGTCATCCACAAGCCAATGCCCCTTGTAATGATGCCCACCTACAGCTTCGATTGCATCATGCACCATGTTTGCCCCCGTACTTACAACAACATCCAAAAGCCTTTCACGTATCAAATCCGCAATCAGTGAACGCATTCCAGCCGGAACAACAGCTCCGGCCAGAGCCAAAAACACCGTGCATTTCTCATCGTTTAACATCCTTTCATAGATGTCACACGCAGCAGAAAGTCTTCCAGCCCCAAAAGAACCAGAATTCCTAAACTGCTCAATCAGCTGGTCCACCGTTATTTTTCCGTTTATTTTCATGTGCTTTAAGGGTTCCCGAAGAAAATCCTTCCTGTCCATCAAATTTCACACTCAAACCTCCATTTCTGGCTGACTAAAGAAAAGTTTTTCTATCCTATTAAGAAAGACGAAGGCGAAGAGCCTTTTAGCTATACTTATACTACTTCGAATGTTTTGCTAAGGTTTGATCCAAGCCTGTGCAGTAAGGAACTAGGCTACTTGACTACCAGAACTGGGCAAGAAGCGTTCCTTATCACTCCATCGCTAACGCTTCCCAGAAGAATCTCTCTTATCTTGCTTATGCCTCTAGCGCCCATGACTATTAAATCAAACGAACCTTCCTTTGCTGTTTTGATAATCTCCTCAACAACATGGCCTTCGACGAGCAAAGTCTCGACAGGGATTTCTTGGGCTTTAACTTTTTCTTCGCCTTCTGTTAGGATGTTGGCCCCTGCTTTGCGGGTTGCCTCAACAACCTTCGAAACTTCGGCCGGAGTCATGACTGGAACTCCGGGATGCGTTAGCGTTGTAGGTTCAGGCATTATTATGGGTCTTACACTAACAGAATACACTTGAATTAGAGTTATTTTTCCTCCGAACTTTTTGGCTATCTGAATTGCGATCTCTAAGGCTCTTAATGAATGCTCGGATCCGTCTAAGGGAACCAGAACCTTCTCGAACAAGAGTATCAGTATCCCCCACAATCTTATGAATGATTTCAGATATAACTTTTGAAGCTCGTTTCACGAGCACTTGACAATCACCCTGAAATAATCATTGCTGACGAACCGACAAGCGAGCTTGATTCCAAAACCGCAAAGGAAATAATTGCATTGCGTTTTGATATAAACCAGAAAGAGAAGACAACTGTGCTTGTTGCAACACACGACGAAAAAGTAGTCAGTGTGGCTGTTACCATCTACACTATTACAGATGGCATGTCAAAGCTACATGTTTGATGATAAGTCATCTACAGCAACGAAAAGTACGTAGATTTGATTTTTCCTTTCTGGTCAACTATGACTTCGAATTTCTCTGCCCATGGGTGCCCCTCCAAATCTATTGGGCATGTTCCCCTGATTACCCAAACTTCGTTCTCCTGCTCAATAGCAGAGACGTCTATTTTACCCGTGTTTTTTCTCTTCTTGACAAAATCGATAGCTATCTGATGTGCAACTTCTCTAGATACGATACTCAAATGGTTTCCTCCGAATGTTGCCTTAATTATTCGAGGGGGATAGCATTAAGGGTTATGAATGGAAAATCGTTAGCGAAGTTAAGTATAGTCTGAACAGAGTACATATGCGGTCTTACGATAGGTTCAAATTGGCAGACGCTTCAGTCTTATTTGATGATGACTGTTATTGGAAAGGAAAGCCATGGCTGAACAGAACAGAATAATCTTTCATGTGGACATGGACCATTTCTTTACGGCTGTTGAAGAACGGGAGCATCCAGAGTTTAAGGGCAAACCGGTGATTGTTGGAGCTGACCCAAAAGGGGGAAGAGGTCGAGGGGTTGTGAGCACGAGCAACTATGAGGCTAGGAAGTTTGGTGTTAAATCTGCAATGCCAATTTCGAAGGCTTATAAACTATGTCCAGAGGCTGTTTACAGACCAGTCAACTATGGGCTTTACACGAAGGTTTCTGAGGAAATCATGGGTATACTGCGAAAGTATGCAGACAAGTTTGAGAGGTGGGGTATAGACGAGGCTTTTCTGGATGTGAGCTCGAAGGTGAAGGATTATGGGGAAGCCGAGGCTTTAGCACGCCAAGTGAAGGCTGAGATTTATGAGAAGGAAAAGCTTACTTGTTCGATTGGCATTGGTCCAAACAAGCTTGTTGCAAAAATGGCCAGCGACTTTCAGAAGCCCGACGGTCTAACAGTTGTTAGAGAGGAAGAAGCAGAGAGGTTTCTTGCTCCGCTTTCGGTGCGTAAGCTTCTTTGGGTTGGGCGGAAGACTGAGCGGAAGCTTGGGACTTTGGGAATCAAGACTATAGGAGATTTGGCTCGTTATGATCCGTCGGTGTTAGCTGAGGCTTTTGGTGTTATGGGCACTCAGCTTTATCTGATGGCACATGGGGTTGACAGAAGCGAAGTTCAAGAAAGAGGAGAAATCAAATCCATAAGCCGTGACGTAACATTTGAAGAGGACACTTCAGATTTCCAATTCATCCTTAAGACTTTGGCTAGGCTTTCTGAAGAAGTGCATAAAGATGTTTCGAGGCAGCAGCTTTATTTCAAAACGGTTACAGTGCGAGTTCGTTATGAGAATTTTGAAACCCACACGCATGGTAAGACTTTGCCGTTCATCACAAACCGCTTACAAGACATGGATAAAACTGCGAGAGAACTAATACAAACCTATCTTAGACCAGATAGAAAGGTAAGACTCGTGGGCATTAGAGTTTCAAATTTTGTCTCTGCAGAGAAGCAAAAAACACTGACTTAGGGCGGTTTTATCTTTGTTTAATGTTTGGGTATTTCTCGCTTATTTTTGCGTCTGCGATTTTTGCGATCATAGCGCTAGAAATGAGCACGTATTTTACGCCTGTAAGCTCTGCTAAATCGGCTGGTTTTTGGTCTTGGGTTACAAGCAGTAGATTGTTGTTTTTTGCGTATTCTACGATGTCTTTGTCTTTTGCTCCTTTTAATCCGACATCTTGAGCTGTTAACACTTCCCATCCTAGAGTTTTAAAGTACTCTTTTAGGCCCGCGTACATTTCGTCAAGTAGAAGCTTCATTGTAATCACCTTTCGATATCCTAAACATTGAAACATTTAGATATTTAGGGGCTTCCTCTGTCTCTTTGCGGAGACTAGCCCCTGCCTTATATATAGATTGAACTTTTGGTTGCCTGTCCTGAGGTGTGATGGCGCGGATTTCAGTCGTAGAAGTGGTAGGTTTCCATCTTAATGAAGAATAGCAAAGAACAAAACATTAAGATGCTTTGAAAAAGGCGTACTTATTGAATAAAAAAAGGAGATGGGAATTTATATGAACTTGTTTCTGCTCGCGTACATTATTCCCAAAGCACGCTTTTGTTCTGCTTCTATCTGAAATGTCAAACCATCGTGTATTTGTGTCGAATCTATAGGGCTAGCGAAGGAATTGTATTGGTCAGTAGGGCAGCACTCTGCGTAGTCTTGTCCGACGATGTCTACTGCTCTTTTGAACGAGATGTCACTAAGTTTGCTTCTTGGATTCACGTGGCAGGTTTGGTCTTTCTTTCCTATTTTGAACATCATTTTCACATCCTTTTATGCATCTTGTTATTAAGATGCTCATTTTACTAGTAAAGCCTTCGTCTCTTATAAAGATTGTGGTTTCAGTAGCAAAACCTTTTTATACTGAGTTATATATTTGTTTAGTCAGGTAAACGGACATGAAAGCATTAAAAACAATAAGCGACCCAGAGGCATTCAAACTGTTCGCTGACGAAACTAGAAGGAAAATCGTGTTTTTGCTTCGAGCCAAAGAAATGACTGTAAGTCAGATAGCTGAGGAACTCAATATCACTCCGCAAACAGTCTATCACCATATAAAAAAGCTAGTTGGGGGTGGGATGGTGGAAGTGACGCGCGAAGTCCGTGTTGACCATCTCATCGAAAGTTACTATCGGGCAACGGCAGAGGCGTTTCATTTTACGGTTGGAAAGACATCTCACAGCGCAAAGGCTCTTACAGAACAGATAGATGCAGCGCTGAACGCCTTGAAGAGAGTCGGTTTCAAAATACAATATGACGAAAAAGTCGTCTCTCAATTAGCTAAATTGCAGATGGAAATGAATGAATGTTGTGGTTCTAAGGAATTCGAGGATGCCCTCTCGAAGTTGGATGATGTTGATCCACTAACAAAGATGGAAGCCGAGGAGTATGCAGGTATCCTTTCAGCATCTGCTAAAGAATTGGCAAAAGAGGATGAACTTAGAAAGAAGTTTATGGATCTATTGAGATCTCTAGTCAAGAAGTAAGTGCTCCCTTGTGCCTATGCCTCAAACAGTTCGGAGAGTATAAGAACATGAACAAGGTTCCCATAGGTAAGTCAATCAATCATAAAATAGAAGTATAAGTTCCCAAAATCATAGCTTGAATTCCCATTTGCACCATAATTCTTTGGGATGCTTGTCTGGCGGGCAGACAATGCAGTTCACTTCAACCTTTGGATTTAGAGTCTTTGCAAAGTTTTTCAAATATCCAAACCGCACCTTCTTGCATGGAAACTCGTTTAATCCCTTGCTTAAACGCGTTTCTTGCGTTTTACACCTATCAATGCTCAAAGTAGCCTGCTTAGTGCTTACTTCCACAGTTTTAAACGGCTGGTCCAAAGCCCAACTTGACTTGCGCAAAAGCCCAAGAATTGTTGGAACATCTGGGTTTTCGCGGATTTGAAACATTTTCTGCAGACTCTTAGCCTCAATTTGAGCCATAGCCTCCCAAACGCCAGCATCAATTTCTGTTGCAGCCTCAGCGCCAAACTTCTTCTCTATGCCCAAAAAGTACAAGCCGTCAACACGCCACAAGTTCCGAATCTGCAGAAAGAAATAGTCCAGAAGCTTTTCCATCCGCATCTTAGCCAGCATCTCACGGTCTTCACGACTTCCAGGGGAGTACTCACTCATACGCTTGCACCAACACGCAGATTAGCAAGTTAAATGAACTAATCTTTTAAACTTAATCAAAAAAATAACATGAAAGGCGGCGAGGCACCGTTGGACCAGCTAATAAAAACAATAATCTTAAGCGTAATCCAAGGCTTAACAGAATGGCTGCCTATATCAAGCACTGGACACCTAAAACTAGCTGAACAATTCCTAAACTCCTTCAGTCCAAAAGACTCGTTGCTCTTCGAGTTCATCTTGCACATTGGAACATTAATCGTAGTTTTGCTCTTTTTCAGAAGTGACCTTAAAAACATTGTTTTGGCTCTAGGTCATCTAGATTTCAAAACAGAACATGGAAGACTCATACCTCTAATAATTGTCGGAACAGTACCCGCAGCGGCAATTGGACTAGTCTCCTTGACAACCGTAGAACAAGTCTTTCAATACAACTTACCCATCGCCTTAGCGTTCATCCTTTGCGGAACAGTGCTCTATTCAGCAAAGGCTGGAGAAGAAAAAACAGATAACATAAGCTATCCAACAGCCATAATCATCGGCATAGGTGAAGGCATAGCCATAATTCCAGGCATCTCCAGAAGCGGAATAACTATCGCAGTTGCGCTCTTGCTCGGATTGAAACGAGAAAAAGCTTTCAAATTTTCATTCCTTCTTTCAATTCCAGCTGTAATCGGCGCCATAGGATACACACTTTACAAAGACTACAGCACCATGATGTCCGCAGGGCTAGGCTTGACTGGCATTCTTGCAGGAGTGACGGTTGCAATGGTTGTAGGCTACCTTGCCTTAAAACTGCTCCAGAAAACCTTAGCCAAGAAAAAATTTCACTTATTTGCATTTTATTGTTGGATACTTGGCGCAGCTTTGGTGTTATTTAGCTTAGGCGCTTCTTAACCACTTAGGCTTGCCAGAAAGAAACTCTGTCAAAAACCTCGCAAACTCGCTGTTTTTCTGGTAAACCTGGATTATTTCATCATTGGCGAGGATTCGAAATCCTTTGCGAAGAACTTGCGATATCTGCTCGGCTACACCAGTGTTTCTTCCGCCGTCTCTCAGCTTTTCTTTGAGAAGCGTAACCGCATCTATATGTTTTCTTCGAATCTCCACAACCCATCTACCATCTCTGATGTAAGGTCCAGAAACTGTTCCCAAGTTGTTCAGATGCTTCCGCAAGAATTTTTCACATTCACGGTGCTTTTCGAGTGGCGGTCCAAAATGCTTCTTAACGGGCGAGAGATTGCGTTGTTCAAGTTCGAACATGAACATGTTAAGCCTTTTTTCGTCACTCCAAGCGACGTCTCTTAAGATGTTGAAGTCGTTCAGCCGAAGAAGCTTGCTTAAAGACCGCTGAGACTTGTAAAGCTGACCCCACAAAACATCTGGAACAGCGTCAACCCTCCCAAAAGTCAGAAGGACAATTGCAGAGCCATGCTTTTTCATTTCTTGTTTCAAATTCTTCACGGTCAAAGCCGTCGTTTCTGAAGGATAAAAGAACTTTGAGCTCGGATTCTTCAGGAAAACCCGCGCAGCAGCAATAAAAGCATAAAGTTTTTGCGGTTGCACTGCAGAAGCCACATTTCTTCCCTTATCAACGGGGTCAACAATCACAAGCGGCTCCTTGAACAAAAGCTCTAATTCATTCTCTCTTCCCACGTAATAGTTTTCAATGTCTACAACAATCCTTTCCCTATGCCCTGCGAAAACTTTCAAAGCGTCCGCGAAAGACCCATAATGCAACACTAGCAGTTCGCATAGATAACCGCTGAAACCGCCAACTTTTATCTCAGCACCATAAACATCTATTCCCTTCATAAACTTCTTCAATAGGCGCACTTCGCCCCTCATCCGCTCATTCAAACGTCTTTTCATATAGTCTGTGTGAAAAGGTGTTCTATCTGTAGCGCTTAACCATTCTCCCCGCTTAGCTTCATAGGACGGAACAATATTCACGCGGACATCTTCAACAAACGCTTCAAGATATGGGTGTTCAGCAAACCTTTCAATTTGCTCCGAGCCTTCAGTGGCTTTCCTAGCTACTTTCAGGCATACTTCTCCGAGGGATTTGCGAGGTATAGTCGTTGGCACCCTCATGAAAATGTCGATTTCTGGTTCTTCGCTAAGCCAAGTGTCTTTTGCTACAGAGCCCTCTAGTCGCACTTTGGCATCTACGCCTAACGCTTTAGATGTAGAAGCAACTTTCTTTTCCAGCTTTTTAGCTAAATTGTCTATTTTAGTTCTCTTTCTTTTTTTAGGTGTAACTTGTTCCAGAACAGCCTTGCAAACTTCTTCCATTTTTTCTGGCATAAACAAGCCCTTTCTTCTACTTTTGCGGACAAAACTCTTTAAGCGTAGAGTAAATGGGTCCTTTTGGTGTCAAATCGCTTCTCTTCAACCTCAAACACTCAGCCCTAACGATGCCAAACTCAAAATTCGCATTCTCAGTAACGAATCTAGCGAGCTCAGCCTTATTCCTTCCAGATCTCACACGGGCAATCGTAAGATGAGGACTAAAACCTTTAGGGTCTGGTGCGAACCCTAGACCGCGTAAGCGAGGCTCAAGTTGATCAAAAATGCTTTTCAGCTGGTCAGCGCCACGGGCTATTCCGACCCACAACACCCGTGGGTAACGCAGATGTGGAAAGGCGCCGACACCGCGAATGTTAACATCAAAAGGCATGAACTGAACCTTCTTCATTTCTTCATGGATTTTTTCCACCATGTTCGGGGCGACGTTTCCTAGAAATCGCAGGGTTATATGGATGTTTTTGGGTTCGACAAGTTTCAGGTCAGCTCCGATTTTTGATATAGTGTTTTGCAGGTCTGTGATTCTTTGCAGAACGGATTCATTGTCCATGTCAAACGCTATGAAGCTTCTTACGAATTGTGCCATTGGCGTGATTCTCCTCGTATATGTTTCACTCTCTTCTTTCATAAATGCTTTGACGTAAAAGCAGAGTTGAGACAAGAAACTGGGCACTTTGCATAAAAAAGAGTGTTATGGGTAGTGTGTACCGTAATATTTGGACACTAAAGCGATTTCTTTTCCGTCGATTTTTCCGTCATTGTTGATATCTGCATTGGGCACATAGTTGGGTTGTCCCACAACAGCGTTGAAGCACTTGGCAATCATCGCTATGTCTTTTCCGTCAACTCTCCAGTCCCCGTTCACGTCGCCCGCAATGGTGACGAGAACTGCGCCGCCAATGCACATGTTGTCTTCCGTAGCAGTTTCGTTTGGAATTGGCCAAACATAAGCACTTAGAGTGTAGTTGCCTTTGACAAAGCCAGAAGTGTTCCATGTGAAAGTGATGGTAATGCATTTTCCGCTTGTTAAAGTAACGGTTTCTGTTTGGATTCTGGTTGTGTTAGCGTAGGCGGTTACGTTGAAAGTTTCAGTATCGTCACCTTGATTTTTAACTGTAACATTAATCGACATAGAGTATCCTTGTACAACCAGAGTTTTCAAGGGCTCCACGTTTGTAACCGCGATGTCAGGACGCCGCATAACATTTACAACACCATCCTTGAATGTGTTGTCTGTTATTTCCGCTTCATTCAAAACCGGCGTTACATAGGCGCTTATGGTATAGTTGCCCTTAACAAAGCCCGAAGTATTCCATGTGATGACGACCGTTGTCTGGTTACCTGAAAGTAAGTTGGTAACCGCAAGTGTTTCGATAGCAGTATTGTTGGCGTAGACAGTAACATTGAAGCTTTCGGTTACAGTTCCTTCGTTCCGAACAAAGGCGCTGATGTCGACTATTTGCCCAATGTATAGCTCTTCAGGAGAGCATTTAAGATCGATAATAGCTATATCATGTACAACCAGTATCGTGAAGTAAACTTCTTCGGAAGCCCCCACGTTACCAGAAGTGTCATTAGCGTAAACTATTATGCTGTATAAGCCGTTAGTTAGACCGGTTAGAGTTGTGTTCCCAGCAATTGTTACGTTTTTCAGATGATTAAGGTTGTAACCGATCCAGGAAGTTCTTTCGTTGACTGTGAAGACTAAAGGAGTAGACTCTGTTCGATATGTTGAGTTTTCTGGGGATAAAAGGTGTATTGAGGGTGGGACTAAGTCTTCAGGGCCGATGTAGAAACTTGTGCTCTTGCTGTCAACTGGTATTCCTCCTACAAAGACAGACGCATATGCTGTAGCAACGCCGACATAAGCCCACTTAGGTATGAAGACGCTCATGATGTAATATGTAGAAACGTCTGGAGGAACAGTGGTGTCGAGCTGATCTGAACCTAGAGGAACACTTAATTCGTCTTCGATTGTTAAATATATGGAGATGCTTTTAGGGTCATGTGCAAGGTTTCTTACAGTGATGTTAAAGTAAGCTGTGGTTTTTTTTGGAAAGTAATCTTGCGGGATGCCTAGTGCATCGCATGAGTAGAGATCAGTTATCATTATATCTGCTTCTTGACTAGTTGCGGGAAGCATACTAAATCGTGAGAGTAGCAAAAACAGCATAAGGGCAAAGATTGTACTGCTGACACATCGTCCCAATCTTTTGAACCTTCTACGCTTAATAATTGTGAAGACAGCTATCAAAACTGCTGATATGGCTAGGTAAGTTGTTAAGAGTCTTTCTATTGGATATTCTTTGATTGGAAACGAGTAGCCTCCTACGGGTACCCGTAGACGAACTAAGAAGCTGATTGTATCCCATACAGTTTCTCCGGCTATTTCAACGACAGAGATCGCGGTCCATGTTCCATTACTACTGAGAATATCAGGTAGCGTGAAACTTATTTCTGACACGCCAGCTTCACATGTTACGCCCGTCCTTATCAGAACAGTTTCATTAAGGGGATTTCTAACCTCAAATGAGACTAATTTATGCTGCACTGCTTCTCCTTGGTACAGAACTTGACTAATCAGATGAACTATTTCGCCAGTCTCAAATTCTCCGCCTGGCTGATCTGCACCTACTCCTGCTTTTTGAGTATAGACATCTATTGTCCGACCTTGCGCAGGTGGGTCTGGTTGCAGAGATTCCCAAAAGTATACAGCCCCAACCGAGTCATAAGCAATTGGAGTTAAGGCGGAGTTCAGAAGCAAAATCTGCTTAAGGTCCAGTGGGCTAGTAACGCATAATTCTGGGCCTTGAACTACTTTAAAACTTATCCATGCTAAGGTTCCATTACCGTTTCTTGGAGTTTCTGAGTCGGCAAGTGACATGTTGACTTTGACGAAACCAGCTGACGTATTGTTTTCGAATTCAAAGTATGATCTTGGGGGCGCGGGAAAGAATGACCCATTAACGATTTTTTCAACATTTAGGAGCGACATATTATAGTTTACAGCGAAACCAATGCTGCGCAAGTTTTCAACACTAGAGATGTTTATGGCTATGTCGAAAAGTTCGCCTATTTCTGTTGCTACGTACGCGGGCGGAGTTATGAAAAGATATGCATTTGCAAACTCACCATGGGCGATATGGTTAAAACGACTAATCAGAAGCAGAGACAGGAGTGAGATTTCAGCGAAGACTTTCAGGCATATTTTTAAACGACGAATCTTGTAGCCGAAAGGCAATATTATCACATGCATCCTATTACTGCATAGTTCGCGCGTGTGTTATGGGTAGTGTGTGCCATAGTATTTTGAGGCGATTGCAATGTCTTTTCCTTCGACTTTGTCGTCGTCGTTTATGTCTGCGTTGGGGTTCCATAGGGGTTTGCCTGGCCATGTGTTGTAGGCTCTAGAGATGGCTGCTATGTCTTTTCCTTCACACTTGAAGTCGCCGTTGACATCTCCAACAATAGTTACAAGCGCCCAGCCGTTCACCAATGTGTTGTCTTGCGTGGCTGTTTCGCCTGGAATAGCGTCTGCTATGGCTTTTATGGTGTAGTTGCCGTACGCGAAGCCTGTTGTATTCCATCTGAACATGACGGTGATGGAGCTTTTGCTCGTGAGAGTGACTTCTGTTGTTTCTATCTTGATTGTGTTGGCATAGATAGTTACCCTAAAGGTTTCTGTAAAATCGCCTTCATTTGTAACTGTAACGTTTATGCGCATGGTAAATCCTTGTCCAACGATTGTTTTGAAAGGAGTTATGTCGGTTGGGGCTACGTCGTAAGCTTCTGTGATGGCTCTGTTTGTGGTGTATGTGAAGACTGGCAGCCAGCGTTGGATTACAGTTTCGATGTTGGCTGGGTCTGGGTTGAAGAATTGGAAGACCCCTTTTTCCCACCACGTGTCGGGTTCTGGTCCGGGTTCGTATTGCCATGCGCTGTTGTTTGTGTAGATTTCGCATGTGAGGGCGAATGTGCTTCTGTTGGCGTACATCCAGTCGTCCCATGACCCTGACATGGTGTATAAACCGCTGTTTTGTCCGTATGGTGCTCCTACAAGCTGTGAAAGGTTAGCGGCAATTTCTCTGAAGATGACGTCGTCCACGGTTGGGTCATTTGTATATCCCCATGGATAGCCGATTACTTCAGTGCCTGAGTGGAAGCTTATGGCGTATTTGAAATAATGGCTTAATGCTAGGTCCCTTAACGCTTGGGTTTCTGGTTCTGAGAATGGTGTTGGTCCGCGGTAGTCTTCTGCCCACGGGTATGGGCTTCCGCTGTAGCATGTTGCGTTCCATTGGTAACCGTAGTTTCTGTTTAGGTCGACTCCTCCAACCCAATCCTCGTTATATAAGCTGTCGCCGTCGTAGTCGTTGCCTTCCCATCTGATGAACCAGTAGTGGGTGCCGTTCCAGAAGAAAAGGTCTTCTATGTAGCCGTCTCCGTCTGCATCGTCTGGCGGGTCCTCGTCAAGTAAGCTATCACTGTCTTCGTCGTATGGGTGAACGTTTTTACGTTGCCACTCGTTCTGTTTGACGACTTCGAAGGCGTCTACGTTTAGTGCTGGGATTATGTAGATTTCGCTGTGGTTTAGCATGTGGGTTATGGTGTCATTTGTACCGTAGGTGGTTGCTGCCTCTACAGCGAAGTATAGTGGTAGTTCTGCGCTGATGAGTTCGCGGGCGTGGTGATATCCTACGAAGAAGACTTTTGGCTTGGGATGCGTATTGGATTCGTTTGTGAGTTTAATGCAGTAGATGTCTCGGTTCTGCCAACTCTTGCCAATGGAAAACACATCTGCGATGTTTGGGTAGGCAGCGTTCAGATAGTCCAAGGTATCGACGATTTCTGTATAATTGTGGTAGCGTGTCCAGTTGGTCCATGGAGCTTCTATTATTCTTACTGTCCCATCATCGTAGGCGTTGTCACTGGTGTCGGCTTCGCCAAGAATAGTGCTCGCATTAGCCGAGACAAAATAGTTGCCCAACAACTCATCAGTAGTGTTCCATGTAAGGGTCAGCGTTGATGTGGTTGATGGTTGAAGATTGTTGACGTTTCGAGTTCCGATAGCGGTAGAGTTGGCGTAGACTGTTACAGTGAAGGATTCCGTAAAGTGTCCCTGATTTTCAACGACCACATCAATGGGTACAGGGTATCCTTGATTTATTATGGTTTTAGAAACACTTATTTCTTTTATGGCAACATCATGAGAACCAAAAGCATGAACTTTGCCATTCTCTGACATTACACAAACTTTGCCATCAGCGACAGCGGGAGAAGTAGACACTACATCGCCAGTTGCATAACTCCATAAGAACTCGCCAGTGTAAGCATCCAAGGCATAAATTTTTCCATCACTAGATCCTACATAAACCTTGCCATCTGCAACAGAGGGGGAAGAAGTTCCAAGCAACGAATAATTCCATATCACTTCGCCTGTTGAGGCATTTAGAGCGTAAACTGCATCACCAGAGGACATGTATATTTTGCCATAGGCAACTGCAGGAGAAGCCTCGCTTCCCTTAAGGTAAGCCTCCCATATTTCCTCGCCTGTGGTTGCATTCAGCGCGTAAAGCGAAATGGGTGATGCTACATAGACTTTGCCATCAAGCACAGCAGGAGAAGAATACACGGATGCACCAGTCCAATAGTGCCAAATATATGCGCCAGTTGTGGCATTTAGAGCATAAACTCTACAGTCCATTGAGCCAACATAAACCATGCCATTAGCAACAGCGGGAGAAGACACCACGAAATCATTTGTTTCGTAACTCCATACATATGCGCCTGTTGCTGCATCCAAGGCATAGACCTTGCGATCCCCAGAGCCTATGTAAACCTTGCCGTAAGCCACGGTTGGAGAGGAATGAATACGGTAGCCGGTTGTGTAGCTCCAAATTTGTGCGCCAGTTGTTGCATCTAAAGCATAAACCTTACTATCCATTGACCCCACGTAGACTTTGCCGTCGCTGACGGCTGGAGTGGATTCGACACACCACCCTGTAACGTAGTGCCATAACTTTGCGCCAGTACTAGCGTTTAAAGCATAGACCCAGCTGCCTCCTCCTGTGAAAACCTTTCCATCGGCAACTACTGGGGAACCTTTCCACCACCAAACCATCACGTTACCAGTAGGATACATCCATATTGTATCATTTGTGTTAGGTGCTGTTGAAGTTGAGTACCCTGTATGAATTGGATCATGGCGAAACATGGGCCACCAGTCAATAGTCTGCTTCACAGAACCACCAGCTGCTTTACTAAACCAAGTGCTTTCAGTCTGGCCTAATCCTGCAATCGTAAAGTTGCATGTTAACGTCAACATGCTCGTTAAAAACAGTGTCAGCATCATTCCAGAAACTGTTCTCTTTAACAATCTCCTTTCTCCTAAGTGTGAATGGGCCGACCTAGCAATAAAACATTTCTGGAAACCTCTTCTGTAGAACAAATCTAGTAAACCATAAAGCAACCAACATTCACCTTTTCATTTCGAAGCAAACTGTCGAAGACCAAAACACAAAAGATTAGTATTTCATAGAAAGTTAACATAAAGGACGATTAATGAATGAGCAATATACTTGTCGTGGGCGTGGCTGGGATGCCTGGAGGAGGAAAATCCGTAGTTGTGAAGGTTGCAAAAGAAAGCGGCTACGGGGTCGTTGTGATGGGTGACGTAGTTAGAGAAGAGGCAGAAGAGAAACGTTTGAAACCTAGCCCAGAAAATCTTGGAAAAATAATGTTAGAGTTGAGACAGAAGGAAGGAAACAGCGTCATGGCAAAAAAGTGCGTCCCAAAAATAGAAGAGACAAGAAAGGACAAAATCATTGTAGACGGTATAAGAAGCCTAAGCGAAGTTGAGGAATTCAAAAAACATTTTCCAAGATTCACTCTCCTAGCTATTCATTCATCCCCAGAAACAAGGTTCAAAAGACTTTACCACCGCCAAAGAAGCGACGACCCAAAAAATTGGCAAATATTTCACGACAGGGATATGAGAGAGTTGAGCGTGGGATTAGGAGAAGCCATAGCCATGGCTGAACACTTAATAGTAAATGAGGAAAAGTTCGAAGTCATGAAAGAGAAAATTAAAGAAGTTTTGAGGAAAGTTGAACAAAAATGGACGAAATAAGAATTCACGTAGAAGCCCAAATCAACCCAACAGAATCCGAAGAAAAAGTCAAAAGAGCCATCCAAAACATCTTCGGCAACGTCCAAACCAAGGTTCAACCTATATATAAGGGGGGTCTACTCACCGCAGAGACTAAAGGTCTAGAACCCCTCACCAAACTACACGATCTGCTCCGCAGAGAACGCATCCGCGACGCTGCCAGAAAAGCCCTATTCGAAGGACTCAGCGGAAAAACCATAAACTTCTTTCTGAACAAGCAGGTTGCGTACGCGGGTCACATCTCCTTCTCCAAGGAAGTAGCCGAATCACCCCTCGGACCAATAAAAGTTATATTAGAATGTGAAAATCCAAAGGAACTAATTCACTGGCTTACTCGAAAACAAAATAGGTGACCAAAAATGAAAATAGACAAAGTTTACCAACACATTGACACCCACGCCGGCGATTTCATCAAGGACCTCATCAAGCTCATCAAACAGCCTAGCGTTTCAGCGAAAGACGAAGGAACAGAAGAATGTACAAAACTCTTACAAAAAATGATGTCAGAAACAGGAATTTCAACAAAAATCCTTCGCGGAAAAAAAGGAAATCCCGTTGTATACGGAGAAAGAAAATCGAAAAAATCCAGCAAAACCCTTCTCTTCTACGACCACTACGATGTGCAACCCCCCGAGCCACTTGAAAAATGGACACGTAAACCATTCGGCGGCGAAATAGCCAATGGAAAAGTCTATGGAAGAGGAGCATCAGACAACAAGGGCAACATAGTCTCAAGGTTAAAGGCTGTCCAAACATTCTTAGAAGTCACAAGCGATGTACCAGCAAACATAAAATTTTTCGTAGAAGGCGAAGAAGAAATCGGAAGCCCACATCTCGAACCAATAATAAAGAAGCATAAAGATCTCCTCTTTGCCAACGCATGTATCTGGGAATTCGGCGGCACAAATAGGAGTGGCCAACCAAATCTCTACTTAGGATTGAAAGGAGTTTTGTCCGTAGAACTAAGAGCCAAAGGCGCCACCAAAGATGTTCACTCTGCAAATGCACCACTAATCCCTAATCCAGCCTGGCGTCTCATCTGGGCATTGAACCATTTGAAGGACGCAGAAGAAAACGTCTTGATCAAAGGCTTCTACGAAAATGTTTTGCCTCCGTCCCCCAATGAAATCAAAACTCTGAAAAACATTCCGCTTGAAGAAGAAGAGAGCAGAAAGGAACTTGGTTTAGAGAAATACTTAAAGAATAGGTCTGGACTAGAGGCCCTTAAGGCGCTGCTGTATCAGCCCACATGCACCATTAACGGATTAATATCAGGGTACACTGGCAAGGGTTCCAAAACTGTCCTACCACACGAAGCCACAGCAAAACTTGACTTTCGACTTGTTCCGAACCAAGATTCTGGCGAAATCTTCGGAAAACTCGTTAAACATCTGAAAAAGCATGGATTTGAGGATTTAGAAATAACGAAACATGGTTCTACCGATCCAACGAGAACGCCAATTACTGATCCTTTTGTGAAGCTGGTTGCCAAAACCGCTGAGAAAGTCTACGGTAAGAAAGTTGTGATTTATCCTCTCAGTGCGGCTTCAGGACCTATGCATTTATTCCGAAGGATTATGGGTTATCCAGTTGTTTCCGTTGGATGCAGTCATCCAGAATCCAATACACACGCACCAAATGAAAACTTGAAAATTGATAGCTTCATCAAAGGGACGAAATTCATTGCCACCTTGATTAGCGATTTTGCCTCTGGTCGGTGCTGAGTTTGTCTGCGAAAGCCGCAATAACCCACAAAGGTGCTGTACTACTCGGAAAGAATGTTGCGTGCGACGCATTTGATGAGACAAAGCCACTAAGGGTTGTCACACATGCTCATGCTGACCACATGATGGGTCTGCAACACAGCCTGAGAATGTGCAAGAAAGTTTTGATGACCAAAGCCACCAAAGAGTTAATTGATGTCATGATGGGACCGCTTTTTCTGATGGGCGGCAATGTAGAAACACTTGATTATGCCAAAACTATTGAGTATGGGGAGGAGCACATAACATTTTTCCATGCTGACCACATCTTAGGTGCAGCCCAAGTGCTTGTCGAGGACGTTGAAGGTACAAGGATTGCTTATACTGGCGATTTCAGGGTTGATGGGACTTATGTTTTGGATGCAGATGTCCTTGTCATAGAAGCCACGTATGGAAGCCCAGCCTGCAAACGCTCTTTTGGGGTAAATGTCAGAGACTTACTTGTTTCTCTGGTAGAGGAAGGACTGAAACATGGCCCAGTATACGTATTCGGCTATCATGGAAAACTTCAAGAGGTAATGCAAATTCTGCACGAAAGAGGATTGAAGATTCCCTTTGTTGTTCCAGAGAGAGTCTTCCATGTCTCTCGAGTCTGTGAAAGCCACGGAATGCGTCTTGGACGCTTGTTGCTGATTGGAGAGAAAGAAGCGAAAGAGCTTCTGGAGACAAACTCGCCTTGTATAGCTTTTTATCACATGGGTTCAAAAAACAAGATTGGCAAAGGAGTTTTTCGAGTTTACGTCAGCGGTTGGGAGTTTAATTCTCCGTGCCGCGAAATAGCCGACAATGAATATGTTATAGCTTTGAGCGACCATTCAGACTTCGACGGACTCATCGAATATGTTAGGCGTTCAAAACCCAAACTCGTAATCACAGACAACTTCCGCATAGGCTACGCCGAAACACTAGCTAAACAAATCCACAAACATTTCGGAATAACCGCTACAGCTCTTCCGAAACGATAGTCATTCCCAGTCTAGATTTCCAATTTACTCAGGGCTGTGTGTATTGTATATTACGACAGAAGATTTATCTAACAACATGATTCTATTATATGTAGAATTCGGATTTGGATTCCGACTTCATACGACTTAAATAAAAAGAAACAAGACATTGCGAGTGCGGTACCGAAATGCCTTCCCCACTACAACCAGAGTTCTTCGCACTCTTAGGCATAGACCTTTTCTTAGCAATAAGTCTACTGACATGTCTACTTGATAGGCATTTTCCATGGGCGCTACCATACATATACCAACTGGCAGCTTTAGCTGGTTTTGGGCAGCTACTCGTGAGCAGAGAGTTCTTGACATTCTTCGGCGAGTACATGCGGTTCTGGTACAGCACCCTTTACCTAATAGTGGCTTTAGCAAACATAATCGCTGTCAACGCATATCTTGGCATCCTAAAGAAGCTACTAAATTACGCAAAGGTTTTCACGTTCACAGTCACTTTCCCAGCCATAATCATAGCTGCTTTCTTCTTGTCAAACTATGCTCAAGTTGCCATCCATCCATTAGTAATGACCCCACAGATGTCTTGGGAAGCCACCTTCATGGGCATAGTCGCTTTCGACACCTTGGTTGTGGGGTTAGGCACGTATGTCTTCTTCAAGCCGAAATGGTGGTACATAGCCGTTGGAGCAGGCACAGCGATAACACTCGCAAGCATATACGTCCTACTAAAGCCTTCGTGGGGAGAGGCAGCCTTTGTGATTTCAGCTATAGCCCTTGCACTAGCCTGCGTCCTCGTCTTAGGCGTAAGCATCTATGTACTCGCCAAAATATGGATAGACGCCCTGAAGGAAAGAAAAAGAAAGAAGGAGGTGAAACAATAAAATGAAAATAAATTATAAGAGAAGTATGAAACTGATAACATTACTGATAACATCACTACTCATCGCCACGGTAAGCGCTCAAATCTACAGCTACATGTACATTGAAGGAAGTGGCACAATTACAACGGGTGGATTGAAGTGGGACAAAGGATCAACTGCACCATCTGGGTCCTCGATTGATGGATATACTGTGAGGAACTTGAACTTGTCAATACCAGAGAATACATTTAAGAATTTCACCGATTGCCTTCACCTAATTAACCAAGATTCCACATATCACACATTTGATCTCGAGACAACAGTTGTGGGTGGTGACCCGACCAAATTTACCCAATTCGACCTCATAGTGTACAACTCAACTGGTAGGTGGGCAACATTGAACCTCAAAACCTCAGGAGACACTGAAACAGGAATTTACATTGCTGGTTCCGACACACTATTAATTCGATTCGAAGTAAATCCAGCTACTAACCAAACAAGCGGATACCTGTACTTCACAGTGAAACTGACATACGAATAGCCTCACTCTTTTTTTCTATTCTTCGTATTTTCGTAGTTTGCTTCATGGACTAGTAGATAAGAAGCCTTTAAACGTAAAAACTTTTAACATACGAAAAGACAAAATAGACAGTATTTCATGTGCAATTCCGTAATACTGAGGAAAGGTATGGTGAAGGAAATATGGGCAAATCATCCATAATTTCGGGTTTTTACAAGCTTAGTCCAAAAGAACGCTTGGACTTTGTCAAAAGTTTTGCCGATCTAACAGATGAAGAAGCCACTTTGCTTCAGAACACTGGTTCTTTGCCTTTGAATTTGGCTGACCGCATGATAGAAAACGTTGTCGGCGCTATTCCCATACCTTTGGGCATTGGTGTGAACTTCTTGATAAATAAGCGTGATTATTTGGTTCCTATGGCTATTGAGGAGCCTTCTGTTGTGGCTGCGGCTAGTTATGCTGCGAAGATGGCGCGTGATGGTGGAGGCTTCCACACAAGCAGTACACCGCCAATAATGATTGGCCAAATTCAAGCGGTTGGCATGAAAGATCCATATGCGGCTAAAATGCGAGTTATACAAGCTAAAGAGGAGATTTTAAAGAAGGCGAACGACCAAGACCCCGTACTTGTTTCAGTCGGAGGCGGAGCAAAGGACCTAGATGCAAAAATAATCCAAACAACACAAGGACCAATGCTTATCGCAGAATTGCATGTGGATTGCCGCGATGCCATGGGCGCCAATGCTGTTAATACTATGGCTGAGGCTGTTGCTCCGATGATAGAGCGACTGACAGGCGGACAGGTATACTTACGTATAATTTCCAATCTAGCAACAAAACGATTGGCCAGAGCATGGTGTACTGTGCCTAAAGAAGTCGTTGGCGGAGAAGAAGTCGTAGATGGCATAGTAAACGCTTATGCTTTTGCAGCCGCAGACCCATATAGGGCAGCAACACATAACAAAGGCATTTTGAACGGCATAATAGCCGTAATCATTGCAACATGCAACGACCACCGTGCAATAGAAGCCGGAGCACATGCCTACGCCGCGAGAAGTGGGCACTACACGGCACTTTCAACTTGGGAGAAGAACGAAAACGGCGATCTGGTTGGCTCAATTGAGTTGCCAATGGCCGTAGGCCTAGTTGGTGGTGCAGTGCGAACACATCCGATCGCAAAAATAGCCATAAAAATTCTCGGCGTAAAAACCGCTAACGAATTTGCACAGGTTCTGGCGGCTGTAGGCTTAGCTCAAAACCTTGGAGCACTGCGGGCATTAGCGCACGAGGGCATACAGCGTGGGCACATGTCGCTTCACGCACGGAACATAGCCGTGGCGGCGGGTGCAACTGATGAACTGATAGATATTGTGTCTGAAAAGATGGTTGAAGAACGTAAGATTCGCATGGATAGGGCAAAAGAAATAATAGAGCAGTATAAGGCAGCTGGAAAAATCTAAAAAAGTGGGGAAACCGCATCTTAAACGGGGCGAGAAGATGAAGATAATTCCTGGACCAGCATCAAAGGAGTTAGGCGAAAAGATTGCTGAGCTTTCAAAGGCAGAAGCAGTACCAGTATTTTTCAAAACTTTTCCAGATGGAGAATCCTACATCCGATTCGGCGTGGAATCTTTGCAAGACGATGACGTTATAATAGTGCAAACAACAAGTCCACCCCAAGATCAAAGACTTATGCAGCTTCTGCTCATGGCTGACAATGCACTGGACATGAAAGCAAAGAGTATTACAGCTGTGGTGCCATACTTTGCCTATAGTCGTCAAGACAAACGATTTTTACCGGGGGAAGCTTTCAGCATAAAAACTATCGTAAAACTTCTTGAAGATTGCGGAGTGAGCAGAATAATAACCGTGAACGCCCACAATCCCGCATTACTAAAGACCTTCAAGATTCCTGTTCAAGATCTCTCTGCAATTCCTCTTTTAGCAGAGTATTTTAGGGCGAAAGGTTTGGCTGAGAAACCTGTTTCACTGTCCCTTGGCAAAAAGGGTTTGGCTATGGCAAACGAAGCTGATAGTGTTTTGAAGGGTGGATTTGATTATGTTTTGACAAAAAGGGATGTGGTAACAGGAGACGTCACGATTGAGGAGAAGGAGCTACTCGTTGGAAATCGCGATGTAATAATATTTGACGACATCATAAGCAGCGGCCGTCCTATGGCTAAAGCTGTAAAACTTGTTAAAGAGAAGGGAGCAAGAAAAGTTTATTGTGGTTGTGTGCACGCGTTGTTGACAGATGAAGCTCAAAGGAGAGTTTTGGAGAGCGGAGCTGAAAAGATAATTGGCACGGACACTGTTCCAAGTTCAGTAAGCAAGGTTTCCATTGCACCATTGATAAGCAAGGCGTTAATGGAAAAAGGAGCGTAAAAGTGGCGAGACTTTTCTTTGTACTTTCCGGCGAACACGAAACTCTGCCAGCTTCGGAGTTAAAGGCTATACTTGAAGCAGAAAGCTATTCCTACAAAATCCTGGAGAAACTTGACCAAGCATTAAGAATTGAAGCAGAATTACAATGCGTTGACGCCATAAAGCATAGAGCAGCACTTACAAGAATTTGCGGATTAGAGCTATTTACATGCCAATCGGAAACAAACAAGATAATGCAGGCTGCATGTGCAGTAAGCCCTCAAGAAGTTTTAAATGACGGCGAGAGCTTTGCAGTTCGCATAAAACGCGTTAAGAACTACGCTTCAAAAATCGACGTGATGACCCTAGAAAGAAAACTCGGCAAACACATAATAAAAGACAAACCAAAGGCAAAAGTCAACCTAAAAAATCCAGATAAAACCTTCGTAGGCACATTGACAAGTGAAAAGTTCATTTTCGGTCTAAAGCTCGCTGACATTCCTCCCAAGCCCTTCGTCGAAAGACGCCCAAGGAAGAAGCCCTTTTTCCATCCTTCAGCCATGTCCCCAAAGCTTTCAAGATGCATGGTTAATCTGGCAAGACCAAATGTTGAAGAATTAGTCTTCGACCCTTTCTGCGGAACTGGCAGTATACTTATTGAAGCTGCCCTCATGGGCTGCCTCATCGTAGGTCTAGATGTTCAGCGACGCATGGTGAGGGGTTGCCTCAAAAACCTTGCCTATTTCAACATCAAACCCGAAGGAGTCATCGTTGGCGACGCCCGAAACCCACCGATAGCGAAGGTGGATTGCATTGTTGCGGATCCGCCTTATGGGAGGTCTGCAACAACTTTGAAAAGGACTACAAGGCAGATAGTCAAGGAAGTCTTAATGGCTACTTATGACATGCTCAATAAAGGAAGGCACGTTTGTATGGCTGCTCCAAAAACATTGAACGTTGAACATATAGGAACAGCTTTAGGCTATAAGCACCTAGAATCCTATTTTGTTTATGTCCATAGAAGCCTAACAAGAGAAATAGCAGTGTTCGAAAAGGTGTAAACGCATGAGCTTGCGACTGGTTTTTCTTGGAACTGCTGGAAGCGTTCCGACCCCGAAAAGAAGCTTGCCCGCCATACTTATCCAGCGTAAGGGCGAACAAGTAATGTTTGACTGTGGCGAGGGCGTGCAGAGGCAGATGATTAAAGTCAAAACTGGGTTTCATAGAAAAATGAAAGTTTTCATCTCTCATATGCATGGGGATCATGTTCTGGGCTTGCCGGGATTACTGCAAACGATGGCTCTGCTTGATCGACAAAAGAAGCTTGAAGTTTATGGACCGTCAGGAATAAAACGGTTCATAGAAGACATTAGAGAAACTGTACAGTTTGTCTTGACATTTCCAGTTGAAATCCATGAGATTAATAAGGCTGGTGTGGTCTGTGAAGAAGAAGAGTATGCAGTAATAGCGGTTTGGGCAAACCATGTAATCCCAAATTTGGCATATGCTCTGGTGGAAAAACCTCGTCCAGGAAGATTCTATCCAGAAATAGCTAAAGCGTTAAACGTTCCAGAAGGCCCATTATGGTCAAAACTTCAACATGGACACAAGGTTAGGCTGTCTGATGGGCGAGTAGTAAAGCCTGAAGATGTTGCGGGTCTCCTTAGACCGGGAAGAAAAATCGTATATACGGGCGATACTAGGCCGTTTAAAGGATTCGTGAAGTTTGCGGCAAGCGCAGACTTGCTTATCCACGACGCCACTTTGGATGAGGAGCTGTCGGAAAGAGCTGAAGAAGACGGACACTCAACACCAAACCAAGCCGCCATAAACGCTAAGAAAGCAAGAGCGAAAAGGCTTATTCTGACTCATATTAGCGCAAGATATGATGATACGAGCATGATTCTGGAGCAAGCACGAAAAATCTTCAGGAACACGCAAGTTGCAGAGGACTTTATGAAAATAGATATCCCACTTCTTGACAGTTAAAATCCACTAGGCAAAAAACAGTTTCAATTTGCGCATGCTCTCTTCGATGTGGTCAATAGATTCGATTATTACAACTTTGCCATAAGATATTTTTCTCATAGTATCAGCAGTGTGTTTCCAGTCAACTGTCCCGTAACCTACGCCTTGATGTTGGTCACTTTTTCCATCGTTGTCATGAGCATGGATGTGCACAATCTTGTGTGCGAAAGTTGTTAGGAACTGTTCTATCTGTCCGCTAATATTTGCATGTCCAATATCTAGGGCCAAGTTTATCTCTTCGTTAACTTGGTCGTAGAATCTCGTGAAGTCTTCAACTCCCTTCATAATAAACGGATAAGGTTCAGGCACGTTCTCTATTGCTATCCTAACACTGTAATCGTTTGCGATTTGAAACAATAGGCGCACGGTTTCCAAGTTTTGAAGCCAGTCCATGCCTGGATAGAACATGCTGACGCCAGTTTTTAACCCTGGGTGAAAAACCCAAACATATGCATCTAAGTCACTTGCATTAGCAATCGATTTTTCCAGTCTCTTAAGCATCGCTTTCAGTATTGGTTTTGACGGTGAGGCAATATTTATGTCCGAGAAAGGCGCGTGCACGGAGTATTTTAAACTGTAAGATTCACCTATACTTCTTAATATCGAAACCCTTTGCTTGTTCAATGTGTGCAATCCGTCATCAATAATTTCTATGTAGGCTGTTGCTGCCTTGGAAAGGTTCAAGATCATTTTCTTAAAAGATTCGCCTAGACAATAGAGCATAGATAACCCGATTCCAGGCTTAGCCATCGACCGACCTCTGCACCCTTCTAACAAGAACTTTAACCTTTGACTCGTTGCTTATAACTTGATTTGTCGAATGATCAAGTTGAATCAATGAAGCACAACTGCTAGCGGAATATTCTGGTTCAGACTTCTGGTCAGAGGTAACAAGTTTATAGATTAACATTCTCATTTCATAAGGAATTTATAACCACCTCTTGAAAGTGCGTTGTGAAGTTCACCCTAGAGGAATTACCGTTGCGCAACCGCGGTTTCAAATGGACACATGCCATAAACTTAAGTGGAGCCAGTTAGAATTGAAAAATACTGATGAAGGACTAGCTGAGCTTTTTTCGAAGGACAAGTCTTTTGGTGATGCTTTCAAGTGTTTATTCGAAAATGCCAGTGACGCCATCTACATCCTCGATATGTTTGGAAACTTTGTCGCTGTTAATCGTAAAGTGGAAGAGCTAACTGGTTTCAACCTTGAGGATTTCATTGGAAACTCTTTCAGAAAGATTGTTTCGGCCAGAAGTTTGCCTAAGGCAATTGGAGGATTTTTGGACATAGTCAGAGGAAAGAAAGTCAGACTTGAACTAGAACTTAAAACAGCAACGAACAAGATTATTCTAGCCGAAGTCACGTCAACACCGTTAGTTGTCAATGGGAAAACTGTTGGGACTTTGGGAATCCTGCACGATGTCACGGAACGTGTTCTAATGGAGAGAAAGCTCAAAGAGACAACTAAGAAACTTGAAATGCTTTTCGAAACAGCAATGGAAGGAATTGCAGTTGTAGACACGAATGAAAACATCACTTTTGCAAACAAAGCATTCTCTGACATGTTAGGTTACAGAGAGGAAGAACTCGCAGGAATAAACCTGCGAAAGCTTCTTGACGAAAAAGGATTCAAAGAGATTAGAAGGCAAACAGAAGACAGAAAGAAGGGAAAGACGACCCGTTATGAACTTGTCCTATATTGTAAGGATGGCGAGCCGCGCAACGTCCAGGTTTCAGCGTCACCTTTATGGAATGATGACGGAACCTTTGCTGGCTCAATTGGGATTGTCTTGGATGTTACTGAACGAAAAAGGACAGAAGAGGCTTTGCGGATAAGTGAGGAGAGATTTAGGAAAATCTTCGAGAGCGCAAATGATAGCCTCATATACTTGGACAGATTGGGAAGAATTCTTGATATTAACAAAGTAGCTGAGCATCTGTTTGGCGGGTCAAAAAGCGAAGTGTTAGGAAAACATTTCATACATATAGGTGTCGTTTCTTCCAAAGATATACCCACACTTTTGAACAAATTCGCCAAAATCTTGGCTGGCAAAGAAACTCGTACTAGTTTAATGATCAAGAACAAGAAAGGTCAAGAGCGATATTTGGAATGTTCATCCTCGATTACCAAAATAGATGATAGAATCATCGGAATTCTGGTCATTGCGAGAGACGTCACAGAGAGATGGCAAATGCAGAGAAAACTAGAGGAGTATTCACAGGAACTAGAAGCACTTGTCGAAAAGAGAACCAAACAATTGAAAGAAGCCCATGAGCAGCTTATCAAGTCCGAAAGACTTGCCGCAATTGGACAAGTAGCCGCAATGGTTGGTCATGACCTTCGCAACCCATTGACAGGCATAAAGAGTGCTGCATATTACTTGAAAACGAAGCTAGGCTCAGTCATGGATAAGAAAATAAGCGAGATGTTAGAACTCATCGAGAAAGATGTACAATATTCCAATAGAATCATAACTGATCTTTTGGATTATTCGAGAGAGATAAAACTCGAATTGGCAGAGACTACTCCAAAATCAATCATAGAAGATGCCCTATCGATTGTTCAGATTCCAAAGAATGTTCAAGTCCAAGATTTGACCCACGACAAGCCTAAGACAAAGATGGACATCAACAAAATGAAGAGGGTTTTCGTAAACATCATCAAGAACGCAGTTGAAGCCATGCCAGAAGGCGGTAGACTAACAATCTCAGGCAAGGAATCAGATGGCAATGTTGAGATCATATTTGCTGATACTGGAATAGGCATAGCAAAGGAAGCCATCGAAAAAATTTGGTCACCTTTTTTCACGACGAAAGCAAAAGGGTTGGGGTTAGGGCTACCGATCTGCAAACGCATATTGGAAGCCCACGGAGGCAAGATTTCAGTCGAAAGTATAGTGGATGAAGGTGCAACCTTTACAGTAACTATTCCTATCGAACCTAAACCAAAAGAAGAAGGAGGTGAGAAAGTATGGGTAAACGTGCCCGAATCCTTATTGTCGACGACGACGAGAGCGTAAGGAAAGTGCTTTCAATGATACTGGAAGATGAAGGATACTCTGTTAGTACGGCTAAAAATGGAAATGAAGCCATCAAAAAGTTGAGTGCTGAGTTCTACAACCTAGCCTTGATTGATATTCGACTCCCAGACATTGATGGAACAAGACTTCTAACAAAAATGAGAAAAACGACCCCTAGAATGCGGAAAATAATTATCACAGGCTACCCATCCCTACAAAATGCTGTCGAGGCGTTAAACAAAGGCGCACATGCCTACCTAATGAAGCCCTTCGACATGGACACGGTTCTAACAACAATCAAGGAACAACTCAAAAAGCAAGAAGAAGAAAAGAAATACAGCCAAGAAAGAGTCAAAGAATTCATTGAAACACGCGTCAGAGAGCTAGAAGAAGAAAAAATGGCAATCCACAGAAAACCCAACTAACTACCCATTTTTAAGATACAGACATATGAAACTTTATAGTTTGCAAATTACATTTTAAAATTGGGAAGATCATGGTTCAAGAAAAAGACGTAATGGAATTTCTCAAAACACATGAAGGGAAAGCATCACTAAATGAAATTGCAGAGGGTTTGGGCATACCCAAGTATGGACCGAATTCTGCATATGCAATTCTACAATCATTGAAAGCAAGAGGAATTATTGAGCGTCGAGGCGAGCTTTGGACCATAACCATTGAAGAAGTTAAGCCTATAACAAAAGCTTCTGAAGCACCTGCACAGCCTACCCCCGAAGAAGAAACCGCTACCCCAGAAGTAGAAAAGCTCGTAAAAGCAATGGCAAAAACCATCGCAGAAGCAATGAAAGGCGCCAAGGCCCCCGCAGACGAATGGGAATTAGCAACAAAGCCCATGACCACGAAAATAGAGAGAAAAGAAGAAAAGCTAAGCACATTAGTGCTAAGACCGGACGAGGCGCCTGAAGCAAAAAAACCATTGCTAGGTTTCTCAACAGGCACGTTCATAGATCATTTCTTCTTAACACCGGAAGGAAAAACCCTAAATGGCTTGCCAATATGCGGACAAATAGCAATAACAGGATTACCCGGGGCTGGGAAATCAATTCTTGTTGAAGAAATAGCAGTGAGAGTTGCGGCTTCAGGTAGAAGGGTGATGTTTGCGACAGCTGAAGACACATGGAAGAGTGCCACGCCCCGTTTCGATTTGCAGTCACGTCTAAAACAGAAAGCAGACATTTTGGGCTTAGATTGGAACAGAATTCGTGAAAACCTGTTCGTGCTTGACACTGTGGCTTACCCTGAACTGCGGGATTGGAACACTTTTGCCGAAACCTACCGATACGTTGCGGAGAAAGAGAAAATTGAACTGGCCCTAGTAGATTCTGTAACTGTACTTGAAGCCTACCGTGGAGCACTAAAATACCGTGTCATGGAGCTGGCCAGATATAACCAAGTCAACGGCATAACAGCCCTATATGTCAACCAGAGAAGCGCAGAAGTCTGGGACAGCTACGACATGGCCGGCGGCATAGGCTTGGCCCACAACCTAGATGGAACCATAATAATTGATTATGGACGTGTTTATTGGTACGATCAGCAAGCTGACTTGGAAGCAAACAGAGGTGAATTTGTCCGAATAGCACGTGTTCTGGACTGCAGAATGAGTAACTTCGAAAGAAGAAGAATAAAAGTCGACATAACGCCCGATGGTTTTCTAAAAGCATTAGAATCAATACCAAAACCAGAAGAAACAAAAACTTAGTGAAACCGCAAAATGTCAGTGGTGAAGCCCCCGTCCTTCAAAGAACTAATCGAAACCTACGGAACCCCAAGAAAAGCGCTTATTCACTTAATCGAAGCTGGATTCTCACCAGAACAAATAGAATGGAAAATTGGCATACCAAATCATCGCATACGCCTTTACATCGAAGGAACAGAACCGGAAAAAGGTGTAGCGTTCTCGGAAATAGTGGAAGTCTATGAACGCCTAGCTATCGTGCGTGGAAAAAAAGGAAAAGAAACAGAACTGGCAAAATTCTTCCGAAAACCAGAATTCACCCTTGAGACTAAAGCTCGCTTCGCTCTCGGAATCCTCACAGAAGAAAACCTCAAGGTCGGGCCTGGCCTAATAGAAAGAAGTATCAGCCTGGCAACAGGAGCGTCGATAACCGAGGTCAGGAAATTTCTCATAGACTATGGAGAACACGGCGAGGTCGCCTACCTAATCAAAAAACCCAAAAAACCTGAAGTAACCGTGACTGAAGTCTATGAAGCAATCAGGCTATTGCCAAGTCTGAAGAAAATAAGAGAACGCGAACTTCACATTTCAAGCCTATTGAGAACAAGCACACCGACTGAAGGAAAATACATTGTTAGGCTTTTGCTTGGGGATTTGAAGCTCGGCTACTACGCTTCAACAGTTGTCAGAGCTGCGGCGAGAGCTTACAATGTGTCGCCTGAGCTAATTGAAAATGCATGTGCAATATTAGGTTTGACTGAAGGCATATCTCTTGCATCAGAAGGTAGCCTCAGACTTTCAGAAGTCAAAATGCGCCCAGGCCAATTTATAAAGCCTCAACTCGCCCACCTTTATGAGTCAGATAAGGTAGTATACCCCGCTAGAGCTGAGTACAAGCTTGACGGAAGCAGACTACAAATCCACAAATGGGGCACACAAATACGGCTTTACTCAAGGAGAGGCGTCGAGAAATCACAGACACTCCCAGAAATAGTCCAAACCGTCGAAAAACTCGAAGCGCACAGTTGCATCATCGACGGTGAGATTATAGCCGTTGACGATTTCGGAAAACCGCTGCCTTTTCAAACCTTGCTTGAGAGAACTGTACCAACAGAACTTACGCTAGAAGAATTAGAAGAAAGAAGAGAAAAAGTTAAAGTCGCGATGAAAGCCTTTGACATACTATTTCTAAACGGTCAAGAACTTGTCGGTTTGACACTTTCTACAAGACGGAAATATCTCCTAGAAACCGTTCCCGCCGAACATATAGTGGAAGGCGTCGACTGCCAAAACCAATTTGAGCTAATGCGATTCTACGAGGACGCCTTAAAGAAAAAATATGAGGGGATAGTTGTCAAAAACCTAAACTCGCCTTACGAGGTAGGCCAACGTACATACACATGGCTTAAGCTGAAACCTGAAAGAGACACAATAGACTGCATCATAGTAAAAGCCCTTTATGGAAAAGGCAAACGCGCAGGCTTATACTCGTCATTTCTACTTGCAGTTCGCGACCCTTTAGAAAAGAAGCTTTACACCATCGGAAGGGTTTCGAATCTGCCCGAAGAAACAATGGATTCTCTGCGAACAATAATGGTCAGAACAAAGATAAACGAAGATGAGGAAGGGATTTTTGTGACACCCTCCGTGGTAGTTGAGGCAACATATCAAGAAATCCAAGAGACAGACGAATATACGAGCGGATTCGCTCTAAGAGTGCCAAAGATTGTTCGATTTAGGACGGATAAGGCGATCAGAGATATAGATAGTGTTGAAAAATTGAAGAAGCTTTATGAGTTACAGTATGAAAGGTATCCAATCAAGTCATTGTAGCTTTCTGTCTTGTTAGGCTTCTCTCCACTTAGCCTTTAGCGAAACAACAAGGATGGAGATGCCCGTCACCGCTAACAAGATAAGCCAACGAGCAACGATCATTTCTGATGACAATTGTAAGAGCCCAGAATAGGCTCTGATTAAGCTAGAAGCATTGGATGTTGGAAATAGAAGGGCTATCCAGCTAAACTGACCCAACTGTTCTTCTGGATAGTATACTGGTGGCAGAAAAACCAAGCCTATTCCTAAGATGTTGGATATGCTGTTCAAAGTGTATACGCTGGCCTTTTGAAGATACGTCGATATTACAAATCCGATGCTGCTCAAGGCTGCCCAGCATACAATCAGCGATACAACAATCCAGCCTATCGACGACAATGGCAGAACCCCGAGCCATAGGGAAATTGCCAAAAAGAACACTAGGCCAGGAGCAGAAAGCCAGAATGGAGCCAGGGCTACTCCCACAGCATATGAAGCTGGGTGTACTGGCATGGCAACTATCATTTCTCTTATCTTCACGTATCTGTCCCATGTAATGTCTTGAATTGCAGCCATTATTCCAATTAAACTTGCAGTAGAAACCATTGCCCCAACAAGCCCTGAGCTGATCTGCCCCCCGAAAACGAGTATGAAGTAGAGGGGCATTGCACTTATCAATCCTAGAAACATCAGCATCAACGGTTGTCTCTTGAAATCTGGAACAGATTTAAGGGCAGCTATTATTAGCGTGTCTTTTATAAGTTTAGCATTCAATTTTCTTCGCCTCCCACAAGTTTTACGAATACATCCTCGAGGGTGATCGGTGCAGTTTCAGCTTTTAACCCGTTTTTCAAAGCTTTTCCAACAAGCTCAAGGGCTTCGTCCTCATTCTTGACGTATACTATCTTTTTGTTGCCAAACTTCAAGACTCGGTTATTGTTTTGAGACAATCCTAAATCTCTCAAATCGCCTTCTACAACAACTCTGAATTTCTCTCTTGCGAGACCCTTAATGTCGTCAAGCGTTCCTTCGGCTGCCACTTCTCCTCTGTTCACTATCGCTAACCTATCAGAAACCATCTCAGCCTCTTCCATTATGTGAGTTGTTAAAAGTATAGTCTTGCCTTGCTCAACCATTCCCCTTAAAACAGCCCAGACATTTCTCCGCGCCACAGCATCCAAACCACTCGTCGGTTCATCAAGCATCAAAACATCAGCGTTTGAAGACAGCGCTGATGCAATTATAGCTCGTCTCTTCTCTCCCCCAGAAAGTGTTGCGCATGTTCGGTTTCTTAATTCCCAGAGTTCGACTGCTCTTAGAGACCTTTCTGCTGCCTCTTTCGCTTCACGCTTTGACATGCCACGAAGCAGCGAAAAATAGTAGGAATATTCCCAAGGCGTGAAGTTGCCATAAGTAGCCACATCTTGTGGAACAACCGCAATGTGTTTCCGCACCTCGTTTGGCTGTGTCAAAACATCATAACCCAAAACAATCGCATCCCCTTTCGTCGGCATGAGTTGAGTGGAAATAATTCTCAAAAAAGTTGTCTTACCAGCCCCGTTTGGACCAAGAAGAGTGAAAAGTTCACCCTTTCTTATGGAGAGGCTTACACCTTTCAATGCTTCAACTGTTTCTTTGCTATGGTAAACCTTAACTAGACCGACAGATTTCACCGCTTCCATTGTTCTTCAGCCTCCTAAAGTTTGCTCAAAACAGACATTGGCTGGGCACCCCTGTTAAAAGCTCTGGAAAAAACTGACCATACGCTTAACCACTTCTAGCTTGATTTTGCCGGTGGACTAGCGAGTTTCGCGCTTGGATGAATGGAGACAAATTCGGAATATTTCACTTTTCCTTTTACAATGCATCCTTCACTTATAGTAACGTCGGTTCCATAGACATTGTTGCAGGAGACATTTTCCAAATGCACCTTTTCTTTGGCAACTATATCGGTTGTGGACAGCCTGCCACTCCGAAATATCCTGCCCAATATCGGAATACCAAATACTACTAAACCCTCAGCCTCCTTTTTCCTTACGCTTATGTTTACTGCTTGGATGCCATCTCGTACGTGGGATTCGCGTTTGCCTATTTCGGCATCGAAGACATCTGTGCCGATTTTGCCATCAACATCGAAACATCCGCGAAGCTCAACTAGGTTTTTTGTGTTCACGCCACCTGCAACTTTCAGAGAACCAGAAATTTGCAGAGTGTCCTCCAATTCGATTCCCTTGCCAACACTGCATGAGCCCGCAGCCTTCATGAGCTTGCCTGTAACCCGTCCACCAGCAGAAAAACTTCCAGAGACAGACATAGATCCTGTATTAACATCACCTGCAACAGACGCTGCCCCAGAAACCTTCACGTCCTCCGCTTCAACGTCGCCTTCTATAACAACGCTTCCCGAACAACTCATCCTTCTAACACTTATTCCGCCTGGTAAGCGTCCGCTTCCGCTAATCCTTATCTCTTCAGGTGATACAAAGCCTGAGCCTGAAATGCTAATGTTGCCTATTCCTTCAAGGTGTACTCTGCCTGAACCACTTATTCGTGTGGTCGGAATTGCTTTTTCGCGCAGTCTTCTCTCATACTCTCTCATCTTTTCTTGTCCAGTCATAACTTTGTCCTACTCCAAACTTCCTGCAGACTTCAATAGGTCATGGATTTCCAGAAGCAGGCTTTTCATTTCCTTAAGTCGTTTTTCAGTTTCTGTTACGATTTCTTCGTCGGAAAATCTTAGGTATTTTGGCTCCTTCGCCATATTCTTCACCTTTACTATTCTTGCGCTGACTGTAGGACATCTCTGATTTCCTTCAGTAAGGCAATTATGTCATCTAGCTCCTCTAAGGTAGCCCGTTGATGCGCCCGTATCATGTTCAGTTTCTCACGCTCCGCCGATGTCCATCCTTCAGATGTCGTTATTTCTCCAAACGATCCAGTTACAATACCAAAGAAACCTATTGCTCCAGCGATAACCAAGGCAATAATGGATATTATGCCTGCAACGATTGAGTTGAAGTTATGATACACAGAACAATAGACAAATACTGCAGGGACGCCAAAACCTAGGGCTGTCACTACGAACATCAAGGAAAAAGCAGCCGTTCTAGCCATTTTTCTCACTTCCACTTTTCTCTGTTAAGAGAAGCTGTATTTTTTCTGGTGTCAGAACGAATTTAAAATCAGATGGTGCATAGTATTTGACAGAGGGTAGTCCTTCCACCTTCTTTTCCTTCCTTACTTCTTTCACCAAACCCAGTTTTTTCAGACCGCCAAGGTGAAGATACGCAAGAGGGTATGGCAGATTAAGCTCCTTGGCTAATGCGTAAACGTTTTTAGGTTGCTTGTTGAGCGAGGCGATCATTTTTAGTCTTACTGGATTCGCTAGGGCTTTCAAGATCTTGACCAACTCCTTGCTTTCAAGATCATTCAAAATATTCTCCTCGGCGGTGAGAGTATATAATAAATTTATTATATATAAGTTTTTTCTTATATATCCTCTTCAAACATTCGCATACTTTCTCGAGCTCAAAATACCGAAAGACATGTTTGACTGAGAAAAAGCCAAGTCGGCCGTAGTTTTGTATTGCTCGCTACGTAAACCTAAAGCAATTTCTACAAATTCTCTAAGTGTTTTGTTCTCGAACTCCCATGAAGGTGACCCGTATTTTAGACCTTGACACGTGGGATCCGCGTACAGAAAAAGTCTTTTTTCGCCATATTGATATGCAGCTTCACTTGTGTGGCCAAACTTTGGGGTGCCCAGAACTTTAAATGGCCATATCTTGCACGCTTTAGGCTTCATGTATTGCAGACCACAAAAATATATGGTTGAAAGTTGGCGCAGGAAGATGCATGAACCATCTTGTTTTCTTCTGATGAACAACTTACTCACCCCAGAAATTGTCTGTTCTACACCAAAGTTTTTGACGATTTGCAACCACTCGTGGAAGGTTAGAACTACACTGCAGAACCTGCAACAATCTCCGCAGGAAATACATTTCCAGTCAGCAACGTATCTCCATGGGATAAACTGCATCTTTGCCACTATAAAAATTCAAAGCAATGTCTAACTTATAAAATCTATTTGCAGAAGGACTTCAGTTTTTCCGCTATTTCGTTCGGAATTTTTGCAGCCTTGCCTGTTTCTTTGTCTGCTGCTACAACAACCACGTAGCCATTTGCCAACAGAATTGACGACTCTTTTTCGAATATTTTGAAGCAATACTTTACAGATTTTTCTCGCAACTCATCTATCCACAATTCCACTTCAACTAAATCGTTGAACCTAGCTGGCTTTTTGAATTGACAGAAGGCTTCAACCCTTGGAAACCAAAGTTCCTTTTCTACAAAGTCTGTGAAACCGAAGCCCAAATGTCTATAGAATTCCTCTTCAGTTTTCTCGAAGAACCTGAAATAGTTGGAGAAGTGAACCACATGGGCAGCGTCGGTGTCTACCCATGAAACTCGAAAAGAAATTCTGAAAACACCAAAAGGCATGGTTCTCACTCAGTAAAATTCAAACCCTTCTGTAAAGGTAAATTGTGTGTGAAGGATATCCTAACGTTGGATTCTCGCAAAAATTCTCAATTTTAACGGGTTTCCACCCGATAATTTCATAGTCATGAGAAACCACACGAACTCCGTGTTTAAGCTCAGCCTCAAGCTTAGGCTTAACCTTTTCATTTGCACTCGTTGTCAGGTACAGGAAAACCACGTCTGCTGACGCTAAATCCAAACTAAACATGTCACCGTTTACAATTGTCACTCTATCCTGTAATCCTTGTTCGTACACGGAACCTAAAGCCTTCTTCACGAGGTCCTCTCTTAGTTCAACACCGACGGCTCTTGCACCAAAATCTTTTGCAGCCATAATCACTGTTCTTCCGTCTCCGGCGCCTAAGTCGAAAAAAACTTCGCCCGCTCTTAATTCAGCTAAAATGAGCATTTGACGTACCACTTGTGGCGGACTTGGAACAAAAGGAGCTATGAACAGCTCATGAGCCTCCGTTTACGCAACTTTCACTTATTTTCATTAAACGATGGTTTTGCTCTTTAAGATTTCCCGCTTAACCGTCAAGCAACATATGTGGCTTTTTTTGGCGGAGGTCTTCTGGCTTCGCCGCATTTCATCGCGCTTTGAGCACACAACTCAAGGTATTTGCCTTCATCGACCGAGCCAACTGCTTCAGCAGCTTTTTGGCATAGCTCACTAGGCTCCGCGCATCCTTGTTCCTTGCAAAGGTTTGATATGTAGAGACAGATGTCTTGAACATCTTTGGGTTCCAACACCGCTCTGTTTGTACGAACCAAAAGGCATAATTCTCTAGCTAGAACGCACGTTTTGACATATTTGATTCTTTCAAGAACTTCTTCGCGGAGTTTTTTTCGACTTATCTCCAAACTTTTGGTCTCCTTGCCACAAGCAAACATTGCTTACGCACAATAAGATAGTCTTTCATTTAAAAGTTGTTGTAAGTCTTAGAATGCTACCAGAATCTTTTGCTCATGACTTTGCGTTCAGCTTCAAGGATGAGTTCATAGAATCTGTCGTTAAGTTTGGGTTCTTCTTCCAAAACGCTTCCAACATCCGTTGGCTGAACTCTCCGCGCGCACAGTGCCACTACAGCTGCCTTTCCATATTTCGTTATCAGCTGAGCCGATTGTAGGGCTTGTTTCTGTAGTTTCTCTTCGCTCTTGGTTAGCTTTTCGCCTTTCTTTTCCAGGAGCGGAAGGGCTCTCTCCTCTTCGACTTTAAGAAGCCCTATGGCTGATGAGCTGCATCTTGGGCACTTAGGTTTCTGTGGCAAGTCTTTAGCTCGTATCATTTCCAGGTAGTTCCAACAGTTTGTGCAGATAAGATTGCATGTTTCATTCAGTAATCGCGCTTTTGCAGATTCTATTAGTACGGCTCGCATTCTCTCAGGCGGAATCAGATCAGTCTTCATGCTTACTCGCTCGATGCCAACACGAGCAACAGGGGTTGCATTCCCCTCAGTTTCAATTTTCATCGTCTGAATTTCGTCCTCTCGAATTTTCTTGAGAACATACACAAGTTGTTCCAAGTCCAAGTCCTTCGTGAAAACCTCTTTCAAAGCTTCTTCGTAAATCGGTGTGTCCTCAAAACTTTTGACCAGTCTCTGGAGGCTAACGTTACTGAAGTCAGCCCACTTCTTTAGCGCACCAAAACGCCTTGCCACATGGATCATCCTCCTTTTGAAAAGTCCCGTCTTCACAGTTGCCCTCGTTACAGCATCTCTGATTGCCAGTTCGGGCATGGTTTTCATTTCATCAAACAGTGTGACAATTTGGTTCGAGTTCACAGCTCCCATTGTTTGTACGAATATGCGGTAGGGGTCGTGTTGAACTACGATGCCGTAACCGATTTTTTCTGATAATAGTTGACCTATCAACTGGGCTAAGGCTCTATTCGTAAGAGAACCGAAGTTGGCGTGAATAATGACGAACTCTTCCCAGTCTTCGACAACTATTCGTTTTTCTGTAGGAACTGCAAGCCCAAACCCTATCTGCTCTATTGTCTCGGCTAACGCACGTAAAAAGGTGTCCTTGTCGGATGGGTACTGTTCACTCAGTTTTGTAGCTACATCTTCCGCAGAAAATCCTTTTTTGAACTGTTCTTCGACAAAACCTCTAATAGAGCCTACTTCCTGCGCGACTTCGAATGGCACGGGGATTTCTTCGCCAATCCAGCTTGGTATAGCTCCAGTGGGGTCGTCAACGGGTTTCACGTGAACCCTTTCCTCAGAGACATGTAGAATCCGCCAAGGGCTACCTCTTATGATAAATTTTATTCCTGGTTTGCCGTATTCGGCCATAAATGCCTCGTCCAAGACTCCTATTGCAGAGTCTGTTGACTCGTCAACGACAAGAAACTGTTTCTCTTCTGGTATCATGGACAAATTTTCAAAGTAATACTCGTAGAGAGCTTTTGTTCTACGTGGCTTCAGCACAACTTTGTCTTCAAAAGAAACCCATGCTAATCGCGGAAAACGTTGGTGCATATACTTAAGGATTTTTTCAATATCCTCGATTGTTAAGTCCGTGTAGGGGTAGGCGTTTTGGAACATCTCTAGGATTTCTGTGAATTCAAGCCTTCTTTGTTTGAGCAGCAGCCCTGCTATCTGGTGTGCTAGGGCGTCATAAGGCTTTGGCGGAATCTCAACAGGTTCCAAATCTTCCTTTAGGGCTCTTCTGGCTGTGGCTAAAGCTTCAAGTGTATCATCAGAATCCATGGCAACAATTACCCCATCAGCTATGCGGCCAATTCTGTGACCGCTTCTGCCCACACGCTGAATAAGTCTCGTAACCTGTCTAGGACTCATATATTGTATTACCAAGTCGATTCTGCCGACGTCTATACCTAATTCAAGGCTACTCGTGCAAACGAGTCCCTTCAACTCCCCGTTTTTCAACCCTCTTTCAGCAGCTATCCTAGAGGGTTTGGCAAGGGAACCATGATGTATTGAGACTGGAAAGTTTATGTCCCAGACCTTGAATCTGCTTGCCAAAACTTCTGATATAGCACGGGTGTTAGTGAACAGCAGCACAGATTTATGCTTGCTTATGTAGTCGCGGATTATCCGTAGCCTAGCTGCAACTTCAGGATGCGTGTAAAGCTGACCAGCAAGCTTAAAATCGTCGGAGTCGGGCTTCGGAAATACTATTTTTAATTGCATCATTCTAGCGACTGGAACTCGGACGATCTCAACATCTCGTCCCTTTCCAACAAGAAACTGAGCGACCTTTTCTGGACTGCCAATAGTGGCTGACAAACCTATTGTTTGGAAATCTCTGCCAATCATAGTCCTAAGCCTCTCCAAGGCTAAAGAAAGCTGGCTTCCACGTTTGCTGTCAGCCATCTCATGCACCTCATCAATTATTACCCATCGCACTTGCTGAAGGTGCTGTCGCATAATCCAACCAGGCAAAATTGCCTGCAGTGTTTCGGGAGTTGTAATGAGAATATGTGGTGGACTCCTGGCCTGCCTCGTCCTCTCCTTAGTTTCAGTGTCACCGTGCCTAACAGCCAACTTTATATCTAAGTTGTTACACCACCACTCAAGCCTTTCGAGCATGTCCCTGTTTAAAGCCCTCAATGGAGTTATGTACAAGACTTTTATACCGGGTGTCTGCGGCTCTTGCAAAAGCATGCTCAGAACCGGAAGAAATGCGGCTTCAGTTTTGCCCGTAGCCGTAGGCGAAATAAGAAGAACATTCTTTCCTTCGAGAATTTTTGGAATAGTCTTTTCTTGTGGCTCTGTTGATTTCGAGAATCCCCTCTGCTCAACAAGCCTTCGAACAGGCTTAACAAGCAAGTCAAAAGCACTCTTAGGGGATTCTTGCAAGTTTGGTTAGCCTCGATGCTGAAGAATACAGCGGAAAACCATAGGTAAAAGCGTTTTGGACACGCCTCCAAACAGCTTATATCATTTTTTTAAGATAAGAATGCAAGAGAGATTCTTGGTGAAGAAAGGGAAGAAGCACAAGGAAAAGAGGAAAACACAGATTGAAATTCGACAGATGACTCTAGAAGACCTTTCAGAGGTTTGGCATCTGGGCGAGAAAATATTCACCCCATCAAGCTTACAATTCACTTATAGATCATGGAACATTGATGAGTTGCTCTCGCTTTTCAGCGGTGACCCAGAACTTTGCCTTGTAGCCGAAGATATAGAGTCAAAGAAAATCGTTGGATTTGCCACTGGAATGATCATGAAACGTCCCTACAGTCCATGGACATATGGCTATTTCGTTTGGGCTGGTGTGCGAAAAATCAGGCAGAAGCATGGCGTTGGAAGGAGACTGTATAGGGAGCTAGAAAAACGATTTAAAGACAAGGGAGCACGCATAGCTTTAGTTGATGTCGAAAGCGACAACACTGCTGGAAAACGTTTCATCGAAAAACTAGAATTTAAAGAGAGACAGACCTTCATTTGGTACTCCAAGAACTTGGCCGAATGATGAGGACTTTCTAATTCCGAAAGCTTATTGACAATTTCGCCAACGTGTTCAAAGTGCACTGCGAATCCATCGCAATCAGGATGCGCTTCATTATTATGGATTTGATACGAGCACAGAATTGACTTTTAGACTCATTGCACTTCGGATTTACGTACTCAAAGGGAAAGTTTTGATATGACTATGAAGAAAAAGAAGGAAAGTGAAGTGGGTGCTCTTCAGTCTATTGGAGCAACATGTGCTTTTGTCCTTAACACTGGGGTGTGACTGTAGCTTCCCCAGCTCCCAGCTACAACCAGCTTATTAGAGACGGCATCTACGTTCTGCAAGATATTCAGCAAGTTGTCCAAGAGCCTGGATTTAGTAACTGCACTGATTATTTCACCCTTCTTGACCATGTAGAGTCCCATCCTCAACACAGTTGTGAAGTCTCCGCGCGTTGGATTCGTTAGCCGTGTGTAATGGAAACGGCGCACAAGCAAGCCCTGCTTTGTGTCTTCCAAAATATCTTCTCGCTTCCACTTTCCAGGCTTGAAATATGGATTTCTAGCTACAGGAATTGGCTCACCATTGTAGTTCTTTCCTGGAAATGAGGACACGCCAACAGCGAATGATGTGCGAATAGCGTTTCCAGTTGTTTTCTTCTTCTCCATGGCAGCATAGAAACTGTCATAGACAAAGCCCTTCAGAACTCCATTGTCTATTATTATCTGCTTTTTAGACGGTGTTCCTTCATCATCCACTGGTTCAGATCCTATGCCGTTAGGCATGACTGGGTCGTCAAACAGGGTTAGCTGTGGACTAGCCACTTTTTTACCTAGTTTGTCCAAGAATAGCGGATAGTAAAGCTTGGCAAACATGGGGCTTACTAGCATTGCTACGTAGCCCAGAACCTCTAATGATGGTTCATAATCCAGTATCACAGTATACGTGTCTTCCTTCAACTTCTGGGATTTCAGCCCTGAAACAGCCATTTCCGCTGCCTTTTCTCCAACATCTTTGGGCTTCAACTCTTTTAGGCTTCTGCCTGCGGTCGCATCAGAACCTTCAGAAATATTTCCGCCACTTTTGGAGGTAGCGTTCAAACTTGCCTCGAAGAATGTTCCCATGTTTCTGGCTGAAACTCCATTAGTATTCAGAACCAAGGTTTCATAGTTTATGATATTCAGTACTCCAGCGTTGTCCTTGATTTTCTTGTTATACGCCAGCGATGACTCCACCATGTCATAAGCAAGTTCAACAGCCTTCTCAGACGGAAGCGTAGCCAACTTCTTATCATAAATTCCCTTAACCTTAGGTATTTTCTCAGGCTTCGGAAAAGAGTACTTGAAAGGCAGTTTTCTGGCTTTAGCAGTTGACGCTGCCACATCCACGAGTTTTTCCAAAGATTTCTTGGAAAGGTCTGCGGTCGAGCTAAAACCCAACATGTTCCCTTTGATCGCTCTCAACCCTATCCCAATGTCGTGTACACCCTTCGATTCGAAGACGGCGTTGTTCACTAATCTTATCGTTAACACTTTATTTGAGACAAGATAGGCTTCAGCCTCATCAAGTCCCTTCTTCTCAGCAACTTTCAGAATAGCTCTTCCGGCTTCTTTTAAACCTGTCAAAACTGACACCATTCACTACACCCCCAGAAGCGTGGCCACTCCGCGAATGTATGGACCACCGTTTCCAACGTACAATGCTTGCATAGGATCGCCCTTTCCGCATCCAGGAATAAGTGCAATCTCGACCTTTTTTGTGGCTGCATCAATGCTTTTGAAGAATTTAGGCGCTATGGATGTTAAGGATACATCCCTTAAATGTGTAGTTAATTCGCCGTTTTTTATTTCGTAGGCTTCTTGAGCGCTGAGTGTCCAATTGTAGCGTTCATCATCAATTGACGGATTCCGCATGCACGAGACTAAGTATCCATGGTTGGTTTCTTCAATCAATTCTTCCTTTTTCCAGTCTCCCTCGCCCAAGAATGTATTAGACATGCGTATCAAAGGGATGTACTCAAACGTTATAGCTCGCATTCCAGCGTTGGGTTTAACGCCGAAAATTGAGGCGGTTTCGCGGCTTTGCATGTGCCCCTTCAGAACACCCTTTTCGACAAGTACTTTTCTCTCTGCTTTCACACCCTCATCATCATACAAGTAGTAGCCCAAAGTGGCTGGAACAGTTGGGTCATCATAAGCCGTGAAATATTCCGACCCTATTTTCTCACCGATTTTTCCAGCCCACCATGTTGTTCCAGCCCAAGCCGCCTCACGTCCAAGAACCCTATCGGCTTCGCTTGGATGGCCAACAATTTCGTGAACGAGCAATGCGAGATAATCATTGTCAAGAATAACTATAGCGTTTTTTTCCGTTTTGGCAACCTTGGCTTCAAGGAGGCGTTCTGCTTTATGTCCGACTTCTGAGCTTATTTTTTCCATGTCACTTTTTTGAAATATTTCGTATCCTCCAGAATGGCCAATGGTCTTGTCATAGAACTGAGTTGTAGGACCCCTCTTAGAATCGGCTTTCAACGAAACCCAAGTTATTGAGTTAGAAAAGTGTATGTTTGTCCCTTCGCTGTTTACAAAGACCTTATTGATTTTTAATCCTGTGTATTCCGCAAGTCCTCGAACAACTTTCTTGGATGTGCGCAGCATTTTCTCCCATTTGAGTATCTGCTTCAACTTGTCTTCAAAGTTTACGTCTTCAAGGTCAACTTTTGTCCTTGTCTTGTATGAGGTCTTGTGGGCTTTAGTCGGCGCGAGTTTAACTGGTGTAGGCACATGTTTGCTTGATGCTTTTGCCACTTTGAACGCAATTTTCGCAGTTTGTCTCAGACCTTTTTTAGCCAAATCTGTAGTTGATTGGAAACCCCAAGCGCCGTTGACCAATGTACGAATGCCCATTCCACGCTTGCGATTTATGATTCCTCGCTGAACTTTACCATTTGCAACTATTATAAGCTCGTTGTAGTGGTCTTCAAGCCTTGCATCAACGTAGTCTGCACCAAGTTTAGATGCAAAATCGACAACAAATAGTGCCAAATCTTCCCCCATAACGGATTCCATCTCGATTGCATAGGCATTTTAAAGCTTTAACTTAAAAGCTTTTGCAGAATCTATCTGCCTCTTGCCAAAAATATGTAGAAACTTGATGTTCAAATAAGGACTTTCTATTCGAAAACAATGGAAAATTATTTATCTATCATCATCAGAAACCATGGATATCGAGACATATCGGAGGAAATTGAATGGCTAAATGTCCTAAATGCGGAACCATGGTTGGATCACCCAAGAAGAAATGGACTATGGCTGGACGCCCAGATAAGTCTGGAAAAAGGATGCAGTTGGAAATCGGACTGTTTGACTGCCCAAGATGCAAGAAACCATTCCGAGAAGTGTTAAGCAAGAAGAAGATTTAGACACCTCGCGAACACGGCGACTCCCCATGGCAAAAAAGCAGTCAAAAGAGAACACATGTCCAGAATGTGGGACACTATCAAAAGACCCCTATAAGACATGGGAGCTTATTGCCCCATTTCCAGACAAGAAAATGAGAATCACAGTAACGATGTTTGGAATGTACGAATGCCCTCAATGCGGCAGGAAATTCAAGGGAGTCGTAAGCAAAGCAAAACTGGGCACAGAAGGCATAGATCTATAAGTTTCACTCTCAACCCCCCATTTTTTGAATTTCGAAGCGTTAAGTTTTAAAACACAGATGCCTAAATCAACAAGAACATTTCAACTAACAACAGAAGGCATAAGATTGGCATTTCAGACACTCAAAAGATTCTGGAAAAACGAGTATTTTCAAACAGCAATGATGTTCGCCTTAACTGTCGCAATAGTTTTTGGATTCTATTTCGGCGCCCAAGCAGCATTGGGAACAGAATACCCAGGATTAGCCGTAGCCTCCAAAAGTATGCTACCCACGCTGAATGTTGGCGACTTAATAATAGTCCAAAAAGTAGACCCCGCCAAAATAAACGCCCAATACGTAACAGGCGACATCGTTGTTTATAGGCAATCTTACACTGGAAAACTTATCGTTCACAGAGCGGTCAAAATAGAGCCCTACAACGATGGATACAGGATTACGACACGCGGAGACAACAATAACATTGATGATCCTCCTTGGCAGTCCTCAGCGCTTGTTGGCAAGGTAATAGCGAAAATCCCCCTTGCGGGTAACTTCCCGCTGTTTATTCACTCACAAGAGAACATGTATTTCCTCATCGTCATAATAATTCTCTTGATTTTCGTCTTTGCAATCTTGCCTTTTGGCGGTGGCGATGAAGAAGAAAATGTTGAAGAGAAAAAACTGCATGAAAGAAAGAAGCTATTCGGGAAAATTGACATAGGCATTTTATATGTTCTAATTCTAAATTTTCTCATATTATGCTTCTTAGTTTTCAACTTTTTGGGTGCCTTTGCTTTTTGGCAGCCAGGTGCGGATCCACCTCAATATGTTGCTGTTCGTGGCATGTATGCTGATCTAGAGTATCATGAGAGTTTTAGCGATGTTGAGCAGGTCTATTTGTCCCAAGGCGTTATGACATACAGTATCGACTGTTTGGTAAACGGCACAATACGACCAGGTGTCCCAACATTCTCATGGGTGCAAGCTTCAATTCTCATCCTTATCGCAATCAACCTTTGGACTTTCATCAATTTTATGAAATCAAAGGAAAAACCACAAACTGAGGGCGAACTTAAGCCTATATAAGAGAAAAAGCCTATCTTGAAAATATGCATTTCACAGAAGGACGACAATCAACAAAATTCGCAAAGGTTTGCTGGAAAAAGCTTTCGAGCATTCTCATGCCCTTGACTATGATTATCATCAGCTTTCTGTGTTTTTGGCTTGTTTTGAGAGTACTTCTAAACACAGAGTATCCGATTTTGCCAGTTCCTTCGCAAAACATGTGCATTGCACGATCCTACTGTGACAGTTGGAGGGATCTGTTTGCACCTACGTTGCATGTGGGAGACTTGATAATAGTTCAAGGAGTCGATGCGAGCAGCGTTAAGGTTTCGTATCCCAACAGCGACGTTGTGGTTTTTCACGCTCCAAAGCAAGATCCCAGCCAGGAAGATTGGTTCATAATAACTAGGGTAGTGGCCCGAGAAGAAAGCAACGGTATAATCTATTTTAGAACGAAAAGCGACGGAGAAGGACTGCATACATGGCCTCAAATGCCAGACGTATCGGAAACCGACCTGTGGTTTAACGACTACAGAGGCGAAAACTACACGCAACACGGCATGATTTCCGAAAAGGTTTTGATCGGCAAGGTCATCATGCGGATTCCCTTGCTTGGGCATATTGCGCTTTTTATTCAAGACTCTTCTTTTTCAATACTTGTAATTGTCTTCGTGATAATCGCTCTAACAATCATCGGATTTGTCATTCCAACTTTCAAGACCAGGGAAGTTAAAGCTGAACAGACGTAGGATGTGCAAAAAGCTTTTGAAACCTAATGCTTTATAAAGGGTATTTAAACATTCACTATGAGAAGTGATGCTTAATGCCAAAGGTTAAAGCTGTAATAAACATCGAAAACGTTGTTGCCTCTGCAACTCTGAATCAGAAAGTTGACTTAAACGCAGTTGTTAAAGGCTATCCAGGTGTTGAGTATCGTCCAGAACAGTTTCCTGGGTTGGTATTCAGACTGAAAAGGCCGAAAACGGCCACGTTGATCTTTAACTCTGGAAAAATGGTTTGCACAGGTGCAAAGTCAGAGAAGGAAGCCCGCAGAGCGGTTATGAAAGTGATCAAAGAGTTGAAAAAGGGCGGAATAATCATAATCAGTAAACCAGAGCTAAAAATTCAGAACATTGTTGCTTCCGCAAGCCTAGGCGGCATGATAGACCTAGAAAAGTCTGCTTATACACTTGGGAAAACGATGTATGAGCCCGAACAATTTCCAGGACTAATCTACAGAATGGACTATCCAAAAGTTGTTATACTTCTGTTTGCAAGCGGGAAACTCGTCTGTACAGGAGCAAAGAAAGAACAAGACGTTTATGATGCTGTACACAAGCTTCACAAGATACTGGAAGAACAGGACCTAATATTTTACGAATAACACCTTTTGGCTTCTGATCTCTGTTGCTTTCTACCTCTTTTACCCCTTTTTGATCTGCCTTAGAATAGTTTTCAGCTGCTCTTTGTCTATCGTGCCGATTTCATATAACTTGTTTGCTATCTCGCTGACATTGAGCATTGCATGAAGTTTCATCCCACTTTTCTCAAGTTTTTCCTTTCCACCTTCTTGTCTGTCAAGAAGCACAACAGCGTCAGTGACGACTCCGCCCTCGGCTGTTATGGCTCTTGCAGTCCTTCTTAGGGACAAGCCTGTCGTGATTAGGTCGTCAGCCAACAAAACACGGTCGCCTGGAGAAAGAATCCCTTCTATTCTCTTTTGCCTTCCGTGGAGACGCACGCCCCTGCGAACGTAAAGAAGCGGTTTCTTTAAATGGTAGGCTAGTAGGGACGCGAACGGTATACCTGCAACTGGAATTCCAGCTATTCTCTGGAAACTCTTGACGCCGATTTCATCCTTTATAAAGCTCACGTAGAAATCGCAGATTTTTTGAAAGGCATCTGGAAAACTTGGAACTATCCTCAAGTCTATGTAGTAGGGACTTATTTTTCCGCTGGTGAGTTTGAAGGCTCCGAACTGTAAAGCACCTATCTTGTTCAGGATTTTGCAAATATCAACTGTAACGACTTCGCTGTCCTTTTCGATACGCACTACTTCACTTTCCTTTTGAGACTTGATAGATTTTGCCCATTTCAGGAATCAAGCAAGTGACTTTTGGCATTTCCTTCTTTAGAATTTCGGAGAATCTCTTCAAGTCTGCCGGTGAGCCAGTATGGTAGGGAACCGCAACCTTAGGCTTTGTCAATCTCGCGATTTCAACACCAGTTTCAGGGGATGTTCCAGGTGCGATTGCAACCGTACAGAAAACAACGTCAAGTTTTTCGCTTTCGCCTATCGTTGCCATCTCTGGGAAAGGCAAACTGTCAGCAGTGTGAAAAACTTTGACACCGTCTTCGCTTGTGATTATGAAGGACACTGGAGTTGCTGCTGGATGCTTACATTTCTCAGCGATCACAGAGACCTCGTCAAGTTTAACTTCTGAACCCGGTTGGACTTCACGCAGGCTTTCTGAAGGAATCACGTGTTGCAATCTTAATTTAGATGTTGGATCGGCAACAACCATGCATTGCGTTAGTCTGTTGATCTCCGAGACAAGTGATTGGTCTAAATGGTCGTAATGCTCATGAGTGATCAATACCGCGTCAATATTTTTGAAGTCTCGAGGTTTAACATCCACAGGGTCTACAATTATGGTTTTTGAGGGAGTTTTAATGGTTACTCCGGAATAGGGGTTAAACCACACAAACAAGATCTCATTTTTTGCAGGGGTTTTTTCGATTGCCATGTCCAATTCCTCACAACTTAGTAATTATAGCGGTGGATTTTAAAGAACTTGCGATTCTTTTTTCTTTGATAAGGCTTAATAGCTGCTCTTTGCGTGTTTTCATATCCATAGTGATGAATTATGGTTGACGTTTGGCTTCCATATGGAAAAACCGATGTTTGTGCCAGAGTCCCAACACAAAATTTTCTAGGTTCGATAGAACCGAGAGAGAAGCCTAGCGTGCCCGACGCTAGAGCTGAGGTTCAGAGAGCCTTGAAGGATCCTGTCGGATCCAAAAAGCTAGGTGAAATCGTCGGGCCAGAACATGAAGTGGCGATAGTTGTGGATGACGCAACTAGACCTGCGCCAAGTCATCTCTTGGTTCCGCCAATACTTGATGAACTAAATATGACAGGAATTGAAGATGCGAATGTAACGGTTGTTTTTGGTTGTGGTACGCATAGGGCTGTTACACTTGAAGAAGCTTCTAGACTGTTAGGCGGTGAGGTTCTTAGACGGGTGAAAGCCGTAAGCCATGACTGCAGAGCTTCGGATTTGGTTTATGTTGGCTCAACGCAGAAACATGGAACAAAAGTGTATCTGAACCGTGTTTTCGCCGAAGCAGATGTCAGAATTTTGACTGGAGACGTATGTTTTCACTATTACGCTGGTTATGGCGGCGGAAGGAAAAGCGTTCTGCCAGCAATCTCAAGTGAGGAAACGATAAAGCATAATCATGCCATGATTCTGCATCCGAACGCTAAAACGGGAGTTTTGGAAGGCAATCCAGTTCATGAGGACATGGTTGAAGCTGCAAAATTGGCCAAGGTGGACTTCATTTTAAATATCGTAACTAATAGTAAGGGTGAAGTTGTCAAAGCCTTTGCAGGTGACTTAGAAAAAGTGTTTTCTGAAGGAGTAAAAGTCGTTGACGAAATGTATCGCATACAAGTTGACCGCAGGGCGGACATAGTTGTTGTCAGCCCAGGCGGCCATCCTGTGGATGTAAACCTTTTCCAAGCATACAAGGGCGTTGACAGCGCCCTTGAAGTTGTTAAGCGCGGTGGTGTAATAATTTTGGTGGCTGAGTGTCAAGAGGGACATGGAAACCAAGTATTTTATGACTGGATGGTCAAGTTCAACGATTTAAAGGCTGTTGAAAGGGAGGTTAAGCGCAATTTTGTTTTAGGCGGGCATAAAGCCTATTATCTCATGAAGGCATTGCAGAAAGTTCAGATAATTTTGGTTTCGTCGATGCCTGATTATTATGCTACAAGCATTTTCAAATTGAAGACAGCTAGAGCGGTAAACGACGCCTTGAACGAAGCATTTAGCATCGTTGGGAAAAATGCCAAGGTCTGGACGATGCCCTATGGGAACTTTACACTGCCAGAGGTCAAGACGATTGAGGAGTAGGCTGCGTTTAAAAATTGGTTAAATAGGAAAGATGATTATGACCTTTTGAAAATGGGCTGCAAAGCAGAACGGAGAAGAGAGACTTGCAGAAGAGCTTTAAGCTGCGGAAATTTGCGATGAACGACCTGCGACGTGTTACGAACATCAACAACACCTGCCTTCCAGAAAATTATACGGACTACTTTTTTATTGATTTGTATCAAAGGTTTCCTGAAACCTTTATCGTTGCAGAGGAAAATGGAGAAATAGTCGGTTATATCATGTGTCGCGTCGAAGTGGGCTTCTCGAATTTCGGTCTTAGCGGCTTGATCAAGAAGGGACATATTGTTTCCGTGGCTGTTTTGCCTCAATATAGGCGTAAAGGCATAGGCGAGTCCTTAGTCAATAAGGCTATGGATGGGATTCGACTCTACAATTCGAAACAGTGCTTTCTAGAGGTTAGAATAACCAACACAGAGGCAATCAACCTATACAACAAGTTAGGATTTGAGGTAACACGCACAGTCCACAAGTACTACGCAGATGGAGAGGACGCCTACGTGATGAGCAAGAAATTGTAGATAGGCCAAAGAAAACTCCTTTACGGATTACCCATTACGTTTCCGGGCTGTCTATATTCAGCTCTTTCATTCATGTAATTTATGGCTTGAATCACGGATTTTGCGAATCCTAGCAAACCAAGAAGAACGGCAATTGATAAGAGCAGTCGAAGGTCCACAATTAAGTTTACATTTTGGAATGTCACGTTGTACATTCCACCGTTTAGCGACAAAATCAGATAGCAAATGACAAACAGCGCCTTGGCAGCACTGAAAAAGTATTGAAAAATTGTGTCTGAAGTGAGGTCGCCTAAAATGATTAAGAAAATGTACACCATAACGAAGGTTTCAATTGTCTGCTGGAAACCGGGAATGGCCTCTGAGATTGGAGCAAGGAACATCCAAGAAAAAAAGTATAAGGCGTAGAAGATGAGCCCTTTCAAAGTTGCTTTCAATGCCTTGAATGCAATTCCACGGAGATTTTTCTTGAAATCGCCCTGATTGTCAACCATAAGGAATCACCAAAGGTCCAGAGTTGAAAAACTGGGTTAGGAAATATACTTCAAAGCGTCCACTTTCAGTAATATCAGCTGTTGGAACGTAAAGCTCCATATATCCATCATAAGAAGAACCCGGCTGAGCTTCAATAGATGTTTGGCTTTCACCCAGAAGTGCATCAACATTGTTATACAAGCGTATTTGGATGTCTCCAACTAAATTAAAGAACGCGTGGTTTTCAAAGCTTATTGGAACAATCGCTTTTAAATAGGTCATGTTATGGGGTGTGTACTCGATTTCTCCTAGCGTAAAATTGTGGAATGGTGCACCCCAAGGCATAGAAACGTTTGTTGACGCTTGAACAGGAATAACTTCTGCAATTCTCATACCGATCGTTTCATGGATCATCAGTTCGTTGTCATTAAACAAGTAGTCCTCGTGGTTCGGCAACAAATCATTGAAATCCATTGTCACGTTGTGTGTTATAGTTACATTTTCGTCTTCCCTTATGACGGGAATAGATGTGGAAGCTTGCGTAATCACGAAACCTTCTTCGTCTGAAATCTCCGTCGTCATGGTGAACAAGCCCAAGTTGTAATATCCATTGTTGGCAATCTTTATCGGCAAAGAGAAGAGCAGCTTGTTATCCGATGATAAGCTTACTTGCGGCTCTCCAAAGTCAAATTGAACATCTTTAACAGAATACAGAGCAGAAACAGTGAACACAATTAGGAATATCCAGAAAAACGTTGTGGCTAGGCCTATCATTCGGATTGGTATCTTCATGATCACTCCTTATCCGAGGGTGCTGTGCTTGATTACTGATTGTTTATTTGCTGTCCGGAATCGCTTTTTTCAGGTTGCTTCTGTTCTGGTTGCTGTTGTGGAATCGGTTCTGGAGGTATAACCACAAATCCTGGTTCTGATGGTTTGACCTCTTCCTTTGGCTTCTCTTCTTTTGGTTTCTCAGCTTTCGGTTTTTCAACTATTGTCTTTTGAGGTTGCAGCTGAGGTTGTGATTTCTGCTCTGGCATTGGCTGCTTTTGTGGAGCAACGGCTGGTAACTGTGGCGCATGGGAAATTATCGTCACGCCTCTTATGGTTAAGAGCGAACCTACCCAGCCCATTACGCCAAGGTACATTATACGTATACAGGTTGCAATCAAAGGAGCCAAAGCCTCTCCAAATGTTCGCACCATATCTTCAGAAGCAATTATTGACAAGCTTTGGGTCAGAAAACCATATGCACTTATGAAAGTTAATATTAGTAGAATTACGCCAATGATTAGTACAGCGATTCCCGAAACGGCTATCTTGTCCCTAAAATTTTTGAACATCGTTCTGGCCCCGTTTTAATGGAGTGATGAATAGAATATTAAATCTTCTGATACGTGAAACAGAATTTAAACTAGATATCAAAAATCAACCATAATGGCTTAGATAAAAAATGGTAGTTAGGATTACGGTGACAAGCCAAGTTTCCGATAAATTTCCTGCTTTTTCTCTTCAACGCACCTTGCGACATCCATGAAAAGGTTGTTTCCATGGGAGTCAATGGCAACGGCCAAAGGACCAAACTCTTCGGCTTCAAAAATCCACATGGCTTCAGGCATTCCCAAATCCAACCACTCAACACTTTTAACGCTCTTAATGGCTTTTGCAGCAAGTATTGCAGCTCCGCCAGTGAAAGCACCATAAACAGCACCATACTTTGCCATAGCATCCGTTGTCTTCTTCCCCATTCCACCCTTGCCAATGACCACTCGCACCTTGAAGCTCTTAATAAACTCGTCTTCAAAAATGTCCATTCTCGTGCTTGTTGTTGGACCTGCCGCCACCGCGATCCACTTATCTCCTTCCTTGCTCATTACGGGACCACAGTGAAAAACAGCCAACCCTTCGAGGTTTAAGGGCAAAGGTTTTCCTTCCTTAGAGTATTCAAGAGCTCTCCGGTGGGCTTGATCCCTTGCGGTTACTATCGTTCCAGTTATGTATAGCACATCATTTACTCTGAGTTTGCGGATTTCTTCCTCGGAAATTGGCGTATTCAATTTGTGAACTGCCATCCTTTTTCACCTCATCATTCTATCTTATGCGTTAGATATTCAACTGTTCCGTCAGCATTGATTCTTGCAGAGGCCCTTCTCGCAGCCCAGCAGTTGAATGCAACAGCAGCTGGAAAAGATGCTGGATGTCTATAAGCGTAATCGACGTGCACTCCTAGAACTGTTGTTTTTCCGCCCAATCCCATTGGGCCGATTCCGGTCATATTCGCTACCTCAAGTATCTCTTTTTCAAGCTTGGCGAGTTCAGGCTCTGGATTAGGCTCGTTTAATGGTTTTAGCAGAGCTTTCTTTGCGAGTTTCATGGATATGTCGATTCCGCCCCCGATTGCAATTCCCAAAATGTTTGGTGGACATGGCTGGGCACCAGCCTTTATAACAGCGTCAACAGCGAACCTTTTCAGTCCTTTAATCCCTTCGCCCGGAACAAGCATTCCTGTTACACAGACGTTTTCTGAGCCTCCGCCTTTTGTCATAACTGTCATTTCCACATTGTCGCCTGGAACTATTTCCCAGTTTACGTAGGGTATGAACCTCCCTGTGTTGTCTCCGCTGTTTTTCTGAGTGAATGGGTCAACTGCGTTCGGTCTAAGAGGAACCTCTTTTGTAGCTTTTCGAGTAGCATTTACTAGTGCTTCTTCGATTTTGTCCATGTTTTTCGCTTGGGCGCCTGCCTTTATATAAAATATTATTGTGCCCGTGTCTTGGCACACTGGAGCTTGATATTTTTCGGCTAGTTCAATGTTGTCTAGAATTGCCTTTAGCTGTGTCTTGCCAGTCTCGCTAGTTTCTTCGGCATAGCTTTTTTTTAGTGCTTGTTTGACATCCTGTGGCAGGTAGATGACGGCTTGTTTTAGAATGTTGAAAGCAACGTTCTCCACAATTTTTGCTGTGTCCAGTTCCATCCCTCTTGTTAGCCAGTTTTATGAAAAAACCGTGTACTTATATCTTATCTTGCTGATACCGCAAAACTTAAGGAAACTTTCTACGTTAGCTGATGTTGCGAAATGGTGAGGTTCATGATCAAGGCTTTGGGTTTGGTTTTTAGCGCACGTAAGCAGGGCAATTGCCTTGATTGTGTCAATTATTGTCTTGATAGGCTTCGAAAGGAAGAAATCGAAACTCAGCTAATTAACATATATGACTATCGGATTGAACCCTGTAGCCACTGTAACTATGAGTGCTTCTCAGAGCGAATAAGAGGCACGCAGGAAAAATGTCCAATCAATGACGACCTTCTCAAGGTTTATCACGAACTTGAAAATTCCAACATTGCCATCTTTGGCATTCCAACCTATGTGGGTCATGTTCCATCGCTTTTCAGAATTTTTGAGGAGAGAACGCTTGGAATCTACGGTTTTGGCAAGCATATGGAAATGTTAGGCGGCAAGACCTATGGGTTCATTGTTCTTAACAGCTATTTTGCCATAGAAGAGGTTATGCGCAGATACTACGGCTCCGGCGCAGCTATAGCTTGGCTACTATTGAGATCTAGGGAATATGGACTAGACCCGGTCAAGAGGGAGCTGATAGGAAATTCAGATGTTAAGAATCGGCTAGACTGGTTCACAGAGAACATAATCAAGCTTTCAAAACAAAAACTCTAGAGGGAGTTCTCCAAACCCCATCCACCATCAAAAATGCTCTTTTCACTTTAACTTATCTCCCCATGGTTTAGACTCTATTGTGCTTCGTGTGTTTTAAATACAGCTTGCCTTAACTGTTTCATGAGTTGCGAAAAAGAAGGTAAAAGGTTGATGGAGGAAGAGACGGAGAAAGAAGCAGCTGCAAAAGCGAAGTATGAGTTTTTGGAGGATCTTCCCGGGATTGGCCCAGCTACTGCTCAGAAACTGCGGGAGCTAGGCTTTCACACAGTTGAGTCTTTGGCTATGGCTACAGCCCGTGAATTGGAGCCCGCAGGCATAAGTGAAAAGAAGGCTTTTGCCATCATTGAGGCTGCCCGCTCTTCTATCAGTGTTTCTTTTGTCAGAGCGGACGAGCTTCTTAGGATGCGTGAAAGTGTTCTGCGTTTAACGAGCGGAAGCAGAGCTTTGGACAGAATTCTTGATGGTGGGCTGGAAACCCAGACAATAACAGAGTTTTACGGTGAGTATGGCAGCGGGAAAAGCCAGCTTTGCCATCAGCTGTGCGTTGATGTTCAATTGCCGCCTGAAAATGGTGGACTCAGCGGCTCTGCATTATATGTTGACACAGAGAACACTTTCAGAACCGAGCGAATTGTGCAAATGTCCAGGCACTTGGGACTTGATCCAGAGCAGGTTGTCAAGAACATTATTTATGCTGAGGCTTACACATCTGACCATCAAATGTTTCTGCTGGACAATGCTGATGAAGTGATTAAAGCGAACAATGTTAAGCTCATTATCATTGATTCTTTGACTTCACATTTTAGAAGCGAGTACATTGGGCGAGAGATGTTGGCTTCTAGGCAGCAGAAGCTCAATAAACACATGCATAAGCTAATTCGCTTGGCTAGGGCTTTTAATGCAGTAGCAGTGGTCACGAATCAGGTTATGGCTAAGCCCGACGTGTTTTTCGGAGACGCCGTTCATCCAATTGGAGGTCACATTGTCGCACACACGAGTCATACTCGCGTTTATCTGCGAAGGGCTGCGCATGGTCCTGTGCGAATCGCCCGTTTGGTCTCAAGTCCGTATCTGCCCGAGGGGGAGGAAATATTTAAAATAACTGAGAACGGCATAGAAGATGTTTCCGAAGACGAGAAAACGAAGTCTCGTGGGCGTTGAAGATGCCTATTCCCTCAGCTTTGGTGACTCGTTTTTTCCAGTTTCTAGTTAACAGACAGTTTACCGAAGCCGACCGCGAACTAGAAAGGCTGAAGCAGAAGATGCAAAAAACTGAGTGGAACAGAGGGTATTTCAGGGCTTTGTTCGGAATGCTACTTACAAGACGCTCCAACAACAACGATGCATACGCCTTTTTCTCGAAACTGGATTTCAGCGATACTGCGACTCTTAACCATTATAGGCGAGAGTTTTTGGAACATACGAGAAACGGGCTTCATGGAGATTTTGACCGTGGATATTTCTCGGCTTGGGCTGACTGCATGAGAGTAGTCAGCAGAATGAACTCTACTAATGCGCAAAACGCGAACCCTACAACTTCTAACAAGGAAAAACCTGAAACTTTAAAAAGTGATAAAAGCCAGGCAACCATGGAGGACTTTCTTAAAGGCAAAGACTAAGCTGCGGCGATTATTGAGTACATTAGGATCCAGAACACCAACCACGTAAGGAAGTATATGCCTATTCCAGCTGTGAAGATTTTTTGCGGCTTTTCGACTTTTAGCAGAAATTTAGGTTTTATAATATAGTAGGATATCATGTAGGTAATTGCTGCTAGTAATAAACCGTTCACAGGCTTCATCAAAGACTCAGCTTGTCTGACTTCAAAATCATCTCCATACAAGTCTCCAGAGCCATTTACAGCCCTAAAAACAGCTTGACAACTCCTTGTTCCCAGAGGAGCAGCGAAAGCATTTCCTACAGGTGACCAATACGGGTAGTTACGGACAGGCAAAGGAACATCATTTTCTGCTATTAAGTTGGCTCCTCCTGAGTCTGAAAACCACCTGATGGTCAAGAAAAACTGGTCTGTTACGACTTCACCTTTGAAACAGCCGCCTATCTGATATGTAACTCCTTCATGAACTGCTGCAACTCCACTTTTCCATTCTGCACTAGCATTGACCACATCTATCCTTATACTTCTAGACCCAATTCTGGCGTCTGTCATGCTCCATTCTGCACCAATTCCGGATGAAAACCAGTAGGGAGGTATTGCTGTTCCTGTTTCTCCTGCTTCTGCAGATGGATTGACTATCAGGTTTCTGGGGATAGTGTCTGTTGCTAAGCCATAACCTATGCATATCAATGCCGCGACTATGCCGAGTGCTAACCTCAGCAAATAAATAGTTTGGAGTGGTTTCATTTTTTTCAGCGCCTTTGCCTTTTATTTTCTGGATTATGATTTAAAGTTGTCTATTTATAGTTTAGCAGTGGTTATAAATTCTTGAAAGGCGACTTAGGTTGAAGAAGAGAGAGTTCACGAGTTTTGACGTCGCTGCAGTTGTTCACGAGCTAAAAAAGATTATCCTAGATGCTCGAATCAGTAATATTTACCAACTGGATGCGAAGACCTTGCTTTTCAAGCTACACAAGCCTGACAACCCTGCTTTTCGGCTTGTCTTGGAGGCGGGTAAACGACTACATTTAACCTTCTATGTTACGGAGAAGCCTTTGATGCCGCCAGCTTTTTGCATGGCTCTGAGGAAGCAACTGCGAAATGGACGGTTAGTCAATATTGAACAGCACGAGTTTGAACGGGTTGTTGTTTTCACTTATAAGACTAGGAGCGGCGTCTTGCGGCTTGTTTTAGAGCTTTTTGGCGACGGCAACATGATTCTGATGAACGAAAAAGACGAGATTTTGCATGCGTTGGTTTATAGGCGCATGCGAGACAGAAATATCATTCGGGGCGAGGTTTTTGATTTTGCTCCCCCTAGTGGGCGGAATCCGTTTAAAGTGAGCTTAGAACAATTGCAGAAGGAGTTAAAAAATTATGGCGATGTTGAAGTGGTGAGAGCTCTTGCTCGAGCTTTAAGTATTGGCGGCCTCTACGCCGAAGAGGTTTTGCTGGAGGCTGGAATAAGCAAGACGAAGCCTACTGAAGCCATCAGCGACTCCGAATTTGATGCGATTTTTAATGGTTTGCAGACGCTGCTTTCTCGAGTCGCCAGGGGTAGTTTGAAGCCTTGTATTGTTGTGGATGAGGCTGGCGGGTTTATTGACGTTGCGCCTTTCAAGCTCATGTATCATGAAGAGTTCAAGCATCAACCTTATGGCAATTTCAACGAGGCTCTAGATGAGTTTTATGTCAGGATTGTTGCTGTCGAGAAGGCAATGGCTGGTGTGGAAGTTGAAGATCTAAAGCGAGAAGCTGAGAGGCTTCGAAGAGTTATTGAAAGTCAAGAGAAGGTCTTAGTAGAAGCAGAAATCAAAGCCGAGCATTACAAGCATATTGGAGACATTATTTATGCGCATGCTGGCGAGCTTCAGGTCTTACTGAACAAGTTCTCAGCTGGCAAAAAGGAGGGAAAAAAGTGGGATGAGGTTGTTTCTGAGGTTTTGGCTGAAAAGCAGACAGGATTGAAGCCCAGTGTGTTTTTTGAGTCTTTTGACGCGAAGGGCTTAGTTGTCAATATGTGTTTAGATGGTTTAAGGTTTAGTCTCGGTTTGCGTGAAAAATTGTTTGACGAGGCTGGACAATTTTACGAGCATGGTAAACGGGCTAGGAGGAAACTGGAGGGCGCGAAAGCAGCTCTGGAAGAAACTCGACGGAAGCTGAAGGAGGTTAAGTTGAAGACTAAAGAGGCTGAAACTCTGGGACGCGCGAAGCCAACCGAAGCCCTGAAAAAACTTACTGAACGCAAAGTCAAGCGTAAAGAATGGTTTGAGAAGTTTAGATGGTTTGTTTCTTCTGAAGGTCTTCTGGTTGTCGCCGGCAAAGACGCGGTTAGCAATGAAGTTTTGGTTAAGAAATATGCTGAGCCAGAAGACATAGTTTTCCACGCTGATATCGTCGGAGCGCCCTTCGTTATTCTCAAAACTGGAAACAAGGAGCCGAGTGAGAGGGTTCTGTATGAGGCTTCCGAGTTTGCAGGTGCATTTTCTAGGGGTTGGCAAGAAGGTTTTGGGTCAGTGGATGTCTACTGGGTTAAGCCAAACCAGCTGAGCAAAGGTGGTCCTTCTGGCGAGTATGTGCCTCATGGAGCCTTTGTTGTTATTGGGAAGCGGAATTGGGCTCGTGGGGTGCCGCTTAAGCTAGCCGTTGGCGTCATAGTCGAGCCAAATGGCGAAATACGGTTTCTTGGCGGTCCTGCTGACGCAGTTAAGGAGAAAACCAAAGCCTACGTAGTAATTGTTCCTGGAGACACTACTGGCAAGGAGTTGTCCAAGCGTATCTTGAAGACTTTGGCTGCGAAAATACCAAAAGAACACAGAGAGAAGATGCTAAAGGCGACTATTGAAGATATAAGAGGATACATACCATACAACAAAGGACGAATATTGGAGCAACCCGGAGCTATTTGACGCACGTCGGATAGTGGGCCTAAATGTCTTATCACAACATCTCCCCCATTGATGTTAAAACACATCATAAAACAAGCCGATCCGAGCAAAAGTGAACACAAAGTTCAATCTATATATAAGGGAGGGGGTAGTCACCGTGAAGCATCAGACTCAAAACTCAAATGCCATGAACATAATACATGCTAACACACGGATACCCGACAAAAATGCAGCAACTAAGGCTTTGGCTTTTCGTCGTGGCTGTCCATTCGCTTTCTCCTCCAGTTGACTTTCCGAGGCTATATTTCTTAGGAGGTGATCCGGCCGCAGGTTCCCCTACGGCCACCTTGTTACGACTTTTCCCCCCTCACGAAACTAGGATTCGACGCAGCCAATAAAGACCACGCCTCACCCAAGAGTCGCTCGGGTGGAACGACGGGCGGTGTGTGCAAGGAGCAGGGACGTATTCACCGCGCGATAGTGACGCACGATTACTAGGGATTCCATGTTCACGAGGGTGAGTTCCAACCCTCGATCCCAACTACGGCAGGCTTTAGAGATTTCCTTCCTCTTTCGAGGTTGGATCCCATTGTACCTGCCATTGCAGCTCGCGTGTGGCCCGGGAGATTCGGGGCATACTGACCTGCCGTGGCCCGCTCCTTCCTCCGCCTTGTCGGCGGCGGTCTCCCCTGTGTGCTTGGCTCAAGGCCAATGGCAACGGGGGATGCGGGTCTCGATCGTTGCCTGACTTAACAGGACACCTCACGGCACGAACTGGCGACGGCCATGCACCTCCTCTCAGCTTGTCTGGCAAGACCTTTAATCTGGCTTTCATCCTGCTGTCGCTCCCGGTGAGATTTCCGGCGTTGACTCCAATTAAACCGCAAGCTTCACCCCTTGTGGTGCTCCCCCGCCAATTCCTTTAAGTTTCAGCCTTGCGGCCGTACTCCCCAGGCGGCAGGCTTAACAGCTTTCCTGCGGCACTAGAGCGGCACGTGGCCGCCCAAACACCTAGCCTGCATCGTTTACGGCTGGGACTACCCGGGTATCTAATCCGGTTCGCTCCCCCAGCTTTCATCCCTCACCGTCGGGCGCGTTCTAGCCGACAGCCTTCGCCACTGGTGGTCTTTCCGGGATTATAGGATTTCACCCCTACCCCGGAAATACCGTCGACCTCTCCCGTCCCCTAGCCGAGCAGTATACCCCGCAATCCACCGATTAAATCGGTGGATTTAACAGGGGACTTGCCCAGCCGG
>Ga0315310_10000039_pt1 | contig 88139 bp, 84 predicted proteins | sample TDP5_MG_FD_203630 | JGI IMG/M metagenome (GOLD analysis project Ga0315310, IMG submission 203630) | Freshwater sediment microbial communities from Lake Towuti, South Sulawesi, Indonesia - TDP5 | ecosystem: Environmental > Aquatic > Freshwater > Lake > Sediment | place: Indonesia: South Sulawesi...
TCACTAAAAGAGAAAAGGAGAGAACAAAATGAGAAAAACATTGTTACTAATCCTTATTCTGTTCAGCTTTGCTTTACTTTCGGCAACGCCGCGAACATTCGCTGGGCGAAAAGCAGGGTGGACGTGGACATTCATGGTTTACGTAGCTGCCGACAACAACTTGGAACCTTTCGGACTAACGGATATAAATGAGTTAGAGATGGTCGGTTCAACCAACGACGTCAATGTTGTAGCTATGCTTGATCTCTATGAAAAAGACGGCTCGTGGGTTTACTACATAGAGGGGGACCAAGACCCGGCGAAGATAACCTCAAAACCAGTGGCAGAATGGGGTGAGGTGAACATGGGAGATCCAGCTGTCCTAAATAGATTTGTTAAATATTGTGTAGGCGAGTATGCAGCTGAACGTTATGTATTAGTTCTTTGGGATCACGGTTATGCCTTCTTGGGTGTTTGTTGGGACGAACACACTGGCGTTCCAGACTTGGCAGAAGATCATCTTACCCATGAGGAGATCGTGAAGGCTCTGTCTGGCTTTGACTTAGAAGTGTTGGCATTCGACGCTTGTATACAGGCGTACATAGAGGTTGCTTATGAATACTTTATTGCGAAGGAGACTGATATTGAATACCTGGTTGCTTCTGAGGGAATTGTTGGATCGAATGGCTTTCCCTACGATAGGATATTAAGCAAGCTTGTAGAAAAACCAAACATTCCAACTGAAGATCTGTGTGTGTTTTGGGCAGATGCCTACGCTGACTTTTACTCGGTTGGTAAGGTAGAGTATGCTGCAAGGATGTGTGGAACGCTTTCTGTAATTAAAATGGGCATGACTGGCGAAGTTATGACTGGACTTCGGACGCTAATAGACGCCTTGAATGCAGCCCTGCAGCAAAACTGGGAAGCCGCCCACGAACTAATAAGCGAGGCCAGAGGTGAAGGAATGATGCCTGGATTCGGCTTGTATGGTTGGAGCGCACTAATTGATCTGGTAAGTTTGGTGAAATACTTAAGCCCCTATTTTAGAGAAGCTGCAGCCCTCACCAGCATCCTGCAAAGCGCTGTGGTCCATGTTGGAAACACCGAGCCGATGGAAGCAGGCGGATGCGGAGGACTAGGCATATTTTTCCCAGCCTCGTGCCATTCACTTACGCACAACGTTTGGTGGTGGGTCGGCTGGGGAGAATACTATGAAGACACCAAGTTCGCAGCAGAGGGGTGGATGGATTTCTTGTACTCCTTCTACGGCGACTACCACGAAGGATCATAAGTGCACAAGCGCTGAATTTCACAGCAGATAAAACACTCTTTCACAAGTTTTCTTAGAAACTTGTCTGACCCCAATCTGTTTTAACCCCTACCCCTCTAGTTTTTTGCATCTATTAAACATGCTTCGTCGGTAGAAGACATCAGCTATATTTTCTTGTCAAGGTAAAAGCGTGATTTATAGAGCGAAGCAGACAATGCTTTAAAGATCCTAGTCATTAGCATGTCTAGGCGTTACCTGTGGATAGCGCTAAAACGCGTTTCCTTACCACTATGGCCTTGGCGTCGATTTTTCTCTTAGGAATATTCATTTCGGTTACTCTGGATTCGGATTTTGGAAGGTTGGAAGTCAAGACCGTTTTGATAGTTGATGGCAGCAGGGAGCTTAGTGGGTTGTTGTATCGACCGACTTTTGCTTCTGCGATAAATCCTTCTCCGGCGATTGTTTTAGCGCATGGAATAGGCGGTTCCAAGGAAATGATGAGTGGCATTGGATTGGAACTTGCGAGGCGAGGTTTTGTTGCTCTCTGCTTGGATTTGCTTGGGCATGGGGGTTCTGGAGGATCGGTTCGAGACGGAACAAATGAGCCGAGCTTTGGAGTTTCATCAGCGGTGGAGTATCTCAGGTCGCAGTCGTTTGTCAATGCGTCTGCAATAGGCTTGGTGGGTCATAGCCTCGGCGGAGGCGCAGTTCGAGCAACGTTTGCCGCTGATGGCGGAATCGGCGCTTCGGTTCTCATTGCCGGAGGATTAGGTGAGATGTCCGAAGGTCCGGCGTATGGTGTGTTGAACTCGACTTTCCCGAAGAATCTTTTGGTGATTGTTGGCAAATACGACGTTTTGTTCAACTTGGCCCAGCTTGAGGTCGAGGAGTTGCCGTCAGCCTTCGGGACTCACGAGGAAGTGGTTCCAGGGGTCGTGTACGGCAGTTTTTCTTCTCAGACTGCTAGGAAACTGGTTACGCCGGCGACTACGCATCTCTTTGAACCTGTTGACTCATTAGTCGTCTCGGAGATTGTCGCGTGGATGGAGAATGTGTTTAAGCCCGAAGAGGTTTTAGTTGCACGGGTCAATGTGAATCAGACCTATCTTGAACGGGAAGCAGCTATCTTGGTGAGTCTTGTGGCTTTTTTTGGGGTTGTTTTTCTCGCTTTTTTCCCTTTGGCTCATGCTGCTAGGCTAAGACCGGAGAAGGGAATGGGCAAAAGGGAACATGCTGTTTTGAGGGACTGGAAGATATTCGTGGTTTGGGGAGTGCTTGGGCTAGCCTTGTTTCTGCCCATGTTTTTTGTGGGCTTTGCCATTTTGTTTCCTCCTTTAATTTTTGGGGCTTCTATTGCTTGGTGGGCGCTTTCTGTTGGTGTGGTTGGTCTGCTTGTGTTAGTTGGGTTTCTACCTAGATTCTCTAGAGTGAAGGCCAATCTAAAAGCAGCTCTTGTGGAGGCGTTTGACGGAAAATGCCTGTTTGTGACATTAGTTCTTCTCACGTTGATGTTTGTAGTTGTGAGCCTGTTGGAAGGTGCATTTAGCATCAATCTGCGAATTGTCTCTCCTCTGTTCCATGGTCTGACTTCGACGAGGCGCATCTTGGCTTTTTTTGCGTTTTTACCGTTTTTTCTGGTATATTTCTTGGTGGAAGGTTTGTACTTTCATGAGCTTCATGATTGGACGGGGCAGAACCAAGGATTCCTGTCTGGTCTATTGAGTTGTGGCAGGTCGGTTCTTGGCAAGGTTGCACCTTTTGTGACTGTAATCTGCTTGCAGTATGTGCCAATAGTGCTTTTCAACCTCTGGATTTTCCCCAGCTTTGTCGGATTTCTAGTTGAGTTTCTTTGGTTGATTGCGCCGATTTTCATCATTACGACGACGTGTTCCTGGTGGTTCTATAGGAACACTAAAAGCGTGTGGTCTGGCGCAGTGTTTAATGCTCTGATGATGGCTTGGGTAGCTTCAACTGTTTTTCCCTTCTAGCCATTTCTTGTACTTCGGTTATTGTTAGAAAATGGTCTCTGTTTGATATTTCTGTCTTGTACATTCCTGAGCTTCTACGATACTTGACTGGAGTGTCATTGAACTTTAGGAACTGAATGGTTCCATTGACTATGTTCCTTGAACTATTTTGAGTGTATCCATGTTCCTTTAGCCATGCAAAGAATTTCTCTACGGTCTTACCTGCCTTTGGCGACTTAATCAGAGTTTCAATAGGCTTTCCATAGAACTCTTCAAACTTCTTAATGCCGTTTTGATACGCTTTCCTAGTATTTGGGCTAGGAATTCCCTCTAAGAAGTCTTGCAGTTTTCCCATATCCATTTACTTTTCCTCCTAGAGAGAAAGACATCATGAAACCCTCATTCAGATTCGAGATATCAGGAATCCCTTTCGGAACTGCTCCCGCAAACTCCTCTCTTTTCTTTAACGCGCTCGTAACGACTAGGTGATTTCAAACGTTACGACACATTGAGCGTAGGTTGTTTTATTCGGGATAAGAATTTCCAGATAGACGTCGATGTATGAAACTTCTGAATTGGTTGCTTGAAGAGTCACAGCTATGTACCTTTCTTCAGAGGCTGGAAGGTCATACCAAGGACCTGTTTGGTTCACGTAGGCTCCGTTTTCAATGTAGATTTGACGTGATGTGCCGTTTGTCGAGTTGCGGAAATAAATTGTGCAGTTACTGAGGCGTGCAATGTTTGATTGAGAATATGCTTTTAATCTGATTTTCCATGGGTCGGAGACTTGATTTACAATTCTTAGGACGTAATTGTAATTTGAAGAAGCATTGTACCTGTAGTCGAGTTTGGCTTGGTTAACTTCCTGCTGGTATTGTGTTGTGTTGGTTTTTGAGCCAGTGATTTTTATCTTTGTATTTCCGTTTGTCGAATAAAACTGTGAATTTGTGTTTATGCTGAGGAGTTTGGTTTCGTTTGAACTGCTGGAGGCGTACGTGAGGTAGCCTTCGCCACTTGTTGCATAGGCTGAAGAGGAGTAGTTCCAGACTTGGATGGTGACATTGACGTTTGCAATGTTATATTCACTTACAATCGTAAAGTTGAGCTGTGTGGGTGTATTCTGCGTCATGGATGAAAATTGAAATTCTGTTGACGCTGTATATTTACTGTTGTATGTGGGTTTAAACTCAACCCAATCTGCTTTAAAATCAAACTGCGTAGAGGTGGATTTTACGCCTTTTATTTTGATTTTCCAGTTACCTGAGCCATCGCGGAAATGTTGAGCATTAATTGTAATTGTTTTTGTTCGTTCCTCATCGGTGTTTGCGGTAGCGCTTGAAACGTAGCTGTCGTACCCGTTGCCTGATGTAGGATAACTTCCCAAGGTGTAATTGTACACTTGTATTGTGACCGTAACCGCGTCTATTGTCCAGGCTGAGTCAATTGTCCATACGAGCTTAGTCCATGTGTAGTTGTTGCTTAAGCCGATGAACTCAACTTCAGAAGTGAATTCAATTCCCACGATAAAGTTAATTATTCTTGTTTGGTCAGCTTTAGAAAACATGTCATCGTCTATTCTGAGGTATGCTGAAATGCCCGACAAGGCTGCAGTAACATCCACATAATAATCGATTTCAAGATAGTCTGTTTGGTTCACAACATTGTATGCAGCCCAAGAGTATGTGCCTGAAAGCGTTGCGGGAGTTGATGCCAATTCTCCCGAATTTGCGACGTTTGTTGCTATTGTTGTGCGTATTGTGCCGTCTGATTGTCGAATCAAAATATCAACATCCAAGTGTCCAGCTAGTGCTGGATTGATAGCAACAGCTGAAGCAACGTAACTTGCTGCTTGATTTAAAGACCAAGACATTGACTGCGAACCTGCTGAAACCGATTTGTCGCTTCCAACTCCTTTGTAGAGTTGTCCTGTTTGTGCCCATCGTTGCATCTGGCCTATTCCTTCGGTAATTGTCCAATCAGAGGCTATCCTGTGTCCTGCAAGGTGTCCAAAAATCCATCTGCCGCTTCCAGTCACCGTAACTGCTACAGATGGCGTGGTTCCCGATCCGGTAGCAGTGTTGCTTGTCTGTATTGGATTTGTTTGATCCACACCAGTAAATGTGACGGCTCCAGCCACCGAAAGTGTGGCCGCTTGAAAATTGATTGTAATAGTTTTTGTTCCTGATGTAGGGTTTATCAGCCTGAAAACATAGGTTCTGACTTGAGGGTTTTGTGTTGAATAAAGGTCTGTGGTCACTTGTGTAAGCGAAACGCCGTCATAAGTTACGCCTGTGACAGTTGTTGGGCCTCCATTATCCTTATGAATAGCCACGGCAACAAGCAATAAACGATTAGAACCTGCTCCCGTGGTGTGGTTCCAAGAAATGGAAGACGCAACGGTACTTTGTACCATTGATGATTGTGAATCAGATGCTATGCTTGGAGCAGTGTCGTGCCACGCTCTATAATACATGGTCCATGTGCTTGCAGGGATTAAGCTCTTGCCTGTAAGTTGATACACAAATTTTCCCAAGGTCTGTCTTCCAGCTGTGGCCATAGAAGCGTTTAAATTCATTCCAGTTGCATCTGCGCTCGTCAGTTTTTGAAGATAGTAATTGGTTCCTCCAATCATTGTTGTCTCCTTGTGTGCATAGAGCGTTTCATTTGAGGTTTCGCTAGCATAACTTCTAAAGGTCATGTAAACCCCATTATTTGAGACTAAGTTTGCAGTGGTGCCAGAATCAAGCGTCGTAGAACCTAACAAAGTGTAGTTGAAAGGGCTATACGAAGGGGACAAGGGTGCTGTTCCTGAACTCTGCACAACAAAATATTCTGAATCAACTGACTGAACGCTCGCTGGAACACTGCCAGAAAGACGGGTTCCTGCCATAATGTTGTAACTGTTTGGATAGTATGTTGGTGTTGGAGCGGAGGCTGTAGTGCTGACCTTAGCGCTTGTGTTGTATGAATAGACAATGCTGCTGCCAGCTGTGCCATTTTGAAGCGCTATCGAAGGAGACGAACACGCCACGTTAGATTCCATCACTAAAGAGTAGTAAACACTTGCCCCCACTATTTCCACCAATAAGCCTAAGAGTAGCAAGGAAGCTAAAGTTCTCAGCTTCAGGTCACGTATTTTTAGAAGGGGCTTACACCGCATTATCATGCGCCCAACTCTTGAGAGACCAGCGCCTAGACAGAATAAAGTTGGGCTTACGCCGATAGAAATTAGTTGTGAACTCAGAATCAGCATTAGAAATCATTGTTTATCACGAGCGGCGCTTTTTTGTGCGCACTAAAGAGGATATGGAAGGTTGAACGGTTTGTTTGTTCATGACCCTATTGTAAGCTTCTTGGAACGCTTGTTTTTGCTTTTTTGTCATCTTTGTGAATGGTGTCCATCCTGCTTTCAAGGCAGCTTCTCGTCCAGCCATGAAAGCATGTTTTCGCAGATCCTCAATTTTACTAGAGACCACACTTTCTTCAGATTTTATCTCGCTTTTTCTTGGTTTTTTCTTACCCTCAATCTTTGCAGGCTCTTTGGGAGTTGGTGACGGTGCTGGCGTTGGAGCAACTTTAGCTGTGGGAATTATGGACGGAGCTGGAGGTGGGCCCTCCTCAGTAATTGCTGGAGCCTCAGGCGAAGGTGTGGGCTCAAGTTTGGTTAAGGGCACTTGTGTTGTTTCTGGCGCTTCTGGTGATGCAGATGCTTTTGGCTCTGCTAGTGCGAGTGGATGTTCTATCCTGCTTTTAGAGATTGATTTTTGCCTTAGTTTCCTTAGAATCAAAGCGTATGCGCATATTGTCACAACGATCAGGATACAGGTCAAAAAAATAGGGTCTAGAAAAAACATATTTTATTCTCCTACTGTGCTTTCACTTCGATTGTTATGAGTGTTTTAACCAGCATGTTCTCAACTTTTAATGGCATACGCATTTAACTAAGCTCTAACATACAACATTTATAGATTAAGAATTGATAACTCATATTATAAGTTCAGACTTCTGCTTCATAAGATTTTAGAATAGTATGCTCTTTAGGTCTAGTTCAGAACCTAGACTGAGTGTTTAAATTGGCGACATGGCTCGTGCCAGAGTTCTTTCTGTTCCTAGGTATCGACTTTTTCATAGGTTTGGCCTTGCTTACTTGCCTCATGAATTACTTCGGCAGAGTGGTTCCCTACCTCTATGAAGCTGCGGCCGTATTCGGTTACATAAATATGCTGATGAGCAGGGAGTTCTCAACAACCTTCGGAGAGTATATGCGGTTTTCCTACTGCTTTTTGTATCTCGCTCTCGCTTTGGCCAACATTGTTGGCATCAACGCGTACCTTCTAGTATCAAAAAAGTCATGGAATGCAGCTAAGATTTTTGCGAGTTGTGTTAGTTTTCCAACGATTTTAGTGTCTGTTTTCTTTTTTTCGCTTTACGGAGGAGAAGCATCGCATATTCTCACAGCTGTACTACTGTCAAGTACGATCGTGCTTGGTATAGCCATCGCATTTTTGGTTAATCCAGAAAAGCTAAAGGAGTACTTTAAGAGGAGGTGAAGTGGTGGATAAAAAACGGTTGGACTTTCTGGTTTTGCTTATTATATCTGTGCTGATTATCACAGCAAGCGCGTCGGTATACAAATATGCTTTCATGGAGGCATCACCAATCGGCGTCGAAACTCCTTATGTAAGGTTCGTGTCTGGGAGTGACGCTGCTTCTACAATAGGTAACAACGGTACGTATGCAAGAATTGAGAACATGAAAGGTTGGCCTAATGCCACCATCGTGTACGAAGATGCGCTGAGGATTCAAAACATTGATAGCAACTTACACAGCTGTGAGCTCATGTTTGATTCGTGGAGCGGTGACACAAGCTATGTAAATTATATTTATGTCAAAATCTTTGACACAGTTGGGGGGACTCAGCAAAACTCAACACTGAGCGTTACTGCACAGAACTCTACTGGAACATTTACCATTCCGGCAACGACAACCTATTATGTGCAGTGGGAGATCAAATGGAATGGCAACGCGCTTTCTACACACACAGTCAAGGTCACGTTGAAGCTGAAGGTGTCGTAACGCGGCGTCCAACCGAACGACATCCACTTTCTTCTTTCTCGGGTATAGTGCGTCCTTGAAAAATCTACCATGACAGAGGCCAAATGTTCAGAAGGCGCAAGTAACCAAATTTTGTAAAGTTTGGAGAAAACAACATACTAATTTAGATATGTTTAAACAAACCATACGAAATTCTTATTTAACCAGTCATTGTATGCACGCGGAGGGAAAGGCTGATGAAGGCAGTAGAAGTTGCCATGGTTGGCATAGGCGCGGCGCTTTACGCTGGTATTGGATACGTCTCCTTTGCAATTCTTCCAGTGTTCGCTCCTTTTGTGGGAATTGTCAGATTTTGGCCAGTTGTGTTTATACCAGCGGTTATTGCGGCTCTATTCGGACCTTGGGCAGGCGGAACCAGCGCTGCCATAGGCATATTCATCAGTGACGTATTGATTCACGGTGATCCTCTTCTCAGCTTAACAGCGGGAGTGACCTCAAACTTCATAGGTTTTTATTTAGTTGGTTTACTGTCAAGGATGAATCTCGACTGGAAGAAAACGGTTGCCGGCTTAGGTATTGGCTTGTCCTTTTTGGTTGTGGCTGGATATCTACTGATTAATCCAGCTCTGGTTGTCAACTACTATTCAAGTCTCGGCGTTTCAATCTCTACCAACGATGTTGTGCAAGGCGTCAGCTTACTTGTCGGCGCCTTCATCTTTAGCTACGCTCTGGTCATCGTCATTTGGCTCCTAAAGCCAGCGTGGAGAAATTACGGAATAGCCTCGGTGATCGGGCTCATCGTAGGAAGTGCAATCATAGGTGTTGGCGTCTGGGGCTACAGTCAACTTTTCATAATGCCAAAATCGTTTAACAGTCAGTTTCAACTACCCTATTACGCAGGTTTAATTCTATTTATATGGACATTTTCAACCGAAATACCCTTCTTCCTAATATTGGGTCCCCCAATCTTAGAGGCTTGTTACAGAGCTTTCCCATCTTTGAAGCCTCAACCCCAAAAATGAGGAGATATCCCCAAGTGCCAAAGCGGGCCAAAGCCTTCAGCCCAGCCGGAATCTCCAGCTTCTTCCAAATATGCGACACAGAACCCAACGGAAAACCAATCACAAACCCCAAACGAATCGGCGCCCGCGGCGGAGGCTTCGCCCTTAAGAGAGGCGTTTGGACAGAGGTAGAAGTGGCTGAGTCTAACGAGAAGAAGGTTGAGGTCTTCATAAACAACAAACTGGCGCCAGAGACTCAAACCACTCGAACCGTTGTTGACATGTGTTTGGAAAAAGTTGACGAATCCTATAGTATTAGGATTAGGCACAGCGTAGAAGTGCCCATAGGCGCCGGATTTGGAACCAGCGCGGGCGGAGCATTAGGCACAGCCTTAGCCTTAAACTACGCCTTGAACAAGAGCCTCACTTGCAGCGAGCTTGGCCGTATAGCACATGTGGCTGAAGTCAAATGCAAAACAGGATTGGGAACAGTGAGCGGACTACTGTTCGGCGGCTGCGTCATAGTGAAGGAACCAGGCGCCCCAGATCATGGCGCAGTTGACCGCATACCCGTTCCTCCAAATCATTACATTGTAGCTGGAGTTTTCCAGCCTCGACTGACAAGAGAGTTTCTTGAATCAACCGAAAAACGCGGAGTAATCAACAAAATTGGACAAGAAACCTTGCAGAAGATTTTAGCTCAGCCTTCCGTCGAAAACTTCATGCACGCTTCGAGAAGGTTTGCGGAAACGACTGGTTTGACCACTGATCGTGTTTTAAAGCTAATGGACGAAGCGGAGAAGGCTGGAGCTGTGGGCGCCGCACAGAACATGTTGGGTGAAGCGGTTCACGCTTTGGTTGAGGGAGATAAGATTAAAAGCGTTTTAAAAGCCTTTGAAAGGTTTCTGCCACGAACCAAGATTGTTGTGGCGGAGGTCTGTCCCTATGGCGTTCAACTGACAACGTGAAGGAATAATGAGCCCAAAGTTTAAGGTTGTACTCGTTGGCGGAACTTTCGACGAGTTTCACAAGGGTCATCGAGCCTTGCTCATGAAAGCCTTCGAAGTTGGTGAACACGTCATGATAGGCTTATCCGCCGATGAATTGGCGGAGAAGCTGAGTAAGAACCATAATGTGGCGCCATACCAACAACGGTTAGAAGAGTTGGAGAACTTTTTGAGGAAACAAGGCGTTTTGGAAAGAGCTGAGATTGTCCCTTTGGATAACCCCTATGGTATTACGTTGTCAACGACTATTGCCCAGGTCATCGTGGTCAGTCGGGAAACCGAGCCACGCACATTCGCCATAAACTATAAGCGCAAAGCGAGTGGATTGCCACCGTTGGAAGTTGTTGTCATCGACATGGTTCCAGCTGACGATGAGGTTCCAATTTCAACTACCAGAATTAGACACAGGGAAATCGACCGAGAAGGACGCTTACTGAAATCTTAAATTTATTCCACCTCAACTGTCAAAAGGGTTAAAGTTAGAGAAATAGCATGTTTAATACGGTTCTTTTTCAAATACTACTTGTTTGTGTTAGGTGGAAGTGTTGCAGAGAACCGGCGTGGCTAAGCTTCCGCTTCATTATGGTAAGGCCCCTTCTTGGCTAGTTGTCAGAATGATTGGTTTGGCGCGGGAAATAACAACAATTATTATCGATGAGTACGGTCGCGATGAATTTCTGCGCCGAATCTCTGATCCCTATTGGTTTCAGGCTTTTGGCTGCGTCTTGGGCTACGATTGGCATTCATCTGGCGTCACAACCGTTGTGACTGGCGTGTTAAAAAACGCAATAAAGCCGGAAGAACACGGGTTAGCTGTTTGGGTGGAAAGGGTAAAGCCTCGTGGCAGACCCCAACCGAAATCGGTCAGATCGGCGACAAGTATGGTTTGTCAACAAATCAAATTGAAGAGCTGCGCTACGCCAGCCAAATGAGCGCTAAAGTGGACAACACCGCTATTCAAGCGGGTTATCCGCTTTATCACCATGCTTTTTTGGTTGCCGAAGACGGCAAATGGGCGGTTGTTCAGCAAGGAATAAGCGTGCAGGACAGAACCGCAAGGCGGTATCACTGGTTGTCTGAACACTTGCACAATTTTGTTGTGGAGCCGCATGACGCAATCGTAGGCGACGTGAAAAGAAGCGTGGTATTAGACATGACAGCCAAAGAAAGCCAAGGTTGCCAAGAGATTTCAACAGACATTGTGAAGGAAAAACCGGAGAAGGTTATGCGGCTGCTTCAGTCGATTCGACCAGCACATCAGATGTCGTTGCAGAAATGGATGCCTGAAGCCAAATGGAAAGAATACGTTATCGAGGTGTTCTCTCTACCCAACAACCTCAACTGGGAAGCTCTACGCCAAGCATACGAGTTTCAACCCAAAAACTATGAGCAGCTATTGAGCATAAGAGGCATTGGACCAGCCACAGTGCGTGGACTAGCCCTCATAGCCGAACTCGTGTACGGAGAAAAACCAAGCTGGAAGGACCCGGTTGAATACTCCTTCGCCTATGGAGGAAAAGACGGCGTCCCGTACCCTGTTGACCGCAGAGCTATGGACCAATCCATACAAGTTTTAGAAAACGCCATAAATAACGCTCGAATAAGTAGCCGAGAAAAACTGAAGTCGCTTCGAGGACTCAGACAGTACGTTCCATCCGACTACAAGACGAAATAGTCTCTATTTATTTCGGGTTGTCTAATAACTAAGCGCAACCTTTTCTTACATTTTCCTAATGCGCGGGTTAGTCTTTTGGGTACTCGCGTTGGATCACCTACTTATCCCATCACTTTCATCATTGTATGAATCTCTACGAATTATGGGGTTGTCTCTGTTCGAACCTTTGTTACTGTCGGCAAGAAATATCTCCGTTATTTTATCATAGATACTTTTTGCTTGTTGATACTCTTTATGATATTCTGTTGGATAATGTTTTGACAATTCTTGGTATTCATAGTAAGCTCTTGATATAATAGCAACTAATTCTTGCTGCTCGAAAAGTCCTTCTAATACAATGTGAAATTCTTGTTGGCTTTCTCTCCAGCCTTTCATTAATCCCACCAGCCTTTCGATATTTTGAAGTGTTGTAGTTCATATATTAGCTTTGACATTTCAACAGTTTGCAAGCATGTGTAGGAAGCTTTATGTTGAAAAACAAAGTCTAATCAAAGTTCGTGGGAGGCGGCAAAGCGATGGTTAAACTAAATTTGAAGACAATTCTGGAAACTGCGGTCAAAATTGAAGAGCAATCTTTTACGCTCTATTCAATGGCACAGGCTAAAGTGAATTATCAATCATCCAAAAAATTCCTGAAGGAGTTGGCGCAGGAAGAACTTAAACATAAAGAAAAGCTGTTGGCTATAATCGCGAATGAAGAAAAACTTTCGGAACTCGGTTCAAAGGCAAGCAGGATCCAAGACCTCAAGATAGTTGATGCAATGAAAGACACCACATTGTCTGAGGATGCTGATTACCAGAGAATATTGGTTTACGCATCTAAACGGGAAAAAGCCACTTATGAATACTACAAGTCATTGGCAGCGGGGTTTGAGGGCGCAGAGGTTGGCGACCTGTTCTCCAGACTGGCGCAAGAAGAGTTGAAGCACAAAAACAAGCTGGAAAGAGAATACGATGAATATCTTATGAAAGAGAATTAAGAATGATAAACGTGTGCGTCCACGTGAAACCAAACTATGCGATTTAGCACCCGGTGACTATTTCATATTTTTTGAGTAAGTTGTCAAGTTCGGATACAAAGTCGTCATAATCTTTATCGGCTATCTTTGTTTCTGCATAAGTATCTCCATCAACTGTAATTTTGATTTTCAAAAATTTTTGTTCAGACATATTGGTTTCGCCTGTTATTGGAATCATTACTCTATTATCTTCTCATCTGTAGGGTAATATATGTATTCCCGTGTGCATGTCAATCTTTTGAGAAAGTGAGTGAAAAGGACAGAAATAAGTTGGAAAAGCAGGAAATAAAGGCTTAAATCAACCCGATGCAGAGTTGACAGTCATGTCTGGAACTGAAACGCTTCTTCCATATCTCAAAGAGCCGGTGAAAGAGGGACAGCCTACAATAATTGTGGATACACGCGAGGCAACTGCTGCACCCAAAATAGTTAAAGGTTTAAAGGAACAAGGCGCCGAAATAAGAACTGAAGCGCTTCAGAAGGGCGACTACATCTTATCTGATTTGTGTGCAGTTGAGAGAAAAACCGTGCACGATTTTGTTTACACGTTGACTCGACGCTATTTGTTTGAACAGTTGTTCAAGCTCAAAGAGGTTTATGCCAAGCCTTTCATTTTAATTGAAGGCTACTTGCCCATAGTTTACAGATTTAGCAAGATCCAGCCGTCCTCTGTTTGGGGTGCCATGTTCGCCTTGGCTAAACAAGGCATATTCATGATACACACAACAAGTTACAAGGAGACCATAGATTTTCTCTACACGGCTGCCAAACAAGAACAAATAGTTGAGAAAAGAACGCCAATCGTGCATCCGGTGAAGAAAACCGAAATCTTAGCTGAGGCTCAAATATTCTTTGTGGCAAGTCTACCCAACATAGGACGGGAAAAAGCCATCTCCATCCTCAACTCGTATCAAACGCCGATGAACGCCCTACTAAACGTTGACAGATGGGCTAAAGAAGCGTATGGACTTGGACCAATAATAACCGAGAAAGTGAAGCAAGTGCTTCATACACCATACAAGGAGTGACAAAGGCGGCTGGTGCAATTGTTGTTATTAACCGCGCTATAATCCAACAACCTCTCTAAGAGACCTAAAGAGACTTCCTTAACGTTTTCAAAGCGTTTTTGCAGCCTGTTAACTTGATGGATTGAAAAACAAGCTTTTCCATCGAAACTGTTTGTAAGAGAGCAAGCAATGTTTGCCTATTTTACCGACTGATTTAAAAGCTCATATATCTAACTACATGGCTATAATTGCCTCTTCAACGTGAACGTGGCCTCGTTGAGTCTTAATCTACACAGAATGCAACTTCCCAGAGAGGTCGTTGTTGGAAACAACACTCTAGATTTGATTGGTGAAATTTGCAAACGGTTAGGCTTTTCTGAATCAGCGTTCGTGGTTATGGGTCACAATACACTTGAGATCGCTGGCAAAAGGGTTATGGACCTGCTTAACGATGATAAAATAAACGTCACTCACATCGTTGCCACTTCGTGTAACATTGAAGACATAGTGTTAGTGGAGCAGAAAATCGACGAGTTCAAGCCACAAGTGATTTTGGGAATCGGCGGAGGCACAAAGATAGATGTTGCGAAAATGAGTTCAGCGCACAAAGAGGTTCCGTTTATAAGTGTTCCAACAACAGCTGCCCATGACGGAATAGCCAGCCCTTTCGTCTCGTTAAAGGGTCTGGACAAACCCTATTCTTTGTTGGCGCAGTCTCCCATGGCTATTGTAGCCGATACAAGCGTTATAATAAAGTCGCCCTACCGTTTCACAGCCAGCGGATGCGCAGATGTTATAGCCAAAATAACGGCTGTGCGCGACTGGAAGTTGGCGCACGAGGTGAAAAACGAATATTATGGAGAATACGCCGCAAGCCTAGCCCTGATGGGTTCGAGGTTAATTGTGAAAAACGCTGTTTTGATTAGGCCGGGAAGCGAGGAAGGTCTGCGAGTCGTGCTTGAAGCTTTGATAAGTTGTGGTGTAGCCATGAGCATTGCGGGAGGCAGTCGTCCATGCAGCGGCTCGGAGCATCTTTTCAGTCATGCACTCGATCAAATTGCGCCCAAACCGGCTCTGCATGGAGAACAATGCGGTGTGGGAGCAATAATGATGGCTCGATTGCACAACGTAAACTGGAGGAAAATCAGAGAAACCTTGGAGAAAGTTGGTGCACCCACAACCGCCGAGGAGCTGGAAGTGAAACCAGAACACATTATTGAAGCTTTAGTGAGAGCCCAAGAGATTCGACCCGACCGCTACACAATTTTAGATGAAAGAACCTTAAACCACGATTCAGCCGAAAAGCTGGCCAGAGCCACTGGCGTAATAGATTAATTAAGTTTTGCCCTTTAAGTTCCAGCTGTCTGTTGAAAACTTTTGTTCTCTGAGGTTTTGGGTGAGTTTTTTCTCATAAGCCGTTAGCGACTCTTCTTTAAGTGTGAGTTTCATTGCTCTTTCAAAGCCCTCCACTAGGGCTTGGTAGGCTTCTTCCATAGATACGTTTAATCCTGTTTCATGTTTGATGGAAGTTAATCTCTCTCGTGCCACGCTGAGCACATCTGTGACGGTTTTGGCCCATGGAACCCGCAGAAACGTGAACATTTTCTCTAGGTCTATGTCTAACAAGAATGTGCCGTGTTGAAGCAAGACACCGCCCTTGTGAAATTGGGCGCTTCCGGAAATTTTTTTTCTCTGTATGGCGATGTTGGGGCAGTTTTTTGGGTCGCCTGGATTGAAGTTGGCTTTTACTCCCAAGATTTTGGCTGCTTCAATCAACCCACTACAGATCATGTTGTAGGCGACGACCACGTCGGTGGTTCCGAAGTCTTTCTCTCTAGTCACAACGCTGTAGGTGATTTCATCCTCATAATCATGGTAGACTGTGCCGCCGCCAGTAATCCTTCTAACAATGTCCACGTTGTGGCGTCTGCAGTTTTCCACCTGAACCTCGTTGAGCACGTCTTGAAAGCGGCCGACTGAAACGGCGGAAGGCTTCCACCTGTAGAAGCGCAACGTGTTGGGCACTCGTTCTTCTATGCGTGCTGTTACAATGGCTTCGTCCACAGCCATATTCGTAAACGCATCACTCGCTTCCAGTTTTAATAATCTCCATGTGGTCACTTTGAGGTTCCTCGTCTATCTCGTTATCGCTATGAATGCATATATCTTGAGTCTGTTCTTAAACTTGTTAGACTCTGATGGGAAGGAAACGGTGAATCTTGAACTCTGGCACTGAGGTTAAGATTTCGCAAGAAATGCTCCGAATGATTCTCGAGAATGCCAAGGCGTTGCATCCTAAAGAAACAATCTTTCTGTTGCGAGGTAAAACAGACAAAAATGTGGTTGCCATTTCGGAGATCCTTGTTCCTCCGCTTGCAACATATGGAAGGGGATTTTCAGCTTTTCCAACACACATGTTACCGATAGACTTCTCCATAGTTGGAACCGCGCACTCGCATCCATCTGGAAATTTAACACCGTCAACTGAAGACTTGAATCACTCTTTTGGCACAGTAATCCTCATAGTAGCCTTTCCATACGAAGCCAAAGAAAACATAGCAGTATACAATAGAGAAGGCGAAAAACTGACTCTGCACGTAGTCTAATAGCCTACGTGGACGCTGTTCTAAACTGTAGAATAATAAGACGCGGATTCTTTGCATCTAGTTCGGGGAGAGCTATGTATAGCTGGAAAGAATCCACTATCTGGGCTGCAGCATCTGTGGGCGGCGGACTGCTCTTAACCCTGCTTTCTGGACTCTATATGGAGAAACCATTCATTCTGGACGCTGAAATCATTTTCTTTGGTTTCCCATTCCCTTGGCTAGAAGCTGGACGAAGCACGTGGAAGCAGCAGTTGTCTTGGAGCTACTTGTTCTTATGGCAAGGTTTCATCTCCGACCTAATAATATACGGACTGTTAACCGCGGCAATTGTATGGCTCTATTTCACAACCGTGCCCAAAAGGAGGCGCTAGAGCTTTTAGATAGAGAAGGCGAACGCATAAAATATGCGTGTGAAAGTTGGCTAAACACTCAGTAACAGAGAGACTTGTCTTTCTTTTTGAACTAGGCATGCTCAGTTAGGAAAGAAATTAAATTTGTTCTGATGGAACTCTATTCGGTTTGTATCCTGAAAAATATTTCAGCCCATGTTTTTGTATTCGATTAATTACGTGAGGATACAAGATTAATTCTTCAATCTCTATTTCGTCAGCTAGACTCTGACTGATTTGTTTGAGTTTCTCCTTGAGTTGGTTAAGGCTTTCCTGCGATGAGAAAGACGCCATAACAGCTGGATGACAACTGACACCAGCCTCAGTTAGGTTTTGGAGAGATTTCAGTTGCAACGTGAAACCCTCCGGATTGGCTCCAGTAAGCGTGTTAAACTCGCTTTCACTGCAACCTTTTAACGAAACTCTCACGTGAACGAAATCATATTTGGCGAGATCTCTGGCATAACTTTCATCGTAAGCGATTGGTATTCCATTAGTTTCTAGGATAAAGGAACATCGTCTGCCTTTGAGCCAATCAAGAAGCTGGAGTAGATGAAGCTTACCTATTGTGGGTTCTCCGCCACTTACTCTCAATTGGGTTAAACCGCGTTTTCTGGCTAATGCAATCAAACTATCTGCGACCCTTTTCGGAGTGTAAAATTTTCCAATGTCAGTGGGATGAAACATGACGGCGTCAGATACCCAGCAAAACTTGCAGACTAAACCGCAACCAACGCAATCCGCTGTAACAATTCCACCGTACCATCTCGCTGGCCTAATGCGGTAATACTTCCTCTCATAACCCTCCGGCCCAGTTCGGATAACTAATTTTTCGATGGCTAAATGCCTTTGAATTGGATCATAAAACAAGCTGAAAACTCCTTAGACCATATGGGGTTTTCAAGAACCGTTTAAAATTCTGGGCTTTGACATTGAGCATATATCTCAGTTCTAAGCTAAGACCGAGGCGGGAGTTGCACTGCAATAGGAGGAGTCTCAGCAGTTTTCTTTCTTGCCAACATTTTTTCAAGAGTTGGTCGTAGTTTGGCGTTTTCTGCCAAGATTTTGTCCTTTCCAAGCGTTTTCATTTGTTCAGTCATTTCTTTAATGAGCTCGGAGAATTTCACTCCCTCAGCCGCCGATATATAGTCGATTCGAAAGCGTTCTGGACTCAACCCAAGTTTTTCAAGCATTCCTTTCAAAGCGGTCATTCTCTTCGTCATGTGGACGTTTCCTGAAATGTAATGGCAGTCATAAGGCAAGTGACAAGCGGCGACCAAGACCATGCCGGCGCCTTGTCTGAACGCTTCTAAAACGAAGTCACGGTCCACTCGTCCTGAACACATAACCCTTATGGCTCTAAGTGTCGGCGGATACTCAAATCGGCTGGTTCCAGCCAGGTCAGCGCCCGCGTAACTACACCAATTGCATAAAAAGCCCAGAATCTTCTCTTCTGGATCCTTTTCCAGCCCAGCGTGAATCTGACTCATTATTTGAGCGTCAGTGAAGTGCATCTGCGTAATAGAATCGGTTGGGCACTCAGCCACGCAGGTGCCACAACCATGGCACATGGCAGCCAAAACGTAGGCAGGCTGTTTCTCTGGGGCTCTAGCCGCTCCGTAGGGACAAACTTTCTCGCATATGGCGCAGTTAACCCTAGTGTTCTGACAGGTCTTCTGGTCAACAACAGCCACGATTGGCTCAATCTTCCACCTCGCCTTAGACAAAATAGTCGCTGCGCGGCCCGCTGCCCCGCTTCCTTGCGCCACGCTGTATGGTATGTCTTTGGGTCCTTGACAGGCTCCGGCAAGAAAGATTCCGTCGACAGCCGTGTCAATGGGCTTCAATTTGGGATGGCTCTCTAGGAAGAATCCATCTGTTCCACGTGAGATGCTGAATATTCGAGCAACTTCATCTGAACCCTTCTTGGGGATGGCGGCTGTGCACAAAACAACAAGGTCGGTTTCCAATTCAATGGGTTCGCCTAGGCTCATGTCTTCGGCGCGAATGATGAGGTTCTTGGTCTTAGGATCTTCTATTATTTGGGATGCTTTTCCACGAATGAAATTAATGTCCAAGTCTCGAGCACGTCTGTAAAATTCTTCGTAGCCCTTAAAGTGTGTGCGCATGTCAATGTAGAGCAGATAAACTTCCACGTCGTCTTTATACTTCTCTTTGAGCAGTATGGCATTCTTTAAGGCGTACATGCAGCAGAAACCGGAGCAGTACTCGTATTTGTTTACGTCGCGTGAACCAACGCATTGAATAAACGCCACACTGTGCGGTTTCTTTCCATCCGAAGCTCGAACAACCTTGCCGCCTGTTGGGCCGGCGGCCAAAATCAGCCTTTCCAATTCGAGCGCGGTTATGACGTTGTCGTATTTGCCATAACCGTATAGACCGTCGTCATTTGGCAGGTAGATGTCGAAACCGGTGGCTATTATTATTGCGCCAACTTCAAGTTCGATTTCCTCGGGCTTCTGGTCAAAATTTATGGCTTGTCTGGCGCCGCAGGCGTCGACGCACTTGTAACATTTGATGCAGTAGTCCATGTTGATTGAATAGATAAGTGGCACCGCTTGATCAAAAGGAACCGATATGGCTTTGCGCACGCCCATGTTCATGTCCCATTCGTTGGGGTACTCAACGGGGCAAGGGTCTTTGCATTCGCCGCAGCCTGTGCAATTTCCCGCAATAACATAGCGTGGATTTTTTCGAATCCGCACCTTGAAGTTGCCCACGTATCCCTGAACGCTGAGAACGTCGGCATACGATATTATCTCAATGTTGGGATGTCGGCTCACATCAACCATTTTTGGCCCTTCAATGCATATACTGCAGTCTAGGGTTGGGAAGGTTTTGTCCAGTTGCGCCATGTGTCCGCCTATGCTCTCGCCTTTTTCTACCATGTACACTTTGAAGCCCATCTCGGCTAGGTCTAGTGCGGCGCTGATTCCAGCTATTCCACCGCCCAAAACCATGGCTTTGTTGGTTACAGGAACCTCAATCACTTCAAGTGGTTGAAACAGTATGGCCTTTGCAACCGCCATTTTGACGATTTCTTTAGCCTTTTCGGTTGCTTCCTTGGGCGTGTTCGGGTGACACCATGAGCTGAATTCTCGGATGTTTGCCATCTCGAAGTAGTAAGGGTTTAGGCCTTCTCCCATGATGCACTTCCTAAAAGTGGGTTCGTGCATACGAGGCGAACAAGCGGCCACAATGACCCGATTGAGCTTGCTCTCTCGAATGGCTTTTCTTATCTGTTCCTGTCCTGGATCAGCGCACGAGTAGCGGTTGTCTCCGGCAAAGACCACGTAAGGTAACGTTTTGGCGTACTCCACAAGCTCTTTCACATCAATTACGCCTGCTATGTTTAGGCCACAGTGACACACGAAGACGCCTACGCGTGGAGTCTCTGTTGCAGACTGCGCCATTATGAAGCTGCCTCCTTTATAGGAGCAAGCCTCTTTTCAACAACCTCTTGGGCTTTCATCCAACCCTTAACCTTGGCCTCTTTAGAGTATTCGATTGTTGAGGTTAACTTTTCCAAGGCTTGGTTCCAAGCGCCACTGCTTACGGGCGTGTGATGAATGGACTTGCGCTCCAATTCTAAGGCGCCTTCAACCGGACAGACGAGTTTGCAGATGTCGCAGAACACGCAAAACGTGTCGTTTGGATGAACCTTACCGTCGCCTTCCAAATATAGTGCACCTGGAATTGGGCAGACGTCCAAACAGTCTTTGCAACCGTCTGGACACTTTTCAAAATTGATGTTGAGCAAGCCGTGGAATATTTTGCGCACGTGGATGGCGCCTTTTAGACACTTCATTTCACAGAGTCGACAGCACGGGCAGAACTCCTTCTTTATGTCTACGTTAACTCGTAGGTTTTGTTTTTTTGGATGTGAATTCACGTCTTTAATTGGGACCTTTTTTCCGTCTCGGGTTAAGACCCTGACCCTTATGAGGTTGAGTGGGCAAGCTTTTTCGCATTCTATGCAGCCTAAGTCACATTTGGATGTGTCAACCTCTATTTCTCGGATGAGATTTGGAAACGCTTCTTTTTCAATTACTGGTATCACGTGTTCATTGTTAACCTTGACTTGTAATGCGCCAAAAGGACAAATGGGTTCGCACATACCACAGTAGGAGCACTTTTGCTCGCTCACGTCGAAGATTGGGCGACGGGCTCTTTCTCCCTTCGCTTTTACCTGCTTTTTGATTTGTATGGCTTCTCTTGGGCATATTATTTGGCAGATTTCGCATCCGGTGCACAGTGACTTGTTCAAAGTTAGCGCGTAGTGTTTGGCGTGCAGTAGGCGCCCTATGGTTAATTCGTTTCTGGTCTCCGTCTTTATCTCTTTCATGGGCAAATTGCGGCTGCTTCCTTTTGGGCGCTTGAATTTGAGTTTAGAATAATTAGCAAACGTGAACTGTCATATATAGTTTATACTTTTAGTTGATTTTTGTTATAATTATTGTTTTAGACTTTCTTTAGTATGGCTTAAGAATGACAATGCATTCTTCATGTTTGTTGTTTGAAAGGAGCGCGTATGGGAATGATGGAGAGAATTACTATGACGCATGGCGCAGGGGGCGCCGTCACAAACGATCTGATCAAGCGTTATATTTTGAAGTATCTGGGTGGAAGCGGCGCCGAAGTTCCTTTGGAGGCTTTAGACGACGCCGCAGTCATTAACGATATTGTTTTGAAGTCGGATTCTCACGCTGTCAAGCCCTTGTTCTTTCCCGGAGGCGACATTGGAAGGTTAGCCGTGACTGGCACGGTCAACGACATAGCTGTTTTGGGCGCTGAACCCGTGGCTTTGACTTCGGGCTTCGTTTTGGAAGAGGGTTTTGCCATAGCTGATTTTGAGCGCATTGTTCATAGTATGGGTGAAGCCTGTGGGGAAGCCGGCGTCTACGTGATTACCGGCGACACCAAGGTTGTGGAGAAAGGCACCCTAGGCGGCTGCGTCATCAACACTTCAGGGATTGGCAGAAGAAACCAAGCCTTGGAACACAACATAAGGATAGTGAAGAAGTATAGGCAAGAGTTTAACAGTCGCTGGTTGCTCGACTCCAATCTGCGCCCTAGAGACAAAATTATATTGTCTGGAACCATTGGCGACCACGGGTTGGCTGTTTTGTCAAGTCGGGAAGGCTACGGATTTGGCAGCAAAATAATGTCAGATGTGGCGCCACTGAACAAGGTGATACTGCACCTATTAGGCGAAGTGGGCGGAATCGTGGCTATGAAGGATCCGACCAGAGGCGGATTATCAAACGCACTAAACGAGTGGAATCAAAAGTCTAAGGTGGGTGTACTCGTGGTAGAGGAAAAGATACCCATACGAGAAGACGTGCGCTCAGCCTGCGAAATGCTGGGCATCGACCCATTAGAAGTTGGAAACGAAGGAAAAATAATCATAGGCACGATACCTGAGAAGACGGAAGACATCCTAGAAGCGTTGAAGCAAACTCGAGAAGGAAAAGACGCTCAGGTCATAGGTGAAGCAACAGACCAATTCAAAGAAGTGGCATTAGAAACCGTGGTAGGCGGAAAAAGAATACTAACACCGCCAATAGGAGACCCCATACCAAGAATATGTTAGCTTTTTTCCGAGAATATATCTGAATTATTTCTTTTTATTTCTCTCACCAAAGCTCGCATGCGCGCATTTTTAGCTTGGTTTAAACATTTTCAGTGAGTTTTATAAGCTGTAGTTATATACTTGGAGGTACTTGGAGTGAATTAGCGTTTCCACGCTAAAAGAAGGGAGAATGAGGAATGATACTAGAGACAATGATTCAAAAAATGTTTCTATTCGACGATTTTGCATATTGGGGCTTCACTGCACTTCTGGTGACAGTTATTGTTTTGGTGATACTTGGTTTATTTGGTCTCAGCTATGTCGTGGTGCCACCACATCAAGCACATGTCGTAGTTAGCAGAGGCAAGGGCAGAAAAGTCTATTGTGCACGAGAGGGTTTCAAGAGTTCCTACTGGAGGTTTCCAATAATCCAACAAAGAGCAATAATTCCGATAGAAAACATACAACTCACGGTAGACGATGTTCCCCTAAGAGATAAAAACATGGCTAAGTTTGAAAGCGATGTAGTGGCATGGCTCAATATTATAGACCCCCTTCTTGCTGCCGAAAGACTGGGAAGAATTGAAGCTGGACTTAAGACCATTGAAGCTGATGTAATAAACGTTATCAGAGCCGTAACAAGAAACGAATCAATGTATTGGACCATCATAGACATTATGACAAAAAGAAAGGAATTCAGTGAGGACGTTGAAAAAGCGGTAAATGAGGAACTAAAAGAGTGGGGGATGAGACTGATAGAATTAGAAGTTATCCACTTCGTGGATATCGAAGGCTACAAAGTGATCAAAGATCTAGAGCAAAGACAAGCCACGGTTATCAGTGCAGAAACAAGAAAACTTGTAGCTGGCCAAACAAAAGAGGCTGAGATAGTTGAATCAAACGCACTGCGAGAAACAGAGATAACCAAGGCCAAAAACGAAGAGGAATTCCGAGAGAAGCAAATTGAAAAGGACGAGGCTATAGGCAGGAGAACACAGGAAAAGGAAATGGCTATTGCAGAACAGACTGAGAAAGCCAACGAGAAGAAGGTTGAAGCCGATAGGACTCTCATCGTGGGTACAGCCGATATAGAAAAGCAAGCAACAATAACCAAAGCTGAAGGAGAAGCTACAGCAGAAGTTAAGAAGGGAGAGGCCAAAGCAGACGTCACAAAGAAAACAGGTGAAGCAGAAGCAGACGTCATAAAGGCTAAAGGTTTCGCTGATGCAGAAAGCACTGATAAACGAGCAGAAGCTTTGAAGAAATACAACGAAGCAGGCATTGGCCTTGAAGTAATCAACGCATCGAAAATCGTGCAGATAGAGCAGGCGAAGGCATGGGCGGACGCCATGAAGGTAGCAAAGATCCAGGTCTACTCCGGCGGAGAAACAGGCAAGCTGTTAGGTGTGCCTTTATCTCCGCAAACTGGGTTTAATTTAGGAGCTTTTGCAGAGATTGCAAAAGAACACGGCATAGATGTTCAGAAGATAGCTGAAAGCATTGCAAAAGGGACTCTTCCAGTTGCTGATGTTACAAAGGTAGTAAAGCCAGGGGCAGAACCACAAGCCAAGCCGGAAGGTGGGGGAGATGTCAAAGCCAAGCGAAAGGATGATTAACTTAGACAAGCTTAGTCCAAAAGCTTTGGAAACTTTGGAGCAGCTTGCCAAGACAACTGGACATGAAAATCTCGAGAGGACGGTAGAAGAACTAGCATTTGCTATGTTGGAATTGTTGCAGATTATAGACACACAGAGAGACCCTTTTTTAGAACCCGAAGTTGCAAGAAGACAAATGGAAACTATGCGAGGTGTGTTACAGCGGTTCAAGAGATACCAAAGATAAACAACATCAACCTCCTTTTTTCTTTTCCCCGAAACAAGGGAGCGAGAAGGCGATAGAAGTGTTGCAGGAACGATCCAGTTGAACAAAGCCTGTGCTCAATTAGAAAATGATTAAGTTTTCTACGCTGGCGCACAAAAGTTTTTTCAAAACTTGATCTCCGAAACACTAAGTTAATGGTTGCTTGTTGTTTGGAATTGATGTTCTGTGGATGTTAAATCTTGCATAGAATTTTTTCCATAAGTATTATTAGCGACTGTGGTTAATAAATCGTCTTGGAGAGAGTGCTTGGAGAGAGTGCTTTGAGACCTAACAGAAAGTATTTGGTTGCAGTGGCTTTTTTGGCTGTTGTCTGTGGCGTGACTGGAACGATTACGTGCGCGGACGCAACTTACATTCCAGGGTGGTTCGGAACATGGGACGGAACAAAGCATGACGAAGCTCATTCTGTGGTTCAGACGAGCGACGGAGGATACGCCTTAGCAGGCTACACCTGCTTCTATGGTGCTGGTGGCAGTGATTTCTGGCTAGTTAAGACGGACCCGGCTGGCAACATGCAGTGGAGCCAAACCTACGGAGGAGCAAAGGATGAGGAAGCCTATTGTGTGATTGAGATAGTTTCGAAAAAGCAAAAGACGCCTGACGCGGGATACGTCCTGGCTGGTGGCACAGGCTCTTTTGGTGCTGGTGGCTACGACTTCTACCTAGTTAAGACGGACCCGGCTGGCAACATGCAGTGGAGCCAAACCTACGGAGGAGCAGGATACGACGAAGCCCATTCTGTAGTTCAGACGAGCGACGGCGGATACGCCTTAGCAGGCAGCACAGGCTCTTTTGGTGTTAGTGGCAGTGATTTCTGGCTAGTTAAGACAGATTCCGCTGGCAAAATGCAATGGAACAAAACCTACGGAGGAGAAAAGTATGACGAAGGCCATTCCGGGGTTCAGACGAGCGACGGCGGATACGCCTTAGCCGGTGGCACAAGCTCTTTTGGTGCTGGTGGCTACGACTTCTGGTTGGTCAAGACCGACTCAGCTGGCAACATGCAATGGAACAAACCATACGGCGGGGGACCAAAGGGCTAATTGAAGAGCCCACTTGGATTTAGGGCGACATCAATATGGGCCGCGGAGTCGACGAAAAAGACTTGCACATACTTAGCCGAAACTACGGCAAAACCTTCAGCCTACTCAGCCTAAGCAGCGTCATAGCCATAGCGGGCATGCAAACATGCAAAACACGAGAACAACCAAAACCTTCTCTTTTTTTTCTTCACCAACACAGGTTTTTCAGTTTTGAAACATTGAGTTTTTCAAAACTCAATGTTACTCAACATAACTAAAAGAGGGTGCGCAGGATAAAGTCCTGCCATGCTCTCTTTATGTTTTTTGATACATTGAAACAATCTATGTTTAAAGTGAAACTTATCTGTTCAAGGCTTTTCTCTAAAGTAGTGGTTGTTTTTGAGGCTTTGGGGCGCGCAGCCTTAGAGTACATGAACAAAGACTAGAATCTTGTAGGTTGAGTGAAGGATCTCGCGATTAAATGAAAGTGACGCATAGAATATAATTCCAAAAGGCTGAAATATCTAGGCATTCAGTCGTATAGTGCTGAAAACTAGGAGAGAAAGAGAGTGAAATTAAGCATATTTGCGAGGATGACATTATCTATCTCGTTAGCAGTGTTTCTAATGACCTCAGTGGCTTCAACTTCTTCTGGGATGATTGACAGCGATCTGAAACTTCCAGAAAAAGAGTGGGTTGACGGCACCTACATGAGAAACTGGAAGACCAAAACAATGGATTCATACCCTAGCTCTTCGATTAACAGCGGTCTCAGCGACGCCTATCCTCCAGAAAACATGAACCTCACGGTTTCAGATTTCGGACTCAACATTGACTATAATCAAACCTTCCGTTGGGTAATGACCGGAGAACACTGCTACATATATGTGGCCTACGACTTAGCGGCTCCGTACTATAATTACTATGATGCTTCAAACGACCAATACGTGTTTGTGAATCCAAACTACCCCACTGGCGCTTGGTCTACTGAAGACAGAATCTCCACTGCGCAATTGAAATACCTCATGGATGAGTTTGACAACAGCATCTACCCAAAAATGACAAGCATCTTTGGATTCCCCAACGAGAGGCCTGCTGGAGAAACAAAAATTTACATTCTCATAATGAACATTCGTGACGAATCCTACTATGATTCAACAATCGAGTGGTATGTTGCCGGATACTTTTCTTGGGGTGAAGATGCAGTGGCCAACAAAAACATGATCCACATAGATTCATTTGATTGGACCAACAGGATAGGCCCCGATGTGGCAAGACCCTATGTTTACGAGAGCACATTTACGCATGAATTCGAACACTTGATCCACAACGACATTGACGCTGGCGAAGAATCTTGGGTTGACGAAGGACTAGCCGACCTAGCCAGTTACTTCTGCGGCTACGGCCACGAGACAGGACATATAGCCTATTATCTGGTCTATCACCCATTTGTGTCTCTGACGTTCTTCGGCGGCGGCCTTGAAAACTATGGAGCAAGCTATCTGTTTCAGCTGTACTTGTATGAAAAATTCGGTGGCCAAAAGTTCATCGTGGACCTTGTTCACAACCAGCTTCACGGCATCGAAGGAATAGAAGACACCTTAAAGGCTCATGGATACATGATCAGTTTTGAACAGATATTCCAAAACTGGGCCATCGCAAACTACATAGATGACTTATCTTTTGGTGACGGCGAATACGGCTACTTAACCTTAGACATTCCTTCCAAGGATACGTTGGGCTATTCAATCGAATACGCCCTACACAATTACTGGCAAGGACGGGAATTCAACCGTGGAACCTACATGGAATCTTCTATGTGGTACGGAGCAGCCCCACAGCCATACACTGCGCAATACTGGAATTTTGCATTCACTCCAGTCTTGCAAGAAGCCAGCTTCCAATGTGGAGGAGATGAATTTTCGGGAGTACCCGCCTACAGTGGTGATTATCACTGGTATGCTGGCATGGGCAACTGGGTTTGGCGGAAACTGGGTCAAACCTTTTCAATCCCAATGAGCGGCGCAAAGCTGGATTTCTGGACCTACTACGAGATCGAAACAGATTGGGACTACGCTTACGTGGAAGTACATGACCTGACAACCGACACATGGACAACGCTTCCAGGGCTTAAAACAACCACAACCCTACCTCACGTACAAGATAATCCAAACACTCCAGCTGACAGAGAGCCTGGACACTATTTCGATCAGGGTAAATGGAACGCCCTAACCGGATTCAGCAACGGATACTACCAAGAACAAATGGATCTATCCGCCTTTGCCGGTCACAACATAGAGTTGAACTTCGTCTATTGGACCGATGGAGCATACAATGAACAGGGCATCTACATCGATGACATCTCTATTCCTGAACTCGGATTCTTTGACGATGTTGAAGCTGGCACGGACGGCTGGACAACAGATGGCTGGATAAGAACCAAGCAAACAGATTGGCCCAACAACTGGGAAGGCGCAGTCATAGACCTAACACTGCCTGGAACAACACTCCCTGGTTATAGAAACCCAAGCTTCCGCACTAAAATACGCTATAGCAAAATGATCCCCTTCGAACAGGCACTGCTGAAAAACGTCTGGACAATTACAGATGGATCGCTAACAATTTCAGCAAAAGACGTATACAACAGGGGACGAGAACACATATTCGTCGCCATCTTCTGGAACGCAGTGCCCCACATACTCCGCGGAGACTACTGGTTCCAAGCCAATTAGCAAACAAACAAGCACAACAAACATCCTCCCATTTTTTTAGTTTGACTTGCCAGCACCGGTGCAAATCGCTGAGCAACCTTACAATTTTTAATGTTGAAAAAGCGGCAAGTTTGAAGAGACATCATCACAAGAGACAAAAATGGAACACTTAGCCTAGCCTAAACCATTTCAAAACAACTCATCATTTCCATTAATATAAGCAAATTTCAAAGAGTTTTGCCATGCTGCTCGTTACTATATCGGACTCGGTGCCTCTACTGCCAAGTAGCTAGCCAAACCTAATATCGTCATCCAAAAGTAACAAAACAAATTGTCTTAATATTTCGCCTATTAATAGGATACTAGGATATTAGAAAGATATGGTGCAACTTTAACCTTAGGCTCTGGAAAAGACTGTTTTTGTTTATGCTTGGTATTCGTATTCAATGAAAACATAAAGAAAAAAGAGTTGTTGTGCGTTCAAGCTGTTTTTGAAGCTAGTTGCTGTTCTCTTTTCTTCACTTCGTTGTAGAGGTATTCAAACCAGTGAAAGTAATATGGATCATTGCGTTGTTTTCTGTAACCTTCTATTATAGGCTGCACTTTTCTCCATACTGCCCCTACGTCAATAGGTCCAGAACTGTGTCAATGTCTACAAGTTTTCTGTCTAGAAGAACTCCTATTCCTTCATGGAACTGACCAAGCATAAAAAATGCTGCTTGTTCTGGCTTTTCGGAGTATTCTGAACCATACTTCTCTACAAAGTCAATTTTAAAATATTGTGAAGACAGAGATTATGACTGTAGGCATGTCTGATCGTACCACAAAGATCTTATCGTCTCGAAACCAACATAAGAATAGTGCACCACGAACTGGAAACGTGAAACAGAACATGAGCGTAGAAATCGAAAACCTGAAAAAAGACGCTCACATGCGTACCTTCACAGACACAAACATGACCATCTGGTGGATAATCGTTTACCTCCTACCCATAATTGCTAGCGTTATCTGGACTGTGGTGTTCGTGTCCGTCCTAATCTCATATATCATCTCCCTCGTACAACTCCCCCCAACCCCAAGCGAACTACCTCCATTCCCATGGACCCCATTGCTCTCAGCAGCCACAGCAGGCCTATACTTGGCAGTGATAGCTAGCTTCATCCTGTTCATCATACTCACATACAGACTCGTAAAAAGGCGCAACCATCATTTCAGAAGACAAATCCTTCTATTCGAAGACATAACAGCAACGATCAAAAAAACAATGACGAAGAGAGGGGTCGACGCCGAATTCGACCTGGGATCCCTAGACAGAACTCTCAGAGAAATAAAAGCAGAGGAAACCGAATCCGAGAAAAGCGCAATGCTCTGGGCCATTCTGGCTCCATTCAACGGCCTCGCACTATTATACGTCTGGTACTTCCTCATGAAAGACTTCAGCAAACACGAAAGAAGAGAAGATACATTCTGGACAGAAATAAGCAAGATACTCAGCAAGGCCGGAATCAAACTCGAAGTGCCAACCAGAACAGACCCGTTGCTCGAGAGAAGCTTCGCCCTCTACCTTATTCTAACGATAATAACAGCCGGCCTCTTCGGAATATACTGGCTCTACACATTGCTGAAGGACCCAAACGTACACTTCGAATACCACACAAAAATGGAGGACCAGATACTACCCATCTTGGAAAACAGTCTTGCCTAACAGACTCAAAATCCCCTTTCTTTTGCCTTACAGCCCAAGCAAACGAGGCGTAACATAAGTTTCAACAAAAGCTGCGATCACAAAAAGCACCACCGAAGCCGCAGCCAAAACAACAGCGTCCTTTACGCCAAGTTTGAGCTTGACCACATTCACTTTTTCTCCAGTCACTTTGGCCATAATCGCCTCAACAGTTGTAACGTGCCAGCGAATTATAGAAGCAAATTCAAGAATAAACGCAGGTATCTCAAAGATCCCGTGCGGCACTAGGCCCAGAATGGGATAGGCAACTCCTCGGTGAATTCCGACAACACTTGCCACCACCCCTATTAAGATGCCATTCAACAGAAGCTCAATACCCAAAACCAATGTGCCAAGCAGAGGCACCCAAACAAGCATGCGAATTGGATTCCAGAAATGACCTATGTTGTTGAAAAGAATGTAGAAATAGAGAGTCTCAGTGTAAGGGGGCGGAATAACAATGTACCGTCTTTCCTGCTCACTAAAGGACTCAAACATGTCCGCAAGCTCTGGACTGTAAGAAAACGCAAAAACAGTGACAACAATCGAGACTGATATGACTCCCGCAAAGGTCAACGTTATCGCTCTGATAGCCGTTTTATTACGTTGAATATTGGAAGCAAATGCCCCCCAGATCCTCGCCAAAAACGACTTTTGACTCAGAGCAAGGTCCCCCACACACTAAACAGCTACCAACGAATAAAACCTTGCCAAAGGTTTAGGATGCCCCTACATAAGGTTGGATAGCGCGCGAGGTGTGCTTTACATGAAGTTGTCAATTCCAGAGTGTAGCCCTCCCATAGTTGTAGCGCGTATTTAAAATTTCAGATTTGAAGTGCATGGGGATATTAGGTACATATACACAACAGTGTTTTCGTCATGTTAAGTGATTGAATAAAATGCTATAGGCTCTTGTCAAACTAGGAGCAGAGTGATTTGCCGAATAAGTTCAATGATAAATGGGGAGAAAGTGAGGGCTCTGAGCCTTTCGGTTCGAAGGTTAAGAACTCTATTCGTTCTCCCAGTCGGTTGAAGCCACGCTTAGACCACGCGATCCAGCGTTTAGAAGGCCAAATCCAAAGACTCGACCAAACCAGCAACCGCTTATCAGAACGTGACAAATCCCTATTCGCTAAAGTTGTCGAGGCTTATTCCAAACATGATCAGCAACATGCTAACGCCTTTGCTAATGAGCTAACTGAGATACGAAAAACCGAAAAAACCGTGATTAATGCAAGACTTGCCTTAGAACAGATTGTTCTAAGATTGAAGACAGTCACAGAACTTGGAGATATGGTGTTCACCCTTGGACCTATCATCCGTGTACTCGGCAGCGTCAGGAAAGCAATAACGGGTGTCTTGCCTGATACAGGAAGGGAACTTGAACAAATCGGAACAGAACTCAACGGAATAATCGGAGACGCCGGACAAACCACGGGATTCACACTAGACTTTGCTACATCAAGCGGAGAAGCGCAGAAAATACTGGCTGAAGCAGCAACAATAGCCGAAGAACGAGCAAAAGAGAAATTTCCAGAGTTGCCCACGGTAAGCCAAAGACCTAAAACTCAAACATAGCAAATGCGCGAATAATTCGTCAGGATTTCGCATTTCTAGTCACGTTACCTCTCTCAAAACCACTCTCGACTCTTTAGATGGAGCGCGCGCTTATCTTTCAATTACAATCATATCATTGGGAATTTTGCCCAGAACTTTCGCCTGTTTTTCGGTGAAGATTAAGGTATTGATTTGATATGATACTCCAGTTTTGTGTGGAAGATAGAAATTGCTCTCGAAATTGACAACCGTTCCCGGGACAAACAGCTGATCTCCAGCGTCAAATTCCACGTCATAAACGAATTGACAAACCCAGTCAGGAGGAAAAGCAATTCCAAGTTCATAGCCGCCGAACCACCATTTGTCTTGCGCAATTCCAGCCTTTTGATAATACGCCTTCATCTTTTGGTTAAATTCGGCGACCGGTAGATTTGGTCTGATCAATTCGCCTATTAAATCAAAAGCTCTGGCTGACAACTCAACAACCCTTGCCACGTCGGGATTTGGTTTCCCCATGGAAAAGGTTCGCGCCATATCGGCGTGATATCGATTAAACACGCCGCAGACATCAATGTTAACAACTTCGCCTTTCTCAATTTTCTTTCGGCTCGCCAATGCGTGCAAACAGGCACACTTAGGTCCAGATGTAACCAGAACAGGTAGCGCAGGGTTTTCACCACCTGCCTTTGCCATAGCATTAACGATTTCTCCATAAACATCAAGCTCAGTCATGCCTGGCCTCATTGATTCCATTGCTGCCTTAATGCCAACCTCGGCGATTTCATTTGCTTTTTCTGTATAAGCAATCTCTTGAGGAGACTTGACGGCGCGGACCTCCCTTACCACGTCTGTTCCGTCAACTACTTTACAGCCTTCCTTTTCCAATTCTTTCTGAAACATTTCACTGACCGCTCGATTTGGCCGGTAGCTCCACATTTCGAGGCCCACGGTTCCTGGGAGCCATCTTTCCTTCTTCAGTTCTTGCACTATCCAAGAAGGCATGCCCGTTGTTTCAGCGGTCTGTCGGTATATTCGAGTATCTTCAGATATGCTCGTGTACCGAGCTAGGACCTCTTCCTCTTCTGTGTCAAAGTGTATGAATTTGTCATGATCTGCGTGAATGGCGATTCCGCTGGCAGGCGGCCATATCTTGGGGCTTTGAGACTGATACCATTCTGCTTGATATCCGCTTATGTAGAAGAGATTCTCTGGAGCTGATAGATAGAGAAGATCTATTTTCTCTCGAGTCATGACCTCTTGGACGCGACTCAGCCGTTTCAGGTACTCATTTATGGAAAATGGAACCTCTTTCGGCGGCGAGCTATATTTAAGAACCATTTGCTTGGAGCTAAGTTTGCGTTGCATATTCATCTAATCCTCCATGCGGCTTGACTCTAAAACTCCTCTCGTCCACTAACAACGGCAGATTGACCATAAATAACTTGTGTTGCATGGGTGAAAACATATTAATCAGCCAACGGCTTGCTTAACTACACAAAGCCCACAAAATAGAGCATGTTAGGAGACAGTGCCATGAAGATCCACAGAGTGGCAGTCCTTGCAGGAGACGGCATCGGACCTGAGGTGGTGGACGCATGCGTCAAAGTACTGAAGGCAGCGGAGAAAAAGTCTGGAACCTATAAACTTGACCTAGTCTGGGGAGAAGCAGGATTCAACTGCATCTCCAAGCATGGAACAAATTTGCCGCCTTCAACCATTGAAATGTTGAAAACAACCGAAGCTTGTTTGAAAGGCCCCATGACCACGCCTGAAACGCCTGATGCTCCACCAAGCGTTGCTCTCCAAATCAGAAAATTGTTCAACTTATACGCAAATGTTAGGCCTTGCTCTTCCCTGCCCCATGTGCCCTCTCTGAAACCTAACATTGACCTAATAATTGTGCGAGAGAACACTGAAGGCCTATATTCCAACATAGAATTCGACATAAGTGAGGACATGGCGGTGGCCATGCGTGTCATCAGCAGAGAAGCCAGCGAAAGAATAGCTCGATTCGCCTTCAAACTCGCAGCTCAGAGAAGAAAGCATCTTTCGTACGTTCACAAGGCGAACATTCTGAGACGCACAGATGGAATCTTCAACCAAGCTGTGTTGCACGTAGCCAAAGAGTTTCCAGAGGTAACCGTTGACAACTATCACATAGACGCCATGGCGATGCAGCTCATCAAACAACCTGAAGCCTTCGACGTAATAGTTACAACAAACCTTTTCGGTGACATACTATCCGACGAAGCAGCACAACTCGTTGGCGGACTCGGACTGACTGCAGGCGCAAACATCGGCGAGAACTACGCCATGTTCGAGCCTGTGCATGGTTCAGCGCCCAAATACACTGGACAAAATAAGGTTAATCCCATCGCCACAATATTTGCTGGGCAAATGCTCCTCGAATATCTAGGCGAAAAAGACTCAGCGAACACTGTGAAGAAAGCTGTTTTTGACGCCTTAAGGGAGGGCAAAGTGTTAACCTACGACTTGGGCGGAAATGCAAAAACAAGCGAAGTGGCTGAAGCAATCGCGGCAAAGATAGGACACTGATGTTACGGTTGTGCGTCAAGGAAGAGTAGAGTATTAAAAATTTTGTTGAAACGTGCAGTTATTTATAGGATTTTACAATTTCTATATTGGCAAACTGACGGTGTTTGATATGAAGAAATACGATTTGATAGTGATAGGCTCAGGCTCCGCTATGAATATTGTGAACACCGTGATTCAAGACAATCCGCACATAAAAGTTGCCGTCATAGATAAGGATGAACCTGGCGGAATTTGTCTAACACGAGGCTGTATACCGTCAAAAATTTTGATTTACCCTGCTGAACTGGTGAGAACAATAGAAAGAGCAGGGATATTTGGCATAGACGTTGAAGTTAAGAAAATAGATTTTGGAAAGATCATGGAGAGGATGCGGACAATTATCTATACTGAGACAGACAGGATTCGAAAAGGGCTTTCTAACTCTAAAAACATAGATTATTATCCAGCTATAGCCGAATTTACAGCCCCATGCATATTAAAGGTTGGCGATGAAACCATAACATCAAGAATGATTATTCTTTGCACAGGATCTAAATCTGTAATTCCTCCGATAAAGGGAATTGCAGAAATAGGTTACCTGACCAGCGATACACTCCTTAAACTGAATCGGTTACCGGAAAGCATCGCCATCATTGGTGGAGGATACATAGCTGCAGAATACAGCCATTTCCTTTCAACCATGGGATCAAAGGTTACGATAATTGGTAGAAATCCCCAATTCCTCCCCGATGAAGAACCAGAAATTTCAGCACTGGCAAAAAGAGAGCTGCAAAAGCACATGACGATTTTCACCAACCACGAGGTGCGTGAAGCAGAAAAAACAGCGAAAGGTATGAAAAAACTGGTTGCAGTTAACAGAGAGAATGGAAAAACGATAGAAGTAACAGCAGAAGAAATACTGGTCGCTTCTGGAAGAGGACCGAACACAGACATACTTCATCCCGAAAGGGGAGGAATAAAAACAGACAAAGAAGGATGGATTGTAGTTAATGAATATCTAGAGACCTCGCAGCCGAATGTTTGGGCCTTAGGCGACGCCGATGGCAAATACCCATTCAAGCATAAAGCAAATTATGAAGCTCAGGTCGTATACTATAATGCCATTTTGAAAAAGATGGTTAAGGCGGATTACCACACTGTTCCACACGCTGTTTTCACTTATCCTGAAATTGCAAGCGTCGGGCTTAAAGAGAAAGAAGCCATAGAGAAATACGGCGAGAACAATGTGCTAATTGGAAGCCATAGATATGCGGACACAGCTAAGGGCGAGGCCATGGATGTCAAGGAGAATTACTTTGTCAAAGTTATAGTTCTAAAGGGTGCCATGGAGATTTTGGGGGCACATATCATTGGACCGCACGCCTCTGTTCTCATTCAGGAGATAATAAACCTGATATATACCCATGAGCAAAGCGCAGGACCCATAATTCAAGCAATGCACATTCATCCAGCCTTAAGCGAGGTTGTGCAAAAAGCAGTTGATGCCCTTGCACCACCAGAAGTATACCATCACGTCCTTGAACACCACTATCAATTACCTCTCAAGTAAGTCAGGGAGATTGCTGAAAAATGCGTAAGCTATGCAGAGTCGATATTGAAAGAAGCGGAGAAATTTCCAAGAAAAAGAAACTAACTATCTACCGAACGTATGCTTTGCCCATATTCTGCATGTGCCCTCCATGCTGACCATGCACGCGCCTTTTGGCGTTTGCGGCGTACATGCCTTCATGTATAGGCTACATTCAGGCGGCTTTATCTTTCCAATCATGACTAGGTGACAGAGGCAGCCTGGCAAAATGTCTCTGGCGCCCACAACCTTCACGTTGTATTTACTGCGTGCATCATACTCTCCGTATTCTTCCTTCAAAGCTAGAGCTGAGGCTGGAATCTTGCCTAAGCCGCGCCAGTTTCCATCAGTTACATCAAAAGCCTGGGCGATTTGTTTCTGGGCTTTAACGTTGCCGTCCCATGCCACAACTCGGCTGTATTCGTTCTCTAATTTGGCTTCATTTTTATTTATCTGTTGTAGTAGCATCGAAATTGCGAAAAGAACGTCTAAGGGTTCAAAACCAGCTACAACAGTAGGCATGCGGTAAGCGTTGGGAAACACCTCGTAGGGTTTCATACCGATTATGGTTGAAACGTGACCCGGCGCAATAAACCCGTTGATACGCAGGTCGTTCACACCTAACAACAATTCCATCGCTGGCGGAATCAAACGATGCGAAACCAAAAAGCTGAGGTTACGAGGCGACTTTTTCAAAACTTCAACAGCCGTAGAAGGCGCCGTGGTCTCAAATCCAACTGCAAAGAAAACGAAGTCACGGTCTGATTCTTTCTCAGCCATCCTGACTGCATCGATGACACTGTAAACAACGCGAACATCTCCACCCCGCGCCCTTGCGTCTTGAAGCGACATGCTGGAGGCGGGAACCCGAACCAGATCACCAAACGTCGCAATGGTTACGTTCTTCTCTAACGCCAATTTTATGGCTTCGTCAATTTCAGCTGCGGGAACAATACAGACAGGGCAACCGGGTCCAGCAATAACGTCAACAGACTCGGGAAGGAGAGCCCTCAACCCATAATTGCTTATGGTCCACTCGTGAGTGCCACAAACGTGACAAATCTTAACTAGATAAGAGGGCGCAACCTTGCGGATGTGCTCAACCAACCGTTTGGCTAGGGCTGCGTCTCGAAACCTCGACTGTTCTAAACTCATTTGTTAAACGACCAGCTTCACACTCTTGACAACGCAGTCTTTTCCGTCTAGTATATCCACTGTGCCTCCACACTTGGGACAGCGAATTATTGGAAGCTCTTCATGATGCTCATGTTCATGAGGAAAATGAACCGCTCCCTCATAGCCGCAGTTTCGGCACTTAACATATCCCTCTTTCTCCTCGATTACGAGTTTTGAACCCTCAAGTATTGTACCTTTAATCAACACCTCATATGCAGCTCGCACGGCTTCTTCGCCGAGAAACGTAAACTCTCCGATAACGAGGTGAACCTCACTCACGCGCTTGGCGTTGTGCTTTACCGCTTCTTCAAGGATGCTGTCTACAATCTGCTTTGTCATGGAAAACTCGTGCAAGCCCTAATCAGCCTCACCCTAAGAATTGGAGTCTGAATTCTCATACTTGCTTAGGATTTCATTCCACAAAGCCAAGGTTTCCTCAGCAGCCTTCTGATCCAAAATCTCAATTGCGTAGCCAGCGTGCACGATAACGTATTCACCCACCTTAGCTTCAACCAACGAAACGTTCACGTCTCGCGTGGTTCCGGCTCCAAAATCGACCTTAGCCGTGTCGCCATGAATTTCAATTACTTTAGCCGGAATTGCGAGACACATGTTCCATCACTTATATTTGGAAACAGCCAGATATAAGGCGTATTGGTTAGTCAAGTCGGCGCACCTGCTTCTATCTGCCAAGCTGCAGCCACAGCCTGTCCAAGCGATATGCCGCCGTCGCCTAGAGGCACCAACTCGTGAACAATAAACCTTAGTCCGTTTTGCTCGATAACACTGCGCATAACGGATGTAATGTGTTCGTTGTAGGCAACTCCGCCTGAAAAGCCGACGGCTTTGACGCCGAGACGTTCCGCCTCCTTCATGGCAAGCTGAGCTAAACTCCGAGCTAAATAGGATTGAGCTGAAAAGGCAAGGTCAGAGACTGAAAAAGTGTTTCTGTGTTTGAATATTTCATAAACTAGGGTAGTTGTGTCGACCGTGTTGTTTCGTATTTTGGGCTCAAGTTTCAAAATGTCTCTTCCTGTTACAGCGGTTGACTCCAGTTTCATGGCAGGTTCACCTTCGTAGGTGCGTTCGTAACAAATTCCTAATATGGCTGCAACTGCGTCTAAAATTCGACCTGTACTCGTGGTATACGGAAACGACCCGTGTTTCATCTGATGAAGGATGATTTCAACCTCTTTCTTTCCATGAGGCAGACGCATATGGTTGGTATACAACCATTTTTGCACGTCTATAACGTTTCGGAGGATTCCCGCCGCCATCCGCAGTGGATAGTATGTTGCCAAGTCGCCTCCAATCATGGGTTGGGGTTGAAGGCTTCCCAAGCGTTGGAATCCGCCTTTTCGATTGCAGTGTAGGATTTCTCCACCCCAAGCGGCGCTGTCTGAGCCGTAGCCGTAGCCATCGCAGACTATGGCAACCAGTTCGTCTACGCCATGCTCCGCCATAAGGGCTGCTGCGTGAGCGTGATGATGTTGAACAGCGATCACGGGGCAGTTGAACTCTTTTCCAAGTTCGTGAGCCAGCATCGTTGTGGTAAATTTAGGATGCAAATCACATGCCACAGCCTCAACCGAAGTGTTGGTTAAGCGCATGAGGTGGCTTGTGGCGTTTTTTAAGAAGCGAAATGTCTCAAGGTTTTCCACGTCTCCAATGTGCTGTGATAAGAAAGCTCTATTCTTTGTTAAAATGCACGAGGTTGCGTTAAGTTCGGCGCCCACTCCTAAAACATTAGCTTTAAATGACCATTTCAGTTGAACAGGTTCAGGTGCGTATCCACGCGACCTGCGAATCAGACTTATGTTTTTTCCGTGAACACGAACAACCGAGTCGTCGCATCGTTGAGCAATTAGCCTATTATGAAAGAGGAAAAAGTTAACTATGTTGCCTATTTTTTTGATAGCTTCCTCATTGTCCATAACTATTGGCTCGTTAGGTGGATTGGCACTCGTCATAACGAAGGCGGGTTCTCGAACATCATCAAACAGCATATAGTGTAAGCCAGTGTATGGAAGCATGACTCCAACATTGTGTAAGCTTGGTGCAATCAGTTCGGAAAGGTGGTAATCTCCGCTTTTCTTCAATAAGACAATAGGCTTTATGTAGGATGTGAGCAGTTCAGCTTCTTTTTGACTCACTTCGGCAAACGACCGCGTTGTTTCCAGGTTGCGAGCCATGATGGCAAACGGTTTCTGTTTCCGATGCTTCACAGTTCTAAGCTTGGCAATCGGCTCCGACCTTGTGGTTGCAGTTGCCACGTGAAAGCCTCCGTAGCCCTTAATCGCCACAATATAGCCCTCTTCTAAGAGTTTGCCAGCTTCTCGAATTGGATCTGAACTCTCATATGGTTCTCCATCATTGCTTGTCAGGTAGGCCTTTGGTCCGCATTTAGGGCAGGCAACCGTTTGGGCGTGAAGACGACGGTTAGCGGGATCGGAGTATTCTTTCTGGCAAAAGTCACACATGATAAACTCTTGCATGGTTGTGTTCGATCGATCGTAGGGCACTCGTTCAATAATGGTGTAACGTGGTCCACAGTCCGTGCAGGTTATGAAAAAATAGTTGTGGCGCACATCCTTCGGGTTTCGAAGCTCGCTCAGACATTCATCACAGATGGAAACGTCGGGTGGAATGACTGAGCCCGAAAGTTCCACGTTTTCAGAACTTTTCACGATGGAGAACTTTTCAAACTCATTTGTGTCTTCACCATAATTTGTGGTTATCTCATGAATGTGAGCGAGAGCCGGCCTTTTCGTCTTTAATTCGTGGAGAAAATTTTGTACATCGTGCTGTTTGCCTTCGACTACAATTTCTACCGAGGCGTCTCCACGGTTTCGCACGTAACCAACCAATCTGTTTTCAACTGCTATCCGATAAATGAAGGGTCGAAAACCTACGCCTTGAACTGTGCCGCTGACCTTGATTTCAACCCTCAAGCACCATTGACTCCTATGTTTATTGAAGGGTTACTTCGCTGATATATTGATAATCATTGTTTGAAAAAGAAAATGAGATATTAAATGAAAAATGTGAATACGGTTCTAAGCTACTGTATTTTTTGAATGACCGACTCAGTTGAAACGGCATTGTTGTATACGCCCAGTTTTTCTGGCGGCAGCCCGAGAGCGAGACCCAAAAACTGCACGTAATGCAGCACTGGAATGTTGAAGAATTCGCCGGTCTTATCGCGGATTTCAATCTGTCCTCGATCTAGTTGAAGGTGGCAGAAGGCGCATGGACTCACGATCAAGTCGGCGCCCGCATCCCTTATGTTTTGGAGTTTCTCCCTAGCCATGTCTAATGAGACATCTAGGGCTGCGGTTCTCACTCCGCCGCCGGCTCCACAGCACATCATTTTGTCTCTGTATGGAACACTTTTGGCTCCTAAAACCTCAACGAGTTCGTCCAAAAACTTGGGGCGTTCAGAACTCTTGATTTCCCTATACTTTGTTGGACGCAGCAAGTGGCATCCGTACTGCACTGCAACCTTCAGGTTTAATGGTTTCTTAACCAAGTTGCCTATTTGAGCTGACCCAATGTCTCGGTAGAGAAGCTCAACGAAGTGTCTGACTTCTATAGTGCCCTTGAACTCTTTGTTCATTTCTTTCAGTAAATTGTTTACTTTTTCCTTCTGCTCGCTGTTTTCCTTCAAAATTTTATTTGCTTCCTTTAAGGAGCCATAGCAACCGTTGCAGAGAGTTACGATGTCACAGCCCATGGATTCGGCTATGCAGAGGTTTCGAGCTGCCAACGCCAACCATGTTGGTTTGTCGAATGACTTGAACACACCTGGTGCGGGACAGCAAGAAGCTCCTTCCATGTCTCTGAGTTCTATTCCCAACGCCGGTGCAATGTTGTGTACGGCTAACTCTATTCCCGGATAGCGGTTTGGAATTATGCAACCGAGAAACAGCGCGTAAGACTTGGTTGCAGCCATGAATAATCACTTCGCTATTTCCATTCGTAGCCGACAATTTTGTCAAAGCCTGTTTTCTTCGCGAGTTGCTGAACCTCAGCCAACGCGTTGCTGAACCTGTGGGTAGTAGGCGGAAGCTCGGTTAAGCCTAGGCTGGCTCGCAGTTTTCGATTTGTTTCATCTATTGGAACGGCGTGACCAGACTTCATGACTAGGCTGGCAACAAGTTTGTGTCGATCAAGCATGTGTCCGGATTGAACAGCCATTGTCCTTATGGCCAGTATGACATCTGTAGGGTCGACGCTTCTTGGACAACGCTCTAGGCATGTGTAACAAGTGGTGCACAACCACAAGTCTTTGTCTGAGAGCACGGGTTCCTTAAAACCTAATAGCGCCCTTCGAATCAGCTGGCGCGTTTTGAAGGCGGTTCTCCTGCCAGATGGACAGCTAGCTGTACATGTCCCACATTGGATGCAAGAGTTGATTTTTTCTCCGCCTGCCTTGGCAACAGCCTCAGCGAATCTGCTGTCAAGTTCATCAAGCTTCACAACCCTTTTCTCAGGTGCTGCCAAGTCTTCTTTTTCCCCTATTGGGTTTGATGGAGAGTAAAGTGTAGTGATTTTGGGGTCTAATAAAGATTCTTTTAATAAGCCGCCTTATGTCAAGCCTGACGCAAAAAGAGCGAGATTCTTAAAAGTTGGAATTTGCTCTTATGGTTACTCTAAACCCTGCATCAGAATCGTCTCAAAAACAGAGGAGACACATCAAAATGACACAATCTGAAGAAAGAAAAATAGGCGTTTACATTTGCCACTGCGGCGGAAACATAAGCGACACAGTCGATGTTGCCAAGGTTAAGGAAGCCGTCAGCAAGTTTCCGGGAGTGAAAATCGCCGAAACCTACGAGTACGTCTGCAGCGACCCAGGTCAAGAACTCATAGCCAGAGGGATCCAAGAACAAGAGATAAACCGAGTGGTTGTGGCTTCCTGCACGCCTAAGATGCATTTGGACACGTTTAAGCAGAACGTGAAAGCGGCTGGATTGAATCCCTACTTTCTTGAAATGGTAAACATCCGTGAACAGTGCAGTTGGGTTCACAGCGATAAGGAAGCGGCAACAGCTAAGGCTATTGACCTAATACGAGGCGCTGTAGAGCGCGCAAAGAACCTTCAGCCTCTAGAACCAAAGAGCATGCCGGTAAACAAAGATGTTCTGGTCATCGGAGGCGGCGTTGCAGGCATTATGACCTCAATTGAATTGGCGGACAAGGGTTTCAAAGTATACCTTGTTGAGCGAAGTCCCAGTATTGGTGGGCACATGGCGCAGTTGAGCAAAACCTTTCCAACATTGGACTGTTCGCAGTGTATTCTCACACCTAAGATGGTGTACGCCTCGCAGCATCCTAACATAAAAATTATTACCATGGCTGAGCCTACAGCGATTGAGGGGACACCTGGCAATTATCGTGTGTTGATTACTAAGAAACCTCGTTATGTGGATCCAGGTTGCACCGCTTGTGGCGAGTGCGCCAAGAAGTGTCCTGTTAAGGTTCCAAGCGAATTTGAAGCTGGCTTGCTTGAGCGGAAAGCGATCTATTCACCGTTTAAGCAGGCTGTTCCTCGCGCGTATGCGATTGACACAGACCACTGTCTGTACTTCACTAAGGGTGTTTGCCGCGTTTGTGAGAAGTTCTGTAAGGCGCATGTGGTCAACTTCAACCAGAAGGAAGAGACAATTGAACTGGACGTCGGCGCCATTGTAGCCGCCACAGGCTTCGAACAGATTGACCCGAAGACGTTGGAAGAGTACAGTTACGGGCAGCATCCAGACATTGTGACCAATCTGCAGTTTGAACGTTTGATGTTGCAGGGGTTGCACAAGCCGTCAAATGGGAAGCCGCCGAAAAAAGTGGCCTTCATCCTCTGCGTTGGCAGTCGCATGATAACAACCAACAGCAAGGGTGAAGAATACTGCTGCAAGATTGGCTGCATGGCCGCGATTAAACAAGCGTTGTTGCTTCAAAAAGCGTTTCCAGAGGCTGAACCCTGGATATTTTACATGGACATAAGGGCTGACGGCAAAGGCTACGAGGAGTTCTACGCTAAGGCGCTGGACCATAACGTAAAGTTTGTACGCGGAAGAGTAGCCGAAGTTACGCCTGTTGGTGGAGACAAAATCATGGTTAGGGCAGAAGACACGTTGCTGGGCGAAGACATTGAAGGCTTGTTTGACTTGGTTGTGCTCAGTGTAGCCGTTACTCCTCATCCGTCGGCTGCGGAGCTGTCTAAAAAATTGGGCATTCAGTTGAGTGGCGACAGATTCTATTCGGAGAGACACTTTAAGCTTCGACCTGTTGACAGCCACCGTGAAGGTGTTTTTGTGGCGGGTTGCGCTTTGAGTCCCAAAGACGTGCGAGAAACAACCCTCGAGGCTATGGCAACCGCTTCTCGTGTGGCAACGTTTGTGGGCAAGGGTGAAATCTCGGTTTCGCCTGAAGTGGCCTACATTATATCTGAAAAATGCAACGGCTGCGGTGTGTGCATAAAAGTCTGTCCAGTTGGGGCGATAACGTCTTCAGTTGAAGGAGGAGTCGTCATTAACCCTATCTCATGCATCGGATGTGGCGTGTGCGTGCCGCGCTGTCCCCAACAAGCCATTGATCTGCTCCACAGCACCGATGAACAGTTGATGGCGCAGATTAAAGGAGTAAGCGAAGGCGAGACACATCCAAAACTCGTGGCGTTCATAGAAAAGAACACAGCCTACGGGTCAGCTGACCTGGTTGGGCAAACACGGTCGAGTTACACGCCTAACGTGCGCATAATCAGCGTGCCAAGCGTTGGACGAGTCGGTCTAAAACACGTGATGCAGGCGTTTGCCTCTGGTGCAGACGGTGTAATATTTATCGAAGGCGACGACAGCCTATTCAAAGAAGACCAGGTAAGAGACTACCTAACACAGCTGAAGAAGGAACTGGGACCCTATGGAGTTGAACCACTAAGACTGATTTCAATCACCACAACCCTGCCGCAATATGACAAAATCCTCAACATATTCGAAACCACAAACACTAGGATTAGCAAGATAGGACCGGTCAAACCAGAAGTTCGATCAAAGATCCAAGCAAAACTCTCACAGCAATAACTATCTAGAGGGAGGCAAAGCTTCAGACTCAAGAAGTATGATGAAGAGAACAAATAAAGCCAGAAATCCTAAAAATGTCACTTTCCATCTTCGAGAACTGGTCAAAATATTTTTTCACAATACTAAAAGAAAAAAGTAAAGGGTTTTCTTGGACAACGCTGCAATATCACGGTGAAAGCATGTTTTGATGTCTATACTGATGCCCATACTGATACTGCCAGTTCAGTGGTTCAGTTACGGTTTGATCTTGAACGCACTCTTGAAGGCGAAGGCGAGTGCGTGTTTGATTTTGGGCTTGGTCGCAGTTACAGGCGCAGTCTCTATCCCTGATTCTGTCCATGTCTCTGTCACGCGTCTGGTCGGTTGTGCCATTTATATACGCTAATGTGGGCGCCACATAGATGGCTGATGCGATGACGCCCAGAATCAGTGTAGCTATTAGGGCAGCTTTTACTTTTCCATTCATTCGTTTTCACCCCCGTTTGATTCGTCAAAAAGACCATGGCTGAGATGGGATTTAGACGTTCGGTGTAACAAAACGTTTCAAAAAGTGAAACAGCTTATAAGACAAGGTGATTTAGATGTTTTGTGCATGGAACATGCGAGTTAGAATAATAGTTACACTCTTACTGTTCTCAGTTGTGCTGGGAACGCTCGCATATTTCCTGATTTATCTTTACGTTCCGAGGGAATCTCCAGGGATGGGTCGAGGAATGGGTCCGCAACTCTACATTTGGATTCCAATCCTCATTGTGCCTACAACGTTCGCGGTTGAATTGCTGGCTTACATGGCCTTGTTTCCAGAGATTAAACAAAAGCCTTCGAATGAAACAGCTTTACCAAAGGAGCAAAAGTCACTCGCAGCCGTCATGAGAGTCTTGAAGGATGATGAAAAGAAAGTTGTCGAATTGTTGATGAACGCTAGTGGAACAATGCTTCAAAGCGACATCGCAAGGAAAACTGGTTTCACCAGAGTCAAAACCCACAGAATTCTTTACCGCCTCTCCACACGAGGGATAGTGACTGCCAAAAAATACTACAACACGTACCAAATTACCCTAGCTGACTGGCTACTTTGAAAAACCGCCGAAGAAACCATAGATAGAAGAAGTAATGGTAGAGATGTCTCTCACTAACCCCTTTTTTCTTTGTCTACGCTTCTCTAAGCTATCGAATAATCTTATTAAGGAAACACAATATTATTCAATTGTTCGCTCAAGTAGGCATCAACTCTGACGGGAGTAGATTAATGACAAAAGTCAGTTGTAGGGAATGCTACTTCATTAAGACCACGAGTGCAAACATAGATCACATAATTCAAATGGTCAAATCCGCTGTAGAAGAGGTAGGCGTTCCACCAAAATATCACATAAACGTTTACAAAAACGTATACGCTTGCTGCGGAGTTTCAGGCAGCGGCATCATAGTAGAGATCACTGGGCCTCAGGAAGAAAAGATAAAAAGTCTGGATTTGAAGGCTGTTTCAAAAATCTTAGAAATCTGCGAAAAAGAAGGGATCGAACACCACACTTTTGAGCCGCTAGACCTCGGTTAGACGTACCTTAGACTACTTGTTTTGCCACTATCATGCTTGAAGTTTCTATGATGCCTGGTATTCTCCTTATCTTTCCGAATAGAAACTTGTCGAGTTCTTCAATGGTTTTGAAATTCACTTTGATTACAAGGTCATATGCTCCATAAGTGACGCTGGCTTCTTGTATTTGCTCCAACTTTTTTATTTCTGCAATCACCTTTTCGTCCATTCCAACCTGCATTTTACACATTATGAGTGCTGTGACCAAGTTACTCACCGAAATGTTAGTTATGGTTGTTTGAAATGTTAATAAGTTTTTGCAGATCGGGACAATTATTTTTATAGAAGTGGAGTGCTGCTCCGATTATCTGCTCACTAGAATTTATGGTCTCCGTAGCTTATAAGGACTATGTAGAGGATATCGGGAGATATCCCCATTTGTCGCCGGTTCAAATCCGGCCCTCGGCACCACAGACAAACTCTCGACATTTTCACTTTCTTTTCTTGAACAGTTTGATGTCACCCATTTCGCAGACGTATTCGAAGCCATTCTCTATCAGAGTTTTAGCTTCTTCAACTGTCTTGGCAACTTTGCAGACGTATTCGTCGTCGTTTTTGAAGTCAACGAGCTGCGTGTAAACGAGCGTATTCTTTATGCTTTTGTGGCCCAGGACACGCATAACATGGAGGATATCTTTGGTTTTATGATACTCCATCGTTGCCTTCCAATGTCGCAGGGTGTGAAGTGTGATGTTTAGGATTCTGGGGTTTTCATATTTGTAGGCTGTTCTTTTTCGGTATCTGTCGAAGCAGCGTCTTAGGCTTTTTAGGCTCTTGCAATGGTTGAAGATGGGAGGGTTCTTTGGGGAATCCGGAGAGCATTCTTAATAGTTTGGTTGAGATTTTGAAGATTCTGGGGTTGCTCTCTTTCTATCTTCTGGGCTTTAGCGGAGACTCTCAGCTATCAATGATTTATCTACCCGCTGTTATATGCGCTTATATAGACCCAGAAGCGTTGAAGCTGCTGAAGCATATTGAACTTAGTTTTGAAACTATTTTGGGATTATTGTTTTGGCTGATGATTTTCCTTGTTCCGATTGCCTGGTTCATAGTTGGATACTTTTGCTTTCCTTTTCCTATTATCGTTGCCGTACTAATTGCTGTTTTAGTGAGTTTTCATAGACCCTAGCGCGCGCTTTCGTGTCTGCCTAGCTTGACACTTCGAGATAGAAATTCTTAACTATGAAGGTTTGCATTTTCTGTTGGCTCGTGACTGCAATGCAATATGGCGTTGAGACTCGAGAACTGGTCAGAACGTTCAAGGCACATGATAAATCAGTGACAGCTCTAAACAAAGTTTCCATTTCAATCAAGGAAGGAGAAATCTTCGGGCTTCTTGGACCCAACGGAGCGGGTAAAACCACGCTGATAAAAATCCTGACGACCCTTCTGCTTCCAACTGAAGGCGAAGCCTACGTCGGCGGATTCAACGTGGTCAAAGAACCAGACAAAGTCAGAAAAATCATAAGCTTAGTTTCAGGAGGCGAAACGCCAGGATACGGAATACTGACTGCACGAGAAAATCTGTGGTTTTTCTCGCAACTCTACGGCTTATCATCCTCTGTGGCAAAGGAAAAGACTAAGATTCTGATGAAGGACCTAGACTTTGTAGAATACGACAAAACCCGAATGTCTAGGCTATCCACCGGCTACAAACAGAGGCTTAACCTTGCAAGAGGATTGCTTAGCGATCCTAAGATCCTTTTTCTCGACGAGCCCACGTTGGGTTTAGATGTCTTAACTTCGAAGAAATTACGGTCCTACATCGTTGACTGGGCTAAGAGAGAAAGAAAAGGCACGGTTCTGTTGACGACCCATTACATGGCTGAAGCGGATGAAATGTGCGACCGCGTAGCTATAATCGACAATGGAAGAATACTAACATGTGACAATCCGCTAACGCTTAAGGAGAATCTTAAAGAAAATGTCATAATGAGAGTTGAAGTTTCTTCCGTTCAGGCAGATTTCAGTTTTATGGAAAAAGCCTCGGGCGTTGTCGGATATTCGCAGACTCGCAGTATTCAATCAGACACGACTACGCTGAAAGTGATAGTACGCGACGAGGAAACTTTTTCAGACATGATGTCAAAGCTAGAGAGGCAAAAGTTGAAGATTCTGTCGATCAACAAGGCCGAGCCCACGCTTGAAGATGTTTACATTAGTTTAGTCGGTCGCGGCTTTGAGGAAGAAGAAGCCAATGCCAATGCGTGAGCAACTAATCAATAATCTGAGAGTGGCTTACGCCAGATTGTGGGTGAGAGTCAAAGGCGAAATTCGAGAGCCTCTATGGGTAGTTGCCGACATGATTATCCCCATTTTGACCCTAAGTGCCTACATCTACCTCTACAAAATGCTGAATGCGCCAGCAGAGTTCGCGGGTTTTGTCGTCATCGGAGGAACTATGATCGCTTTCTGGGTCAACGTTCTCTGGGACATGTCAGCGCAGTTTTATTGGGAAAAGGAAACTGGCACCTTAGAATCTTATTTTGTTGCCCCAATTTCCAGAATGGCAATTCTTCTCGGAATGGCTTTAGGAGGAATTGTAAACACGACTTTGAGAGCTGTAGTGATTTTTGTGGCTGGGACAATAATTTTCCAAGCGCCACTGAAGGTTAACGAACCTTTGACTGCTGCGCTGATCTTCTTGCTTACAATTACAGCTGTTTACGCTTTAGGAATGTTGTTTGCTTCCCTGTTCATGCTTTATGGGAGGGAAGCCTATCACACCGCTAGTCTTCTTCAGGAACCAGTGTACTTTCTTTCAGGATCATATTTTCCAACTAACTTTTTGCCCTTTGCGATTCAGCTGTTCGCCTCTTTGATTCCCTTGACTTTCGGGTTGGACGGCGTCAGAAGAGTCATGATTCAAGGTCAAGGAATTGCAAGCGTTTGGGTCGACGTGATCTCACTGGTCATTTTCATTTTGATTCTGATGCCGTTGGCCAAGTTAGCCTTGAACTATATGGAGAACTTGGGCAAGAAAGAAGGAAGGTTGACTTTGAGATGGCAGTGAACGCGATTCTAAGAACTATCAAGCAGGCTGTATGGGTCGGGTGGAAGGTTGAGACCAACTGGGCTGATCCGTTGGTGTTTGCCATTTATTATATGATCCGACCTATCGCAGGACTTTTGATCGTAGGCTTTGTTTTCCTTATTGGAAGCTTCGCCTCAGGAGGCGCGTTGAACTCTCAATATTTCGCTTACATGTTCATCGGCAACACATTCTTCCTCTACTTGCTCCAAGTAACCCAGACGATGAGCATGCTGATTCACGAGGATAGAGCCCATTACGAAGTCTTGAAGCACATCTATTTGACTCCAGGCTCATTGTCATGGTACATCGTTGGCAGAGCTCTGAATGGCGTCATGAATGCCTCAATGTCGTTGATCCTGACTCTGAGCTTTGGAGTTCTCATTTTCCAAGGTTTCCTTGGAGTGCAGATCCCAGTTAACTGGTTAGGAATCGACTTCTCGGTGCTGGCTATGAGTTTGATGTTAGGAATAGTCTGCTTCATGGCGATCGGATTCATACTGTGTGGAATAAACATCATGACATCAAAAGTGCAGTTCATGCTAACCGAATATGTATCTGGAATCCTCTACCTGTTTGGCGGAGTTGTGTTTGCGCCTCAAATTCTTCCGCCCTGGGGCCAAACCATATCAAGCGCTTTGCCAATTACATATTTTCTCAACAGCATAAGATTCTCCATCCTCCACCAAAGCTCACTTGATGTTCAAACAAACCTACTATACCTAGTCATTACGATGTTTGCAACCTTGATTGCCGGAGCCTGTATCTTCAGAGTCGCAATGTACAAGGCTAGAAGAGACGGCCTCATCGACAAGAAAGAAGAATACTAGCCGACACTCACGAATCCGCATTCAACACGTAAAGCGCGCGCCAAGCATACTCGAAGTGTATTTTTGCCGGTAAAGTCGGGCGTAGGTCCCACCTCTCGCACTGCGACCAATTTCCATTAAAAATCCACTTTTATATTTGAACGATTGTAAGAAAAGAAGAAGACTTCTAAACAAAAGCGGTTCGGGATAGAAACAAAAAAAGGGGGTTTGCGGGAGCAAACATCAGTCTGATTCGAGATATCATAATCCGCGAGTGTTGCTCTCAATTATAATATAGCTTTCTCGGACTTAAGCATTCTTAGGGCTTTATGGATGCACGATTTTCGCATGCACAGAAATTCTATTTCCTTCCTTACTTAGAATTTCTATCCAACCAACACGTGTTCCCACACCAATAAACTAACTTCTAAGTAATTCCAGCATTCGCATTCAAAATTTCAAAATCACAACTATTTATCATTGCGCAAGCCTAAAACCGCTCAAGTGTCATATTGTTTTGGTATGGGCGAGGACCTAATCTACACCTACAGAAAAATGATTCCGCACATGTTTATTGCCATAATTGGCGGCGCTGTAGCCATGGCTATCGTCTTAATATTTTCTTCTAGCATTGAAACCACGTTATTTTGGGCTTTGTTCGTCGCCGTTTGGGTTTGCATGTTCACGGCCATAGTTGTCGAGGCTTCTAGAGCAACCCGTATTATAAAGGGGGGCATCGAAGGTCTTCCTGTTCAAGATATCACTCATGCTCTATACTGGCTCAGTGTCATCTGCTCAGGCAACGCGTCATTCAGCATGGGAGGAATAAACTATTGGAAAAACGTGGACAATGTTGTGAACAAGATGGGAGGTGAGTACAAGGCAACGTGGCAAGGCATACTAAAACAATACAGAATGCCAAGCACCAAGAAACTCTATGCGATGGCGGCGTTGGCGATACTCTCCGTGTTGGGCATATTTACGACTTTCATTTTGTTTGAGGAGTTTAAGTTCAAGATTATGGCTGTTGGAGCTTTGTTTGCAGTTCTTATTGTTTTGCTGTATGTGACTGGAGATCAGTTCAAAGCTGCGAAGCTTTTAGCTGAAGACCCCAAAGTCACCGAGTTTACGAGGTCTCTGGTTCAGACGATAGTGGCTTGGGTGTCGGAAAGGACGGCTGCACCTATACGAGTTGTGCTGGCTGGCGAAACGTTTGGAGCAAAACCAGTTGATTCACTTTATGGACAGATTATCGCTGAGATAAGACCAAATGCAATCGCACCCCAGTCTATTGAGATAGAGCAGCCTCCTTCCTCCGAGATGGAGAAAGCTCTTGAAAAACAGATTAAAAAATCAATAATCAGGAGGAAGATTGTACAAATCTCTGCTCATCTGATTGTTGGGTCAATCACTGGGTTCTTGATTTATGCGTCGTTTCGAAGTATTCTTTCAGGAAACGCTGATGCAGGTCACTTCATTGCTGCTGCTTTGTCAATCGGATTATTCGTGTTTTGTCAATACATTGTGTATTCGCTCGCTCCTGAATTCAAAGTGCTGTTTCAAGGAGGCAAAGCCACCCCGTCAGATCTGCAGATGCTCATTGAGAGGACCCCAAAAAGCGGACTGCAGTCAAGATATGCGGGCGACGCCGATTTCAAACAGAAAGTCGATTTCATGCTGATGTACAGTCGACAGGAATCCGTCGAACTGTCAAGTCTCAACAAATTCATAAAGCTGTGGCTGAGAGAAGACGCAAAGCAGCCTGAGAAATTCAGGTATTTCAAGACTGAGGCAAACAAGGTAACTCTAACAGGCAAAGGCGGAATGCTGGCAGAGGCCGTGAGAAAAAAAGGGTCCGACATAGACAAGTTACTGCGACAATTTGAAGAGCTACAGGAAAGAGCGCGAAGCCTCAGACACGTTTAGAGCTCCTCTCTTTGTCTGATTTTTCAGTATATCAGTGCGCTAAAGTCGCGCTTCTTCGGGATCGGTTGGATAGAAATTCTATTTCCTTCCTTCCATTCAAAGACTTCTTTCTTAACCATGGACAGAAGCATAAGTTGGGTGTTAATCTTTTAGGTTTCTTTGGAGAATTGTTTGTTTAGGTGTTTGAATGAGTCAGTTTAGCAGTAGAGTCTTAATTGTAGCCTTGATTTCACTTGTTTTGGGTCTAGCTGCGATGCTTCTGAGTCTCGAAGCGTAGTCAGTGGCAAAAAGCACTCAAGCTACACCACCAGTGACTGCTACACGAATAAGCATAGGACAGAAATTCAACTGGACAGTAGCAGAAGTTGTTGACGTTCAAGGAAACCTATACGCATACTTAGGATATGAAATCCTGACTGTTGAAACTCTTCGCATAGCCAAATGGCAGAATGGTTGGATAGAATTAACTTATCCTTTGACCGGGGGGCTGTGCAGCCAAGAAACATCACCTTGTATCCATACAAACTTCTGGTTACTCCATGGGATGTGTTGGCGAAGAACTATATGACTGCCACATTCTTTGAAAGCTAAAGACCACAAACAACATCTTTTAGCGCGCGCGGCGATTTCTGAGCAAGTTTGCTCGCGATAACATAATAAGTGAAGTTCAAAATTCTTATGGGGGAACTTGTTTGGCATTTGGGCGTCTGGTATTATTATCCGATGATGACATTGCAAGCGTCCACGAAACAAGTTTGAGAATTTTGCAGGAAATTGGAATAAAGGTTCTCAGCGGTAGGGTGCAGAGTCTGCTCGCTGAAAATGGCGCAGAGGTAGATGCTTCTCATTCCATTGTGAAGATTCCAAGCTTCCTGATAGAAGAAGCGGTCAAAAAAGCGCCAAAGGACATTGCTATGTGCGGTAGAAATCCGAAATTCGACCTCAAACTTCCCTCAAAAGACCTCACTTTCGTTGCCACCAGCGGCTATGCAAGCTTCATGAGAGACTTAGAAACAGGAGAAAAAAGATACACAACATCGTCGGACTTGAAGGATTTCGCCACTTTAGCTGACTATCTTGACGGAGTTGATTTCTTCGACGCCATCGTGGCTCCTACGGAGCTACCACCACCTGTTCAAACAGTCCATAGCTTAGCCGTCTCATTCGAAAATACAGAAAAGCACGTCCTAAACAGAGCCCTGAATACAAAACAAGCAAAATGGCAAATCAAGTTAGCGGCTGCCATTGTCGGTGACGAAGAAAAGTTAAGAAAAAGACCAATATTCTCTTCGGTAAATTGCCCTATCAGTCCGCTTGTATTTGAGAAAGACTCTTCTGAAGCCATGGTTGAGTTGGCAAAGGCTGGGGTTCCCCTTGTTCCCATGTCCATGGCTTTATGCGGCAGCACAGCCCCAGCAACAATTGCAGGAACACTAACCATAGTTAACACTGAAAACCTCGGAGCCCTAACAATTCTCCAATGCGCCAACCCAAGCGCCCCAATGATCTACTGTGGAGAATCAACCTCGGCAGACATGAGGACAGGGGGCATCAACTATCAAGCACCCGAGCTTCCACTCATCGCAGCTGGCACCGCTCAGATGGCAAGGTTTTACGGATTGCCCTGCTACGCGACTGGAGGTGGAATGGAGGAAACTCCAGAGGATTTAGAATCTCTTATTAAAGCCTCAAAATCCATTGCTCTTGCACACCTGAGCCGAGGAGATATTAGTGCAGGCTTGGGGAGTCTTGAAAATGCCCAAAGCTCTGCACTGGAACAAGTGATTCTCGACCTTGAGGCTTGGTTATTTGCGCGCGCGTACCTGCGTAGTTTCAGCTTTAACGAGGATGCCTTGGGCTTCGACGCGATCAAAAAGGTTGGTCCGGGAGGCAATTTTTTGGGGCTTAAGCACACTCTGGAACACTTCAGAAAGGAAATATGGCTCAAGAAAGAGCCCACAATACTATCTTCGACGAGCGGCTCCCTTATTGAGAGGGCTAAGGAAAAAGTTAGACAGACACTCTCGACGCATGTGCCATGTCAACTCGACGAAGAAGTGAAGAAGGAAATGAATCAAATTCTCTGTAACTGTGATAGGGACCTTATGTAACCTTCTCATGTACGATGCCCTTATCTCTACTCACACGCTTTTCTCAGGGCTAGTGTTTTGCGCCCACAGTTACAGATTCTTCGCAAACCTAACATATCCTTGGTAATAGGCTTAGAAGTTGAGATATCTCAGTAAACATCCCGCTTTTCTTTGATAAAATTGAAACATAGGCTCTAGACTACTACGACTTCTTTATTGTGACATAAACTAGTTTTGCGCGCGCGCTAAGTTTTCCTAAAACGATAGCAGAACCAGTTGAAAGGTACTCTATTCTCGGAAAACTTAGCATATTCTTGGTAATACGCTTAGTTTTGGAGATTTCTCCCCGTACTTTCCCTTTTTTTATGTTAGGAAGCATTTAGAGCAAACAAAGTTTAATATGCGCAATAGAAACCGCACTAGAAAATTGTTTCATAAGTGATAAATAGTTAATCGCATTGATAGCTATGTGCGCGCGATAGCTAAAGCGTCAAGGAGAAGGGAGATTGAAAAATTTATCAGCATTTACAATGATCTTAGTGTTGACTATTTCAACCCTTTCAGTACTTGCGCCGCTAGTAGAAGTTTCATCCGCAGTCACAACTAAACAAAGCCCGCTTCTAGCCGGTGCGTATCGTGCGGAGAAGAACGGTTGGATCTATGTTCATCTTGAAGGCACACCCTTCCAAATAGGCTACCAGCATGGCTACCTACTGGCCGACAACATCAACATCTCTTGGAGTGCTGCAATTCACGTGTATTGGAGTGAAGAAGAGTTCGGCGATTGGTGGTATGCTGCCCGAGACATCGCAAGGAGGTATGTATGGCCAAAACTCACTGCTGAGCAGAAGGTTGAGATTGAGGGGATAGCCGCTGGTGTAAGAGCAGCTGGCTATAACTGGGACAAGTGGGATATTACTGCATTCAACGCTTGGGCTGATATCGACGCGTACTGGGACCTCTGGGAGACGGGTAAGGGTCATCCCACAGGTGGGCACATCCCATTACCACGTATTGAAAAGGGTTGTAGTGCTTTCATCGCCACGGGTAATGCTACAAAAGATGGGCAAATCGTTATTGCACACAACACGTGGGCTGGATACGCTGGAGACGGCTATTGGAATGTAGTCTTCGACATAAAACCGCGGAGGGGACATGAAATCTTATACCAAAGCACCGGAGGCTGCATCTGGAGTGGTCAAGACTGGATTATGAACGACGCAGGTTTGATGGTGTGCGAGACTACTCTACCCGACATGAATGTGTATAACCTCGAAGGCACTCCAATCATGGCCCGTATAAGGTATGCCATGCAATACACAGATAACATCGATGATTGGATCAAGGTTATGACATACAAAGGCAATGGAGCCTATGCAGATGAATGGCTTATCGGAGACGCGAAGACAGGCGAAATTGCATCGTTACAATTAGGTACCTACCATTGGGACATTGAACGCACTTTCAATGGTTTCATAGGCTCATGCAACTATCCGAAAGGCCCAGGTGTACGGTCGGAGACCACCTTCAACTGGACAGACCCAACCACGGATGGATACACAAGATACCAGAGATGGCAACAACTTCGCGACGAGCATTATGGCAAGATAGATGTTGAATTAGCTAAGGTGATGGAAGGAGACCACTACGACACTCTCCGGGGCAAAGAGGCGCCCAGCGGCAAAACAATATGTGGACATGGTGAGGCAGAACCTGATTGGGACTACTCTCCTGAAGGGGCTTACGACGGCAAGGTTACATCCAGCAGCCTCGCTTATCCCAACCTAGGAATGTGGGGTCGCTGGGGACACCCCTGCGGTACACCGTTCATAGCAGCCGATTTCCTAGCAGCGCATCCCGATTACGAGTGGCAACTTCCATACCTACACGACCTCTTACGCCAGAATTGGACGCTGTTCAATAAAGCAGGTCCAATTTGACCATCTAAGAACAATAGGAACGAAAAGCGTCAGTTCCCCCTTTTTTATATAGCGCGCGCACAAATTTTTATATACGGCTTCGAATATGGAGTTAGTTTCTGACAGGAGGTGCCAGACTTTGGCTGAAAAACCAAGGATACCACCAGAAAAAGCCAAGGAAATGCAGGAACGCGCAAAGGAAAGAAGTCTCATACTAAAAGAAATTAAGAATCAGGGGCCTTTGACTTTGGATGAACTGTCCAAAGCAACAAGCATGGACAAAGAGAAATTGTTTAAACACATGATAGCTATGAGACAGTTTGGGAAAATAGCCATTACTGGTGAACGGGACAATCAACTCGTGTATGGTTTACCCGAGGGAGAAGGAGCCTCTTAAGCCTCAACTTGATAATCGGATACCAGTTCTCATCTTTGATTTTAAAAGCTTCAATGTCGCCTTAAACAACGAAATATTTTATTTCATAGTTTTTATTTTAATGTAGGATAGATGTATGAATGGACAGGTTCACCCTGTAATTATACAATTCAGATAAACCCCCATGGTGAGAGTCAAACGTCAGAAGAAATCGCGCCAGAATACGTCAAGAAACGTGTTCTAATCCTAGGCGTTGGCAACATACTGTTCGGCGACGACGGTTTCGGCCCAGCGGCAGCTGACTACCTATTAAAAAACTACAAGATTCCGAACGACATATACGTCATGGACGTAGGAATAGGAGCTGGAGATGTGCTTTTCACGGTGGGCTTAAGCCAAGAAAAACCCAAAAAAATAATCGTCCTTGACGCGGTTGACATGAAAAGAAAGCCCGGAGAGATATTTGAGCTGTCGATAGACGACTTGCCAGCAAACAAAATTACCGATTTCTCGTTGCATTTGTTTCCAGCCACAAATCTCTTGAAGGAGTTAAGAGACCAGATGGGCGTTGACATTGTCATTTTGGCGTGTCAAGCAGAGCGAACACCAGATTCTGTTAGTATTGGGCTATCTGATTCTGTGAAGCAGGCACTGCCCAAGGCGGCTGAGATGGCGCTTAAGCTGGCTGAAAAAACAGCTCTCAATAGAAAAACTGATTAGTGTTTCCTCACTTCCATTAATAGAAGTGACATATCTTGAGAAGGGCATTGTCAACCGTTGAGTATGAACAGATGAAAGGCAAAACGTTCATAGTTATACGTGTTGACGAAAAACTCTGCGAGGTCTGCGATAAACCGCTCAGAGCCGAGGAGAAAACGCTCAAAACCCTTCAAATTTCTGATTACAGCAGCTATTCAAACCTATTGACCCGGCAGAGAGCCCATGACCGTGTGGAAGTAGACCTAGAAGAAAACAAAATCTACGTTTATCACCATGACTATCCCGGCGACATCCATCAGAGTTGCATTGAAAAGTTGTAGGAATCTATTCAACTGACCTTGTAGAGGTATCCGTCCTCTTTTTCTCCAGCTTCAGAGATCGTGCCAATCTTTCTCAGAGCAATAATGTGTCTAAGCACTTCTTTCGGACTGATTTTTGTGGATTCAGCAATTTCCTTTATGGTTTGCGGACCTTTCTCTTTTATCTCACCTATTATCATTTGACGTTCAATCTCGTCCTTCATTATCTTTGAAGAGGTAGCCTTGTACTTTTGTTCATCCACTTTTGGTCCAACCTGCGATATTCCAAGCACCCATCTGAGCCGTTCTGTCTTGAACGCTTCTATTGCTGCGTCGGTCTTCTTGGCAATTTTCTTTTTTTCGCTCAAACAGTTTACCTCCATTTCTCAATCGGCTAACAACGCGTTAGCATGACCCGGTATCTATTCTAGATGTGAAATGTTTGCCATATATTGCTTTAGGTTGGCGCCACAATTCCAGCTACGCACTCTCTTTTTTTTAATACGTGAGAAGCACCGTAGCTTTCGTGGCAGCGGCGCTAGCTTGTGTGACAGACTCAGCAATGTCCTTGGGGCTCTCAGCCACACCCGCTACGAACACTCCATCAACATTTGTCGTAACCGAGTCGATTTCGGGGTTGACGACTACGAAGAATTTGTCTTCACCAATCTTGAGTGGTAGAATTTTGGCAAAATCGTTTATTGCTGCTGGAACAAGGCCGGTGGACAAAACAACCATGTTAACCTCGTTTTCAATGGGTTCACCAGAGTCGATGTTTTCCCCACATATGAGCAGGTTATTGTTTAAGGGTTTTTCCAACACTTTGACCAGTTTTGCCTTGACGTATCTGATGCCGAATTCACTTTGGGCTTTTTGATAAGACTCTTTGAATTTCTTGTCGAAGGTTGGAATGTCCATGTAATAGATTGTTACGTCGACGCCAGGAATGTGTTTTTTCAACAGCTCTGCCTGTTTAGTGGCGTACATGCAGCACACTTTTGAGCAGTAAACGTTGCCAGATTTCTCGTCTCGAGGACCCACACACTGAATAAAAGCGATTTTTTTAGGTATTCTTCCGTCAGACAGTCTGACTACGCGTCCTCCTGTTGGTCCAGAAACGTTCAAGAGTCTCTCTAAAGCCAGACCGGTTATTACGTTGTCGTAGAGGCCGAAACCATATTCTTCTTCCCTTCTTGCGTCGAACAGGTTGTATCCTGTAGTGACGATGATGGCTCCAACCTCGATTTCCATCTCTTCCGGTCGCTGTTGATGGTTAATGGCTCCAATCTTGCACACGTTTTTGCACAGCTCGCATTCCAGGCAGTGCTCCTTGTCAATGGTGTATATGAGTGGAACAGCCTGGGGAAAAGGAATATAAATGGCGTTTCTCATGCCGATTCTCTCGTCAAAATCGTTGGCAACCTCAATGGGACACAGTTGAGCGCACGCTCCACACCCAGTGCACTTGTTTTCATCAACGTACCTTGACTTTCTAAGAATTTTAACTTTGAAGTTCTTTCCTTCGCGGCGGACCTCTTTTACTTCCGAATATGTGAGCAGTCTTATGTTTGGATGTCTTCCAACCTCAACCATCCTCGGTGTGATCATGCAGGGGGCGCAGTCGAGTTTCGGAAAGATCTTGTCTAACTGTGCTACTCTGCCTCCGATACTGGGGTTCTTTTCGACAACGTAAACCGTGAAACCCTGATTCGCTAAGTCAAGGGCGGCTTGAATTCCAGCAATACCCGCGCCGATAACCAATCCAGCCTTGGCCATTATCATACGCTCGTTTGAAGCTCCTTTCTCAACGGGCTGGGGCCTAATTTTTTAATTTCTTCAACGAATTCTTTAACGACTTGGGCGAATTTTCCCCCCTCTGAGGCGGAAACCCATTCTAAGCGTAGTCTTGCGGGTTCTATCCCGATTTGCGGCAGAACTTCACTGAGGAACTTCACTCTTTTTTCGCAAGCGTGATTTCCATTGATGTAGTGACAGTCGCCTATATGGCATCCAGTTACGAGAACTCCATCTATGCCTTGCCTAAAAGCTTCTAAAACATGAAGTGGGTCAACTCTTCCGCTGCACATGGTGCGAATAATCCGTATGTTGGTTGGGTATGACATTCTGCTCACGCCAGCTAAATCGGCGCCAGCGTAACTGCACCAGTTACACAAAAATCCGAGAATACGTGGCTCAAACTGTTCGGTCATCTTATATTTCTCCTTCCCCTTTTGGGGTTACAGTCGGAGTAAGCGCTTCTGTCAAGAAAGCTGTTCTAACTTCAGCCATTATTTGATCATCAGTGAAGTGTCTCATTGATATGGCTCGGCGTAGGCAAGCAGCGGCACAAACACCGCACCCCTTGCAGAGTGCCTCTATCACCATAGATTTTCCTTCATCGATTCTATGAGCTCCGAAGGGACAGAGTTTCTCGCACATACGACAACCGACACATCGGTCTCTGTCCACAATCGCTGTTATGGCTTCGGTTCTCACCTTTCTGTTCGCCATTGGACTGCCTGCCCGAGACGAAACCGCATACGCTTGGGATATACTTTCGGCGATGTCTTTTGGACCGTGAGCTGTACCGCAGACGTATATGCCGTCGGTTGCGAAATCGACTGGTCTGAGTTTGACATGTGCCTCTAAGAAGAATTCGTCTTGTCCCAATGGAACTTTAACCATCTTTGAAAGTTCTTTTGCACTATCGTGCTGTATTAGAGGTGTAGAGAGCACAACAAGGTCGCAGTCTAAGTCTCTCTTTTCGCCTAAAAGAGCGTGGTAAACAGTCACCTTAAGCCTATTGTCTGGTAAAGGTGTAACTTCTGGCGGGTTGCTTTTGGTGTAGTTTATGAACTTGATGCCTGCTTCTCGAGCTTTTCTGTGGTGTTCCTCGTAATCTTTCCCGTAGGTTTGCATGTCTTGGTATATGATGTAGACCTCAGACTCGGGATACCATTCTTTAATGAGCATGGCGTTCTTGACTGCTACCATGCAACAGATTCTTGAACAGTAGGCTCTGGGCGGTTTTTCATCTCTAGACCCGACGCATTGAATCATGGCAACCCTTTGCGGTTTGAAGAACTTGTCCATAGCCGACTTTCCATCTTTGAGAACTCCCTCGAGATCTACTTGTGTGAGCACTCTGTCGTACTTTTCATAACCATAGAAGCCAGTAGGCTTGAATTCAACAGCGCCAGTGGCAATGATAATTGTGCCGGCCTTAAACTTGCTCTCTTCACCCTTTCTGAGAGCTGTGACTTCAAAGTTGCCGATGTAACCGTCAACGCTCTTTATGCTGGTAGACGTCAGCGTGGTAATGTTCTTGTGACTCTTTACGGAATTGATGGAAGCCTCTAAAATCTTCGACGCCTCTTCATTCGTGGGATACAACCTGTAGATTTTTCTTAGCATACCGCCGAGTTCAGGCTCTTTCTCAACCAAATAAACCTTGAAGCCTTGGTTTGCCAAGCACAAGGAAGACATGATACCCGAAATACCGCCGCCTATAACCAAGGCTGTGGGATCCACAGCAACTTCTGACTCCTCTTGAGGCATGAGAAACGATGCCCTAGCCACAGCCATGCGAACTATATCCTTGGCTTTTTCTGTAGCCTTATTGGGTTCCCGCATGTGCACCCATGAGCAGTGTTCTCTAATGTTGGCTAACTCAAACAGGTATGGGTTTAGGCCTGCATCCTTGCATGCTCCACGGAACAACGGCTCATGAGTTCTTGGAGTGCATGAAGCAACTACAACCCTGTTTAGGTTGTGTTCCTTTATAGCTGCTTTGATCTTATCTATGCCTTCAGCCGAACACGTGTAGATGTTATCCTCAGCGTAGGCGACATCGGGCAACGTTTTAACGTATTTGATAACTTGAGGAACATTAACCACGCCGCCAATATTGATGCCGCAGTGACATACGAAAACTCCGACTCTAGGTTTTTCCTCTTGCTCCCGTGTCATAATCACGTTCCTCCTCCCATGCGTTGTATCTGTACCTGTGCCAACGCTTCGGCTGCTCTGGCCGCTGCGGCGCTAGCTTGCGCCACCGAGTCTGGAATGTCTTTCGGAGATTGGCAGTATCCGCAAACGTATATTCCTGGAACCGTGGAATCAACTGGAGCTATCAGTGGATGCATCACTTTGAAAAAGCCGCATTCGTCGAGTTCAACTCCTGCGATTTCAGCTAGTTTTTTGTTGCTTTCTCGCGGAATCAGAGCCGGACACAACACGACTAAGTCTACGTCGCTGAGCGATTTAATCTCCCTTGTGAACGTTTCATCGTACCATATGGTTAGGCTTTTTGTTTTAGGGTCTTCTCTGATTTCGCCAGGTCGACTTCTAATGTATTTTACACCATACTCCTCTCTGGCTCGGTTGACGAATTCTTGAAAGCCCTTTCCAAACGCTCTCAATTCGTTATAGAAAATGTAAACTGAAACACTTGGGGCATGTTCTCTGATTATAAGTGCCTCCTTTGTGGCGTACATGCAACACACACTCGAGCAGAAGGGAGCGCCGAACTTCGAGCTTCTAGAACCAACACACTGAATGAAGGCTATCTTCTTTGGGATGCCGCCGTCAGCAGGCCTTAAAAGGTGTCCACCAACTGGACCAGATGCGCACACCCAGCGTTCAAACTCCAGCGCGGTTAGAACATTTTTTTGCTTCTTGTAACCGTATTCAACTATTTCTGACGGGTCGTATTGGTCAAAACCTGTGGCGATGATGATGGCACCGACGTTCAAATCGATATCTTGCGGTTGCTGTTGAAAATCAACCCCGCCTGCTCGGCACACCTTGGTGCAAAGTTTGCACTCGATACAGTTTTCCTTGTCAATAGTCATGCATCTTGGCACAGCCTGAGGCATCGGCATGTAAATTGCTTTACGCATGCCCAATCTCATGTCAAACTCGTTGGGTATTTCAATCGGGCAATGTTCAGCGCAAACAGCGCAGCCAGTACATTTTATTTCATCAATATATCTGGGTTTTTTAAGAATCTTAACTTGGAAATCACCGACTGACCCTTTAACCTCCTTGAGTTCGCAGTATGTGAGCAGTTTTATGTTTGGGTGGCGATAGCACTCCATCATTTTGGGCGCTAGGATGCAGATGGAGCAGTCCATAGTGGGGAAGGTCTTATCCAGTTGAGCCATTCTTCCCCCGATGGTAGGTGTCTCTTCTAGGAGGTAGACTTGAAAGCCACGCCCTGCAAGATCTAAAGAAGCTTGTATTCCTGCTATTCCGCCACCAATAACTAGAACCGAAGGCTTCTCACTCATTTTTCATCATCTCCACCGTGCTAGAATTTTGTGTCAAGTTAAGGGCTCTCGCCACTAGGACGGAGAGGTCACACGTTTCTATGGCCACTTCCTCTTTTTTCACGGGTAATTTCTCGCTCAAGGCGCAGTTGAGGTGAATCTGGCACTTTGGACACGCTGTCACCAACAGGTCGGCGGTTGTGCCCTTTGCCTCCGCCAAACGTTCTATCTGCATCTGTTTTGAGTGTCGGCCGCAACCCATCCAAGCGCTGACGCCACAGCATAGGGCGCTTTCTCGGTTTCTCTCCATCTCTATGAGTTCTATGCCTGGAATGCTGGTTATAACCTTGCGAGGAGAATCGTAAACGCCCATGTGTCTGCCTAGCCTACACGGATCTTGATAAGAAACTTTCTTGCCTAGTTTTCCATTGAACTTAAGCTTGCCGTTATCAATTAGGCTGGTTAGAAACTCTGATGCGTGTAACACTTCCAATTTAGGCTTGCCAAACAGTTCAGCATAATCTAATTTGAGAGTTCGATAGCATTCAGGACACGTTGTCACAACCGTAGAAACACCACTCTTCTTTATCGCTGTCATGTTCATCTTAGCTAACTTTTCAAAGCTTGCGAGATCCCCAGCGAAGGAGAGGTCGTGGCCACAGCACCTTTCATTTTCCAATAAAACGGGTTTTATTCCAGCGGCATTCATAATCCTCAACATGCTCTGAGCGATTTCAATGCTTTTAACGCCGATGTCGTCAAAGACAATGTTGAAATATGGTAGACAACCAGTGAAGTACAAAACGTCTCCAGTCTTGGCGATTTCAGTTCCCTGCGGAACCCATTCTAGACGATTCTGTTTAGCATCAGGATTTGTCATCAACCTTGACAGAGAAAACAGCACACCCTCGTGGGAGCAGTTGCCAGAAATGCCATAGGCTGCGGCTTTGGATCTGCAAGTTCGTATCAGTTCATCGTATTCGATGTCTAAAGGACATCTCTGACGGCAGAGATAGCACGTTAAGCATGACCACAAGCCTTTATCTGTTAAAACGGCGTCTTCAAGTCCCATCAAGGCTTTTTCCACAGCCAAGCGTGGAGAATACAACGGGTCAAGTCTTGTTATTGGGCAGCTGCTTGAGCACTTGCCGCATTCTTGGCAGTACAGGGCCTTTGTTCGCTTCAAAATGTTGTGAATAGGCTCTGTTGAATTGTGATGAACAGGTGAAACTACGTGTTTTTTACCTGTACTCAGTGGGCTGGGTCCCTTACTTCGCAATTTTTCAGTAAAGTCCTTGATTACCGACGCAAATTTTTCTCCCTCAGCCGCAGAAATCCATTCCAGACGCAGTCTGTCAGAGCCTATCCCTAGTAGGTCTAGAAGCTTCTTGGTCTTTTCAACACGTTTTTCAGCGTAGTTGTTTCCAGCCCGATAGTGGCAGTCGCCTGGATGGCAGCCTGCAACCAAGACCCCGTCAACACCGTTTTCAAAGGCATTAAGTATGAACGCTGGCTCCACCCTGCCACTACACATCAATCGGATTATTCGAATATTTGTTGGATATGAGAGTCGGCTTGTGCCAGCTAAGTCGGCGCCAGCGTAACCGCACCAGTTGCATAGAAACCCTACGATTTTTGGCTCAAACTCTGGCATATTTGGCTCCTCCTATGCGCCTGTTAGTGCTGCTTCAACCATGGCATTGACTTGTCTTTCAGTGAAGTGTTTCATAGTTATTGCTCCTGTGGGACAGGTTACGGAGCATGTGCCACAACCCTTACATGATATCTCATTAACTCTGGCGTTCACGGTTTTGGGAGCAATTTCTACGAGCTCAATTGCTTTGAACTCACACACTTCCTCACATCTGCCGCATCCACGACACAGGTCTGGATTCACACCCGCCGTTATGGCTTCCGTTCTCATTTTCTTGTTAGCCATCAGAATGGCGGCTCGCGCAGCTGCTGCCTTCGCCGAAACAATGGACTCTGGTACATCTTTGGGTCCCGTGGCTGCTCCTGCTACAAATATTCCGTCCATCTGTGTGTCTACAGGCCTTAGCTTCAAGTGAGCCTCCATTAAGAAGCCGTCGGGACTCAAAGGTATCTTGAGTGTTCGTGCAAGAATAATTGAATCTTTGTGAGGAATAAGCGGCGTCGACAGTACAACCCAATCGCTGGTGAGCTTGACCTCATGACCAGCAAGCATGTCGTAGACCGAAACTAACAGTTTCTTATCTGGGGTTTCGGTGATTTCGGGTGTTGCTTCCTCAATGAACTTTATGAATTTGACTTCGAGGTCACGCGCTTTGGAGTATATATCTTCGTATTCTTTGTAAACTCTGAGGTCGCTGTAAAGTATGATGACATCGGTTTTAGGCGACTGCTCCTTTATGAGTATGGCGTTTTTGATGGCGTTCATGCAGCAGATTCTGGAACAGTAAGGCCAGCCCTCTTCCTTCCTAGCCTTAAGAATTTTCCTGAGCAGGCGGGAGGTGTCAGACATGGCGAAGGCTTCAAGTTCGTAAGCTCGAATTTCTCCTTTCCTAGAGCCTACGCACTGTATCATAACAACCCTTCCGGGACTTCCAAGAGCGCCTTTGTTTAGAAGTTGATCCATTTCTAGTTGTGTCACGACGTTTGGATATACATCATATTGATAGAGTCCTTCAGGCGGTTGATAGTTTAAGGCACCACACGCCACGATTATGGTGCCGATATCGAATCCGATCTTTTCGCCGTTTCTAGAGGCTGTAACCTGAAAATTTCCAACGTAACCCTTAACATCAGTTACGGTTGTTGAAGTCAAGAGCTGAATGTTCTTGTGAGTATTCACCACCTTAAGGGCCGGATTCAAAATCTCCGACGAATCCTGCATGGTTGGATACAGTTTGTGTAGTCTTCGAAGGTTTCCACCGAGTTCGGGCTCTTTCTCAACCAAGTATATCTTGAAGCCTTGGTTTGCGAGGCTCAGCGCCGCCGTTATTCCAGCTATGCCACCGCCAATCACGAGACTTGAGTCTTTTATGTCTATCTCGGGTTCTTCCTGCGGCTGCAGCCAAGTCGCTCTCGCAACAGCCATCCTCACAATGTCTTTAGCCTTTTCAGTAGCTCCATCTGGCTCGTGCGAGTGAACCCAACTGCACTGTTCACGTATGTTTGCCATCTCAAAAAGGTACTTGTTTAATCCAGCTTCTTGACAAGCTGACCTGAACAATGGCTCGTGTGTTCTAGGTGTGCAAGAAGCCACGATGACTCTATTGAGACCATGCTTCTTCACAGCTTCTTTAATCGAGGCCAAACCTGCCTCAGAACAGGTGTAAATGTTGTCTTCACTGTAAACAACGTTCGGCAACGTCTTGGCATATTCCACAACCGCTGGAACATTGACCACGCCTCCAATATTGACCCCACAGTGGCAGATGAAAACACCGATTTTAGGCGCTTCTCCTTCTTTAAAAACCACAGGCTTAGGCATGAAAGGTCTAGGCAGAGGCTGCGGAGGCTCTGGAACCAAAACCAGCCTTTTTTCAGCGCGTTTTCTAGGTTTCGCAACTCTTTTTCGTTCACGCCGACCGGTTCTGGACATGGATTTTTACCTCGATCTAAACGGTTTGGATCTATTTTTACATTGTCTTCAAGGGGTTTGGGCCCATTTGTTTGATTTTCTGTGTTGTGTCTCGAATTAAGGCTGCAAATTTTTCGCCTTCGCCGGCTGAAATCCATTCTAGTCTGAGTCTTTCGGGTTCGATTCCTAAGTGACCAAGTGCTTCTTTCAGGAATGCGAATCGCCTCTCCATCATGTAGTTTCCTTGAACATAATGGCAGTCGCCCGGGTGGCACCCTGTTATGAGCACTCCGTCGGCTCCCCATCTGAAGGCTGAGAGTACAAACGTTGGGTCTATTCGTCCACTGCACATGACCCTAATGATTCTCACGTTTGTCGGATATTCAAAGCGGCTCGTTCCAGCCAAGTCGGCGCCTGCGTAGGAACACCAATTACAGCAGAAAGCCAAGATGACTGGTTCAAATTCTGCTTCCACTTTGGCCTCTTCCACTTATACTTCCTCCGTTAATGCCGCTTTAACCTGCGCGAGGATCTGTGCATCCGTAAAATGTTGCATGGTTATTGCTCTCCTCGGGCATTCAGCGGCACATGCGCCGCATCCTCTGCAAAGAGCAGCGATAGTGTGAGATTTTGCATCCTCGAGATAGTGGGCGCCGTATGAACATATTTCCTCGCAAAGGCCACAGCCAATGCACTGTTCCTCGTCCACGAATGAAGTTAGTGCTTCTGTTCTCATTTTCTTGTTAGCCATAAGTATAGAAGCCCGCGCAGCCGCAGCTTTTGCTGAAATTATGGATTCAGGAACGTCTTTCGGGCCCGACGCTGCGCCAGCGAGAAATATTCCGTCCATCTGTGTGTCTACGGGTCTTAGCTTCAAGTGAGCCTCCATTAAGAAGCCGTCTTGACTTATTGGGATCTTGAGCATTCTCGCCAAGATAACCTCTTCTTTGCGTGGAATCAATGGTGTTGACAACACAACCCAGTCGCATGGAAGTTTCATTTCTAGACCCGACAACGCGTCGTAGGCTGTTACGGTTAGTTTGCCTTCTGGTTCCTGCGTTATCTCTGGTGTCACTTCTTCGATGTGCTTCACGAATTTAACCTGATTCTCACGTGCCTCAGAGTAGAAGTCTTCGTATTCTTTGTAGACCCTGACGTCTCCATATAGGATTATGACGTCTGTTTCGGGGAACTTCTCCTTTATGAGTATGGCGTTTTTGATAGCATTCATGCAGCAAATCTTGGAGCAGTAGGGCCAGCCTTCTTCTCTCTTCGCCTTAAGAATCTTAGCCAATAACCTAGCGGTATCGGACTTTGGAAAACCTGTAAGGTCTACGGCGCGTATTTCACCCTTCCTAGCTCCGACACACTGTATCATAATAACCCTTTCAGGCGGCTTTTCGATTTTTCCATTCCTGAGCAGCTCATCCATCTCTAATTGTGTGACGACATTTGGATAAACTCCGTATTGGTAGAGCCCCTTAGGTGGTGTGTAATTCATTGCACCGCAAGCAACGATTATTGTTCCGATCTCGATTTCTCTCTTTTCACCGTTTTTCGCGAGTGTAACTTTGAAATTTCCAACGTAACCCTTGACATCCGACACCGTGGTCGAAACCAAAGTTTCAATTTTCTTGTTTGCGCTCACGGCTTTTATGGTAGGCTCTAAAATTTCAAGCGTGTCTTGCATGGTTGGATACAGTTTGTGCAGTCTTCGAAGGTTTCCACCAAGTTCGGGCTCTTTCTCAACCAGGTAAACCTTGAAGCCTTGGTCAGCAAGAGTCAGAGCGGCTGTCATCCCAGAGATGCCGCCGCCGATGACCAGGGCGTTGTCTTTAATCTCTAGCTCTGGCTCTTCTTGAGGCTCCAGCCATGTGGCTCTCGCAACAGCCATCCTAACTATGTCCTTTGCCTTTTTTGTTGCCTTCTCGAGTTGATGAGCATGAACCCAACTGCACTGTTCACGTATGTTTGCCATCTCAAACAAGTAGTGGTTTAGTTTCGCCTCGCTGCAAGCAGATCTGAACAATGGTTCATGAGTTCTCGGCGTACAAGAAGCCACAATGACTCTGTTGAGCTTACGCTTCTTTATGGCCTCTTTTATAGAGGCTAATCCAGCCTCTGAACAGGTGTAAATGTTGTCTTCAGCGTGGGCAACGTTTGGGAGAGTCTTGGCGTATTTGACAACTTCTGGTACGTTTACGACGCCGCCTATGTTGACGCCACAGTGGCAGATAAATACGCCAATCCGTGGTTCTTCTTCTCCCATGGATCACACTCTCTCCAAAACCTCGGCTACTCTCGCTGCGGTTGCGCTTCCTTGCATTATAGAGTCTGGAATGTCACCTGTTTTTGGTCCCAAACAATAGCCACAAGCGAATATTCCGGGAACAGTTGTATCCACTGGATTTGTGAGAATGTCTGCCGCCTTGAAAAATCCGTAGCTGTCAACTTCTGCTCCTAAAACTTTAGCCAGCTCTCTAGCGTCGGCTCGCGGCACAAGGGCTGGGCAGAGCACCACCAAATCGAATTCAGTGCTCTCTATTCTTCCGGCCACAGTGTCTTCGTACCATATTGCAAGGTTCTTTGTCACAGGATCTTCCATAATTTCGCCGGGACTGCTACGTACGAATCGTACACCATATTCGCTCTTGGCTCGGTTGACGAATTCTTGAAAGCCCTTTCCAAACGCTCGAAGATCAATGTAAAATATTGTAACCATGGTGTTAGGTTCGTGCTCTCTGATGAGAACCGCGTCTTTAACCGAATACTTGCAGCAGATGCTGGAGCAATAGGTGGTTCCGAACCTTCTATCTCTTGAACCCACACACTGTATGAAAGCGATTTTTCTCGGTATTTTTCCATCAGAAGGCCTTATTAAATGTCCACCCGTTGGGCCAGATGCACAGAGCAATCGCTCCAGTTCAAGGGATGTAATCAGATTTCTGTAACGTCCATAACCATACGTTGGGATTTGAGTTGGGTCGAAGAGATCAAAACCGATGGATACGATTACTGCGCCCACATTCAATTCAACCTCTTTGGGCTCCTGCTTGAGGTCAACTGCACCTGCTTGACACATTTTTTGACAGAGTCCACATTCTATGCAGTTTGCTTTGTCAACCGTCATGGATCTCGGCACTGCCTGTGGAAACGGCATGTAGATGGCCTTGCGCATTCCGAGTTGCTCGTCGAATTCGTTTGGAACTTCCACTGGGCAGTGGTCAGCGCATATTCCACAGCCTGTGCACTTCGTTTCGTCAACAAATCTGGGTTTTCTAAGAACTGTGACCAAGAAGTTTCCTCTGGAACCTTTGACCCTTTTCACTTCCGAGTATGTTAGAAGTTGAACATTGGCGTGATGGGAGCAATCTATCATTTTTGGCGCAAGAATACACATGGAACAATCCAATGTTGGAAACGTCTTGTCCAGTTGCGCCATTCTTCCGCCGATGCTCGGCGATTTTTCTACCAAATATACTTTGTATCCTCTGCTGGCTAGATCCAAAGAAGCCTGTATGCCGGATACTCCGCCGCCTATGATTAAAACTGTCTTTTCTGCCATTTTTCTCTCCTCCTATATTCTTTCCTTTAAGATTCCTGTTATTGGGATCCTGTGTGCCTTAACCTCCCAATCTTCAAGTTTCATGCCCATCCCTATCCTGAGAAGCTCAATGAAATGTATGACAGGCAGATTGTATTCTTCGTTGAAATGTCGCTTAACCTCTAGCTGGCCTAAATCGAGTTGCAAAAAGCAGAATGGGCAAACAGTGACTACAGCTTGCACCTCAGCATTTTTTAAAGCCATGAGCTTCTGCCGCGACACTTGTCTAGCTAGATCATCGTTTATGTCTCTCAAGGGTCCTCCGCAACACATCTCTTTGCGTTCGTAAGGAACAGATTCAACACCTGTGGCTTGAACAAGCGCGTCTAAATCGTTGAAACCCCTCAAAACTTCAAAGTGTATACGTTTAGGTTTGGTCATGTGGCATCCGGGTTGTGTTCCAACTTTCAATCCGTCGATGGGTTCCTTGATTGCACTTTTAATCTTGCTGACTCCTACATCTCCGTAGAGTACATCAACAAGGTTTTTGACATCAACTTTCCCCTTGTACTCTTTGCCCACCTCAGAGAGTATCTGGTTAACTTGATTTCTGAGTGTGGGATTTCTCTTCAAAATAGTGTTCACCATCAACAGTGATTCGTAACAATCATTACAGAGAGTCATGACGTCAAGACCCATCTCTTCGGCTAGGCAGAGATTTCGAGCTGCAAGCGCCATCCAGCTTGCATGGTCAACTGATTGGATACTAAACGGCGCGCAGCAGTTTGCTCCCTCCATGTCAACCAGCTCTATTCCTAGTTTTGGCAGAACCTTTCTAACTGAAACCTCATAACTGAGTTCTCTAGCGGGTATGAGACAACCCAAGAAAAAGGCGTACTTCATTTTTTCTCACCACTCTATGGGGATTTGACTATTTTCTCCATTCCAGTTTTCTTTAGTATTTTTTGCACCTCTTCTAATCCGTCCGTAGTGATTCTACCCAAGCCGAGGCTTTCTCTCTTGTCTAAAGCTGTTCTTATCGGATTTATGACGCGCGTTGTTTCATAGAGACTTTTGGCTTGTGCAGCAACCCCGGCAGGTATGTTGCCCTGTCTTACAGCGAGGTTTCTGATGGCAAACATAACTTCGCCGACATCTCCGCCTTGAGGACACCTGTCTAGACATGTGAAACAGGATAGGCAGTACCATGGCAGTTGAGTGGGCAGAACATCCTTTTTGAAGCCTAGGATGATCATTTCCATAAGGCGTCTGGGGTTGTGTTCGCTGGTTAGTCTGGCAACTGGACAGCCACTGGAACACCTTCCGCATTGAATGCAGAGAAGTATGCCCTTGCCCCTTGGAGTGTTCGCAACCTTCTGCATAAAATCAAAGTCAAGTTCGCTCAACATTCTCTCCTCTACTCTTTAGTACAGAAAAGAAGGACATGTTTGAACAGCCTAATATATTTTTAGCTCTCATGCGTCAAGGTTAGCGTAAAAGTAAAATAGACCGCCAATTTTTCCCCATATTTATATGTCGATTCTGTGATTCCATTGTTCTCGCGTATGCTGTTTCCCATTGCAAGACGGATAAAATTCCGTAGGTTAAGCTTTAGAAGTCTTCACTGAAACTAATCCTTTATGGCTTGTTTCATCAGAATTCGGCCTTTTTTAAGTTGGAAGTAATAGGATTTTGCGCCCTTAGTTGGACTTACTTCACTCGGTTTTTCGAGTGCCTTGCTTATGGCTATGACAGCGATGCCTGCACCAATGTCTGCTATTTTAGCCAAATCCAAAAGAACGATTCTCTGAATTGAAAGTTCTGGAAGTTCCTTCATGAGTCTTTCATGCTCACTTCTAAGCACCTTAGTTATCTCTAAAACGTTGTTGGCGACCTGGATGTCTCCGCGGAAAACACAGTCAATAGCCTTTAAGAACACGTTGTGAGTCATCTCACCCACATTGATTATTCTGTTCATCATGTTTTTGCTTGTCTTCTCCTTCACAGAATTATGGAATTCAATTGTTCTTCTGGCAATGTCTTCGGTGTGATCTGCAATCAACTCAAGATTCTTTGCAACTAGCGCGTAATACAAGACTTGTGAGGGTTCTTCCAAGCCTATTTTATCTGCTATGATGCGGTCACGTTGAGCTGAAAGGATTAATCGCATGGTGAGCCAATATATCATGTCAGCTTCATCTTCGCGATGAATCGCTTCCTCAGCTAACTCTCGATTGGAGTCTGCAAACGCCTTCATAGCCTCAACGTTCATAGTCGAAGCAATTACCGACAGTCTGCGTATGAGCATGTCTATTTTGAACTTCGTTGGGTCTACGGAACATTGAAGGTTGATTCGTTCAGGTGCTTCTTGAACTATACCCAACCCCATGAGTCTGCGTGTGATTTTGTGCACTTCGTCTACGTGTTCTCTGCGAATTTTGGTGGAGGAAACCACTTGGAATGCGTCTCGCCCAAGAGTGTAGTTTCCTACGATGAGTCTCGCCAACATTCCAGGTTCATTACAAACGTCTGAGTTTATGATGTATTCTTCTGTTTGCGTTTTGCGTTCTACCATACTACTTGGGATTAACTTTAATGAACCATCCCTCTCTGGAAGAAACATGACGAGGTCGCCTTGCTTCAAACCTGATTCTTTTACCCATTCCTTAGGTAAAGATACGCTGAACGTAGAGTAACCCACGCGCTGAATCTTTCGACTTTCCAACAGAGGCCTTTCTCCTATTTACTTGTAAATAGATGTATGATAAATATGAGCGAAGTATATATATGTTATGTTTACATCAAACCTAACATAAGGGAAAATCCTAAAAGAGGAATCTAAATGCCCGAATGGGCAACAATAAGCATCAGGGAAGAACTAATAGAGGAAATAAGAAAACTGATGAAGAGGACGGGACGTTATCGAAGCATTTCAGAATTTGTTGCCGAAGCAATCAGATTGCGCTTAGAAGAAATGATCCCCAGAAGCGAAGCAATTTCAGAATTACCCTCGGAAGCCCCTCAAAAACCAAGTATGCCATTAACTCCGGTCTCCCTGATGACTCCTCAGATAACAGGAGACGCCAGAGGCTACATAAACGTCCAGCTGCAACGTTCAGAACAAATCTGGTGGATTTTAGTCAGACTATTTGGAGATCTTGTTCGAAAAGATGTCAAAGTGGACGCTGAATATGCGCGTCAACTGCGAAACTGCAGAACTTTGATGAATTTTGTTCGTTCTCACATGTGCCCAGAATGTGACATAGAGTTGGCAAATGAGAGGTTGCCAGATCTACAACTAATCTTGGAAAATGTGAAACGTGATTTAATTGCAACAGCCATATGCGTTTCTGGTGACTACGCGCAGGAGTGGATAAGCGAAATCAATAGGGCTGAACGAGGCGGGTCTCAAGAAATTTCAGCTGTTGGACCAAGATTTGTTCCGGGTTTACCTAGAAACAGCAGCATCGGATGGACTAGAATAACATTGTCGAAGCCAGTACCAAGGGAACGAGTGGAAGAAATATCGAGGTTTCTTGGTGTATTGGTGAAGGCTGAGAACAATCTGCATTTCGTAGTGCGTGGTGAGAAAAAAACGGTCAAAAAAGCTGTTGAGATGCTTTACCAGATGCAATCAAGATAAAATTGGCAAGTCTTAATGGAAGGCGAAAAAAATTGAGCCGTAAAGTGGGTGCAACACTCGTCGTGGGCGGTGGAATTGCCGGAATTCAGACGTCGCTTGATTTAGCCGACGCTGGATTCAAAGTTTATTTGCTGGATGAATCACCGAGCATCGGCGGAACCATGGCCCAGTTGGACAAGACTTTTCCAACAAACGACTGTTCCATGTGCATTCTAGCGCCGAAACTTGTGGGCGCCGGGAGACACCCCAATATTGAACTGATAACGAATGCAAAGTTAGAAGAGGTTGAAGGTGAAGCAGGGAATTTCAAAGTCAGAATAATAAAGAGACCCAGATACGTGAACGAGGAGAAATGCAACGGTTGCGGCGTCTGTGCCCAACACTGCCCTGTTGAGGTCCCAAATGAATTCGATGAAAGATTGGGCGTTCGAAAGGCAATATATGTTCCATTTCCTCAAGCTGTTCCCTTAAAGTACGCGATTGATGAAGAAAACTGTCTCAAATGCGAATTGTGTATGAACGTTTGTAAAGCTGGAGCAGTCGACTTCAGCCAAAAACCAGAGGTTCTAAACCTTAAGGTTGGTGCCATTATTCTAGCGCCTGGTTTTGAGGAGTTTGACCCTCGCTTAAAGAGCATGTATGGTTATGGTCGATGTCCAAACGTTGTTTCCAGTATTGAGTTTGAACGGATTTTGAGCGCCTCAGGACCGAATGGTGGAAGGGTTTTACGTCCGTCTGATGGAACAGTGCCACGCAGAATAGCTTTTGTTCAGTGTGTCGGCTCCCGCGACGCCTTGGTTGGAAACAATTACTGCTCCTCCGCCTGTTGTATGTACGCCATAAAGGAGTCGGTGATAGCCATGGAACACACGCCAGGCGTACACTGCACCATTTTCTTCATGGACATGCGCGCTTTCGGAAAAGAATTCGACGCATACTACAATCGGGCACAGGAAGAATACGGAGTCAAATTTGTAAGGTCAAGGGTCTCAAGCGTCCATGAGATACCGGAAACTCAGAATCTCATCGTCAGACATGTTGAAGAAGAAACACCGAAGGATGAGGAATTCGACCTCGTGGTTTTGTCGGTTGGGATGAGACCGCCGAAACGCGCCATGGAAATGGCTAAAATTCTCGACATAAAGTTAAACAGGTACAACTTCTGTGCCACAAACACCTTTTCACCGGTAGAAACGTCTCGTTCAGGAATATATGTTTGCGGCGCCTTTGCCTCTCCAAAAGACATCCCAGAAAGTGTGGCTCAAGCGAGTGGCGCAGCCGCTAAGGCGGGTGGCATAATAGCGTCGGAGAGAGGCAAGCTCACTGTTGCAAAGGAGTATCCGCCTGAAATAGACGTTTCCAGTGAAGAACCTCGCATAGGTGTGTTCGTGTGCCACTGCGGCATAAACATAGGCGGCGTCGTAAACGTACCAGAAGTTGTTGAATACGCTAAGAAGTTGCCCAATGTTGTTTACTCTGAGCACAACCTTTACACTTGTTCACAAGATACTCAGAAGGGCATTCGTGAAAGAATAAAGGAGCACAATTTGAACCGTGTGGTTGTGGCTTCTTGCACGCCGAGAACTCATGAACCATTGTTCAGAGAAACCGTTCATGAGGCCGGTCTCAACATCTACCTGTTTGAGATGGCGAATATAAGAGACCAGTGCTCATGGGTGCACATGCACGAGCCTAAAGAGGCAACTGAGAAAGCAAAGGATTTGGTTAGGGCTGCCGTCGCCAAGGCACGTCTGCTAAAGCCTCTGCCAAAGCCCATGATAAAGGTTGTTCCCTCAGCACTGGTCATTGGTGGCGGTTTGTCAGGAATGGTTGCTTCGTTAGAGTTAGCGAAGCAAGGCTTTGAGGTTCACTTGGTGGAGAAAGACAAGGAACTGGGCGGATACGCTCGGAAAATCCATTATCTGCTCGGGTCTGAAGACCCACAGGAACGGTTGAAATCCATTGTTAACGAAGTCACGGAAAACGACAAGATTCATGTACACTTGAACTCGGAAATAAGCGACATCAAAGGGTATATTGGAAATTTCAAGACAACGCTGAATAATAATGGTGAAAAGAAGGAGATTGAACACGGCGTTGTCGTCGTAGCAACTGGCGCGATTGAGTACAAGCCAACCGAGTATTTGTACGGAACCGACGAAAGAGTGCTAACACAACACGAATTGGAAGAAAAACTTGCTAGGGGTGAATTCGACGCAAAAATGGTTTTGATGATACAGTGCGTCGGCGCAAGAAACCATGAACGGCCCAACTGTTCTCGCATATGCTGCAGTCAAGCGGTCAAAAACACCCTCAAAATCAAGGAGCTCAGCCCCGACACCGATGTTTACGTCTTGTACAAGGACATGCGAACCTTCGGATTTAAGGAAGACTATTACCGTGAAGCATCCAACAAAGGAGTTATATTCATACGCTACGATGATGAGAAGACGCCTGAAGTAACTAAAGAAAACGGGAAACTTAGAGTCACGGCTTGGGAACCCGTTCTAAAGACGTGGATTCCAATTGAGCCCGACCTTCTAGTTTTGAGTGTAGCTACGGTTCCGAACCCTGAAAATGAACGTTTGGCTGGAATGTTAAAGGTGCCTTTGACCAAGGACAAATTCTTCCTAGAAGCACACATGAAGCTGCGCCCTGTCGATTTTGCCACAGACGGCGTGTTTCTATGCGGCATGGCGCACTCGCCCAAATTCATAGATGAAAGCATAGCGCAAGCTTGTGCTGCAGCAGCCAGAGCAGTAACTGTGCTGTCGAAAACTGCTCTAGAAATGGAGGGAAGCATAGCCAACGTTGATGAAGACCTATGCAGCGGATGCAAAATCTGCGCGTCTGTGTGCGCCTACAACGCCATAGAAATGAAGGAGAACAATGACAAACCCGTTGCAAAGGTCCTAGAGGCGCTGTGCAAGGGTTGCGGAGTCTGCGGTTCGTCCTGTCCAACAAAGGCGATCACCATGGGGCATTTCACAAACGACCAGATTCTGGCACAGGTTAAAGCGGCATTAACGGAGGAAGCGAAACATGACTGAAACCCAGTTTGAGCCAAAAATCGTAGGGTTTCTATGCAACTGGTGCGCCTACGCGGGCGCTGACCTAGCTGGCGTCAGCAGACTGCAGTATCCACCCAACGTGAGAGTAATACGAGTCATGTGCAGTGGACGAATCGACCCTGCGTTTGTTCTCGAAGCGTTTAAGGACGGAGCCGACGGAGTGCTAGTCGCAGGTTGCCATCTACCATCAGATTGCCACTATCTTTCCGGCAATTTCAAGGCTCAAAGAAGAATCTTTCTCTTAAAGAGGGTTTTAGAGCAGTTTGGCATTGAGCCTGAGAGACTCAGACTAGAATGGGTCTCAGCCTCTGAAGGAGACCGGTTTGCCACGGTTATTAGGGAAATGGTGGAGGAAATACGAAAACTCGGTCCAAGTCCATTAAAAAACGGAGGAAAAAGTTATGACTGCTGAAGAAAAAGAAGCACAATCAAAGAGACCCGAAACAAAAGCGACACTGAAAATTTCAGACATAGACACAAGGTTCAAAAATGAAGTCAAAAACATTCCAGGCGGAGAACGCCTTATGATGTGCTTCCAATGCGGCACCTGCACCGCTGACTGCCCCATCGCGAGATTCAGTGACACATACAGACCCAGACAAATCCTGCGAATGGCACAGTTAGGATTAAAAGACAAGGTTCTTTCAAGTGACCAACTCTGGCTCTGCGCAGCTTGCTACACATGCGTTGACCACTGTCCTCAAGATGTGGAAATATCCAGTGTTATCAGAGCACTTAAAAACATAGCCGTGAGAGACGGATACATGCCGCTCGCTTTCAAAGAATTGGCTGGCGCAATTTTACAAACAGGCCTAGCCTATAAGATTCCTGAACTTAGGCTAAAAAGACGGCAAGAAGCCGGATTGCCCCCATTGCCAAAGACCGACGTGGAAAGCGTTTCCAGGCTCTTCAATCGAACCGGCTTTTCAAAATTTGTGGAAAAAGGAGGAAATTCCAATGCCCGGACTTAAGTACCTACTGTTTCTAGGATGCGCTATACCCTACCGAGTGCTCAGTTATGAAATCTCGGCTAGAAAGGTTGCCGAAAAACTTGGCATAGAATTGGTCGAGATGCCCGACTACAACTGCTGTGGGCTTCCTTTAGACCCGGCAAACCACGATGTAATGTTAACCCTAGCCGCGCGAAATCTTTGTATAGCAGAACAAGAAGGACTTAACATTCTAACCCTTTGTCCAGGGTGCGCCGGAACACTGCGCAAGGTGAACAAGATGCTCAAAGAAGACAAACACGAAAGAGAAAAAGTGAACGGCTACTTGAAAGAGGCTGGACTTGAGTTCAAGGGAACCATCGAAGTCAAACATCTGATGCAGGCTCTCGCCGAAGACGTTGGACTGCAAAGGATAAAAGAGACTATCAAAAAACCGCTAACAAATCTCGGCGTTGCAGAACACAATGGATGCCACGTTGTGCGTCCACAGAAACACATTGGCTTTGACGATCCAGAGAATCCTAAGATTCTCAAGAGCCTCATAGAGGTGACTGGCGCCAAATGCTTAGATTATGTAGACGAGACCGAGTGCTGCGGTGCTCCCATAGTCGGAGTAAACGAGAAGATTCCGTTCTCCTTAGCACGAGATAAGCTCTCTCACATAAAGGCTGCTAAAGCTCAAGCAATAATCACGGTTTGCCCATTCTGTCACATGATGTTTGACACCAATCAGTCTAGAATTGAGAGAGTGTTCAACGAAACATACGGCTTACCCGTTTTGCACTATCCTCAATTGTTGGGCTTAGCCATGGGCTTCAGCCCAGAAGAATTAGCCCTAAAGGAACTGAGGGTTGATGCTTCTAAGGTGGTGAGTTTAATATGAGTGCACAAAAATTGAAATTCGCCTTCTACTGGGCGGCGAGTTGTGGTGGCTGCGAGATAGCGGTTTTGGATATAAACGAGAAAATACTTGATGTAGTTGCTTTGGCAGACATAGTGTTCTGGCCAGTAGCCATGGATGTCAAGTATAAGGATGTTGAAGCCATGCCAGACAAGAGCATAGACGTTTGCTTTTTTAACGGCGCAATAAGAACTGAAGAAAACGAGCACATGGCCAAACTGCTGCGACAGAAGGCAAAGGTCCTTGTCGCCTTCGGCTCGTGCGCCCACGAAGGGTGCGTCGTCGGACTTGCTAACGTTTCAGACAGAAAAGAAATCTTCGAGAGAATCTATCTTCAGGAGCCTTCAACAAAGAATCCGGAGGCTTTGATTCCGAAGACCTCATTCAAGGTGAAGGAAGGAGAATTGACCTTGCCAGAGTTTTTCGACACAGTGAAAACCTTAGACCAGACGGTTGATGTTGATTATTACTTGCCAGGTTGTCCACCGCCGGTTAAGCTTATTGCTAACGCTGTGGAAGCGATTGCAAAGGGCCAACTGCCGCCAAAAGGATCGGTCTTGGCTCCTATGAAATCCGTCTGTGACCAATGCCCGAGGAAGAAAGAAGAGAAGAAGATTTCTAAGATTTACAGGGTCTACGAAAAGGTTCCTGAGCCTGAAAGATGTCTTTTGGAGCAGGGAATAATTTGTATGGGTCCAGCAACTAGAGGCGGGTGTGAGGCTCAATGTTTGAAGGTAGATTACCCCTGCACAGGCTGCGGCGGGCCTTGTCCCAATGTGACCGAACAAGGAGCAGCTATGATAAGCGCTTTGGCATCAATCATGGGCCTAGATGAAGAGAAGGAAAAAGATTTTGATCCGCAAAAGCTCATTGATCAAGTTAAAGACCCTCTCGGTACCTTCTACAAGTACTCTCTTGCACATTCAATTCTTAGGAGGAAGATGAAAAAATGAGCGAGTTAAAGCAGGTAACCGTAAATCCCATTACGCGATTGGAAGGCCACGGAAAGATAGAGATATTCCTCAATGAAGAGGGAAATGTAGAGAACGCCTATCTTCAGGTTCCAGAACTTAGGGGTTTCGAGAGATTCTGTGAGGGAAGAAGAGCGGAAGACCTGCCTGTGATCACAACCCGCATATGTGGCGTTTGCCCTGTTGCACATCATTTTGCTTCCACTAAAGCCTTAGACGCAGCCTTTCACGTCGACCCGCCTCCAGCGGCTAAAAAACTTCGAGAGTTGATGTACAGTGGCTATTATTACTACGATCATACGCTGCATTTCTATTTCTTAGGCGGACCAGACTTTGTAGTTGGCCCAGACGCAGCGCCTGCTGAGAGAAACATTCTCGGTGTCATAAAAAAGGTCGGACTTGACATTGCTAAAGAAGTCATCAAAAACAGAGCTTATGGACAAAAAATCACCGCAATACTTGGTGGAAAAGCAACACATCCAGTGTGTGGGTTGCCTGGAGGCATAAGCAAACCACTCAGCGAAGAGGACAGAAAAGAAATTGAGATGATGGCCAAGACAGGAGTAGAATTCTCCAAGTTCACGTTGAAGGTTTTCGATGACGTTGTTTTAAAGAATAAGAATTACGTGGACTTGATTGTAAATGGACCTTACGCGCACAAAACGTATTACATGGGCTTAGTTGACAAAAACAACATGGTCAACTTCTACGACGGTCAAGTTAGAGTGGTTGATCCGCAGGGCAGGGAGTTCGTGAAATTTGGCGCTTCCGAATACTTAGACGTTATTGAGGAACATGTTGAACCATGGACATATGTTAAGTTTCCCTATCTGAAAAAGGTGGGGTGGAAAGGCCTACAAGATGGGCCTCAAAGCGGCATATATCGTGTAGGTCCCCTTGCAAGGCTAAACGCCTCTGAAGGAATGGCTACACCCTTGGCGCAAGAAGAATACAAACGAATGTATGAAACACTTGGCGGGAAACCCGTGCACAACACGTTGGCTTTTCACTGGGCTAGACTCATTGAGCTATTGTATGCAACTGAACGATGTTTAGAGCTTAGTCGGGACCCTGAGATAACAAGCAAAGACGTGAGAAACCCGCCAAGCGAACCCGGTGAAGGTGTGGGCATTGTTGAGGCGGCACGTGGCACATTGATTCATCACTACCAGCTAGATCAAGAGGGCCTAGTTAAGAAGCTTAACTTGATTGTAGCCACAACGAATAATGCTCCAGCCATATGCATGTCCATCAGAGACGCGGCTAAAGGCCTAATAAAAGGCGGAAACGTGAACGAAGGCTTACTCAACATGGTTGAGATGGCTTTCAGAGCCTACGATCCTTGCTTCGCCTGCGCCACTCACTTCGCTGTTGGACAAATGCCCCTAGAAGTCAAGGTCTACGACCACAACAAACACTTGCTGAAAGTTATAAAAAGATAGGTCTTTGAGACGTATCGTTTTCCAAAGTAAGCTTGCTACTGAATAAAACTCTGCCATTTTCCTTTTGATAGCTTTTGCCAGTAATTCGTCTTTAAATGTAAGGGTTACCGCATTCTTTTCTACGGTTTGTTCACTATTGTTGTTATTTGCGTTTCCCGCCAGTCTTACCATAGAAAACAAAGATGATGTCTGTTCCTTCAAAGAGGGTTCCATCCTTCAATCTACCCGTTATTGTGAATGCCACATTTGCGAATTTTTCGGTGGAAACAACGCTTTGAAGAATACAGTTTGCCACGGCATATCTGTTGAACTTCATCATCAAATCAGCTTTGCCATCACTGTCGTAATCGCCTATCACAATGGGCTTTGATTCTGGTGAGATAGTGCCGTTAAGTCTAATTGTCGAGATGTAAATGTCGCTTACGTTGTAGCCTTCTGGAAGCTCAATGTGAGTGGTGATCCATTTGCCTTTACCCTTCAAATTCAGAATGTCATGGTCAATGTCCAAGGTAGCGGCGACTGGCGGAGTCCAAGGATTCATTAGTGGATAACGGTCTCTATTGTCTGAATCAATAATGTATGGCGTTCTTTATGTCTTCCACTTCTCTACTGTCTCTTCCTCAGTTTTCTCCTCAACTATTTTTCGATATGGAGAACCACATTGAGGACAAGTTTGAGAGTTAGAATACTGCGTCTTACAATGCCCGCATTCGTAGACCGTTATTACCTTAGTTTTCACAATCTTCTCCTCTATTTTGAGTTTTGACCTTTCTTTTGACCATCTCTGAAATAAGAAGAGAACAACCAAACCCACACCATATAACCCAGAGAAAATAAAAACGAGCCCAGACAAAAATTTAAGGGTAAAGTCTTCGGTATTAAGTTGAAGAGCTCCTGCAAGAAAGAAGACTATTAAAGCGATTACTCCTCTTTTCCATTTTCTCATATGGTAGTCTCCTTCAAATGTGCTTCAGCTGTTCTCTTGATGGAATAGAGCATTTTCTCCTTAAATTATTAATGCAAGTTGAAAGGATATGAATGAATGGCTAGACAATTTCTCCGTAAATAGTTAGTACAGCTTAGGATGATATGGTGTATTGGTATTGATGGAGAAAGGAGGTGATAGAACTGAGAAGGAAAATAGGTTTGAAAATAATTGTTGGCAGTGTTTTCATCTGTTCATTCGTTTTAGCCTTGATGTATCCAGTGATTTCTGTCCAACACAAGGATAAAACGCATTTCCTAATGTCTCCGAATCCTCATGCCCTCTTCACTCCACCGTCAGGTAAAGGGGCTGATGTCATGCTTGTGTGGGTTGCAGTTGTAAAGGATAGCACGTTTGGAAGCTGTACTATGGCTCAGATCGCATATGAGACCTATAATGTAGGAGGCGACCACCACTACTGTGAGTATCACATCTACACAGACAGCCTAAAGGCTGGAGAAATATATGCATACCCAATAGAAAAAACCCGGGCAGGGATACCGATTGTGTGGGAGGCCGATGTTACCATCGCAAGAATCGATGTTACCGAGTCTGAACATCAACTTAACGCCACGGTGACAGTAAAAGGCAAGACGCTCTTTACCGCAGGATTCTGGGCGGACACAAATGCCCAAATAGAATCACGTGTTTCAACCCTAGAAGGGATTCCTTCAGAGCTTTACCTTTCAGTTGAAGCATATCGCCCAACACTTCAAGCACTAGTGACTGGGGTAGAAGTTGGAGATTTCCTAGGGGGTCATTTTGACTACATAGACACTGAACTCATCGATTCATCACTTCTTCCATGAGCTCTCATAACAGAGTACAACAGTCTTCATTGAATACGAATACCAAGCATAAACAAGTTCTAGTTTCAGCGCGTGCAGAAATTTACATCTTTAGTTAAACATTGGATTCAGTCAGTTTCCATGGTGAAATCACAGGTTCAAAAGGAAGGCTAAATAACGCTTCTTTGACAGAAAACTAAGAAATGATTAACTAAAACAAGATTTATTATCGACTTTGCTGCATTGACATGTTCTATTGAAGGGAATCCAGCGATGACAGAAAAGGCGGTTGGGTCTCCAAAGAATTTTGAACCAACGAGGCTGGATCCATCGTTCAAACATGAGGTTATGCGGGAGCGCGATGGCGAAACCCTCAAAACCTGTTTCCAATGCGGAACCTGCACTTCGAGCTGTCCAACCGCGCGGTTCAGCAGTTCTTATCGTCCCAGAACGGTTCTACGGATGGCACAGTTGGGATTAAGAGAAAAAGTGCTTTCAGACAATGCTCTCTGGCTTTGCACCGCCTGTTTTACTTGCACTGACCGTTGTCCTCAAGGTGTTGAGGTTGCCAGCGTCCTGCGCGTGTTGCGAAATCTCGCTGTTAAACATGGCATTGTTCCCCTCATCTATAAGGAATTAACCTCAAGCATCAAGGAAACGGGCTATGCGTATAAGATTCCCGAACTGCGACACAAGAAACGAGAAGAGGCAGGGTTGCCGCCTCTACCCAAGGCCAATTTGGCGGACGTTTCAAAACTAATCAAGCTTACAGGCGCCGCAAAACTGCTCAAGAAGCGAAGGACGCACCAATGACTAACCTAAAATACCTCATTTTCTTGGGTTGCACCATCCCATACAGAGTTTCCAGCTACGAGGTTTCAGCAAGAAAGGTTTTACCGAAACTCGGCGTCGAACTTGTTGAGATGCCTGATTTCAACTGTTGTGGGCTTCCGGTTGACCCTGTTAACCATGAATTTTCGCTTGCCCTCTCAGCGCGCAACCTATGCTTGGCTGAGCAGCAGAACCTGAACATTGTCACTCTCTGCACTGGTTGTGCCACAACGTTGCGCAAGACAAACAAGATGTTGAAAGAGGACAAGAGGCTCAGAGAGACGGTAAACGGGTATCTTAAGGGAATTGGCATGGAGTTCAAGGGCACAATCGAAGTGAAACACTTGGTTCAGGTACTTAAAGAAGATGTTGGCTTGGACAAGATCAAAGGCGCTGTTCAAAGGCCTTTAACTGAACTCAAAGTTGCGGAACACTGCGGTTGCCACCTTCTGCGACCCCAGAAATACTCCGGCTTTGACGATGCGGAAGATCCTCACGTTTTAAAGGAGCTCATAGAGTTGACAGGCGCCAGATGTTTAGACTACGCTGACGAAGCCGAGTGTTGTGGCTACACCGTTGTTGCCATAGACGAAAAAGTTTCTTTAAGTTTAGCTAGGGAGAAACTCCACCACATTAAAGAGGCGGGAGCTCAAGCCATTGTAACCATCTGTCCCTCATGCCACTTGATGTTTGACATGCAGCAGTCACGTATAGAACGCGTTTTCGGAGAAACCTTCAACCTACCAGTGTTGCACTACACCCAACTGTTGGGCTTAGCAATGGACATGAGTCCAGAAGAATTAGCCCTAAAAGAACTCAGAGTAGATCCGACGAAAATTCTTAAGACTACAACTTCATCAATTGACAGCGATTCCTGAGCAGAAGCAGGATCAATAGCTCTTTAAGAAGAGAATACGGAGTTGTATTGACAAAATCAGAACTGAGAAGTCAGAAGAAACGTTAGATAAATGTTGCAGTATACCTCAATGGAAAAGGGGAAAAAGGCATCAAATGGTTAAGTTTTGATGCCTGCTACTTCTATAGATTCCTTGAACAGTTTCTTTGTAACTGCTATTCGAGCCTTCTGCGCCAAGATATCTTTGGTCGTGAAGTCTAGGGCTTCTTCTGGGCACCACTTGACACATTTCGGGTCGCCTTCACAGAGGTCGCAGATTCTCACTTTTTTAAGCTCTGGATGCAACGTTATGGCGCCGTAGTCGCACGCCTCGATGCACCAGCTGCAGCCGTCGCACTTGTCGTCGTCAATTATTATGACGCCCGTTTGCTCCGACTGTTTCAAAGCGTCTCTCGGACACGCAGTTACGCAAGGGGCTGGGCTGCAAAGCCTGCAAGCGATGGAGATGTTTACAAGTGGGTGCAATCGCATGGTGCGTATTCGAGACTTTTGGGCACTGAAGACCTTGTCTTTGGTCAGAGAACATATATATTCACACACGGTGCAGCCTGTGCACTTGTCTGGGTCACAGGAGACCATTTTCCACTTGGATGTTTCGGCTTTGGGTACTGCCGCCATCTCTTATTCCTCCTTTTTTTCGGCTTTCTTCTTGCTCGGTTTAGGTTCCAGCTTGTCTTTAACTATGTAGATCAAATCTTCCATTCCGACTTCCTTCAGCTTCTCAACCAAGGGTATGCCATCTTTGGTCCATCCTCGAACCTCATAGTAATCGTCTAAGAGTAAGTCTAGTTCTTCTTGACTCACGAAGCTGCCCTTAGCCACACCCTCGTCTGGTATGGGCACGTTCATAATCTTCCAAGGTAATGTATCGTCTCTTCGGGTTAAGTCCTCACGTATGTTGAAGAGTCTGCCCAAGTTGTTGATTCTTTCGCCGGCCACTCTCAAATCTTCAGGCGTCATTTCAATGCCAGTTACGGCACTGTACAAGGCTGCCAAATCTTTAAATCCTTCGAAGTATGTGCCTCTGGAGAACTTGCAAACAATGAGCGAATCGATGATGGTGTATAAGTCTTCAGTTTCTTTAACTAGTTTTCCTCTGCCCTTCTCAGCCTTGAAACGGTTTACCTTACCGGCTACATCTGGTCCGTAGGCTCCGTGTCGGTTGTGGTCGGCTCCACGGAATGAAACCGCATAGCCCAACGCAGCCGTTTTTAATCCGCGGATGTCGTAGCCAGTCATTTCAACGCCTTTTATGTGAACGGCATAGTTGGGCGCGTCTTTACCGATTTTTTCAGCCGCCAGTTTGACTCCTTCAGCCAGCACGTCGCCTAGGCCTTCTCTTAGGCTGATTCTCTTTATCATCTCCAACATGGCTTCGTGGTTGCCGAAGTTGAGTTCTAAACCACCCGTTTCTTCTTTACCTATTATGCCGTGTTCGTAAAGGTCCATTGCGAAACCGACAATGCCGCCGATGGAAATGGTGTCCACACCATAGTAGTTGCCTAAATCCATACCCTTGAGGATCGCATCCAAGTTGCCTACGCCGCAGTTTGGACCCATAGCCCACAGTGGCTCATACTCCACTCGGGTTGTTGTTCCCTTATAGGGGCCTTCAGGCACAACCGCAATGTGTTCACAACGCATAGCACAGGATGAGCACCCGATTATTTTGGCTACGAAACGTTCGTTCAAGTATTCGCCGCTGATTTTTTCTGCGCCGTCAAATGTTGCCCGTGTGAAATTGTTTGTGGGCATTGCAGCAAGTTTCTGGAGTACAAGCACGTTTTCAGGAGTTCCCAGCGTTCGATATTTTCTCGCTGCTGGGCCCTTCATTCGTTCGTGTTGAATCTTAACGAGTTCGAGGAGACGATCTTGGTTAGGAACCTTAACGTCTTTTGAACCTCGTATGGCTATGGCTTTCAGGTTTTTGCTGCCCATAACAGCGCCTAAGCCGCATCTACCAGCCGCTCTGGTTCGGTCATTTATGATGCAAGCGATTCTGACCAGTTTCTCTCCGGCAGGTCCAATTGACGCCACTCGAATGTAGAAGTCCTTGAGCTCGTTTCGAATGGCATCCTCTGTCTCTTGAGGAGATTTGCCCCACAAGTGTTTGGCATCCATGATTTGAACGGCGTCGTCGTCAACCCACAGGTAAACTGGTTTTTCTGCCTTGCCGTAGAAGATTATTGCGTCGTAGCCTGCGCGTTTCATTGCTGTTCCGAAGTGTCCGTGAGACTTAGCTTCGCCCATGGCGAAGGTTTGAGGCGATTTAGAAACGAAGGCATGACCGTTTCCACCGGTTGGTACCATAGTTCCTGACAATGGACCGGTTGCTACAACAAGAGGATTCTCAGGGCTGAATGGGTCGGCACCTGGTCTAGAATGGTCTAGCAGTAGACGCATGCCAAGTCCGATTCCGCCAATATATTTTCTGGCAAGTTCTTCCTTCAATGACTCTGTCCAAATTTTTCCACTGGACAAATCCACGTGCAATATTCGTCCCGCATAACCTAACACGCTTTGTTGTCCTCCCATTTTACCTAGTTTTTAATGGAAGAGAAAATAGAATAGACATGGTCGAATATTTAAGGTTTATATGAAAAAATGTTAATAAACCCAAGCTTCCGCCAAATCCACTTCGAGTTGAGGCGAAGAGAAATATTTAACCCTTCAAATTAAACTAATTAGAAAAGAAGACCAATTTCGCATAGAGGCATCGACAAAATGAAAGTAAAGGTTCAATACCTAGGCTTCATAAAAAACCTCATAAACAAGAGCGAAGACGAATTCGAGCTTGAAGAAGGCGCCTCTTTATCTGAACTTCTCAATAAGATAATGGGGATTTATGGCAAACCGTTCAAGAAAGAGGTTTTTGAGCCGGGATTAAAGGATGTTAAGATGGGGTTTGTTGTGACGGTAAACGGCGTTTTGATGGGGCAACTTCAAGGAGTGGACACTCGACTAAACAACGGCGACAACGTTATCTTAATGTCGCTCATGAGTGGAGGCTAATACTTTAGTCAGCAACATTATAGCAGGAGTATGTGAACTATGGAAGTTAAACTGCTAGCCTACACGCCTGAACCCGAGCTGTTGTGCGCCAAAGCCATGAGGGCATGTAGAACCCAAGAGCCCGCTAGCGAGTTAGAACTGCCTGAGCAAGATGTGGCTAGACTCATCAGAGCCGCTAAGAAACTCGGTCATTTGTCAGTTTTGGAGCACGCTTCCTTCACATTTTCTATTTTCGGCATATCTCGAGTGTGCAGTCATCAATTGGTTAGGCATAGAATGGCCTCTTATTCACAGCAAAGTCATCGAAGAGTAGCGAGAAAAAGCGCAGAGGTTGTTGTACCGCCTTCAATAGAGAGGAACGAGGGAGCACGTGAACTCTTTAACAAAGCTGTAGATCATTCGTTCAGCCTCTTCAGTAAGTTGCTGGAACTAAAAATTCCTTTAGAAGATGCAAGATACGTGTTGCCTAATGCCGTAATGACAAATATCACTGTCACAATGAACGCAAGAGAATTGCTGCATTTCTTCAAGTTGCGCCTAGAAGCTTCGTCACAGTGGGAAATTCGAGACCTCGCCGAGAAGATGTTACAAGAGGCTAAGAAAGTGGCTCCAATAATGTTTGAGGACACAGAAATCTGATGTCGATAAGGTTACAGTATACAAAGTACCTCAATCTTATTTTATAGCGTCACAAATGTTATGGTTCCACAACTTTAACACTGTTTAGACGAGGCGGAGATGACGACCTTGAACAATCGAATTCAGAGTTTGCGAAGATCCATGGAAAACAAGCAATTGGACGGATTTCTTGTCGCCGACGAGACCAACATACTCTATTTTACGGATTTCCTAGGCGCGGCTCGACTGTTAATTCCATTTCAAGGAGAGAGCATCCTGTATGTTTACGGGGTCAATTATCAAGCTGCTAGGGAAGGGGCGAAAAATTGTCAAGTTGAATTGATGAAACCAGGTGAAGATGCGGACAAAAAAGCTGCAGAACAAATTAAAAAATCCAAATTGAAACGTCTGGGCTTTGACACCTTGGATGTTCTCGATTTCATCAGACTTAAAAGGAACCTAAAAAACGTGAGTCTCAAGCCTAGTAACAGTTTGGTTTGGGAACTGCGTAGAGTGAAAGATGAAACTGAAATTGGCTACATGAGAAAGGCTGCGGGGCTCACAGATATGGGAGCCAGAGCGGCAACTGAGGTCATTAAGGCTGGCATGCGCGAGTACGAAGTGGCAGCCGAGGTGGAATTCGCCATGCGAAAACTTGGGTCAGAGGGTGTAGCCTTCGACACCATAGTGGCTTCTGGACCGCGCTCAGCCTTTCCGCATGGAGGATGCACTGACAAAAAGATCAAGAAAGGCGAGCTAATTCAGCTCGATGTTGGCGCCCGATGCCAAAACTATAGGGCAGATTTAACCCGCACGTTTTTGGTTGGGAAGCCAACGCCAAAGCAAGAGAAAATCTATAGGGTTGTCATGGAGGCACAGGAGAAAGCCTTTCAAAAAATTCGAAACGGCGTCAAAGCCAGACAGGTTGATGCGGCTGCGAGAGAAATTATTAAAGAATGTGGCTTTGGCGAATATTTTGTTCACGGATTAGGACATGGCGTTGGGTTAGCTGTACATGAACCGCCCACACT
>Ga0315310_10000041_pt1 | contig 85641 bp, 125 predicted proteins | sample TDP5_MG_FD_203630 | JGI IMG/M metagenome (GOLD analysis project Ga0315310, IMG submission 203630) | Freshwater sediment microbial communities from Lake Towuti, South Sulawesi, Indonesia - TDP5 | ecosystem: Environmental > Aquatic > Freshwater > Lake > Sediment | place: Indonesia: South...
AATGGGGTCACTTTCCCCTGTTCTTTCATGGGAGCTTTTTTTGGATTGCTAAGAAATCTAAAATCTTTCTTCCAATCGCTTGGATACTTGAGGATTGGGCAAGGAAATTTGCGAAAGATGAACTGCGCGCTATATGTTGGTGCTAGAGAAATGAATACTCATGCTCTAATTGTTACTCAAAGTCTAGCAACGATTCTTCCACAAACCATTGATGCATTAAAAACAGAACCCTTCAACAAAGTTATTATCGTTAGTGGGCGAAAGGATCAAAAGCCCACATGGTGCGATGAACTTGTTTTCGAAGATGGAAAGCTTGGTCATGCAAGAAACGTGGGAGTAGACACTGCATGCAAACACGACGCAAAGTATGTTTGCATGGTAGACAGTGACATAGTTCTTCTTCCGGGGTACATTGAAAAGATTCTACCATACTTCGAAGATGAACAGGTTGTAGCAGTTGGTGGAGCCCTTACCTCCCTTGAGAGGGCTGTTGGAGCGCGACTCGAAGAAGTTCTACTCAAGGGATACTGTAAATTCCACAGCGATTTACCCTGCGGAGCAACTGTCTACAGAGTTGATCCATTACATGAAGAACGGTTTAATGACAACCTTTCAGGTGGCGAGGACCATGAACTACACAAAAGACTAAAAAGGAAAGGCTATAAGCTGAAATATGTTGAAAGCATAAAGGTCCAGCATAAGTTCAGAACAAGCATAAAGTTTCTCCTGCTTAGCGGCGTGCGATCTGGAACTTTTAAGCACAGTAGGTTCTTACCTCTACTTTTCAGGACATTAATAGCCTTTCCTAGAGGTGTAGTTTACGCGTGGGAGTCTAGAAATGAGGGCTGGATAACTTTGCTTCTTCCCTTTTACTACACTTTGAGATGGATTATTATGTTGCTGGCAAAAATCGGTTTTCTGCGTGATCGGTTTGAGAGAGCTATCACTACTTAAAACGTTAAATGAGCATAATATTCCGTTCCTTCTGGTCAAACCGACAATTGAGGGAAGAGATGTAGATATTGCCTTAAAACCCGAACACATTTGGAAATGTGTATCTCTCTCAGGCGGTTATGTAACTAAGCTTCAAACAGATAGAATAAGCTTCAAACGTGAACATGAAGAAATCGAGGTACACCCTTCTCTCTCATGGTTTGGGATGGAGATGCTCAACTCGGCGGAGGTTTGGAGTAGAAGCAAAGAGGTGATGCTTGAAGGCTTAAGATGCAATATTCCGTCTCCAGAAGATCAACTCTTAATTCTATGTGTACACTCAATCATTCATCTACGCCTGAAACTAAAAGAAATTGAAGAAACCAAGAAGATATTTGAAAACGTGAACTTTTCAAAAGTTAGAAGGCTTGCCGAGGCATACGGGCTTTTACCAATGCTAAAACTTTACATGGACACCTTAAAGGAGGCGCATCAAACCCTGTATGGGTCCTATTCCTTCAACCACCCCGCACGAGTGGGAGTTCACTTTAAAGTTACTTCCAGTATGACAAAAATAAGTGAGAGATGCCAACGGGTTCATGAACATCCACCGAACTATCCCTTTCTTATGTTAGCTCATGCATTTTTCGTGAAAATCATTTTTAACCTCTCAAATAGGTGGAGGACAAGCCTTTTCGGAATCTTTAAAATAGTTGGTAGGTTGATAAAAAGCTTTGGAAGAGAAATCAAAGATGCTTACACTTACAGATAAGCTGAAAGGCAAGCTTATCGTTCTTTCGGGGATCGATGGAGTAGGGAAATCCACACATGCAAAAAAGCTTATTGAAGACCTTGAAATGCTTGGCGTAGACTGTGAGTACGTTCATTTAGAATTTTCGGATTGGATTATAAAACTCAAAGAGTTCTTTAGAAAACTCATCAAGATGAAAAAATATGTTGAAATAAAAACGCTTGGCAGTAACGAACAGGAAGAGCTTTCTACTCTTAGGGTTGTTACAACAATTTCCTACAGATTCCTTTCCTGCTGGACAAAAATAGTTCCCTTGAAACTTAGAAGAAAATGCATAGTTGCTGACCGATACGCTTACGGCTCCTTACTAACCTTAATGGGCTTGGGTTATACGCAAAGTTGGATAAGAAAAATCAACTATTTGTTTCCTCAACCCGATATAACCCTTATATTAGATGCTCCCGCCAGTGTCGTCTATAAAAGAAAATCTGACGTAAAGGAGCATCCAATTGAGTACTACGCTCATCTTAGAGAGCTTTACTTAAAACTCGCAAAACTCTTGAACCTTACAGTTATAGATAGCACCAGAGATTTTAAATTTGTACATCAATTAATCCTAAAGACGATTAGTCATTCGCTACGGGGTGATTAATCATTCCCATGGTGGTTAAATGCGCTGGATGCGACGAGGTCCTATACTCAGGACCAGAAATAATAGAGCCACGTGAGGTAATAGAGAGGTTTGACGGTAAATGTCCGGCTTGCCGAAGAAAATTATCGCTTCACCCAGAGAGTTATGAAATAAAACCTTACATAGAAGGCGAAGGTGTTTGAAATGGTTCGCTTATCTGAGCGGAAAGAGTTGGGAACTTGGGCTGAGAAACTCTTTGCAGAACACCTGACTAAACTAGGATTTTGTGTTCATGGTGAATACACCGGGACCTACGGCGACCCAGACGTAGTGGCTGAAAAAGGCGATCTGAAACTAGCTTTTGAAGTCAAGCTGGCGCGACTCTGGCACGGCAGACATATAGGGCGTATTAGAATACACCGAATTGAGTGGGATCACCTCGTATACTTCTGTGACAACAACGGATACAAACCCATGCTTGGCGTAGTCATAAAACCAGCACGCAGAAAACCAACCCGAGCTAAACAACGCGTTACCGACCCCATTCTTTTCTATATAAATGGGAACAAAATTACTGAACGTATAATAGAAAGAAAACCACGAACAGCCACAAGCCTCACAACCTACCAAATCCTCTCCTACGGCGACAAACTCGAAAATATCTCAAGTATTATGTTTTCTCCGAACAAACGGGAGTAGTTTGTATGCCCAGCTATCTGATAACCCCATTCTTCTGTCCTGTCTGTTTCAGCAATGGAAACAAGTCATGGTTTATGAAGGACGAAATAATTATTGATGAGCGCGGTAAACCCCGCTGTCCTCTCGGGCATGAATGCAGAACTAGACCACGAGCCTCAAAATACAGACAAAACTATATTCCGTCAAGGCTTTGAAGCAACTGCTCCATTGTTTACAGTACACCAATAATATTATTTATAATATCGTGGTTCATATTTCAATATGATGACCGCCCATAAACACGTAACTTATCCATATCCTTTTTTAACTGACTATTTAATGAAGATTGGCTACCATGTTTATCCGCACGAAATGGTTTGTGGAGAAATTGACTGTCCCCACGAACAAAATCGTCTAGTAGATGCTGTAGCCAAAAAAGATGGAAAATTTTACGCCTTCGAATATAAAAGCTCTTCAGACTACCTTATGCGGGCAGTAAAGCAAGTTGAAAACTACCGTCAAAGCTTCGACTACGTAATTGTAGTAGCAGAAGTTCCCCGCTTCGATGTTTCTGTTCATCCCACTAGGGGGGTTCGTATTCGTGAGCTTGTTAAATTGGGTGCTGGGTTATGGACAGTAACCTTTCATAGCGAAAGAAAGCTGGACCAGAAAGAAATTGCAGAAACTTTCAAAAGAATGAGTTGGCAAGCGCCAATAGAAGCTCATCAAGTTGGAACCGACAGTAACGGGCAACTATCCAGCAACGATAACATGTGGTTCTGGATGTTTTACAGCGTATTAGACAGACGCTCAAACGCATCCACGTTCATTAAAGCAAAACAGATACTAATGAAATATCAGCTGTTCAAACCATCAGATATAGTAGCTCAAGTGCAGAAAGTAGGTAAAGAAAAAACCGTGGAAAAAATAACGTCGCTTCTTAAAGAACACAATTTCCCTCTTCTTGTTGACAAAACCAAAGGAGAACAAAGCCATACCTACAGCATTCTAGAAGCGGCACTTTTTATGAGCAAATTCAACTATAACTTCCATGTACTCTACATGCACTATCGAAAAGGCAAAAACTTAACTGAGGCAAGAGACAGCCTTTGGCGTGACCTTAAAAAAGAGATTTACGGTGTAGGTGACAGAATCGCAAGCCAATTCATACGAGGAATGGTTCTTAAAGCTGACTGGAACTTTCCCCTAAACAGCGACCATTTCTTAGAAAAATGCAGGTTCAACATGCAAACAGCATCAAAAATCAGACTTATTAAAAGCAAGCTAACTTACGTTGAAGACCTCCAACAATTCGCTAACCACCACTTGCATGGAAACTGCGGCATAATAGCCCATGTATTATGGTATTTGCGGAAAAGATTCTGCTCACAACAACACTGCTTTGAATGTCCACTATACTCAAACTGCATCAACAATCAATTATACTCAACCAACCAGACAATAAAATGCCACGTCACTCAACTAATAAAGCCCCAACTTCAAAACCCTCACCCTCAAAACAGAGAATGGATACACATAAAATTCAACCACTCGCTTCCCATCCTCAAAAAGCAACCCGTCAACCAAGCATACTTAACTGACTATATAACAAAGTAGCATTTGCTTCTACAAAAGATACTTTTCAAAAATACTTTTACTCACCTCTCAAACTTTTAAGGGACGATTAACATTTTTTACTTGGTGTATTTCATGCCTATGGATGCTTTATATGAAAAATTGGAAGACTTCTTAGACGATGCTGATCGTGCGGACACACTAAAATACGTTCAAATTGAAGGTATGCAGTTGCGGGCATGGTTCCCCTCGAAGTGGTGGTTATGCGTTTATGAACATGACTTCAAAGAGGAAGCCTCTAAATCTGAGGATGAAGCAAGAGAAGCTCTTAAACAAATGCTTACCGACATTGCGAGTCACGGCTTCAGAAAGATTACAATACGCCAATCGCCAATAATACGCGGCGTCTAAAACCATCAAAAGTCTACTCTACGCCTAACTTATAAGTAAAAGAGATACCTAATAGTGTTTGGCGAGTAGATGGCAAAAATCTACGTGAAAACGATTATTCTTATGGCTCTCTTCACAACTTTGCTATTAGCGCGTCTGGGCTTACTAATTATTCAACTTCCCATTCCAGTTGCAATATCAAACTTTCTGCTTGCCATAATCCCCCTCGCGATCATTATTAATGAAAAACTCACAAAGGGCGAGAGATGGGAAGAAATCCATTATATTCTATTGGTGATCTGTATATTGTTCTTCGCAATCCTCTTCTTTAAATTAATTTGAAGCGATTGCTCCTAAAACATGGTTTATGTTATACATTAACGTATACGTTTATGCTGAGCATAATTTGAAAGTCAGCTCTCTTTCGGTATATCCTAAAACAGTTATAGAGCCTTAAAACTAGGCTCTTTCAAAGAACTAGGCTTAAAAACTGACAGCTCTTTCCCTACGCAGTCTTCTAATACACAATTTCCTTTTCAAAAATTTTGTCGTATACCCTAGCGAAGGTTGTAACAAATAAGCCTACGGTTATCCACCATCCTTGTACCCATGCAGTTGGCACATCCAAGATTGGATGTAGAACTGTTCCAGTTGGGTATGTCCACATTGCTAGTTGGTGACTACCCACATATTCGAAGATTGTTCCGAGTACCCCTGCAACAAGTACGTCGCAGAAAAGTCTTCCGGTAAGAGTTTGAAAGCCGAGAAAGGATTGCAGAAGGTTGCTGATGAGAATAAAACCCGCTACGGCTACACCCCAAAGGATTTAAATTGCTAGAGGGACATCGTGGATGTAAACGTTGAACCCTTCATAAAGAAAGAGGGGGGAAACCGAAAATTCCCAGAAACAGCCCCAAAGAAATCCGATAATAAATTCCCCTATCAAAAGCGTTTTGAATTGTTTTCCTATCAATATAAGGAGCGTAAAGGAAACAATTGATATGAATTCCCACAAAGCTAGATCACAACCTCACAAACGTAGCCTCTCTCTTTCATTCGACCCACTAAACTGTCACCTATAAACGCGTTAGCGTTGACTACCCTTCTTTCAACAAGACCGCAGACATAATTCTCACGCTGATAAACCTTAACATCAGGATGAACTCTCTTAAAAGAATCAATCGCCTCCTTCAACTTCTTAGGTATACACACCTCTCTTTTAGGCGGCAAAACCTCGGGAGTTGCTTTAAATGCTATCAAAATGCTATCATCAACGTAAGCATCGCAAGCATATTTCACGTCTTCTTCTAACGATCTAAGCTCATTTCCACTTCTCTTACAAAGTGATAGTGCTGTCATAAAATCCGTTGCTCGGTCAAATTGCCTTTTACACTCTACGATCTTTTTATCCTTATGTAGGCGCTTAAAATCAGTTAGGTCAAAAATTCTTAACCTTGGCTTTCTCCCCTCTAAAAGTTCTTGGCAAACCTTTTGCATCTGATCCCATCTGACCGGATCAATCGAAGCCAAAAGGTTCCTTGGTCTAGATGTAGTCGGGTCCTGCAACCAAACATCTTCAAGTCGATTATCAACCACAAATCTACATAAACCCTCAAGCGTTTTATGTTGCCTAATTAACTCTTCTATTGCTACACCTGTTATCCCTCCAACCTCAGCCTTATAGGTTCCAACGCTGATGAAGAATGCCTTTGCTTTCCTAACCTCGTTTTTCATTTCCTTGGTTAAGGCTGACTTATAGAATTCTGTATGCTTAAGCGTGTCTATTTTGGGGTAATCTGGCGGAATGAAAACCAGATCAACTTCAAAACCATTCTTACGGTAGGTCCATATAAGTAGCTCTCCACGTTTAACTCTACCTTCAGGCTTCCAATACCTTACATAACCAAAGAGTCGTTCGTATTGAGGAGACACCACAAAAATGTCTACATCACTTACACCTTTGAGGAAAGTTCCCTTCACCGTACTTCCTACAGGGACTACATCAGCTTTAATCTCTAAATCAGTCAACCACTGTTCTGTTGCTTTAACCTCTTTATTGGTGATTTTCTCAATCTTAGCCTCTTCTATCTTAGATGGAAAAATCCGCTCCCAATCAGCGGGCATCAAACCACTACGCGAGAGATTTTTAACACATCGGGTAGTTTACATTGCCCGGGTTTTTCACTTTTAACGTGCAAATAACAGATCGCAGGCTCCTCCTCCACTTCGCCGAACCCCGGCACAAACTCGTGAGGATGCATCCACCCCTCCTCTGGTGGAGCGCAACCTGCTCGCCTGAACTCACGCACGATTTTGTTCATAGCCTTCTCGCTCCACTCAAGCTCGCCCCACTCACTTTCTTCCATGAAAGTCATACAGGAAACGGGAATCGTGGCATCCTTCACTTCCAAAGTTTTCTTGTCAACTTGAATAGAACCTTTTGTTGATAATCTCACAGTGTCTTTACAATCTTCTACGCAACTTTCGTATGCTTCTTCATTTTCTTCAGTCTCAGTCGTGAATTCACATTTCGCTTCACAATCAACCTCTGATTCAACTTCCTCTCGAAGGTCCTCATCCTCGTAGTCAACTACACATGTATCGTTTAGGGAAAATTGCGTATGCTTTCTTTTTGGTAAGTATGTCCTAGCGACTATATCACATTCGCTCAATGAGATTTCCCCCTAGACCACAACACAAACTTTTTTGTCCTCATTCCAATACCCGCCCCTTTTTTCGCAATTAATCTTTTCCAAAAGCACCCTTTTTTCAGCCTCTCTTGCTACCTCAATAAGATCATCAACTATCCGTTCCATTTTACGCCACGGAATCCCCGCACATACAAAATGACTATGTATTTCATTAGCCACAGGATGTTCATGTTGCGCCGCTACACGACAAGGCTTGAACGGCAGGTCCTTATAAATGGTTTCCACGCGCTCTACTCGGCTCTTAATCTCATCTGCGTCCTGAGTTCTAGAGACAATATCTCCCTCAAAAACGCATCCCAAAGGGTCTGGGGCACATTGAATCAGCAAGGTAGATGGGTGCCATGTCCACTGACTTGGCTTTAAATCGGTCAACGCAGAGGTAACCTTCGTGGGATACTCAGATACCTCTATCCGCGATACAGCAAAATCTGCTCTTTTCGTAGCGGTCCCCAAAACCTCCTGATAAACCTCTTTTAAGGGTACTAACGCACTCATTCAATTCTCCTCTCACGTTTAATGAGCACCTTAGTGAGACAAGAGACAAAGTCTTCCGGCTTATCTGGGGACACCTTTTCGCATTCCTTCTGGTCAAGATACCGCGAATGAGCTTCAAAGAGGCTGGCTTCAAACGCGTCCATTGGTATGCCCTTATGCTTGCGCACAGCAATATTAAAGTCTCTCAAGGTTCTTGTTGACAAAATCTCTCGAACTTCAGGTCTAATCATCCCGTATAGCTCAGCGCGTCTCTCCTCGACCACTTTCCACAACGGCTTTCTCTCTTCCATGGAGTCACACCACGGTAATTATAACATCCTTTCCCTTTGGCTCTTCCCGTTCCACTACATCTATGAAAGCATCCATCCCTATGTATGGGTGAGTCTTAATCCAAAGCCTTCCCTTAACTGGGTGAATCACTCTTATATCTCCGCAGACCGAATACACATCCCTAACTTCCATGCCCGAGTGTTCATCAAGAGATTCTACTGTGCACACCATTCCTTTGTATCCTTCTTTGAGAACGCATTCGAAAGTGTTTAAAACGTTGACTCTGGTTTTCTTCGTTATTTCTTCTACCATTTAGATCACTACCGGGCTACTTGCACCCCAATGAGGATAGGGACTATAAATCACACGGCTATAAACAACGTTAAAAGCCGCCGGATTTTCCTCTACCCAGTCAAGTGTTTCCTTGTGTAGGTCTTTGAACCTGTCCGCTATACAGACTGCTCTCTTTGGCATTCCCTTTTCGAAACCTTTTACGGACTCACACTCTTTTGAGGCTCTTAAAAATGTTATCAAAACAGGCATCTGGTCCCTCGTTGGAAGGTACTCCTCTCTGTCTTCGATTGGTTGAGTCCACATTAAATCTTTGAGAAGGTCCCTCACTTTTGGAGTAGTCAAAGCCATTTACACAACTACCTCCTTTACTGGTTCCCTCCCTCTCCTCTTCATATACTCGTCCACTGGAAACATAGTTTTATCGATGATTCTTTGTGCCCTTTCTTCTGTTGGAGTACCGTAAGCCATGGAGACCATGCATGCGGCGAAATAATTTTTTCTGTCTATTCCTACTCTGCCTTTGCTCACTTCTGCACAATACGATCCGGTTGCTCCAAACGTTATTCTCCAAAGATCAACATACGCAATTTCGTACCTGTTTTTGCTTGTAGGGTCAATAATTACATAATGCTCTTCTTTTTGTGGCATAGGAACCAACTTATCTTCTCTTGTCCACAACTTATTTGTCTTTGTTCAAAAAATTTGTACAAAGACTAAAGAACGAACTTCGCCTATTGAATTTACGGAGATTAAGTTGGAGAACATTCCTAAAAACAATGTCTGCTCCACTATTCTCAAACGAACCGAAGAAAACTACAAGGACTGTTTAAGTGACCTAGAGAAAGAGGACCTTGACGAGGCAGACATCTGTTCAACCATGATTTGGGAAGACGGCAACCTCATGGACATTCTGAAGTGTCCCCCCAAAATGTACCTACGGGCGCGTGAATGCCTTAAGGAAGTTAACGAAGGCATCGAGAAAATTAGAAGGCAGAAGATAGAGGAAAGGCTGAAGGCAATCATTGTTTAGAGGTGATGAAAGTTAGGCTCTGAGTACTTAGTGGATGAATCTACTGCCATAGAGATCATGGGTAAGATGAAAAGCTTTCTGAAAGATAATCCTCCCGGTAGCAAGCTTTCCGGGGAAACTTGGGGAGAACCGTGGGAGGTAGAGGTAACAAGATTCAGTCGTTGTCTTGAAAATAAAGAATTTACAGAGTGTGCCATCGAACTTAAGCACACCAAATATGGCGGCTACGCCAACTATGAAGTCAATCCCAAGACGGGAAGAGTGACCATTACGGGTGCGGACTTCCCGTATCCCCTTGAGTTCATTATTGCACGAGACAACATGAAGCTTCCCATCGAAAGAACAGACGAGTTCTGCATACGCGGTAAAACTTACCTCCACTGTCCCCACAAAGTGTGGTGATTAAATGCTAAAAGATGAATCATGTAGGCGAATGCAAAGGCTTCGCGTAAGGAATATAGCCTTCGTGGTCGCTCATGGCTTAGAGCTAGAACAGTCTAAGGAACATATTCTGGGCAAAATTGATGAACAAGATGCTTTTTGGCGCGATGGCTTAGAAATGAGTGAGTGTCCAACGGACATAGAGATCGATCGAACTGTGAAGCAACTTAGGAACATAATAAACAGGTTGGTGGTTTAGTTGGAGAAAAAGGTTTGTGAATGCTTTGAAACTGTTCGGGCGCGATTTCTGGATTTGGCAAAGAAGAAAGCAGAGGTTACGGGGGAGTTTCCAATGCAAAGAGCTTTGGACCACCTCACTGCTGTTGAAGATATAGATACACAGTTACACGCAGGGGGGTGCATTACCCTCTCTCAGTTGGCAAATAGAAGACAAGAAACTAAGGCATTAATAGAAAGGGTGTTCGAAATTTATCGGACAGAACGGCTTGCGGTGGTGGTATAAAATGGCGAAACTTTATGCAGAAATGAGATCAGAGCGCGGCGTGGAAAGACATCAAATTGCCAATAAACAGCTATGCGCCGACTTCCACTATGGAAGCAGAGAAGAATCAATACATGGATTCACTGTATGCGCAACGGTAATGCCTGACCCCACAAAAGAAACGGGATGCCCCGAAAAAGTAACCATCGTAGCGCAATTCTTTTCCCCCGACGGGTACAATGTTCACAGCCACTACGAGGTTCTCCCTCTCTGCCGAAAAAGTGAAGCAGTTTAGAGGAATGATAAGATGGTTACGAAAGAAGAAGCCTTTACTAAATGCTTGCAAGAAGGTAAACCCACAGAGGTCTGCCTTCGCGAAGAAACAGCCCTCGGCGTGGTGTGGACCAAAGAAGCCGGGGTCCCAACACCTCCCAAGATGGTTCCTGCACTTATGCACCGCGTTCAATTTGGAACAGCAATCGCAGAGATTTACGGTGTAGACACAAAACGAATGGACGTAGTAATAAAAGCTCCAAAGAACATTTTCGACGTAAAGATCACTAAGGTCACCCCGGAAACTACCTATGTGCAGGTAGCCTACAAACCTATTGGGAGATGAATAAAATGGCTAAAGAAGAGTTTGTTGCATACATCAAAGCGTACAACGACACTATCGACAACATTGTGCGACTTATCGATAAACTAAACGCTGAATCCATCTTCAAGGAGAAACAAGCGAGGAAAACGCAAGAGGATTACGATTTTGGTGTGGCTCGGGGACTGGGAATTGGACGCGCTCTAACCGAAGATGTCTACGAAGCATCTAAACGGAAAGAGAAGTGGTTACCTCCAGCACCTACGGGTATCGGCATACGCGAGGAATGTCTAGCACAAGGTGGGCGCTGGTTGCCTACAAGAACAGGGCAAGTAAAAGAAGGTATCTGTGTTGTTGACATAACGCCTACTGGAGAATTAAAGTGGAGACGATGAAACCATGGGTGCCCAACACACTTTCACCTTTTGCTACTCAACTTCTAAAGAAGCTCTTCGACTCTTTGAGGGTCTCGTGGAAGTGGGTAAAAAGGAGTCTGCTCCCGCGACTTTCTACATTGACTATGGAATCACTGTTTACGAGGCTATGTACCCACACTGTGTAGCCCTTCTTTCAGATGAAGCGGATGCTACAAAAATTGACGACTGGCTTGTGAGGATTCGAGATAAAGTAGATTTTGGGCGTGCTGACGCTTACTCGGGAGTAGCCCGGGCTACCGAGTTCAATCTGCTTACGCGAAGGGTGACATCACAACAGTTCTGGCAAGGTAAGAGACTTCCTGAAGAGACAAAAGTTGTGGTATAAGTGATCTAGCCTTGAACACTAACGCTAAACTTATCATGGCTTTCATTCTTTTCATAATTATCATCCGTTCTTTACCATCCGTTATGGCAGACTATTACACATTCATTAGTCGTGCAACCGTCATCTTTGCGGAAAAAGCCTACCAAGTCGCTAAGCAACTTGGAGCTGAAGGCATCACCCTTAAAGGGGAGAAGTTTCTCTACGAAAACGGTGAAGAAGTTTATGTTGCTACAAGCTGTGTAGACCTGAATATCATGGTCCTTATTTCACTTGCCGCGCTAATGGTGGTTGTGTCAATAATTTATTTGGCGAAGAGAAGGGAACCTAAACAATGGCACATACCCGCCTTCTTTACAATCATATTCATAACTGCAATCATCTTTAACATCGTTAGAATAGGCGTTATTATACATCTCTTCTCTCAAGTAGCCGAACCAAGCATGAGCATCTTTAATGATATTCACCAAACCGTTGGAATGACATCATACTCCCTCTTCATTGCCCTCTGGGCTGGACTAGCTTACATAGCTGGTTGAGAATCATGGTAATACAAGAAACCGTCATAAAGATTTATGACCCAAAAACAAAGAGCTTCAAAGCCAAGCGTCTTATAGGCTTTCTAGAATCGGAGGCACCGCCTGCAATAGGCATCAAAATTCGTGATAAAATAATACCTTTTAAAGACCACGATAGACTTGAAACCGAATGTTTAATTGAATTTTGGGAAAAGGCTGGAAAGCCCGAAAGGGGCATACCCGGCGGTGTTTCTCGTGAAGAACTCACACAATGCGTCTATCAACGCTACATAAAGGAAAGAAAATAAAGAGGGGAGGAATGGCTAGGCGCCCACAATGCTTCCCATACTAACACCCTTCTCGCATAGGGCGCCCTATGCGAGAAAGGAATGCGGGTAACCTTAAAACAGTAGGGTGTGGGTGAAAAAGCCTTAACCCCCCGCACCTAGCCCCTTTAACCCTCAGAAGGAGCCCAGATTTAAGTTTATTTTAAAAAATATGCCCTTTCTGAAGATTTTCGCAAGGTTATGAGATAAGCTTCTTTCCGAACCTTCTCATAAGTTAAATGCTCCTTGTAAAACATATTTCTCGAATATCTTAACTTTATAATTCGGATTAGTTATGAGAAAAATTTAAATACTTTTGGATATGAGAATGTTTTGGAGAAAATCACAGATTGTTCCGAGATGATTCGTAATGTCACTATCTACTGAAACAAGGCTGAGTCGTCTTGAAACGTTTGTAGATTGGGCGAAACCCCTTCTCGAAGAGATCGCTAAACAGTTAGAACTTTCAAGACCACGAATAAACCCAAAAAAATATTGTAAAGATGAGCTAGATAGAAAAATCATAAACTACTTAATAGAAAATAAGGGGGCTGGCACAACGGAACTCGCTGAAGCCCTCAACCTTGAAGACCCAAAATTGGTGGGGAGGCATCTTATCGGTAAAAGGCTAAAAAGACTAAAAGACTTAAGTGACCGAGATGGCTGGCACATCCTAGAGTTTCACCCTGAAACTAAAGAAGGAAAGTTCAGGGCTTGGTGGATTCTAATCGAAGACATTGACCTTGAAGCTTTTAGGAGAACATAAAATGAAAACGGTTATGACTACCTCAACCTTCGCTAGAAAACTGGGTTTTAAAACAGCTTGGGAAAGAGGATTCTGGAGGGGACTAAATTACCTTCAGAAAGTGGGCGCAATAGAAATTCAGCAAAGTGGTTTTTATTCACATAGTCTACGCCACCCAAAGTTAGTTCTTATAAAAGATTTAGAAACAGTTTTACGGTACTTTTCAAAACCAGTCCCTATCCTGATTCCTAAACCCTTAACACAAATAGTTGTTGAAAAAGAGCCTGAAAAACCAAGAAAGCAAGAAATTTTCGATTTTTATGGATTTTTAGAATATGCTGTCGAAGTAGCTGAAGATATTAAATCTTTAAAAGATGTTGAATCCTTGCACTCCTTTCTGGAGTATAAGTATGTAGATGAGAAAGTCAACCTAGAACTAGATGATAAGATTGAGCGCCGTAACCCCCCTCTCAGAAAAACACTTCTCCCTAGTAAGTCTGTAGAAGAGGAGCTAGAAGAGGCGGGAGAAGAAGAGATAATGCTCTAAGACTTACGTACTGCTCAATGGAGAAAAGTAAAAATGGCTACTTACAAGAAGCTTGAGTCAAGTTTAGTTAATTGGATAGTGAAGTGGATGATGAAGGAAAAGGTGGATATGACAAGTAGCGAGTTTAAGAAACTGCGGAGAAAAGCTCAAAGCGTCATGTCACAGGCTATGATAAAGTATGCTCTTTTAAGAGAGTGAGCATTTTGGTAGAAGCTGAGTTGAGTAAGTCTGAAACTCGTTTTATATCGGCGATCAAAAGTCTTGGTGGTTATGCTACAGTGAGACAAGTTGCAAAACACCTTAATCGTTCAATTGGCTATACACGACAAAGTTTGCTGAAATTGTTTCGTGAGAGAAAAATTGGACGTGTTCGCTTCCGCAAAAAGACACGTGGTTCTTCTGGGGTTAGGCTGTGCGTTTTATTCCGCGACTTAACAGGTAAGGAAATATACTATACAAACGAAGACGCTGTGGCTTCCCTTATACTAGATAAGTTAATTTGGAATTCTAATCTTACACAAGCTCAAAGATCATCATTAACACAGCATCTTAGAAGAATACTTCCCCCCTCTCTAAAAGAAAAGCTTCAGCTTTAAGAAGTAAGGCGCGCTAGGTGAAAGAATTTGGTTAAAATAAAGGCAATAATATCCAGACATAAAGTGGCGATTACAGTAATCTCAATCTGGGTTTTATCCGTAATCGTCTTCAAACTGCTGAAAGCCTGTTACTGGACACCTAATTTCCCAGTATTATGGTAATAAGATTCGCGCGCGGCGATAGGTTTGAATAAGCTTAAAATAGCGAGTCCTAAATTACTCCTGTTTTACGTTCTTTTTGGAGTATGCTTTATTCTCTTGATAATAAGACTAAGTCTCAGCGATCCTGTCTCTGTGCTTCATGTTACCTTAGCTTGCTGTATTATAATGGTTGTAGCCTGCTTGGTTATTCTCTTCGAAGTAAGGTTCTATTAATCTCAGACTACAAGCTTCTCAGGTTTTTTACAGGATAGTTTCACTTCTTTGTTGGTTTCTTCCAGCTCACAGATCAAGGTCTCTTTTGTATCCTCTACTTCGCATATCATTTTCCCCGGGTTTCCTTCCATCGGTTTACAGCTCAAACCTTTACTCTTTTTTTCTACCACAAACGATCCCTCTATAAAAATAATTTGAATGTTACTTGGATATTAAACCTTTGCCCTTCACTAAGCAATAATTTTATAAACTCCACTTTGGAAAAATTAGACTAACAGGTGTATACCTTGACAATAAGAGTGTACGAACGAAAAATCTCTAAATACGTCAAGAAAGGAAAGAAAGGGCAAGAATGGGATTATTACAAGCTTAATATTCCAAGGGAACTCTTCAACCGGGATGTTTTCCTTACCCAATGGGGGGAAGGTTTTCTTACTCTACCTCACCTAGAGAACGTGAGGGAATACGCCTTTCGCGGTTTCTGGCACGGCACAGACCTTTTTCTCCCCTCTTCTGAACCCCCGCCTGATTACGCAATCGCCATCGGCAAGGCAGGACCTTACAACATATTCCAAATTGACAAATTCAGCCTGTGGCGAAGCCAAAAAGATACAACCACTATTTTAAGAGACCTACAAAAACTAGCTGACGGAATCCCCGGGAGAATTACGTCTCTAGTCGAAGACGTTAAGGAAAAACAAGGTAAAGTCACGTTATTGCGCAAAGAGAATAACCTTTTTATTCAAATAGCTGAAGAGAAACTTAAAGAAGAGATCGACAAAATTCTTACAGGCTTATGGCTCAGCAAGAAACAGAGTAAACTAAAGAACAGATCATATCATGTTATGTTGCGGCTTTTGAGGTACAACTACTTACCAATTTTCGAGGAAAAAGTCAAAGAGCTGACAGAGCTTCCACACTTCGAACTGAAAGTTCCGTTAAGACCCTACCAAGAAAAAACAGTGGAAGAGTTCATGAAAAGAGGTCGATTGACCTGTGTTCACCCGCACGGCTCTGGCAAAACAATTACCGCGCTCGCTTGTATGCAACGTATACGTGGACGAACTTTGATTGTCACGGAAAAAACAGACCTCACTCAATGGTTCGATAAAATTAAAAATGTCACTACGCTTCCTACACGTCTTGTCGGAATCCTTGGCGGTGGAAAACATGAAGTAGCTCCTGTAACCCTAACTACTTTTGGGAGCTTTCATCATGTAGCGGGAAAATATTGGTCTCTAATAGTAACAGATGAAGTGCATCGTCTCCCCGCGCGAAAACATGCTCCTCTAGCCGCTGTGCCCTGTGATTATTTCCTTGGTTTATCTGGTTCTCCATTTAGGGAAGCAAAGGGTGAAACCGCTATGATCTATGCGCTAGCTGGTGCCCCCGACTCTCAAGGGTCTATTTGGACCGATTTCTACGGGACTTGGGTCTTCCGTCCAACAGTTTACGTTCATAGAGTGCCTTTCCAAAGCAAATTTTATAAAGACAAATATGAAGCTGAGCCCGATCAACGCAAGAAATTCATAATTGCTGGCTCCAATCCAATAAAAACTAGGTATCTCAACTACTATCTTGCGAAATATCAAAAAGTACTCATCTTTTGTCGCTGGCTTAAACAAGCGAACTCTCTTGCAAAAAAACTAAGTGTTCCCTTCCTTCATGGAGACTCTTCTTTGAAAGAACGGCAAATAATCTGTGAATGGATGCGAAAGGAACCTAAGGCTATAGCTGTATTCACCGAGGCAGGAGTTCAGGGCGTGGATATTCCCTCCTTAGAGTGTGTTATCACTCTTTCTGGTAACTACGGCTCAAGAAGAGAAAGCCTTCAGATGGCAGGAAGGGTCATGCGTATGGTTAAAGGTAAAAAATGTGCTGTCTTCATCTATATTGTGACTTCCGACTCCCTTGAAGAATTTTTCCTTAAAAAACGACTTGCGGTACTAGAAGAAAAAAATATGCCCATATTATACGTGGACTGAAGTGATCGCTCCATGATAAAATAGAAAAATCTTCTATAACATTTTTCCATAAAAGCTTAAAAGTTCAAAGTGGCGAGTGATATACATGTGGGTGTCTCTTGACCCAAAAAGTTGAGAGCGTTTTAAGCCTACTAGAAAATGGGCAGTGGCATCATATAGAGGAGCTTCTTCCCAAAAGTGGCTTGGATGATCAAAATCTGGGTTTAGTGCTTAACTTTCTTGTTAACTACGGTTTCATAGTAATGGATGAAAGCGGGTGCAAAGCGAAGGCAAGCGATCCCTATTTAAACTTCATCAAACGTATAAGCCTTGTAGAAAGGGATGTCGCTTGGAAGAGCCGAACAAGAAAACTTACGCACTCCTAATTATTGTCGCTGTCATAGTTGCTTCAACCCTTATATACTACAACTTCTTTCGGGCTCCACTCAGCCCTTACGCTTCGCTTCCAGAACTCACTAACCTTAAGATTTCATTAACTCACGCTAGTTACATAAACCAAACACTAAGCCTTACGTGGAATATGGATCACCTCGATAAAAATGACACATACTCCGTTGATACATGTGTGATTGTCATTGGGGGTAATGATTACGTGCTCAATTTTACACCAGTACGCCAACTCGGAATTGGAGATCAAATAAACATAAAAGTCGGAGTTACCGGGTTACCTTCTGACGCCGAGTTTGACACGCTCCTTATCATCAAAGACAGCGACGGAACCATCCTCGGTAAGGTCACTAATCACGTACTCCTTAGTTGATATTCAAAAATTTTTGACATACAAATAAATACCGTTTTCCTCTTAATCTACTAAGGAAATACGATGGAAAGGAAGCTATACGTACCTATGATTCTACTGATTTACGTTGCACTCATTAGTGTCTACGTTGGAACATGGAACCGAATCATTACAGGCGAAATCCCCGTGGAGGAAGTAGCGCCAATCATCTCCTCTTCCACTGGTTCTGTAGCGGAGGTACGCACGCAAACCGAAGTTGAGTCTATTGCATGGAGTGCCCTTTACGGGTACTTGCTTCCATCGTATTGGAGCCGAATTGGCTACCTAATGGGCTATCACACCGCGTTCTTCATGGCGACTACAGTAGCCCTTATAACCGCATTGGGCACAATACTATACAAGGAGTGGACGATACCCTATGCCTAGCCAAGAAAAGAAGAAGCTTTTCAGCAGAGCTTTACTATGGAAGGTTTGGACACTGGTTGGGCTCTACTGGTTCTTTGTCTTCCAGTTCATCGACGGCTTACCCTATGCGGCGGCATATTTCCTCACCGAGTTCGGCTTCTACATGATGTGGATTATAGCCCTCTTTAGCGTAGCCATCCTCGGCTTACCTTTCCTAAAAGTGGTAGCTATGTCTATTCGAAAAATTAGGGAGGTGGAGGAATGAAAGCCCTTGATACCAAAGCCAAGTATCTCAGCATCGCCATCGTACTGGTGGCGGTGCTAGCGTTAGCCTACGGGTTCGGATACCACGAAGGGGTCAGGTCTTTCTCGGTGGAGTACAGTCAGCCAAGTGGACCGCGCTCAGAGGTTTGGGTGCAGGTCATACGTGATGGCGAAATCATCTGGGAATCCTATTCGCCTAACACTGTCCAGACACAGGGTTCTAAAAGAATTCGTGACTTCCTCGGCTATAGAAACGAGACTGGGAACCAAACCACGAACACGACAACTGTCATTGCCTTGAGCAATACCACAGACGCGGTAGACAAGTCATGGAATCGGTTGCCTTGGGAGCTAAACAACACCATCACGCCGGGTCTAGAGAGGATAAACTGTACTGGAGCAAACCTTATGGTTCTCAACGAGACAGCATACCAGTTCGAATACACGTTTACCTACACGGGAACCGAAACGGTTACTGTGAGGCGAACGGGCGCCCACTGGTCTGCGGTCAGCATGAGCATTGGTAACATGATGTTTGCCGCGAGCATAGCAGACGCGCCTCTTAGCCAAAACGACCAGCTTAAGGTAACATGGAGAGTCAACTGCCCAGACGGCTAATCCTCAATCCCCCTTTTCTTTAGCCTTTCGAGGGCTCTTCATGAGGAGAAGCCATAAGAGTAAATCTACCGCTCTCAGCCTCGTTCTCTTAATTCTTATTTCCTCTCTTCCGATTTTTCCCGTTTCTCTCGTCAAGGCTTCTCCAGACACTTTAACTTTACGTCCCAACGGCGACGACACCGTTCTATGGGATATTTACCCTACAACCCCGACCACACACTACGACAAAGTGAATGAAACATCACCAGATAATGATGCGACATACATTTACACAAACGTTGAGCCGGAAAGTGATTTATTCACTTTAACAGACACCTCTCAAACTGGCACTATTAATAGTGTTACGGTTTGGGCAAGAATCAAAACCTTGGGAAACGAGAGGACAAAAATAGGCGTCAAAACATACGGCATATCATATTGGTCTGCCTCAATAATAGTGACCACAAGTTATGCTGATTACAGTGCGGCGTGGACCACTAACCCTAATACGACTGCAAGTTGGACTTGGACGGAAATTAATAATTTAATCGCTGGTGTTCAACACGACAACATTGGAGGGGCGGCTGAAAATCGTGTTACAATGATTTGGGCAGTAGTGGATTATACTCCCCCTGTCCTTACGGAGAGAAGTGCTAATCAAACATTAACATTTGAGACTCAAACAACGCGCGTTTTTATTGCTGGGAGAATAGTTGAACAAGCGCTTCAGTTTATGCTCAATGTCACAAGAGAAGTTATTGTTCCAGTAGCCGAGCGAACAGTCAATCAAGTTCTGAGCGTTGTTATTGATACAACAGCTCAGAAATCCATCAGTAAAACCGTTGAAAAATCCCTTTCCATCATAATTGAGGTTTCGAAAGTTGCGAAAGCTAGTCGCGCCTTTGAGCAATCTAACCCTGTTCAAACCGAAATCATTGCTGTTCCTATCTTAGCCAGAGTATCTGAAGCCATAACCACCCTCATCACAGAAGTGACTAGAATACTTTTCCTGCCTCGAACAGCACCGCAGACGATTAACATTTTGACGGAGGCGACAAAGTCTCTCTCCTTTTCAAGAGAACTTCTGCAAGCCTTCAACCTTACCATAGATGTTAAACGAACCGTAGTTTTCATAAAACTAGCTGAGGGACCCATCAACTTTGTTACAATAATCACCTCATTCAAAATGAAGGTCTTTATAATAGATCAAAAACTTAACGTTCTTATACAAACAATTCGAACAATAACCTTGCTTCGGGTCACCCAACAACCCTTCTCAGTTGAAGCGATTGCTACAATCTTAAAAATTCTCACCCGTAAGCACGACCAAGCTTTCTCCATGATAACCGAGGTTACAACGTTCATAGGTGCTTACGCCCTTATTGAAGAGGCACTTTTATTCGTAACTCCAACTATCCGCTTTTCTATTCTAACACGCCAAATAGACGGCGTCTTAAACATGATCATTGAGTCTCTAAGGCGATTGTCCCTCTTTAGAACCTTTAATCAACCGCTTTCACTTATAATTGAAGCTATAGGGATCAAACTTGTGTCCACTCGCGTCGTAAGCCAAGTCTTAAACGTTCTCTCTGATGTTACAAGAAAGCTAACTTTTCAAAGACCAATAAACCAATTTTTCTCGCTCTTCATTCAAGCGACAAGGGTCCTAATACGCAAACGGATTATTGACCAGATTCTTACGTTATTAATTGATGTTCAAGGAGTGACTCCTATTGAAGAACGTATTGTCTATCAAGTTTTATCCTTCTTTGCTCAAGCTGTTAGGCAAATATCCTTCCAGAGAATTGTTGATTTGATATTAGCTGTTAAAACCTCGGTGATTAGCGTTCTATTCCCGTACGCCCCCCCTACACCACCTGCACCTGTTCCTCGTCCTCCGATTGGTCCACCCTTCGACCTGATGATAACGGAGCCAGCTCACGTAGCCTACAGGTGGTGGGACCCAACCTTTCAGTTAGCTTTCCTTGTTGTTAACAAGGGAACGTTAGCAACGGAAGCAGAACTTACTTGGGTCATTTTACGTGAAGGCATCAAAGTAACCTCAGGTAGAACAACCTTTTACGTGACGGGACTAGAGAAAAAAGAGATTGCTTTTGATGTTTCTACTCCATCTATTGAAGGTGATTATAAAATCGAAGCTGAGATAACCTATCCGGTAAAAGCCGAAGCTACATCAATGTTTGATGTTACCATAGCTATTCCTACCTTAACACAAACGCTGATCTTTATTATCGCCCTCTTAATACTATACGTTATACAGAAAAAGATACGGGGGGGTTCAGCGCGATGAACAGGAGCTACAAACGCAAATCTTCGAGCCTCATCCTGATACTTCTTATTCTTATGTCATCCTTCCCCCTTTCTCTTATTCCTCTCGTCAAAGCTCAGGCTGATCAATGGTTCGAAAGGGTAGACGGCATACAACTGCAAAGTGGCGAGACAGAATCTTATGATTTAGAATATTATCAAGGTTACATCTACTGTAGTCATAGTACTATCCCCGGGAAAATCACAAAGATAAATGTGGCTGGAGGAAACTTCACCCGAGACTCTGTACTCACACTTGACACGGGCGAAAACTACGTCAGCGACATGGTTATCGTGAATGGATACTTGTACGCTTCTTTACGTACAGACCCCGCTAAGGTTGTGAAAATAAATATAACATCGGGAAACTTTACTAAAGATTCTGTAATAACTTTTGACACTGGCGAAAATAAGGGTGACGCCATAGTTAGCGATGGAACCTACCTTTACGTGGGCTTAGACACCAGCCCCGGATACGTCGTTAGATGCACCATCAGTCCCTTCCAAAAGAATCAGACGCTAAACCTCAACGAAGACGGCACCCAATCCTATTGGGTTTACCATTTAGATATAGTAGAAAACTTTCTCTATGCGGCTATGTACCAAAGCCCCGGCAAAATAGTGAAGGTTCGTCTTTCCGACTTCACTAAGAACGCAACCCTAACCCTTCCATCGGGAGAAAATTATGTTGACGAGATCACTCACGTAGGTACATATCTCTATGCTGGTTTATACACATACCCCGGGAAAATTGTGAAGGTAAACCTAACAGCCGGGAATTTCACCCGAGATTCCGTGGTAACCTTACCCGATACTACCAGTGTTTTTGATGGAGCCATCTCCTTTGCGCCTTACGGCAATGACTGGCTTTTTGTGGGTACTTCTGGTGGAACCAACGATGCTAGAATCGCTCAGATAAGCCTGTCTACTTTCGAACTTTTTGACTCTTTCACTACGTCTAGCGGTGAAACTGTTTTGGATGGGATGACCACAGATGGTACATATTATTATGCTTGCACGGAGAAAATTGCCGCTACTAGAATCGTCAAGTTTACTCCGGGTCCTACCGCAGGTGCCGTCAGGTACACACCGACCGAATACAATGTTGTTAATGGCTCTTACATCTCTGACTGGAATAATCTTACGTGGGACGAGAACAAGTACTCCGTTTTCCGAAGTACTCCTCGTTACCCGGTCTCAATTAGCGATGGTTCCAGTATTGGCGGTACGGTTTATGAACAGCAACGCAAGGTCTTTAGAAGTCCAAGAACCACTTATGAATGCTGGGATTATTATTCAGAAACAAATCGAGGCTCAGAAGATGAAATAGGGGGAGGTAAACCTCGTCAGAGAGTTGGTCAAAAATTACAAACTCCCTCTTCCTCTAAAACTTTGAAGTATGCAACATTCTTTCTTAAAAAATATGGTGGTCCAACTGGTAATATCTATAGCAAAGTCTTCCTTTGGAGCGATAAATCCCTAATAGCGACCAGTCAGTCCCTTAATGTTGCAAGTTTGGCGACTACTTGGCAATTAGTGACTTTTGAGTTTCTTTCGCCACCCACGTTAAGTGTTAGTACTGACTACGCTTTTGTAGTTGAATATACGGGTGGAACAGCAACCGACTACGTGAGCGTGGGTTTAGACGTAACCTCGCCTACGCATTCTGGTGAAGAAGCGATCTGGTCATCGTCAACCGGATGGTCTACCTTCTCGGGGGCAGACACTTGTTTTTACCTTCAATCAACTGTTTCATACAACTATTATTACAGCGTGGTTTTGCCCTCTGATAATAACTGGCACATTTACAAGTCCCCAGATGGTTCATCTTGGTCCGATGTTCTGATGCTTATAGAATGGACGGGGGCTGATCCTTCTCTTTGGATATGGAACGACGCCACCAATAACCGTTTAATTGTCTGGGTTGCTTGGGTAAATTACACTGTTGCAGATAATTATTTGGACGTTCGTTTGAATTGCTATGAAATAAGAGACGTGCATCCTGACCCTGTTGCTTTGTTCACGAATTATCTTGTAGGTTCTAAAACTGACGATAACGTTCGCACCCCGCTTGTTGTTCTCGCCCCAAACGGGTATCTGTGGGTTTTATGGATAGATGAATACACGTCTGCTGGAAAACAGCGATATAATGTTAAGGCGAGGTGCTCAACGAGCCAGTACCCAACCAGCGCGCCAAGCTGGAACGACATCGCCACTTGGGATTTAAGCGCCTACTATGATAATGCTCGTCCAACTAGGGTTGCTGTTGCCCCGTTAACCGCTACAGCCAATGTTGGGATTGCAGTTGCAATAAGCGATGCTAAAAATACCTTATACCTTTGTAAGGGAAGAACAGGCTCCTACTCAGGTGGGACTGGCGCCGCAACATGGGGAACTGTTGTAGATTTCAGCAACGCGGAGTCCATGAGAAAACACTCTATAGTGGCTGAAACAGGGACAGATAGTGATGTATTTGTTCTTCTCCAAAATCAAACCAATAAATTAATCTGTGAAAAATGGGATATATCTGCAAACTCTAAATCATCGTTTGGGACAGTTTCCGATGTCTTATCCGACTCATTAGTCTTAGCAATCAACAAAACTGCTGATCCAGATCAACTCGTAGCCTTCTATATCAAAAACGCTGTAGTGGGGAGTTTCTTCTATAAAACAACTCCGGTTTCCGGTGCTGGGGCAGGAACTTGGAGTAGCGAAACCCAAGTAGTTGATAACACCGCTGACTTTACTTATTTATCTGCTTCCTATGAAGATTGGAACAGCGACGGTGAGATTCAGCTTATTTACTGGAGATCAGCAAGTCCCTACACTATAAGATTTTACAAGACTAAGCCTCCGGCTCCTCTCCTTGCTGTTGAATTTATGGCGGCTTCTGACACTGAGAGCTGGGACCGATTGCGCTGGATGATTGACAGCGCTTGGACGGTTGGTTTCGTGAATGTGACTCTTCAGCTCTACGATTTTAATGCTGGTGCTTATCCTACAAGCGGAGACGGCTTCATAAACTACAATTCCAGCTCGACTGCTAACACAGACGAGACAAAGGATGAAAAGATCACCGCGAACCCAACATATTTTCGAAACTCTACTGGTGGTTGGAAATGCAAGATTACAGGTATGAATGTCACAAGCCAATTTGACTTAAAACTAGACCTTGTCAAGTACAAACGCTTTGTTGTACCCTTAGCAGAGAGAACAATCCAACAATCCCTTCAATTCATTATTGATGTCACAAGAGAAGTTATTCCCTACGGTCCTCCGCAACGCGTTGTAAATCAAGTTCTCAACCTTCTGGTTGATGTTACAACAATAAAATACAAAGAACGAACCATTGAAAAATCCCTTACCATTATAACCGAGGTTGTTAGAGTTGCTAAAGTTAGTCGCGCCTTTGAGCAATCTAACCCTGTTCAAACTGAAATCATCGTCATTCCTATCTTGGTAAGACTATCTGAAGGCATAACCAATCTACTCATAGAAGTTACTCGAAGGCTCTCTCTACCTCGAATGGCGCCGCAAACCCTTAACATTTTGACAGAAGCAGTAAGGACGCTATCGTTTCCGAGGCTGATTCCCGAAACCCTAATTTTTATAATTGATGTTTTTCGGGTCCCCATTCAAACACGCATCTCAGCGCAGTCGCTAATGATCCTTGTTCAAGTCTCCCGCCAATTTACTGCTATGCGCGTTCATGAGCAGATTGCAAGTCTGCTTTCTTATGCTTTCCGCATCCTAACCTTTTCAAGGGAACTTCCGCAACCTCTCCAAATCAGCATTGATGTCAAACGAACCGTGGTATTCATAAAGCTGGCTGAGGGACCCATAAACCTCTCGGCAATTGCTACACGATTAGTTACCAAACGTTTCGCTGTAGATCAGAAATTTAGCGTTCTATCAGAAGTTATTCGAGCCTTAACCCTGCCTCGGGTAATCCAGCAACCCTTCTCAGTTGAAGCGATCGCTTCAATCTTGAAGGCGCTGTCTCGTAAATATGAACAGTCTCTCTCACTTATGATTGATCTAGCTGTTTGGCGTGGAAAGACTAGGCTTTTCGAGCAGTCCTTTAGCTTAATTGTCGAAGTGATTAGGATTCTCGGTCTTCAAAGGTCCTTCGATCAACCCCTAAGCCTTTTTATGGATGTTATAAGAGCCGCCACCTTACCCCGAAGTTTCGATCAGTCTATTTTAGCTCTGGCTCAAGTATTTCGTGTTCTGACTTTAAGGCGTGAGCTTTTTAGTACGGTTAACTTGCTTACAGAGATAACTCGGAAGTATAGCGGCTTAAGAATCGTAAGCCAGCCCGTGTCATTTCTTGTAGAGGCGCTTAAGCTGTATACTGCGCTGAGAACATTTGACCAGTCCCTAAACCTTCTCGTTGATGTAACAAGAACCGCGACCTTAATCAGAGTTTTCAGTCAACCGATCTCATTTCTAACTCAGACAATTCGCATCCTAATTCTGCCCCGTGCAGTAGATCAGGTAGCTCAGCTTCTACTTGACGTGTCAAGGACACTCACGATCTCCAAAATTGTTGAGCATCCCCTTAATCTTCTTTCTCAAGCCATACGTGTCGTTTTTGCTCAGAGGGTCGTGGATAAAATTCTTCAACTGTCAGTTGAGGCAACGAGACAGGCTACTACCATAAGGCTTTCACTTCAAAGCTTGATAATCTCTATTTTAGCTCAAAGAAGGCTATTTCTTCCAAGAGAGTTTTCTCAGGACATAACTCTTATGATTGATGTTACCAGAAGATCAATTCTTTTAAGAGTTAGTCCAGAATCGCTTGCTTTTGTCATTCAAGCTCTGCGCGTTCTCACGGTCTCTAGACTTGTAGAACACATCCTTAATATAGCCACTGAGGTTTCTAGAGCGTCGCTCTTAGGGCGGCTGGCTTTGCAACCATTTACTTTAGAGGCAATAGCCACTATACAACTGACTTTGTCACGTAGGGTTGAACAAGCTCTGTTCCTAATGAGTGAGGCTACAGGTCTTGTAGGGGTTTATGTCCTAGTTCAGCAATCTCTTCAGATGCTAACCGATATTATAAGAGTTCTATCTCTTCAACGTACCTTTAATCAGCCTCTAACCCTCATCACCGAAGTTATCAGAACCGCGACACTAACGAGACTCTTGACTCTACCGCTTTCAGTTATAACTCAAACAATACGCGCTCTAATCCTGCGGCGTCCAATAGATGGAACAGTACAGCTTCTCATTGACGTGTCTAGAACCGTGATATTAACAAGACTGGCACCCCAGCCACTCATCCTAGAAACGATCACCAGCATACAGCTTACCTTTACCCGCAAACTTGAGCAAGCTTTCTCTTTAGTAACTGAAGTTACAAGTATTTTCGGTGCTTATGCCCTCGTTGAAAGCTCACTTTCACTGTTAAGCGACGTAGTGAGGACCCTTTTCCTCCAAAGGACATTTAACCAACCGTTAATTCTTCTCATCGAGGTCGTGAGGACAGCAACTTTAGGGAGAATGTTCTATCAGCCTCTTTCAATTATTATTCAAACAATTCGCATCTTAATCCTCCCACGGGAGTTTGGTCAAGACCTAAACCTTATGATCGATGTTTCAAGGAACTTGGCTCTTTCAAGGTTTGCTCCGCAAGCGCTTAGCTTTGTTATTCAAGTTCTACGCGCCTTTACTACACCTAGAGTTGTAGAACAATTTTTCCAGATGATCATCGACGTGTCCAGAACTTCACTTCTGGGAAGAACCTTTGGTCAACCCCTGAACCTTATTATAGAAATTATTAAAGTTGCTACTCTCAGAAGAGCTTTAGATCAGCCTCTAGGCTTTATTATAGAAGTTGTTAGAACCGCGACTCTTCGAAGAATGTTAGATCAACCTCTCTCCATTTTGATTCAGGCACTCCGCACCTTAACTCTAAGGCGTGAACTCTCTGATGCCATAAGCTTGGTGACGGAAGTAACCCGCAGATATGGCGGTTTAAGAGTGGTTAGTCAACCCTTATTCATTCTTACAGAAGCGTTAAAACAGTATATGGTTTTTAGAACCTTCGACCAGTCCTTAAGCCTTCTCGTTGATGTAACGAGAACCGCAACCCTTCAAAGGGCGATAACTCAACCTATCAGCATCCTGATTCAAGCCTTAAGAACCTTAACGGTCGTAAGGACCTTTAATCAATCCTTAAGCTTGATAACGGAGGTCGCTCGACGATATGTCCTTACCCGCATCATCCTTCAACCTTTCTCCTTTATCTATGAGTCTCTTAAAGTCGTACAAAAGGTGCGGCTGATCCATCAGGTCATCTTGCTGGTAACCGAGGCAATAGCTGTTCCCCCTATCACTGAGCGCATTGTCCATCAGGTTTTAGCAGTTATCGTTCTAGTTTTTCGACAAATATCCTTCCAGAGAATTGTTGATTTGATATTAGCTGTTAAAACCTCGGTGATAAGCGTCCTCTTTCCTGTTGTTCCTCCTCCACCTGCCGTGCCTACTCCCCCCAAAGGAATAGTTCCATATCTGAGCATAGCTATTCATGTTATAGACCTCTTTGGCTTTAACGCTCCAAAGATTGATGTTCGCATAAAAAACATTGAAGGTGTACTTGTAACTAAGTTAACCACCAACTCTACTGGTATAACCCCCTTATGCAAACTTCCAGCAGGTAAATACATTATTGATTTATTCTATGAAGGTATCTTTCAACTATCTCAAACCGTGGAAGTAACCCAAGATCAAACCTTCCAGATGCAAGTGGGAATCCCTGTGGTAATCACTTTTAAGATAATCATAATCCTTGCCATCGGCATTTTCCTACTATTGCTTTTCCTTATATTCAGAAGAAAACATCGGTATGGTCCGGGGTCTTGAGAACGTTGGTTTGGAGCTGAGATAAAAACATGAGGAAAAAAACATTAGTTTTGTTTTCAATTCTAATCTTAAGTTTATGCCTTTGTGTGATTCCAGAACCCATTTATGCCACGGAAGACGTAACGTTTTATTCCACAGTAAGTGATGGGTATTTAGAAGCTGATGGAGTCAATTATAATTCAGTTTGGAATGCCAGTGAAGCGATGATAATTAACATTGAAGATAACGATCTTTGGATTGGGCAATATAAATCTGAACTAGACTTTTATATTTTCAGAGCATATTTGTTCTTTGAGACGTCAACTATTCCCGATAGTGCAACGATAGATTCTGCGACACTGCACCTCTATGGAGCATACGACACTTCAACACAGGACTTCACTATAACAATTCAAAACGGACAACCCACCTATCCACACGATCCATTAGTAATAGGAGATTACAACAAGTCATATTATTTTGGAAACGGTGGAGAATTTAATACCTCAGAGTTCGTAACAACTGGCTACAATATCATAACTTTAAACGCGGATGGAAGGAACTGGATCAACAAGGAAGGAACAACAAAACTCTGCATTCGTTCAGATAGAGAAATTGCGGGAACACAGCCGTCAAACTATGAATGTGTAGGTATTTGGGCGTATGAGAAAGGTGAAGGATACCAACCGAAACTTGTTGTCACGTATAGCGTACCCCGGCGCGCGTCTCCCCCAAAGCGTGCCCCTACTCCAACTACCCCTACAGCCGCTCCAGCTCTTGAAATTGCAGGGATGCAAATACCTCTCCAACTGATTTTACTAATCATAGCCATATCACTTCTTTCAGCTCTCTTCTTGATGGAAAGAAAAAAGTGAACTACCACGCGCGCGCATCTAGTTCTAAAGTTGCTTCAAACAACTACTCTGGTTTCCACCATTTTCTCTACAGCTTTTCTGAAGGTGGTCGCATCTGAAAAGCCCAGCACACAGTTTAGAGTAGCAGGCACTTCCCCTATTTCAGTATCTACCAGACAAACCGATGGGGCAATCGCAACGGGGCTTTCCTCCGTCTTTGTGATGTCTACCTCCGCTACTTCTAATCTATGTCTAGTGGCTACCTCTCTAGCAACTGCTCTTGCCTCCTCGCACCCCTCGCACCCCTCAGCCGTGTATATTACAAGCTTTTTCAAATTCTCCCTCCTCCCACTTTTTATTCACAAACAAGCTTTCCGGTTTTTCGGTTAACTCGGCAATTTTTACGCTTCTTTTTCTTCTTCATTTTCTTTACTCCGGCAACTGAGCTACAACCTCACCTATCTCCGTTATCATAGAGTTTATGTATTCTTGACGAATTAGCCGAGTAGCGTCCAAAAACAGTGCTAACTGATTTGCTTCCTCTCTACGCTCCTTTTTTTCCTCCTCTTTTTCCTCAAGAAGCTTTTGAGTGGCACTTGTAAGATGATCTGTAAAATGTTCTTCACAGCAGACCAAATGCCCCAACTGCATCAAAAACCTTCTAAACTGCTCAGGCTCAAAGCGAAAAGTTGAAGCGTCCGCTTCTTCACTTTCCACAAAGATGTATCCCATTATTTCCTCAATCAAGCGTTCCACATCCTTAACATTTTTCGCTATCGCGTTCATCTTCAAAATTAAGTCGTCATCTTTAGGTCCCTCAATCTGCCTAGCAACCCTCGCCAAATACTCGATGCCCAACTCTCGTTCTACAACTAGATGTTTTATTGCGAGCGTGAGAGTTTTCCTCTTACACACTATTCGCACCAATGTTTTTTGAAGAGCTTAGCATTCAATCGCTTTAGTTCCATTTTTCACCTACCCTATTTTTTATACATGGTTTTATTATGCTTAAGAATCTTTTCACCTCCCGATTTCCATTTATATGTAACTGAAAGATTGTAGCTTCAATTGTTTTTCCTGATGGTGGATGTGTCAAGAACGTATAAGGTCCATTTAACCTTGGTTTGAATTTCATTTTCTTCAGTAAACTTTGCGCAAGGTCTAAGTTTTCTATCTTACTGTTGTACATAATGATTCTATGATAGTTTTTATATGCCTCAGTGAGACTCCCCTCACTTTCATAAAAACCTTTAATAAATTTTCCTATTGCCTGTTTTGTGACCAAAAACGTCTTAATATCATCACTTGTTAACGATAGAAACCAGCTATAGAACGCTTTGCTACAGGCTTTAACTCGGTAGGTACGATTTCCAGCGTTATTTATATATGATGTTACGCGAGACGGGTTTAACCCTATTTCCTTTAATGCTCTTGCAAATTCCTCAACAAAACGTTTCTCATTTGCCTGTAATTGAATTCTATAGTGATAACGACCCGCTTTGCAGACGCTTCCATCACCTTTGCAAACCCCAAGGACGTAGGGCACCCATTCTGAGTTTAAATCTGGAACTCTGTGGTTTCCCGTCTCAAATCACCGTTGGCAACCTTAATCGTAGCCTTCTTTCTAACTCGGCTTCTACTTTGAAACCTTTATCCACTTTACTCGGGCTTATCTTTGTAGACGCGGACCTTGTCCCGGTGTCTAAGTCGGTTTCACATGGCGTCCAGCAATCGTCCTGTTTTGTCAGCTTTTTCACCATCCTACAACCGTCAACGTATAAACTACGTCCAAAGCTACTTTAGTTACTTCATTGTCCATCCATATAACTTTAGCCTCTATTGTCATCAACCACCGTATAACATCACCCTTTTTGAAGTCTGAAAGCTCGATAGGGAAGGCTCCCCAAGGAACCATAAACTCGTCAAGCTCAGGTGGCGCAATCTCTAAGGAGATAGCAGGCGTATAATCATAACGGACTGTTCCATACTCGGGAGCCTCTATTTTGGGTCTAAAGCTTATAGTCACTACGATGGGTCTTGCTACCACATTCCGCAAATTCTTGATGCCCACGAAGCCCAGCAAAAAGGTGATAGCGGTCCCCTTCACTTCCATCCTTTCTTGATAGGGACTGAAGGTTAAGGTTATTGGACCAATCGCCACATACCTCGCTGTTAATTCTACCCTCTCTTGTAGAGCCTCCATCTGCTCCTTAATGTACTCCATTTCCTTTGTAGTTTCCTCGTAGTAATGCCACATGTATCCAGCTAAGATGGCGCTTATCAAAATGATCGTTACCATGACAAAGAAGATGCTTGATCGTGTAAACCTTTTTAACTGTTCCATTCGCTATTCTTCCTCTTCTTTCTCTTTTACCCTTGATAACTGGCGCCATTTTCCATGTAAGAGTTTGAGATAAATTACCGCTATAACCGCGATCGCTATGAAGATATAGTTCCGGTAAACTTCCACAGACATAATTATTCCCAATGTCCACGTGTAGGCGTATAAATTCCAAAAGAGAAACCATAATGCGCCGCAAATAACTCCGAAGATCAAGAGATTAAAAACCAGCCAGCTACGTGGAACCGCAACAGGTTTAATGTTCGATCCTTTCGACGCCACCTTTAGAGGAGGTGCAGGTATTGAGGACGCGGATCGAGCTGTATTTCCAGCAGAGACAGGGACTTCTGATGGTGGAGTTACTTCTACCACTCGAAGCCCGGTAGCGGGGGAAGGGGGGGCAGAAGCGGGTGGGGGCGTAGGCTTAGGCGTTGGCGCTGGCGTCTCTACAAATTCTTTCGTAAGAACTTTGAGTATCCAGCGCGGCTTTCCTCTCTTTACTTCTTCTCGTGTCCACTGTACCCTTATGCCACAAGGCTGACACCCTAACAAGACGATGTTTTCATCATACAAATCTGCGTTCAATACCCGCATTTGTTCTCCACACTGAAAGCATTTTGTCTGTTTCGCCCGTATTAAGACATCTTGACTTTCCTCAAGGCGGTCCAACAGCATTTTAGAGCTGATTCCTCTTAGAACCTTCGGTTTTCTTAGCTCATACGCCATGATCATGACCAATATGACGACGAGGCAACTGATTGTTATGGTCGTCCAATCAATTTCCATTATAACCACTTAATATTGTTGGTTCGTATTCAAAAATTTTTAATACTGACCATGCATATAAGGTTAATTGTGATAACCTCTAGAAGTGAGTTCTATGCTCTTGAACACTATTACTCAAGCTCCTCCCGCTGAACAGGTTGACGTTCAAAGCATCGCGCTCGCTTTCATACTTGGGGCTTTCCTAGTTTACACTCTTTACCTTTTCACACGCAAAAATTGGTTTCTTGAAACTATGGGTCCCCGATCAGAATACTTACTTGGTCGCGAAAAAAAACTTATAGTGAGCATGAACATTCTGGATAAGACCTTTAATGGAGTTAAAGCGGGCAAATACACCCTTTTCTTAACCCATGGAACTCTTGGTGAGTACAGTAAGCCTATTCTCAGCGGGAAAATCGAAGAAGTTTACTCAACGATCCTCGCTGAGACTTTGCTGGGAAGGAAACTTGTTGTAGCCGCTGAAAAACTTCGATTTCTAAAGGTGATCACTCGCTTACCGGAATTTCCCATAAAGAATTATCTGGTCACCGGGGAGCTGGTTCCACCCACTTACATAACGGATATGTGGGCAGGAGAGGAAGAGCGAATAAAAGCTTTTAGCCAGATGAAGTATAGAGGCTTAATCTCTTCGAGAGTCCTCTGGGTAAAGCCCTACCCACCCGAATCTAAACTCAAAGAGATCATGAGGGGCGTCGTAACCGTACCTGACCTTCTTGCTGGGCACGAGAAGGACCTAGAGGAAATAACTCGCACCTATAGAAATACCCTTGTAGAGTTGAACACCGGGTTAAGCTCTTTACTCACCAGCTTTATTCCCTTGGCGCGTCATGTTGTCTCCAGCGTAAGCGATCCCACATTTGTCTTGGCGCTTATTATTGCGGACAGAGCCACTCAGATAAGTGGTATAGGATTGGCTCAATTAGCTGAGAAAGGCGGAATGGAAGGATTCATACAAGCCGCTAGACAAATAATGAGTAAGAGAGAGGAAATGGACAAAATTTTCAAAACCGCCCTTAAACCTGAAGAAGCAAAAAGGATCGAAGAATTAGCCAAATCAATAGGGGAAATGAAAGAAAGTCTCAAGGTGATAGAGACGCTTCAGGTTACTGTTGCGGAACTCAGCAGAAAAGTAGGAGGAGGAAAGTAAAAACCTTGACTGAAGAAGAAGGACCATCTGAGAATCAAGAAACCTTTGGAGAAGAACCCTCTGAATTGGAGGGTTTTCCCCCTGCTCGCAAGAGAAAGCTTTCTTTCGCTGATCGGTTGAGGGATGTTTCAAGTAAAATCGAAGAATTACTAACTCAATATGACTCCTTCAAAACTGGTGATGAAGAAAAAAATGTACCTCCCTCCATAGTTATGGTGGCTGACCCCGATAATCTGCTTAGGGATAAAGTAGCCGAGCTAAAATTCAAGAGGGACCTTGACCAAAGTCTTACTGACCTAAGACCTGTTGAGCCTTCTGTTGAGCCCTCTGAACGGGAAGGAATTCCAAACCCAGCAAATCCTGTATTTCACGCTCTGATTCAAATGGGAGAGTTTACAAGGGCAGATGCGGCTTACCAAGAAACCCTTGATAAAGTTAAAATCGTTAAGGCTCTTGGGGTTGAGCCATTACTCGAAGCCGCAGTTCTAGTTGATTGGGTGAGTCAGGTATCCAAAGAGTTAACATACTTTCTTAATGCTCAGCTTATCTACAGCGAGGAAATCAAAGCCAAATACCCTGAGTTGATGACTGATGTGAAAACAGCTAGAGGCATCGCAGACAAGTTGTATATTGCACTGGCTGAGCAACGAGGATATATAACACTTGCGGATTACCACAAAGATGTAGCCAGACTGCTTCACTATACAAAAATAATTGAGAGAGCCGCTCAGCACCTAGCCGACTACCACGAAGAGTTCATGGCTCGGGGGGCTATGCCCTTTGAGTGGAGCCCCGGGGTTCAATGGGTTACAGAAGAAGAGGAAAAAGGGGCGAAACCTCTCACTAAACCAAAAACAGAAGAGGAAAGTGAAGGAGAATGAGCTTTGGAGCACTTTCTCATTTTACGCGACCGGAACCGCACCCAGCTATGAGACGAAGAATCGTGGGAGTGCCAGCCCATCGCCTGAGGTCTCCTGTTTACCTTGGTATGTCCCCTCGGGGAAGACCGACCTACCTTATTTTTCCAAATGACCCCTCTTTTTTAGTCAAAATTTTGTTGTGGGGTCCAAGCGGAAGCGGGAAAAGCATTACCATGCGGAACATTGTTGAGGGAATGTATATTGAATGGCGTACATCTGGTGAGCGTTGGAGGCACCCTATCATAATATTTGATTGGAAAGCAAACTACCTTGGCATTCACCGAATGAACAAACGTCCAAGGGATCGATACCTCTTACGGGAAATTCACTCAGACTTTTACAGTCACGTTACCCGCTTAAAGGTTCCAAGACACTTTCTGAACGTTTATGCCCCTGCTTATTTAGCTCCGGCTCACAAGAAGGAGCAACTTCGGACACTACGTAAAAGATGGGGGGTTGATGGTTTCTGGGGTATTCCATGGCGTCGAATCCTCGATTTAGCTCATTTAGGAACGGTTTTGAAGGTTCCAGCAGAGACCATGTGGGCACAAGAATTACAACCATGGTTTGATAGAGCCGCCATCGATTCCAAGATGACTTTCAAGGAGTTAGTTAGGAAGGAGGGTTATCTTGAAAAAGCGGCTGACCGAATTGGTAACCCCATAACAAGGGGCGCCGCATACAACTTCATTAGAAGATGGCGTCAAAACAAACATTGGTTCCGAGATGATGACTTCTTAGCGAGACACCTCTTCGACCCTTTCAGCGTAAGTGTATTAACCTTTGTAGCGTCAGCAGAGCGGCAATACCAAAATCAGCTAGCGTTTCTAGTGGCGTTGGAATCTACGCTTGAAACCCTTCAAAACTCAAAGATTGAGGCGCAACCTGTCATTGTTATACACGACATCCTTAATCTAATTGGAGAAGGCAAACCTTTCCGCAACGAAATTGTTGATGCTTTAAACCGTATGCTGGCAGGTCAAGCCAGAAGCCTTACACATGGCTACATCATAATTGTTGAAACACAAAACTTGAAGGCGATGCCGGAAGCCATGCGGGACCCGAAGAGCTACACGATTGCACTCAAGTTTAAGTGGAAGAGCCAAGAGCCTTTACTACGAAACGTTGCGGGATTTTTAGGGGGCGTCGCTGACGTACATGATAACTTCAATAACTTCCATAGAAGATCAGTGGTCGTCAGACCCCCAGTTACAGGTTACCAAACTTGAGGGCTTATCAATGCCCACTTTTCTATGGTTAAGCATAACTGGTTTTGTTCTAGAGTACTGCCCTGTTTGCGCTGAGTTGTATGGGTATGATGAAAAGGAAGACGGGGAACTCCAATCCATCTTTACGAAGGACTGTAAAATCAAGAGGATACTTCAAAAAAATAAATTTCCTATAGAGGAGGCAACTTTTGAAGATGGCGTCGTTACTGTCGATAAGGCGCGAAGGGGTTTCGATCTGCGTAGAGAACTTCAGTTGAGACTTAAAATCCCTGACCCCCGCGTGGACATAGATGTAAGGCGTCTTGGCAAACTTGTGGATCAATACGGTAGAAATGTTATAAGACTTGCCATTTTTATAGATCGCTTCCAAATTATAAATTTATCAAAACATCCTGAGCTAAAGTACCTTCACTATATTCGGTGGGTTCCTGCCTTTATGACCCCTTATGCTCCTCACGGCATTATCCAAGCTGTTCATAGTCGAGAATCCGAAAAAGAATTGGAGAGACTTTTTTTCTTAGGCGGTTCTCGGATAGAACCTGCTGTTGAGCTTGCAACTGCTGTTGGTTGATACAAAAAACGTTTTAAATGGTGAGCATCACAATATAAAGTAGTTATTCCATGACCGGAGAGGAAGTTATGTCTAAGTCAATTAGCATAACTGCTTATGAGATTTTTACCGTGCTTGCGCATCTAAAAGGAGATGGAATACAAAAAGTCAACTTTTATGAGTTGAACCGAGCTGTCAACCGACAAAGGGCGATGGAAGGCAGAAAGAAAAAGCTTTCTCCTCAAACGATGCATTATCACTTATCCAACCTTGTCCAGCTCCCATTTTTGAGTAAAGAAGTACGCGAACTAAACACTTCGTATTTTCTGGTTAATGGACTCTACAAACTCACGGAAAACCACCCTCCCCTCTGCATGAACATAGACGATAAAATAGTCCACGTGGTCATGTCTTGTGAACACATAAGAACCTGTCAAGAAACCACTCTTTCTAGGGGTTGCCTAGAAAAACTCAGTCAATAAGTAGAAGCAATCGCTTCAAAGTATTCAAAATTTTGTGACAAAACAATATAAACCGTAAGCGCCATAAAAACTTCAGTGATCTGATATGCCAGCAAAGAAAGGAGAAACAAAAGGGAGAGTTGCACACGCAACCATTTACGGACACCGTGTTCGTCTCTATGCAAAACCTTCATTGGGCAAGGATGTCCTGAGGAAGGCAGGTGTCAACAGAAAGAGCGACGCAGTGATTGCTCGCAACAAGAAAGTCGAAGCTTCCCCACCTGCGCCCAAATGCGAAGGCAAGCCATGGGACGACTTCGTGAAGTGCCTCAGCGAGCAGATGCCGAAGTAGCCCTTCCCTCAACCTTCCCCCTTTATTCGTCAACTCCCCGTTTTCTTACGGTAAACATTTTATACTCTACTCCATAAACTATGTTATGTGATCCCCCATGGCTTCCATCTTCAAGAAGAGAAGCGTTGAATGCACGAAGATTGGCGAAGAAGAAGATAAAACCAAATACGTCTGCCGCACCGAAGAAGGCAAAGAACATCTCGTCACCGTTGGAAAAAACGGTAGCGTTCAATTAATGCCATCTATCGTCCTACCGAGCCGAGACGAATACGCAAGAATCGTACAAGCGCTCAAAGAAAAGGGTGAACCCGTCATATAGGTGAAAGCCTTGCCTGCGCGCGAAGTAATAGTTCCTCCTGAACCCTTACATTACCAAGAGGTTCGAGGCTTCCTTTTCAGAACCGCAAGAGCAGAAGCCGTTCCCTTCAAGAAAAACATTGTTAACTTCATTATGGAATGCCGTATTTCTGACGGAGGAGTCCCTTATTTTCGCACAGGCTTTGCAAAGCGCCCCTTCTCTGCTGATGCCGAAAGATTTGTTCAGGGAATCTGCTACCTCGGTAGAGACATGATTACCTCTCGCTGGTTCAGCGAGGTTCCGGCGGAGGACTTTGAATATATGGAACTCCACAATGATGACTACCTCTATGTACTCCGTAAGTACTCTTCTCCGCAAGACGTTGAAAGAGCACAAAAAGCCCCTGTGGTGGTTGTGTGATTACACCACTTGCCCTCACAATTATCGGGATAATCCTCGCCATCCTATCATTTATCCTAATTACACGGTCGTTGGAAAGCGCGATCTTTTGGAGCATCCTTCTCGGACCCGCGATTGGAAACTCTGTGATCAACTTTATTCTTAGCCTCTTAGGTGGCGAAACAGAAACAGCCATAAAGTCAATGCGTTTTCTTCCCTTCTTTTTATCTCCCATAGACGAAACATTTTTTTCAATCGAAACCGCGTCAGAGGAGCTTATGGTGATTGGTGGTGTTATCCTCTTCCTCTGGGTTTATGTGATTAGTCATTATGCCACTAGAAGATTTGGAATTTGGGGTCTACCGATGATCCCCTCTATTATGTACGTTGCAGGCTTAACGTTTCCTCACCTTCGCGCTCGTGTTGCGGGTTACGTAAGTTACTTTAGCTTTCTCTTTACTTTATACTGGGGAGTCCCCTTTCTTGTCCTCATAACCGCACTTCTCTTTGTTCCTTGCTTCCTTCTTTGGCGTAGAGGCTGGTCAGTTCAGATTCCTCTAAGTCCAAAGTTAATGATTGTTCCGAGTGAGCGGGTTTGAACGAGGAACCAACCCTTTCGGAGACAGCCTTCCGAGTATACCTTTTCTTCATCAAGAATAATCCCAGAGAAATAACACGTGCAAGAATACAAGAACACTTCGCGCTATCTAAAAGCACGGTGAACCATCACCTCAACCATCTAAAAAAACTGGGGCTAATCGAAAACTCTGGTCTCGGTTACAAACTGAAAAACTATAAACCAATCGGCATCCTGCGGTCCTATATTCTTATACACAAATTTCTGATTCCAAGACCACTTATTTCCTTTGCCTTTTTTATTATAGGAAGCGTCTTACTCTTGATGCCTATTGAAGGGATTCCCTTTCTACTAAAAGTCTTCGGCTATCTTGCATCGATTCTAGGAATTGTGAATACACTATACAACTATTACCGGACTCGGATTTAATCGACCGAAGCCTTCGGTCACTCGACCGAATCAATAGTATTAAACCATTTTTCTAACAACTAAGATTCTGCATAAAAAGTGAAAAGGAGGAAAATTGCTTGCGGTTCGCTAGGAATTGCAGGGCAGTAGCGAGAGAGACATGGATTCTATTGATCTTCATGGTTCTTATCGCAGGCATTTTGTCATACCCCTACTGGAGCGCTTATGTTGTCGGTGTGCCTCCAGCAAAGTATAGCACGGGACTAACCGCTAAGTTCAAGGTATTTGACAAAAGCGGGAAAGCACTGCTTACGGATACCTCCACGGGTACTCCGGTTACGGAAATCTACGCGCTTGGCACAGACCCGTTCCCCTATCTCTTCACTGGCAAACCTGACACTGTAGCGGTCTACGACACCACCTATGGTTATTGGAGCGCCTCACTTGACGAAAATGGTTACACAGTCCTCATCTACGACTCCGCCTCCGGCTCAGAGGTTAGGTATCCTGCGGTCTCTGACTTCACGGTTCCCGCCACAGACGATCCAGACAAAGAGACGTGGTGCGTCCCCAGCACCTTTAACGCTTGGCAACGTGCTACCATCTCCGTGACAAACTCATCGATTCTTGCCTACCATGAAGCAGGTCAAATATACAACATTACTGCCGCTACCATCAACTGCTCCGCTTACAACAAGTGGAGAGTCGAGTACCGCATCATTGTAGATGGCAGGGACAAACTATGCATGGCAGGTAAACTCTATTGGAGCGAAATTACGAATCTGATGGTCACTAAAGTCTTGGTAGACGGCGTTGAAGTTGGTGTTTCAGTTGACAGGGACGCTTCTACAGATCGCCTGACAGGTTACTGTGCCGCATTTGGTGATTGGGAAGGCGGCGAGATTCATCATGTCATAGCTTTCTTTGACGATGGGGGTGCTTCGGTCTCAGCAGGAACAGAGACGTTGCAAATAGCTGATGGATACGCGATACAGAACATCGATCTGAAGTGGTGGACGTACTCATCGGTGGGCGTTACCGTAAACGCAGGATAGTAAAATGGTGATGAGCCATGTTGTTAGCTTTCATTATAGCTATTGCGTGTGAACTGATTGAAGAAATCAAGACAGCTCCAAAGTTTATCGTCGTCTGGCTCGGTAGCTCGTTCGGTGGCTTAATCATCGCTGTAGCCATGGGGTTCATGTTCCCTGCGCAAGCAGTGGCAATCGCTACGCAAGCGCAGGCAATAAACGCTATACTACAGTACCTCGCCGGAGGCTTCTTAGGCATACTCGGTGGAAAGCTCGCTCGCTACTTCGTCAAGCTCAAAGTCGGGAAATAGCCCGAACTTAAACTGCCCTAACTTCCCCTTTTTTTGTTTAGTCAGCCGTAGGTGTTAAAAAAAACTGAACAAAGAAATATCAACCTATGGGAACAATATGAGATAGGCGATAAATATGGAGAAACCCCTTAAAGTTGCAGTAATCCTTATCGGCTTAATTTTAGTTGCAACCGCCTTTATGGGGCAATCAGGCTTATTCCCATTTTTAGTTGCTTCGCGTGTTAAATCGGAAAGCGCAGGCGTTTTAAGCGGCGCACCCGATTTCCGCTCAGGCTACAACTATGACGGTGTTACCCAAGTTGCCTCAAGACACAATGTCTTAACGGATTACTCCATCAAGCGTCTTTACGTCCAGTTTTATGATATATTTGCCGGAATTCCCTCTGGATCAACAATAAACTCTGCCAAGCTAAAGCTCTATGCCACAGGGTACTCCGCTCGATATTGTTATGACTACGCGGTTCGAACCTATAAACTCTACAGAGTTTCCGGTTCTTGGCTTTCCAAAACTATTACTTGGGATTATCAACCTGCACGCGCATCTGAACCCACCGCGACATTTTCTAAGTCACCAAAAGGCGATACTGAACAATGGTGGGAAATGGATGTCACCTACGACGTTAGACAATTCTACAAGGGTGCGTGGTCAAACAATGGCTGGATGCTACGGGAAGAAGATGAGGATCACGGGACTCTCTACGCATGGAGGTACGAAATAGATTTCTACAACTCATACCACTCTACTTACCCGCCTCAGCTTGTAATAGACTATACGCCTCCCGCATACTACACTTTAACCGTGAAAGTTGTAGATCAAAACGATAACCCTCTTTCCGGTGCTATAGTAACATTCTACAAGGATTCAACTGCAATAGCCTCTACACAAACCAACGTATACGGAACATGCTCCAAATCCCTGCAACAGGGTGTCTACTCTGTATGGGTTGGTTATCTCGGACAATCTTACAGTCAATCTATTACTTTAGACGCCGCTAAGACCCTTACTTTCACGTTCACGGTAGCGGCACCTACTCCCACACCGACCCCGACGCCTACACCAACACCAACACCTACTCCCACACCTACTCCTACCCCCACTCCAACCAAGGTAGCGTACCAACTCAGTCTAACCGTTCTTGACCAGCTTAACCGTCCTCTACCCGCTACCGTGTACTTTGATCAAACTTATGCTACCTGCGATGCAAAAGGAAAAACCTCGTATAGTGCTATAGGTCCATACACCGTGACGGTGACTGCAAGCATTCAGGTGAAGGACAAAACTTTTGATGCGAAAGCCACATACACCGTAGATCGTGACATGTCTAAAACCTTACAAATCGTTCGTCGTTTTCTCTGGACCTTCTATGTGAACTATACGGATGGAAGCTTAGCTACTGGGGAGATTCATACTACTGGCAAGGAAGTCTTAATCATACCCGTTTCAAATGGATATGGTGACGCCTACTTCCTTGATGGAACCTACCAACTCACTTGGCACGCAAGCCCACAAATCGACCTTGGAAGCCACGAGGTTGCAGAAGACACCATTATCTATGTCACCTTAGACAAACCCACTGACACTGTTACAGATACAACTACAACAGGTGCCCCGTCCCCCGGACAACCCGGTGCCCCGGTTACAACACCAACTCCATGGATTCTTCTTCCGACAACTCACATATACATCTTAACAGGAGTTCTGGTTGCTGTCGGAATCGCCGCCATTTACCTGCGGAGGAGGAAAAAGTGAAGGTAGAATGGACCTATATCTTCCTCGTCTGCATTGCGACTTACATGTGTTTCACTATGCCCGCGGAGCTTAACCCCATATACTTTATCTTTCTCCTTGTGGGGTTAATCATAACCTACGCTGTTTTTGCGATTCCCACAGTTGAGATGACAGTTGGTAGTCCACAAAACTTTCTGGTTCAAATGGGCTTAGGAAACCTTATTTTAGGTTTGCCAGCTTTAAAGGGGATTCCTCCCACAATTCCTCTAAGTCCAGCAAGTATATTCATTGCTATTTCCGCTGAAGAAGTTTATCGTGTCGGCTCTGCTTTATGGTTATATGGAACTTTACAGTCTGCCCCCTTTGCCGCAGTCATGAGCGCTATTGTCTTTGGTGCTATGCACATGTATTGGGACCCAGCGGGTTGGATTTACGCTATAATCGGCGGTTTTGCCCTTAGCTTTCTGCTTTTTACCTTTGGTAGCGAAACAGCATGTATAGGAACACATTTGCTAGTGGACTTACTCATGTTCAGATATATCCCTATTTGGCTTTTCCTGATTATCTCACTTGGGATGGTTATGGTCTATTTCGTTAAAAAACCAACAATAGGATGGGAAGAAACTTGATGAGAGAAAGAGTCCGTGAGTACCTGCCCTTCATGATACCCCTGCTTCTGATAGCTTTGCTTTTATTATACAAAGGAGTCCCCTTTGCCGCATACGGAGTACCCGGTATATCCATCCACAAGATGACACAAAGTCAACCCACCACAAAAACCGAGTATATCTATGGGTCCTATGGAACATGGTTCGCCTACACTTTCGACTCTTACGGAGAAGCTGAAAGCTCAGATGTTTTCGGCGGCAGATCATGCAAGATCAACCTGCATGTTGAACTTAAAGGAAAAATCGAGGTCACAGACATATCGTCACCCAGATTCCTCACGCAAATTAAACCCTCGCCCTTCTTGATTGAAGAAACAGAAGAAGACCTCATCTACAAGAACGTAACCCTCCACGCTTATGCCTACAGCTTTAAGGTTACCCTAGCTTGGAGCGGAGTGGTTTCCGTTAGGGTTTCCGATCAAAAAGAATGGAATTGGGTTCAGCGTCCAGCGATTAAAACCTTTGAGGATTTGGTTAAGATGTTCCTCCCCGAAATGATCACATCCTTCAACAAAAGCTGGTTTATAACAGCCGATCTGCTGATGAGCATTGACGCTCCTACCCTTGGAAGCGATCCTAAATACAAGCTTAACCCCGACTACGCAGGTATCCTTGGAATATGGCTTCAAGACTACGTCACAATTGGGCATGGCACTGGAACCGCTACCGAGGCACAGCCACAATCTACAGGTACAGCGGTTTCTCTGTTCCTAGACAAAGAACTAACTAAGAAATGTTGGGCTCTCGCCACCCCTGAACAAGCGCCCAGCCTCCTAACCCCCACGGTCTGCTACTGGTTTGACCACTACGCGCCATACGGCGCCTACTGGAAAACAAGCATTGTTCGGCTGGGGAGCCAACTGGTCTTCAACAAAGACAAGGCGTATCCTAACTACGTTGAATGGGCTTACGAATATTACAGATTGGGTGGACCTCCAGCGATAGCGCAGTGGTTCCGAATTGACCTCGGCTTTAGAGTAACTGAGGACTGGACAGTTCCCAAAATCCCAGAGTATGAGATTCCACCTGAAGAGAAAGAGAAACAGATAATTATCATAAAGACGGAGCCCGAGAACATAGGCGTTCCAGATACAGCCCCAACGCAAGAAACCATTACATCTATGTTGATGAGCTTTATGCCCCTTCTATACGTGATCGTAGCCGCTGTGGTCGTTGTTCTAGTGGTCTATGTGGTCTTTAAGTATCGATATGGTAAACGTTAAGGAGGTGATCGAGACGGCAAAAATTGAGGATATTCTATCCGGCTGGGTTGCGCTACTCTTCGCTAATCCTTGGGTAATGCTGATAATTGGCGTGGTATCACTGCTGTTCCTTATCGTCCCGATAATCATTATCTGGCAACTGAAACTGTTGACGGCTGTTGCTCTAACGTTGTTCATCATTATAATAGAGTTTGCTCTTTACCAGATGGAAACCTTCAACTTGAAGAAATACCCGTGGATGTCTCTAGTGCTCTTCTTCCTTCCAGTGGGTGCCTTCCTCTTTGGCTACGCCAGCGAAAGGTATGGGGTCTTCCTTGTAACACCTCTCTCAGAGAAACCTCCTACGTACCTTCCACCGTTTCTAGCGGAACCCCTCACATACATATCAGTGAACCTAGAGTTCTTGATGGTCATAATACTCCTCTTTTGCCTCACCATTGGATTAACAGTGTTGGCAAGGCGAAGATCATGAAACTTGCCTACATCCTCGTTGGAGTTCTAATAGTTTCCATAGGGATCGTTCTCTCTGGCTTTTCTCTGCCTTGGGTTGCATGGAATTACCTTCCTCATTTAATCGAGCTTAGACCCTTCGCGGCAGTCGCTATCTTCCTGTATATCATAGGCGGAATTCTCCTTGCCCTTGGTTTCACCGAAAATTTGCCTCTTCGCATTTTCCTTGTCGTCGTCGTCATCGCTACAGTTTTTCTCCTCACTCAAGCGAGACTTCCCTTTATAACATTATGAAAAAGGTTAAATGATATGCAAGCAAATGATAGGGGATTAAAAATGGACCTATAGGCTGGTTTTCTCTTGAAGGACAAGAATAGAAGCGATCGCTTCTATATATCCGAAACAAAATCCCTTATTCGTCTGCTATCCTTCATAACCTTGCTGTTTCTGTTGTTAGTTTATTTATCGCCTCCTGTTTCTAATGTCTACGCGCAGGAGAATGAGGTTTATTATCACCTTTACGTTGGAACAGTTACATCTCCCGCGTATGTGCAAACAATTCTTTTACCTAACTTCACGATAACACATGAACTTCAATTAGAAAGCGGAGAAAACGACCTTGCGGACCTAGAAATTTTTGGAGAACATCTTTATGGTCAATGCAGTACGTATCCTGTCAAAATTGTTAAAATGAAGCTTCCCACCACGGAAGCTCCTGAACTCTCTAGAGAGGCGGTTTTAACTATGGCTTCTGGGGAAGATGTCTCGGGAGGCTTGGATAAAGACAACCAATATCTATACGTTGGAATCTATTCACCAGCTAGGATTATGAAAATAGACCCGGCGAATTTCACAGTGGTCGATAACCTAACGTTAACTGACGTATCTCCTGCCCTCTACGACATAGTCGTAGTCGGAGGGTATTTGTATGGAGCGATCTTTTCGGTTCCTGCGGAAATAGTTAAGGTGGACTTGTCAACGTTCACACAGGTGGCTAATCTTACACTTGGTTCAGGTGAGAACTATGGAACCCGTCTTGCTGAGGCAGATGGCTATCTTTATGTTGGTCTTGCACCTAGCGGTGTTCCCGGCAAAATTGCAAAGATCGACTTATCAACCTTTACTAAGAACAGCACTTTAACACTTGATTCAGGTGAAAAAAATGTGGAGTATCTTGTTGTTTCAGACAGTTATCTTTACGCTTCACTTAACATTGATGTGGGTAAAGTCGTTAAGGTGAATTTATCTACATTTACAAAGGTGCAAACTCTTAACGTTTTGCTGGATAGTCCCTGCTTTCTTCGAGTTGATGTTAATGGCACTTTTCTATATTCTAGTGGTTATGACAATGACCCGGGGAAAGTTGCCCAAATAGACTTATCCACTTTCACTGTAGACGATACCTTAACTTTCCCCGCCGGAAGGTCTTATGCGTCAGGCATGGCAATAGCGCTTGCCCCTCCAGCGCCTCCCCCCGCCCCTCCCATAATCCCCAAAACAAAAGAAATAACTATAGAAGAACCGGAGGAACCCTTTATCTACACGCCCGAATTCCTTAGGTTACTAGCTCAACCCTGCTCCCTTCTATGGCTTCTCATCATCTTCGCCGTCTTGCTAATGGGCTACATTTACTTTAAAGCGGCAAATCAAGAATGGATGATGGCGATTCCCATAGGCATGATTATTGCCTTTCTGCTTTACGTTCAACCCTGCAACCTCTGGAAATACCTTGTAGTGGTGCTAGCAGTGGTTTTCATATACTTATGTTCAAGATACCGATATAGAAAGTGAGGCGTTTATACAAAAAATTTGAACAATAGAATATTAACAAAAAGAGCAGAATATAAGGTGGTTACCATGAAGGCAAGAGCAGTTCTCCTTGTAATTGCTTTGGTGTCAACAATTATTGCCGTGCCATTTTATGAGTATCCCCTAGTTGTCTATGGGTCAAAAGTTATAGATGCCCAGTTCATATTTGATTATGTCAGAGCGTGGTGGCAGAAGCTTGTTCGTAGGCTGAGAGGTGAGTATGGTCCAGCGGAACGCGCCCAGCCTAGTTCAGAGACAGCGGAACAGTATCGCGCTCCTTCCGGGGTTGTTATGGAAGAACCAACCAACGTCTATGATGTCATTGCTACTGTGAAATCGAACACGCGGGAATATGGTCTTCGTCTTCTGGCTTATATAGAGGCAAATAACTTGCCTAACAAGTCAACTCAAGTGGATGTTTACATTGTCCCCGAGAAAATCTACCTTACCATAATTTGGTCTGGAAATAGCTTGGCAATCTACGATGGATGGATAGGGGATCAAGATTGCAAGGTTTACGCGGTTGCAACGATCACTTCTAGTTTGGTGATGGACCTCTACGAGAATCAATATGACACTGAGGCTATTAGAAGCCTTCTGCTGGCGGGTGAAGCCTCTGGTGAACTAACTTATTCCTTCATAAGAATAAACCCTGAGATCGACCCCATAATCACTATGTTACAAGGTGTCTCCTCCATTATATCTATTGCCTGCGGACTAATGTTCCTCTGGAAACGTAGAAGGAGCCTTTAAAATGCCTATCTCCAATATACTCGATGAAAATCGTCCAGTCCTTGTAGCTACGTTCATCCTGCTGTTTATAGGTTTCCTTTTGGGTTTTCGCCCCCAATTTTATGAGCCCGTTATCAAACAAGCTCAAGAGATAAGCGAGGAGAGCTTTAGAGACATTCCACTATCAACCTTTAGCATTTTCTCCAACAACGCTCAAGTAGCCGTTTATTCAGCCATCGGCGGATTTGTCCTTCTTCCAACTCTCTACCTAGCCATCTTCGGCGTAGGCGTAGCCTATGGCGCCATAGCCGCCACCACACCCACATGGTATTTCCTTCTTGTTCTTGCAACATTTGCGTTACTGGAGCTATACGCCCTCGTTCTCGCCATAACAGCGGGTCTACTATTTCCTAAATATGCTTTGTCAAGGGTCCTCGGACAGAGTGAAACCTTCCGAGAAACACTGAAAAACGCCGGGGTCCTCTTAGGCTTAAGCATAGCACTTCTGATTCCATCTGCCTTTATCGAAGCGCTTTTCCTTTACTCCGCCGCTTTCAACCCCAACATTCTAATAAGCTCCTCTTTACTTGGACTGTTCGTGACCATAGTCTGTCTTTACATAACCTTGCGAAGGAAATGAGCTTGTGAGCGTCTGCGAAACATTGTTGAGGTCAAGCGAGCGCGTGTGGCTAACTTTGTTGCTTATCTTAGGGCACCATGTTCTACATGGTATGCAGAGGTATGCAGAGATATAGTCGTCCCTATTAGATTGTCTCGCAGAAATTCTCCATAGGACTTACAGGATTTGCGCCATTTTGGGTTCGTATGCTGATCCAGCCAACCACGTTGCCACTTTCCACCGTGACCGATAGCACGTCATCTACGCCTTCTGTTCCTCCTGCGGCTTGTGTGAAGCTGATCCAGTCGCTATGTTCATTCAAGTGGAACTCTATCCAATCTCCGTCATTAAAGGTGACTCGGATAGTCGCAGGACCACCGTAAGCTGTTGCAACTAGGTGGAACTCAAATGTCTTGTCTGAACTACACTTTGCACCAGTATCTCCTCCAGTCGTGTCGAATAAGGCATGGTCAGTCACAACAAACATTTCACCCTTTACATCATCTAGTTCTTCATCCAAAGCTTTCAGACCAAAGTCCTCGTTGTCTAGTTTACCTTCAATAGCTTTCACTTCGTCATGTATGTCATCGACAACACCCGCCACGTTGTTTATGGCAATGCAAATGTCTGCTTTGGCACCCGCTATCACAGCGGAGAGGTCTCGTACAATTATGGACGATTCTGCTCTAATGGCGTCCAACATTTCTGTTTTTGCTGAGCTTATGGCTGAGAGAATATCTGATGTGTAACTTTCCAATGCCTCTAATATCTTCGCAAGGTCATCTTGGATGTCCACGAGCTTTTCAAAGACAGATTTGACTTCAAATAACGCTGAAGCTACAGCTGGAGCCCTGTATGGATAGTCGTCTGCCCTTATCCAATATTCATCGGATGGCACTAAAGGAACAATCAGTGTTGTCGTGAAGGAGCCTCCTGCATCTGCTTTCACTGCCTTAAATGGCTCACCAATATCCCTTTTCTCATTTCCATTTATGTCAAAGAAAACTCTGTAACCCCTGTTTGGAGTGAAATAACTACCAGCAATCACAACGAGTGTTCCCGTGGGACCAATGTTCGGAGTTAAGGTCAATTGAGGTTCAAGCACGTCGCTAAATGTTAATGGCATAGCCACGCTTATCATCAAGACCACTAGCAAACCAACCGACGCCAACTTCTTACTTAGCATTCTATCATCCTCCTTTTTGTTTCGGTCTTTCTGCTCCTCACTTGGAGCTAGGCGGTCATAGGTGCCTAACCTCCTTGGCACCTCAGCCTCCAAAGGATTCACCTCTGGCTTTCGATAAGCCACATGAGTCACCTCTAGTTTACACCCAATCAAGTTGAGTCTCTTATAGTCTACTTAAAAATACTATGGCAAACTTTATATTTAAAATTTACTATAATCTACTAAAGGCGACTGTAGATGGGCAAAATTACATTCACTTTAAGCGATGACGTTGAAAGACAGTTTCGGGAACAGGTGAAAGTTGTCTATGGTAAGAAGAAGGGAGCCTTAAGCATCGCGGCTGAAAAGATCATCAAGGAGTGGTTGAAACATGAGTGAATGTGAAAAATTGGCTCAGAGAACAGAGGAGTGGAACCACATCTATCCGTTCATGGAGTGGCTACAAGAACAAGGGTTATTCCTTTGTAGAAGCAATACTGAGGAGGATGCGAAAGCAAGAGGTGAAAAGCCTCTAAAGGACGGAAGCTACTTCCTTTTCCCATATCCAATTCCCGTAAGCAAGTCTATTGAACAGTTGCTTTACGAATACTTTGGAGTTGACCCTAGCGCGCGCGCGTCGAAACATTTCTAAATTCTAAGGTTGCAGTAGCCGTTCTTCGAGCTTTGATTCAACGGGACATGCCTCTCCCCATATCGAGGATCGCTAAAGACATTGGGTCCAACTACATCACCGTTAGACGGCATATAACGGTCTTGAAAGACGCTGACCTAGTCACCATCGTTAACTACGGGAAGAGAACCTTCTACAAAGTGAACAAAGACAATAAACAAGTCTCGGTATTTAAGACCTTTCTCGAAGCTTGGGGAGGAATGTAGATGATCAAGCTGAAACATGTCATCGTAATCATAATTAGTGCAGGTTGGGTACTTTGGTTTTTACTACCTATTCTTCATCATGGTTTTCATGGTTGGCTGAACGCCCTGTTCTTAAGGGAACCCTACACCCTCACAGTTTGGTTTGAACCCCGATTCGAATCCGTGATGACTCGATGGTATCTCTTTGGAGCTCTGCAAGGTCTGCTTTTCGCCCTCTTCATCTTTATTCTGAGCTTAATTGTCTTTAAAACAACAAAACGCGCTGAGACACCCAAAAGCTGAAGCAGTTGCTACTCACAACCGCTTAACATAGCTCGCTTTATTTCGTAGTTCTCTGAAATCCATAGTTCGCTACTTGCATTAATTCTCTAGCTCGCTTTGGTATATAGTTCTCTTCTTACCATAGCTCGCTCTCATCGTTGGTTCCCTGTTCGACGTGGCTCGCTACACGTACTGGTTCTCTATGACTTTTGGTTCGCTATCCCTAATGGTTCTCTTGATCATTTAGCTCGGTATTACTACTGGTTCTCTTTCTAACATGGCTCGCTTCTTCTGATGGTTCCCTGCTTTTCATAGCTCGCTTTTAGACATGGTTCCCTGTTGTTTTTAGCTCGCTTTTTATGATGGTTCTCTTCCGACCCTAGCTCACTACAATCAATGGTTCTCTGAGTTCTTTGGTTCGCTACTTTCTGTAGTTCTCTGCGGATCATGGCTCACTATTCCTTATGGTTCTCTGCGGGAGATAGCTCGCTACTTCTTCCAATACTTCTGTACGTAGCCTGTTCTGATCTGCTCCAGCACATCTGGGTCTGGGGTATCATCCTCTAAAGCTTTAGGTCTAATGTAGCTTCGATGGCTCTTAAAGTTTGAGGTGTCTAACCCTCTTCCCTCTCGAATCAACTGCGTGGCGTGCGACACCAAGATGCCGCCTATCCAACGCTTCGCTAAATTGTCGATGTGCGCCTTACACGTGGGTTTCTTCGGTTCTCTCTCTTCTCTCTCCGCCTTCCGCTGATACTTCTTGAGGCAAGGCTCATATCTTGGACAGAGCGTTGGGTCTTTCAGGGCGGGGGCATACTCACTGTTGTTGGCATAGAAAAACTTCTTCGCGTCAAGCAAACTACGATAATAGCTGTCTCCCTTTCCCTTTCTCGCTCTCATAATCCCCAGCACAATCACGCCGAGGGTTCGACCCTTAGCCAAAGGGCTAAACCTACCACGTTTTCCAGCTTTAAGTTCAGCGCCCGGGAAAAGACCAAAGTAGCTCCTAGTTTTACCTGCCGTATCAATCTCTATACGCCTGCTTACCATAGCTCTCCTTCCACACCTTGGACATAGCAACTTTGGGGTCCGCACATCTATACCACAGCTAGGACAAATCGGGACATGCACATGGGTTCGAATGAAGCTGTGAAACGTTAACGCGGCTACATAACCCAAGCCATCTGTAACAGAACACCACTTCCAAAGCGGCTGACGTTCAATAACGGGCTTAATCCTGTCGAGGAGCCCTTTCTCATCGTCATGGATTGAACGATAATAATAATCCAATATTTCATAGGTCTCGGTTTCTGGTCGAATATGTTGCAAGGTCAGCTCAAAGCTGATTCGCCCTCTCTGCAAACGGAGATAGCTTCTGCATAACATACTAAGCTCATATTCATCTCGACACTCATCGCAGAATTTAAGTTCCTTAATCTTCTTTCTTGACAACGTTATCACCTCCTTTCGTATTCACACCCAACAAAGAGGGTTTATTAACCCTTTCAGCATTTATTTTAACCTCTACTGGGTTTGTCCCAAGCTTCGAGGAAGGTTTGAAATATTGAGATTCGTTCATTGGCTTTGTTCGCCCTGTAGAGGGTTCTCTTTCCATAGACAACGCTGGTGATCAGGTTAGCCTCCTCTAATGGCTTTATGTACCGTCTAACCGTAACGTAGTTAGACCCGATTTCTTTAGCGATCCTTGACACGGGAAGAGGCATGTCTTGTTGAATCAAGATTCGGAGAACGGCTACAGCAACCTTAGAATTCAAGAATTTCTCCATGTTTAGGGTTGTCTTTAGGTTTTTCCTTCCATATATGCTCATTTGGCTTCCACCCAAAAATTGAAGGGGGCTTAATGCTCTCGTGCGATAGTGTAGTATGGACGGTTGACTTCACTGTTGAAGTTAGTCACTCGGGCAAGGTACGTCTTCCTCTCTTTTTCGTCATACATCCTGAAGTTGAAGGTATTTTCGGTTACAGGGTTAACCTCCGTCACTGTTACAAGACGTGGTTTAGCTGAACCTTTAGCACGTTCACGCATTCGTCGCTTGGCGTATTCCTCGGTTATGATCTGGTAGTATGTCTTCACATACGGCTCACGTTCTATCCAGACGTTTTTGATTTCTTTCTTGAATATTTTTTCAGCTAGCGCTTGACTTTCAGCGACCTGCAATCTCCATGTTTGAATCTTATGTATCTCATCACCAAGACGTACGATCTCCTGAGTTTCCGCCTTTATCGAGTTCTGCAACGACTCAATCTTTTCCTTGACGGGTTTGACCTTTTCCTCTAATGCAGTTAACCTCTCACGTAGAGAGGCAAGCGTCTCACGAAGCTCTTGAGCCCTATCATCCCATCTTCCCAATTTTGCCACCCAAATGTTGGAGCGATTGCTACACTAAACTTTGAATCTTCGCTATTAGTTCTCGCAACAATCTATCGTTATATTGAAAACAGTCCTTAGCACTGAATCCCGAAGCGTCCTTCACAACATTAATATTTCTATATGAAAGCTGATCAGAGGGGCTTAGACACAAAACCCTTCGATTTATGCTCTCCCTAATGATGCTAGAGCCCTCCAACCAGATGTATCCGTCGTTCTCCTTAGCAATTTTAGCGATTTCCTTCACTTCATCTACCTTTGAAACCCCAAAACCCATGAGCTGGATCGGTTGCCTTATGTTCTCCGCAACCAAACGAACAATATCGTTGATGTAGTTGTACTTTCGCTTGATCGTTAGTCCACCTACGGGTATACCTATAACCTCGCAGTATTGGGAAATGAACTTTGCTTCTTCCAAGTACGCGTCCGGTGAATCCCCATGAGCCACACCAAGGAGCATGAAACGTTCCCTCATGCGATTATCCTTCAGCCATTGATCGTACTGCATAACCATATCTCGGTTCACGGTGAGCTTTTGGACGATTGCATCCTCATCATCCTTCTCCTCTAAGGGGCGATCATGCACCTGAATAACGTCTGGCTTTAAAGCAACAGCCTCTCTAAGCTCCCACATCTTCCTGTGCACTCGATACTCGGTTCTATCTGCTCCCGCGACATAAATGGGTTTCAGTAACCCTGTGGCATCATAAGCCTCTTTGATCCCAAACGCCTTTTTCATCCCCCCCTTCTTCGAAATTAAGTCCACAAATTTACGTGGTCTACTGGTTTTCATCCACCACATTGGGGACACAAAGAATCCATCTACCTCGGCGCCCCAACCTTTCCGTAGCTGAAAATGTGCTAGGTCATGAATTAATAACAAGCTCAAATCATTCTTTCCCCATTAACTCTGCATATTCCCTGACTATAGTTGGTAACGCCTCCCCCCTCTTTGAGAGGTCTGCCGCTCTCGCATACGCACTACGCAAAGCGGCTCCCAAGCTTTTCATTGTTATATAACGCTCCACCGGAGTTATAGGGATCAACCGATACTTCGCCTGCTTATACCGTAGACATTTCGCCTCAATCGACTCAACTGTTTCTCGCCACTCTCTATAAAGTTCTTCCGGCGGCACAAGCTCCTTCCTTAGCTTCTCTGCCTTCTCAGGAGGCAACAATACCGCTTTAGCTTCATAGTATCGTGCTTGAGCCAGCCTCATTCTTGTTAAATCCGGTGCGGTCTTAGTCCTTGCATATCTTGCCATTTTTCTGTAGAGTTCTATTCGTGCCTCATAGAGGGTTAATGCGTTTCTGTGACGCTCTAAAGCCCTTCGCTCTCTTGGTCTGAGTGCTCGAACCTTGGATAGGTCCTCATAGTATTTTATCCAACGCTTGGAAACTTCAAGCCTTGGTAGAATCGCTCGGGCGTGAGTTCGGATTTCGGAAAGGTAAGGCGCAACCTCTATCCTAGTCCTTCTCAGAACCTCACGAGGCTCAATTTCCCTCTCAGCCAACCTTAAACCCCAGCGATCAAACGTTAGTTAATAGCATGGTTAATATACATAAAATTAACTATAAGATAAATCTATGAGAATTGTCTATATCATTGTTCTATTTCTCATGTGTCTCTTAGTGGTCACGCCATTTACCCAAGGGTATTCCCGTCCGACACATCTTCTACAAGCGATACGTGACATAGTGAACTTTTACTCGGGAAAAGTATCCTTTCTTTGGGCATGGATAAACGGCGTGAATATAACTGAACCTAAGCCTGAGTCAGAGTCCAGCATAATAATTGGTGGTGGTCCTCCTCCTCAATCACCGCCTTCCCCAACGCCGTCTCCAACACCTTCCCCCCCTCCTGCCGAGCCCGAATCTGAACCAACTCCTACTCCCGAGTCCGAGCCTGAGCCAACCATAGGTGTTTATGACGATCCATCCTGTTCGGTTACATGTAGCTCAATTTATTGGGGTACTCTTAACCCGGGAGACACAGGGAACCACACAATATACATTCGGAACGAGGACTTAACCCCAATCACTTTGACTTTGAACACAACTAACTGGGACCCATTTGAGGCTCAAAACTATTTGAACTTGACATGGGATTATAACGGCTCAGCCTTGGCGTCCCAAGAAGTACGTGAAATAACGTTGCTTCTACACGTTGACCCAGACGTTACCGGAATCACAAATTTCGCTTTCAACATCGTTATTAACTACGCTTACGCACCCAAAACTTAGGAGACCCTTCGGACAATTCCCTCTGCTATTCTCTCTTTTTCCTCTTCGCTTACCAGCCTGAATTCCTTCTCTGGCTTGAAAAGCTTAACCTTGTCATGTCGCCTCCAGAAACGATACATCTCATAAAGTCCTCTACGAGTTAACTCGCTCTCAATCAGAGTATACCTTGGTATTCCCCAGTGCTTTGCGATCGCCCTTAGAGGCGGGTCCCTGTTATGCTTCTCTTCGAATTCATACCAAAACTTGAAGGTTTCTTCAAGCCACGTGTTTAATAGCGTTCTTTCCAATGGTGGGCGCCAGTAAGGTCTAAGGATCGATGTGCCCAACGGAACTTCGTGAAGAAGAATGTAACCTGTCTGCCGAAGAAAAGTCATGGCGTTACAAATGAATTGACCGAATTGAACTAGCTTGTCCCTAAAATTCAGTGTTTGACCATAAAAGGGGTCTAACCAGCTACCCCACTTCAGCGGGACCTGTTTATTAAACCGTCTAATAGCCCAACTGACTCCTCTGTCGCGGGACATCAAATCTGCAAGCCGCAAAGCCTCTATGTCTTGTCTATTTTGACGCCAGACATGGTGATCACAGTAGCACTTTTTGCTCAGCTTATTGTACAAGAGTATCTTGCTGATTCCCATGGCGATGCTCTCCCAAAAGGGCTCAAGAGCTTCCCATGGATAGACAGGAACGTCGAATTGTCTCCCTAAATAAGTGCAGGCTCTTCGGACCGAGTAGTAAGGTGGATACTCCTTTGGAATATATTTCACTTCACCGTCAGTCATTCAAAAACACCCAAATAAAAAAGGGTTATAGGGTCTTAAGCCAATCCGCTAGGCGTTTAGCTTCTTCCTTAGGTATAGAAACAGCAACAATTGGTTTTAGCTCCGGCTTTTCGCGGTCGCGCATAGTTCGCTGAACCAAAGCCTCAAAGACAATGTTCTCTTTTCTTGTGTATTCGCTGTAATGCGTATACACGTTAAGTCCCCTAACCCCATAATCATAGTGCCAAACTTCCCGAACCTCCTTTTTAATAACGCTCATCCTTCGCTCCTCCTCAGCGCTCTTGCCTTCATCCTTTTCGCCCTCAGCTTTTCGTATCGCTCATGAACTTCTTCCATACGCGCTTCTATTTCGGTCTTTGTGTTCTCTGCGAACTTTTTGAGGACATCACACACAGCTTCGAATGTATCGTATAATTGAGTGGTGTCCGCAAAACCTGCTTCGGCGCATATATTCATTATTACGTCAGAGCAGACTATGCAACAATATAGTCCATGCCAAGCAAGGCTAGATTCCGCCAAGACTTCTTTTGATGATAGACCCTTGCAATCAAACTCTTCTCGAACTTCCTTCTCGGTTCGTTTACATATCCAACAGCGTTTTTCCATTAAACTCACCCAAAAATGCGTTAACGCCAATCCTCTGCTACCATCTTAGCATTTGAAGATATGCTCGCTTTCAGCTCCTTTACTTTTTTTAGCAGTTCCTCAACTTGGTTGGAGTAATCTTCTTTCTGATGTCCTAACAAAGCCGTGTAGCAGACAATGTCTCCATAGATCATTTTCCAAAACATTTCAGGGTCCTTCACTATTGCAAACTCGTTGATAATCTTCTCGTTTGGGTCTTTCGGCTCCCAGATGACCCCTATAGCCACTGCGGGCTCATCTTCTAGAGTTCTGCAAGTTGCATGAATCCAATAGAGGTGATATTTTCTAAGTTCTCTTAGGAACAGCTTGCTTAACTCGTTTAGTCTGCCCTTTATAAAAAGCCCGGCTCGTCTTCTCTCCAAGCTACTTACGCCCCAAGGCTAAAGTCTCGTTTTCGAGGTAGTACACCTTCCAATAAGGGTTGCTACCACGGAAAAACATGGGGCTTTCGTAATCATACATGCTCTTAATTCCGAACTTTCTCCCTCTGTGCCGTATTAATTGCGCTATTCGCATCCCGAATGAACTAATATCAGCCAGCAGATACTTTTGGCTATGTTTTCCATAATGTTTTTCTAACAACAATCGCGCTATTTCCCAAGCGAGTATAGGAAATTTTTTGTCTGAATGCTCCTTGAGTACTTTTACAATTTCTTTAAGTAACGTCTCAGGTTCCGCTTTCTCTATTTTCAGCATTTCCTTCAAACCTCCGTTTCTTAAAACGCTCAACCTCGTCTCTGATCATTTTATTTGCAACATCCTTGTCCTCCACCGTCATTTGAATCGAGATAATCTTTTTTTCTAAGTCCCTTACGGTCTTGGGCTCTTTTGGGGGGATCACAGTGTACTCTCCAACGAACCTACCGATGACTTCTCGAAGGGCTTCAGCTCGCGACTTCAATCGTAACCTTTTCCAAATTTCGTCAAACGTTTCGATTAGTCCCTTTGGCGCATAGAACTCTACTAGCGTCTTTTCGTCTTTTGGCGGGCTTAACCCCATAATGCGATAGAATTCGACTTCCTCTCGCCACCAGTCATCGTATTCCTCTTCACTCATCATACTCCCTCGTTAATACCTTAACGAATAATGTTCGTTAAACTGTTATTTAAGTTTTTAAAAAAACACCCAACAATGGCGCTACTCCGGCGCCCCTTTTACAGCCTCCCAAAGGATGACTCTTGTTGAAAGTTTTATGCGTTTTATCTTTCCCTCAATCGCTAACTGAAGTAAGTTATGCCACACCGTTGTATATGGCGCATTCAGCGACTTCGCTAGCTCAGTGCTTACCCTCGGTCCATTCTTCTGTAGTTCCTCTAATATTCGGTCTTTAAGGGTTCTCATGCTCCCCCACCACTGGACTCATCATTCCTATCTCCTCGTTCCCACGAGAGCGCTCTGTAATGTAAGTCTTCGAAAAACGTTTCTAACTCCTCCTTATCTACCTTAGAAATTTTTGCTTGTTTATCAATCTGTTGCATCAGAGCCGTTTCGAACTCTGCGTATTCTAGTCCCTCTTTTTCTTTGAACCCTGCTTCTCTCAAAACTTGATCGTGATAAGACCTTCTCAAGTGTTCGAGAAAGAGAACCGTTGTTGGGCGAGATGCTAGAAGCTTTGGTCTCACCATAGCCATTCTGTACCTTTTTATCACAAAATCTACGTACTGTTTTAGCGTGCTGTTGCTGACGAATCTGCCAGCAATTTCAGTGTAGTTTTCAGTTCTCCAATCTAGAAACGCCTTCAGCTCCGCTTTAAAACCCTCATCAGGTTCTCTGGTCAATAAAACCTTTCTACCATCTTCTGAAGGCTTTAATTGCGCATCTCCTTGTAATACAGCCATTTTTTGCTCTTCAGTTATCCCTTTCAAACAGTCTAAGACCTTTATTGCCCATTCTTTCCTGTTTTCGTACCAGTAGGCTTGTCTAACTAACCCGTCTAAACCTTCACCTATTCGAAAATATACGTTTGCCCTCACTTTTCTTCACCCAACACTTAAACGGGGCGCACACCCCCCTCTGTTTCAACCCCATACGGACATTTATCATAAGCATATCCAAGCTTTGAACACCATACTTCCCTATCAGGCATTTTATCAAACCCCCTTGGAAAACAGTTTTCACACTCTTCTTTGCTTCTGCTTTCCTTGATCCAAAGTTCCGGTGGCGGAAAATGCCATGAGTGAAACGTCATTAGGGTCCCTCTTACTACTTCTGCTGTAAAAATGATTGCCTTATCCTCGTATTTAAAAGGCAATTCACCTCTCTTATGCCTCTCAATTGCCATCTCCAGTAATAGCCTAAGCTTCCGAAGCTCCCCATAACTTGCTCTCCCATCAATCCAGACTCCTTGATTATGCCCCTCCGACATAAACCACACCCAAAAAGGGCTATTTCGGTCCCAATATCTTTATTGGAGATTTAGAGTCTATTAATCCTTTGCCACAAGCGATCATGCCCAACGGTAACCCCATTACCCACCTGCAATTAATGCACTGATCATCTTCGTATCCTTGACCACATTCTCTACCTTTATAATGATAGTAATCCTTGACTTTTCCAGTTCTAAACGCTTTATATTTATCTTCTTCCATGTTCTACACCCAAGATGGACGTCTCACTTACGCGGCGCTTGCACTTTGATCTCACTTTTAACATAGTGGGATGTTGACCTTATATTTCCATATTTTTCAAAGTTTTGTTGGCGTATGGTCTGTGCTTTCTGAAAGACATCATCTGAGATTATTCTCAACGCTTTCAGATGTTTTTTGACTCTTGAATGCTGGAAATTGCCAATGTAGATGTCGTTAAACACGATGTCTCTGACTGTACCGGGTCTCCATTGATTTCCTGTCCTCGTTTTAAGCTCTCCAACGTTCAGTGCTAAAGCAGTTTTAGCCAAACTTCTGAAGTAAATATAGTTATCAAAAACTTCTTTCACAATCTCTGCTTCGTTCGGGTCAACAATTAACCATCCTGATTTAGATAGTTTGTAGCCTAAAGGCGTTGACCCACTCCACTTCAAATCTTTCGCTCTTTCATGAAGCCCTTTCTTAGCACCTTCGGAGCAGAGTCGGCGATGCATTTTTTTGTATTCTTTCATATCCATCTTCACGCCACCCCAAACCTTACTTCTCATAATTTTGCAAACTTTTCTGATGCGGCTGTTGTCTTTGTTGCTTCTTTTTGGATCGTGCTCTTAGGTTAGCGATGGCTTGTGCTTCTTTTTCTTTCTGTTCTTTCTTCTTGTATCTCTTTCTTTCCAAAGTTGACGACTCGACATCGCTTAATGGTATAAGTATCCCTTTACACGGGGCACCATGTTTCCTTGGACCAGCCGTAGGTTGTTCTTTACCTCGGACAACTATTTTGTTGGCGGGGGCATAATCCAAGATTTCTCCACATTTTGTACATTGCCACTTATAGATTACATCTTCGACATCAGAATTCTTATCTAGTGCTTTCCAAACTAACACATAGGCTTTACGCATTAATGCCTCAATTTCATCATTGACCTTACGTAGCCCTGTAGCGATTAGTTGAGCCTCATTCATTTGTGAGCCACGTATAATGCCTAAAATGTAACCTTGAGCTTTTGACATTCCGCTGAAAGCCCACACTAACCTCTCTGCATCCGTTCTGAAAAAATATCCCTTTCTTCTAACCCGTAAAGCAACATCAGCCATTTCGCTTAGGTCTTCTTGTGCATGAGACAATTGGATTTTATAATCTTCAGCCATCTCTACTCACCCAAAAAGGAACCTCTAAAGTTCCTTAACTAACTCATCTATCGCGTCTCTGATTCTAGCCCAGTCCTCTCTACGGTTCAACTTCAACTTATGAACTCTACGCCAACGATCCCCCTTCCTTTGCCACAGATAGACCGAGAGGGATCGTCTACCAAAAGACTCTCCAAGAATTATCGCTTGCCACCACTTTTCTGTTTTATAAATAGTCTTCGCTTTGAGTACGGTGATCACTTCATCCACCGGATACTTCTCCTCTGGCAATATTATCACCCAAGATAGAATTAGGTGGGAAATCTAAAGGGCTTCCGCTTTCGCCATTTCGGATTTGGTGTAAAGTATCTTGTTAAGTCATCTCCGCTTTCCATGAGATGGACCGTTTTTCGGTGCATTGCAAGTTCATAAGAGCTTATTGGGATACTCTTTACAAGCAGTCTTTCGAATAGTTGCTTATAGCCACTTGCCGAGGCTAACATTAAGAGAAATTTGACTGAGTTTGCCTCGATTTCTTTCTCGTTTACGCTCTCTCCCAACCCTAATCCATAGCACCGTCTCCAATCCTCCGTTTTAAACGTTCTTTCCCTTTTCTTCGGGTGTATAATTGATGGCACAAAATCTTCGGCGACAATTATGATCTTTTTTAAATCAGTTCTTATCAACGGGATATATGGAAATAGCCGACATCGAAGGGGACGGTACTCATATATCGTACAATGTTTTCCGAAGCTTGTTATATCAAAGAAGAAACACCCGAAATCGCTTTCCTCATCGAACGGAAGAGGTGCTACACACGTGCTATAACCACAACTGTAGCAGACACGTCTCTTCTCATAGTAATGGTGATCAGTTCCACATTGTAAACACGTCATCCTCAAATGATCAACAATGGAATTGGGTAGATTTCTAACTTCTTGTGGTAAGTAATATGTTTGTTCGCAACACACCATGCATCTTGGCTTACAATCAAACTTTCTTGGAGTAGCTTTATGCCATTCAACTTTGCAACTTCTAATAAATTTCCTGTATTCCCTGCGTCTTCTCTTCTCTTCCTCTCTCTGATTTTTTATCAGTTTTATCATCCTGTCAAGGTCTGGCACTTTTCAACACCCAAAAAGGATTAAAAGGGCGTTTTGAAAACCATGTCTCTAAACACCTTTAGAATAATATCTGTTTTGTCCCTTTCAAGTGTTTCCGCGAATCCTTTGATAACAGTGGTTTGTGCCATGATTGCTTGATTCGTTGAATAAAAGCCCCAGACAAACCGCCACTTGGGTTCAAGGGTCCTTTTTATTACATCAGTTGGCTCGGGAAATGGAACAGGACCAATATGCATGAATGGGCTATATAGTTCGTGCCATGCTCTGAAACTTTCAACTTCACGTTGAAAGTATGGTCTTAATTTTTCGTCTCTTAGTGTTAATCCCATCAAGTATAGGTCTGCTTCTTGTTTAAACTTTTGATCCTTTATCATTCTGATAACAAATTCTCTTATTCTCTGTAGGCACTCAATACAAGCGTCAGGCTTAATTTCTTCGTCATTCATTTGCCATATTTTTGAGGTACAAAGACGTTCCGTTTTTTTACATATTCTGCACTGTCCCTTCTTAGGTCGGAAATATTTTCCTCTTGTGTGCGTTTGTCGCATTTCCATCAATCTTCACCCATGCATCGTTTACTATTAAAAAATTTTTTACAAAGAATCATAAAAGACTTTGCCCTAATAAATAATTGTATGAAGATCAAATATATAGTCTCGGCATTCATCATCTTTCTCTTGGTTATTACGCCTTACACGTCAGGGTATGCATCGCCTCCCCGTTATCTCCTTAAGGCTTTAAATGATATATCTGGGTATTGGAGTCAAAAGTTTGGACTTACCTCTCTTGTTCATAGCTTCCAAGCCTTTGTTACTGGAGGACAATCGAACCCTGTCATAGACCTTTCAGCCTTATCACTTCCACCCATACTCTGGTTACTCATCTTTGCTTGTGGTTTAATCCTTGTCATTGCTACAAAAGAGAAAACAACTAGAGAAAGACTCGTGTTCTTTCTGGGCTACATTCTGATCATTATTCTACTCTTCTCCGTTATCCTGCCCGCTGTGCGTCCTTACCCTGCTCCTGCTCCCGGCGCCGTAGTTACGGCTGAACAGATGGCTCGTCTCGGCGGTCCCGGCGTCACCCAATACACCTCCGAGACCTATGTGACTACTATAACTAACGTGACTCAACTAGGAAACCACTCCATGGTCAGTACCACTATCGAATTTTCTGAGGCGTATTACGAAATTCTTGGAGGCAACACTACCCCAGTTTCAGTGCCACAGAACGTGCGGACTACCATTTTCTCTAAAAACATTACGGTTCCAGCAGACAAGACTGAAGTTTTCCTATGCGCCCGAACATGGCTGTATCCTTCAAGTCCAGTGGCTAATAGAACAGCCTATATTGCCGTGGATGGTGTTGACATTGCACAAGCCACAAGAACCGATGTGTATTGGCTTCCTGTATATGGCTGGACAACCGTTACCGCTGGCGCACACACTGTTACTGTTGATATGTTGCAAAATCAAACTGGGAAGACAGGAGAGCTTTCAGACGACAAAGGATTGGTAATGTGCTGTCGCGCTCCAAACGACAAATACGTCTCCTTTGCCTATACCGATGTAAGAAACGTTTATAGTTATAATAAAACGGCTAAAGTCATTGTCGGGATCAAAGGAATATCATACGGTGACGGTCCGCTTTATGCCTCTGGTTATGTTAATGTGACCGATAAATTTGGGAATGAGGTGACGCAAACGTTTGATGGCGAATGTGAACCCAACCCTATCTTATACGAATTTCCCTATCTTGACGCCCCCACCGTGGAACTTTACTCAAGCCAATGGAATGATACGGCGACTTGGATCAGCTATCTACACATCATCTATGAAATTTAGTGGGCTACACCCAAAAGGGGGGTGGTTTTTATTCCCACCATGCCTTTCTTCTCTCCTTAACCCTTACTTCCGTGAACTTCTCTAGCTCTGATTTGAGCAAGTCAAATTTCCATAGTGGGGGTTCAGGTAGCTTGTTCTTATCTGGGTGACTGTCGTAGCCTATGTAAACGACCTCAGGCTTTATCTCTTTAATCCATGAGACTAGAACGTCCAGATCGAAGTCCAGAATAGGCTCGTTTGTGATGAGTTTTCTTTGATGCATAAGATTTACCATGTCTCTATATCGCATAATTGGGAGAGGAGCTTTTGAAATTGCGCGATAAAAGAGGTACTCTGAGGGAGTATCAAAAACCTCTCTATTTGTTTCGATAGTTGTGCCTAAGATCACGTTGAAGGGGAAAATGTATTGATGGAAGCATCTTGGATTTTTTGATTGAATGAGGAAGGTTCTGTCCCGATATTGAAGTGTCCAATCTATTATCGTTTGCATTACGTCTTCTGGAGCAAAGGTTACATCTGCAAAGTCACATAGGAAAATGAACTCATTTGGCTCTGTCTTCGGTGGGGGAACCCATTTTTCCCCTTTTATGATTCTTTCGAGGTGTGAATGCGGTATATAGTTGTAGCAATCGCTACATGCCTTTTTGCGCCTTTTCATCTGCCTCTTAAAACTCGAATCGCAATAAACGCAGTCGTGGAGACAGCCAACGAAGGGACTTACAGTCTTGCCCTTTGCCTCTTTATACATGTGCACTTTTTTCATGTGTCTTCACCTTTTAACTTATTCAATGTTAGATGCACCCAAAATAGGCGGGGGTAATTATTCTTTCCCCTTTACGTATTTGTATTTCAAGGGAGACTTAAGAAAGCGTTCGTATTCCAAAAGTTCTTTCCGCTTTTCGATTGCTGTCTGTAAAAAGGGTTGAAGTTCCTTCGGTAACTCTTTGCCCTCCTCGTGAAGTTGCAGTAAAACAATCTCTATGTTGCTTAGAAACTCCGGTGTTCTAATGGTTTCTATTCCGACTATCTCAACCTCTCCATCCTTGATTCGCTGTAAAAGCTCTGCTGATGCCGCGTGCGAGATACTGAATTCTTTGCCTGTTTTAACTTCTTTCAACGTTATTAGTTTATAGCTTCCCATTTCTCCGCACCCAAAAAGAAGGTTGGCTTTTAAACTGCTGTGGGCGCTCTTCTTCTTCGTCTTCTCTCCTCTAAAGCTGAAATTCGTTTCTCATGATTATCCAGCTTAGCCCTAACTGCTTCTGCAAAGGTGGGCACCGCTTCTGGGGCGATCACAATGAATCCACTCTGCCCCCTAACAACATCAGAATACGGAGCTAGTTCTTCGCTAAATGCCCTTACCATATCAACCTTCCTACGGGAAGCTACTGTTTTTGTTGGACCCTTAACCCCCATTATAGAAACGGTGACAGCATCTCCATCCCTTTCAAGAAAGATGCCTTGCCCCAAGTAAACTCGTTGTTTAGCCATACCTTTACCACCCAAGAGGAGTTATTCAGTGGTTTTTAGTTTGCATGACACATAAACCTTTGCTATTCCTCGATGAGAAATGTGCTTGAACTGTCGGCACTCCAAGCACTCCTTAACATCTATCTCCCTATTGTCTATTGGGCACTTTAGCATTATTTTGGCGTCGATCAATCCCATGTGTGCGCACCTCAACTTTGAAGCCCTGCTGTTTCAACTGCTCGATTATTGTTTTCATTCTCTCTGGTTCAGTAACTTTTATGATCACTGACCCACCAAGTTTCCATTCTGAACCAGTGGTAGAAACTGCTTTCGCAAGTCTAGCCTTAGGATTTATTTCCGTTATGACGCCCCAGTAAACTTTTTTGGTCTTTTTGCCCTTATACCACTTCACTATGTCGCCAACCTTGAACTGACCTAAAAGTTCTTTGTCTATCTCATACCAGCGCTTCCTATACAAGCGGCTGAACACATTAAGCTCGGCATGCGTTTTGCATTGCTTTAAAAGCTGGAGCATTCTCTGCTTAATATCTTCGTTTATCATAGTTTTCACACCCAAGAAAGATTAGCCTGCACGCATAAAAGATGGAAATTTTGAAATCGCTGTCGCCAATCGCTTTGTTACCTGCATATATGCTTTGATCTGTTCTTCAACAGGTAAAGTAAATGGGACAGCCACTATTTTTGCTATTTGCGTTTTCCAATATTGCTCATACTTTGCAAGTAACTTAGTTGCTTCTTCATCGGTTAAAAGGTTCCCAGTTTCTATTTTGTAACGTAAATCTTTGAGCTTTCTGAAAAGTAAAGAAGGTGTTGGCTTATTAAAGCTCCCCCTCTTTAACTCTGATATAGTAATAAGCTGGGGCTTTACACGTTTAATGAATTTCAAGAATTGCCACATTGACCCTAATTTTAACGCATGCTCTGGTATGTGCAATCCTGCCTCAGGGAATACTCTGGGGGCACAGGTGTAGCAGTCTTCTTGAAAATCCTCTAAATAGTCCACGTCTAAGTCTACGGCTACACTTTTCCCCTTTACCTCTCTTACTAACTTTTTAAGGTTTTCCGGTGGACTAACAAATGTGTCTATATTAAGCTCCTGTAAAAGCTTTAGGTGCATATCAATCATTTCCTGAAGCATAATTTGCAAACCAGACTTTTCCCCAATTTTCTCTATGTTTGCAACACCTTCCCCGAATAACGATGTCATTGGTACAACTATGATCACTCTTGAAAAAAGCCTTCCTAGCAAGGCGTGAACGCTTTGTCTTTTCCATATTAATTGTTGTTTTATGGGCAATTTCATTATAGCTCGGAACGCATCTTTTACCATCAATCCGATCTGTGTATCGATATGAGCGTCGAAAGAAACTACAGTGGAGAATTCATCTCCTGTATATTCAATTGAATGAAAACTGTTTATTATTACCCTTCGCAAGTGCTCTCACCCAATAGAGACTAACATGCGCGTATAAAGCCCCATGAAGGTCTTATGTAGCCATTGGTTTTCCTTGAGATGTTCCGCATAATGTATCGTAGTCTTTCGAGTTCTCTCTTTTTGAAGCCCATTCGATATAACGCTTTTAAAGCACTGTACAGAAATGTTCCTTTTTCTGTTTGAGCCTTTTTCCATTCTTCATCTGTCCACTCGGCAGGATTGCAGAATACATGTGTTCCTTCGTAAGCGAAAACAATCTTGCCCCTACGTAGTAGATTAATTAAGTCCTCAATGATCGTGTCGTCTGTGAACTTTCCTTCCCTGACAACGTCAAGGACGTGAAGTAAATCCGTGTGCTTCCTTGTTTTATATTCTATGATGAAGTTCTCCAAAGCCATTTAATTACACCCAAGAGGAACTCGCGGTTACCTCAACAGCTTTACTAAGTCATCCTCATGCTTGTATAATACATTGACGATTTCCGTGACTGCCTCTTTTCCCTCTTCAAGAATCTTTTCAGGTGGACTTCCACTCTTTACCGATTCCACGTAGCTTTCGAATCGCCTTGTTAGGTCCACATCGATTAGGTCAGGCGCGAAACTTTTTAGCACGTTCACGATTTTTATTCCTTTACTTGTCACGTACAGACCATCATCGGTTTCATAAACGTAGCTGTTCAGAAGCCTTGATAAAATCTGTGATCGAGTATCTCTGGTTCCCATCCCCTCCTTCATCATCCAATCGTAAACCTTTGCTTGATCATGTCTTGGCGGTGGCGCGGTTCTTCCCTCACCAATTTTGAATGTTAGGTCAAACTCGTCGCCTTCATCTAACTCTTCCACATAATCAAACGCAATAAGCTCTTCATCTCCGATCCGAACAGTCATTCTTGGGTATTTATGTTCTTCAGGGGGACGGTGACACTTAACGAAAGAGTCTGCAATGATGCGCCAAATGGTTCCTCTCAAGTCCATTTCATGGTACGGTCTGATTGGATAGATTGCTGGATGGACATCAGTTTCTTCTCCCTCTCTAGGTGCATTTCCAAGGGCTTGCTCTGCCTCTGGGATAACCTCTACAAGGCGTTTAAGGTATTTTTGCGTGTCTACCCCATGCGCAAGGTATTGCCTTGAACCTGTTCTAGGATAAGAAATGTATTCATCTAAATAGAGGTCTTGCAACACCGCATCCACCAAGTTGGCTGAAATCCCAAGGTCCAATGCCTCTTTCATGACGTAATCCTTGTTTGGTGGGAAGTATTCGACTTCGTAGACGCTCTCGTAAACCTCTGCGACCTTGCCCGTCGTGTGTCTAGTGAACAGCTCTGCTCCTTCTTTTCTGTCATACCATTTTCTTGTAATTTCAAAAAATCTGTCGCTGTACTCTCCATAAGTTCCATAAACATCAATGTACCATACTGTTCTAGTGGAATGTCCGCTAATTTCCTCCTCTCGCTCAACTAGATAAGCAAGAGTCGGTGACTGCACTCTTCCGCTGGGGGTTAGTGCTTTCAGCCCCTTTCTGATGCCGTGTTTTCGAAAGAACGTCGTCAAAACTTTGCTGATGTTCATTCCGAAGTACCAGTCAAGAAAATGGCGTGTTTCCGCCGCTAAAGCTAGGTTAACATCAAATGCAATAGGATTATCATAAGCCTTCCTCAATTCCTCATTTTCAAGGCTACTGAACTTCATTCTTTTTGCATCCTCTGGTGAAATTTCTCCATGACGCATTATGTTAAGGGCTATCAATTGCCCCTCATAGTCATAGTCCGTTCCTACGTAAATTTGATCGGAGTCCGCGAGCTGACTCACAATGCTATCTAACTGAGACTTTAACGCCTTCCTTGGTTTCCACGTAATATCGAAGTATGGGGGCTTCCAGACGCGATCTTTGTTTGCTAACATCAAAAGGTGACCGCGAGCTGGAACCGCTTTTACACCTAAAGCTTCTTCCATCTTTTCAGAAGCTTGTGGCTTCTCCGCAAGTATGATTGTTTTCATGGTCACACCCAAAAATAGAATTATTCTATGCCTTTTTTCCAATTTTTATATCTGCCATTTTTGGTTCTTCACCAACTATCCACGCTCCTCTTATACGAACCATGCGTCCTTTTGGATAGATAAAGAAGCAACTTCCATGTTCAATAGCCGCATCCATGTCGTCTTTGCTCATATTGCACAATCCTTCTTCCGAGGAGAAGCCAACTTTTGGGGTAGCGTACGGTATGTGAGTGTGCACGGTTGTTAGGAAGCGTCCTCGTCTGCAAACCCAAGGGGGTTCCGTGACGTCAAAATGGCTTGCGCCACCGGGAATGTCTTCTTTTGAAACTGTTCCTTTGACTCTTTCCAAAAATACGGAGCGATCATCAAAGCATACACGAACCATCATTTCTTGTTTCCTTTTTTCAGACTCGGCATATAAGTTTAAAAGCTCTTTCGCTAAATGCTTTTTCAGAAAGGCACACGGATCAACTGGAAATGTTGCCGTAAGTCTGTTCAATATTAATACTTTGGCTGTTTTTTTGTTACCTACCATTTTCTCTCACCCAAGAAGAGGCGTCTACTCTATGGTTTTGATTTTTCCCAAGGCTTTTTATCTAAGGGATGTCCCCGCTCTTTGAGCTTGAATATGCTTGTTCCATCGTAGCAGTCGTCTCTGTACTCGCATTCAAGGCAGTTTTCTTTGTGCCGTGTGAATCGATGTACTGTGCCACCAATAACTATCGAGAGTGGTCTATCGAAGTCTCTGAAGCAATGTGGACGAAACTTATCGCAGATTTTGTATCTCCCATCCCTAACTGGGTTTCTTATTCCAACGGGTTTGGCGAGGTCTTTTGGAATGTTCAGTCCACATCGATGACCTTCTGTGGTGCCTCTAATGAAGAAACAATCTATACACCTAAGCATGTTGTCACCTCAACACCCAATAAGAAGCGTTATGGTTGTAAGTCTTCTCTTGGCTTGAGTAAGGTTGTACTAATGCCTAGTTTGGTTCCATCAAAGGTTACGTCCCCAAGAAACTTTCCGTTGATTACCACGGAGCAGATAACAATATACCCTTTTTCTTCAATAACTTTTTCAGGAGACCATTTTTCCCCTTTCACCGTCTTTATCTCCGCATTCCAATAGCTCTGAATTTTGATGTCCATACCTCGACACCCAATAATTGAGGAAGGCTAAGTCCTATAAAAGTGAAGCGATTGCTTCTAAGTTTCTTAAGTCAGTTCCCTTTTCACCATTGCCGTACGACTAAGAGATTTTTGTTCTTCTGTAGCAACCGTTAAAGACAAAAGTGGGACGTTTCTATAGATTTTAGCTTTGATAGTGTCAAAATGTTCGTGGTTAATAGCATGGCGAAGGACCTCTCTTATCTCCCTCTCATTTCTGCAAGCGAAAAACCAACAAGTTCCACAACCTGACCACGTTTCAGCCAAGACAATGTTGACTTTACATTGCAGTGACTTAGATGGTTTCCAGATTCTACACTTTTCCTCTTCAATGAATAAGTCTCCGCTATAGCCGTCAGAGGAATTATTTAGATAAGCATCAACTTGTATTTTAATTTCTTGTCTCGTTAAAACGCTAGATACAATAAATGCCTCTTTGCTAAAACCTCCAAGTGTTCTTCTTGCTCTAATGAATATGCCTTCATCCATACCTGTTCACCCAAAAAGATTTTTTAGGGAGTCTCAAGTTCTCGCTTTAAAGCTTCAACTCTGCTGATTCCATGAACCTCCGCCACCTCTCTCAATCTACGCTCGTTAAACATAACTTCGCTACCTCTAACAGACTCTACTACTGTCCTGCCTCTAAGCATTTCCTCTACCCGTCTAGTGTGCTTACAACTCTTTTCAGCTAACGGCTTTCTCTGGAAAATCCACGCGGGGCATTCGCACGAGAGGGTGCCTTGTCGGAATCCTTTGAAGTCCTCTAACCAAAGTTTGACCGTGTAGACCTTGTTTGGGTCACTGAATGACGGTATTTCCCACTCCCTAAATGCACTTGCGTCTGGAGCAACCAAAACGAACACCCAAGTAGAAAAAAAGGTTAGGTCCACAAAATCGTTGCTTGCTGTAGGTTGTGAAGCGCTGAGTAACCTCGAAATGCTGTTACTATCAACAATATGATAATCGTTGTTCCCTTTACTAGCTTTCCTCTTGCTTCCCATTGTCTGGGCGTTCCTAAAACGACCCATACCATCATTACTGTTGTCAGTATGTAAAGCAAATAGAACAATGGCTTCCCAAGGATTAGCATCAGCTCATTGCGTTCATAGAAATAAACCGTCATCTCCCCGATCACGAATGACTTGCCTACAAAATATGCTGTTAGCATGATGTCAATCGTTGAGGCAATTATGAAACACGCAAGTAGTATGAGCCTAAGATGTTGTTCCTTCAAACTTGACACCTTAAACGCGTTTTTATGACTTCAATATCTTTAGGAGTCTTGCTACTTTTAGCTTTCGGCATTTTTCTTCAAAGTGTTGATTCCAACACTCAACGCATACGTTGATTATTATTACGCTCTCATCGGGAAACTCTACCTTAATTGGCTTCCAAGCTATTGCAATGTCACCGCAAACGTCACAGAAAACAGGGACCTTGTCTCCTCTTTTTTGCCATTTTTCAACCACACTCAAATCCGGCACCCAAATAGAAAAAAGGGTTAGCTTTGCGTTTCTGCAAATTCTTTATCGGCTAGCTCCAGCATTACCCTTATGTCGTACTTTTCTCCAGAAACCGCCGATAGCGTATGAAGTTCTTCTTCTATGATGTCTGCGATTTTAAAACTGAGGTCTCGACACTCGTCGGCGGTGACGTTTTTCTTAATCAAGTGCATTGTTTCGAAAGGGTTTGTACATTTGTCAAAACAGACTTTAGCATAAGCTAATAGTTCAATCAACCTTTGTATTTCCATTTAAGTCACCCAAAAGGCTGGTTAGCCTATTCCACTTCAATGCGTGGAGCCAACCAATGTATAAACGTGGCTGGTATAACTGCTTGTAGTTCTACTCTTAGTGGCATGTTCGTTGCCCAGTTTAAGTTAACCACATCGCAGAGCTTTAAGATTTTCTTGCTTAACGCGAAGTCCGTTAAGTAGCCAAGACTATACGTTGCCTTGCTTTCTTCAGTTACACGGTGGTCTATTAGAATGTCTCCTCCGCGCCTATACTTATTTTGGAACGTTGACACGTCAGATACTCCTCTTAAGGTTAGCTGATCACTATCTGCAATGAACTCGGCTACATCGAAGCTCTCTTTTAGGTCTTCCAGATCGTTGATGAACTCTGCAACCATGAGCTTAATCTGGACACCGAAGCGTATCTTAGGTGCAGGTACTTCCTCCTCCATTGTCTCAAGGATATGTAAGGTTCTTTCCCGTGTTCTTGTATCTGTTAGTCTAAAGGTGATTTTTTCGTCTTTTCCATCTATGAATACCTTGACTTTGGTGTCTTTCGATACTCTTTTGAACACCTGTTTCAGGGCTTCGGGAACGTTGAAGCAAACTATGCCCTCTGTATGAACCATCCACTCTTCGAAAGCCTCCTTCCCAATAAAGTAGTCCACCATCGCCACTCTTGCAGGGTCCATTTGTCGAATCTTAACACCATCATATCCAATTTTCATCACAACCTCGTCCACTATGCTTTCGATGCACTCTAAGATGTTTTTGAAGGTCAATGCGTTCTCATAGGTAAATTCAGCTACCGCGTACACTGCTTGATTCTCCTTAACTTTCTTCATGTTTTCACCCAAGAGGAGGGTTACTTTTCCCCTTTTCGCCCTCTAAGATTGGATGTTTCTTCATGTACATGAATGATGCAGTACTCTACTACAGCACCGAAGGATTTTAGGAAGGGCAGTGCATTTTTGATGTCATCTGCTTTCTTTTTGGATTCTTCGCTTATCGTGATGGATGTTCGAATTCTCATGTTCTCTTACTCCCGTTTCTCGTACAATGTTACAGTTGCGCGTCTCTTGGCTTTGTCTATAACAGTTACGATCGCAACGCCGTTCTTGAAGTAAAGATCGCGTGTCATGTTGTCTTCACCATTCTTCTGAATATTCGTCCTTAGCGTATTTGTGTGGTATATGTTCCTTCTCTAGTCTCTTAGCCAGATCGGTGTCGTAAATGAAGAGTTTTCGGTTTGGTCCGAACGCATAGTGTTTTAAGTTTTCTATAAGTCCTTTTTTGGGTACTCGTTCCGTTGTTCCCTCTCCAAACTCTAATCCGCCACACACTTCACCGATCAAGATGGTTCCGTCGTCAGTTTCTTGCCATTCCACGTCCGGTTCAAATTCCGCTTGTTCTTCGTCTTTATAGTAAAGTCTAGCTAATAGTCGCATTTTGGCACCCAAGATAAAGGTTAACCGTTAGAGCTTTAAGCCCTTTCCTTCACGCTTCCAATGTCGATAACGTCTTTGCTCCCTCTCGTATGTTGATTTCATCCAACAGGTTACTCGCCCTCTTGCTGTCAGGTTTCTCTTGGCGACTTCCTCTGCTCTTTGCATTAACTCTATCTCGTTAGAATGCTTCCAGATGTCCATAAAAACCCAGTCGTAAGGTCCTTCCTTAAGCACCTCTTGTAAGGCGTCTCCTTGGATCACCTTCCAACTAAAGTCAGGGTAGTGAGCATCAAACCATCTTCGAAGTCTGGGCTCCACCAACTTGATTACGTCAGGGTCTATCTCGCAGATCGTCACCTCTTTAGATTTGTGTGTTTTTGCTAAATAAAGCAAGATTAGACCTAATCCCAAGCCACCTATGAACACCTTAGCCTTTAGAGGACACCATGCAACGGCGCCCTTCATGCTTTGGCGTTCATTATAGTTCGTATCCATCGTGTGACCTCGTTTAGTGTATAAAAGTGCTTTGTGTCCCTCCTTAGGATTTTCAAATCCTCGACCGATCATCAGTCGTGCTTCACCAACTTGTTCTATGACTTCAGGATACAACTCTTCATAGCTTGTTCTGGGACAATACCTTTTAGGGTACTGCTCGTCTGTTAACATAAGCAAATCCTCTCTAGCTCTAACTTTTGTGATGATCCTTCTAGTTCGAATCACTGAGTTACCGTTGCAGTGTGGACATCTCGTTCGAGGGGTCCCATCTTTTCGTGTATGCTCTTCCGGCTCCCAAAGGTGTCTACACTTCATGCATTGCATGACATCTTTGCCAAGCATCTTTAGACCACCCAAGAGGGAATCCGTTACTCAAACAGTTGCCTTAGTCCTCTGCTGACCTTAATTTCGATCCGTTTCTTATGGTATTCAACACAGATCGGCTTCAATGCCTTTTCTAGTTCTTCCAGCTCGTTTAGACTTAGGTCGCCTGATAGAAATTGCCACCATGAGCCGTCACTGCCAATGCAAACCGAGTCGCTTCCAAAGCCTCCCCACGCGTTGAAATGAACAATGCAATTGTCCGGGTCATGAAAGACTTCACGGATTACGGCGTCAGGATAAATTTTGAAAATGGCTTCGCACATTTTCTTGGCTAAGTCGAGGTTTTCAAAGGCTGTCTGTTTATCCCAACAAAACGGATACTCTTGCAATATCGAGCTTCCACAATTAGGACACTTGTCAGTCATGTAGGTGCACCCAAGACAAGGGCGGTCAAAATTCCTCTTCCTCGGTCCATGTCATTTCGCAACTATTGCATCTCCAATAGTCTCCAAATCTTTCCGCGATCTCTATTTGATCTAATCCTCTAGTTTCTTCAGGTTCGTACTTTGGAAATATGTGTTCAATGTCATCTGAACCACAATAAGGACAATGTTCAAATACCATTAGAGACACCCAAAATTAGCGCTACATAAGTTCGGTTAGTAGCGCCTTCACCCTCGGTGAAAGTCCCTTCGTTAGCGCTATAGCTGATTCCTTCAGGGTTTCAGCAGGGTCCTTTAATGGGTCAATTCCCGCTTCGACTGCTATGGCGTCTGCCGCGTCCCTTATCGCGCTTTTCTTCTTTGTTTCCATGGCGTCTATGAGTTTGAGGCTTGTTGCTGTCACTTGCTCTATAAAGTGCTCGACTCCTACAGACTTCGCGAGGGAATGTACTCCTTCAATGGTGCTTCTTAAGCCTTTAGCTCTTCTAACCGATATTTCCGTGCTTGCCGCGACCGAGAGTTTTCTCATCAAATCAGCCATTCGGCTTTGCAGGTCCATGATCGCCCGTTCAATGATGTCGTGTCTGGTTCTATCCAGTTCTTCATAAATTTCCTTTAACCCTTTGCGTTTCTCCTCGTCCATTTCCGCTAGGTATTCTTTCCCCTTCTCCTCAAGATACCTTTCGAAGATTCGTGGCTCAAGCGTTATCTGATGGAGGTCCAACAGCATCGCGTGCACCTTCGCTGGCTCTGGTGTAATAGGTCTCCCTAACGTTTTGGAAATATACTTGAAAACGGCTTCCCAATCCTTTGTTCCCTCATAATCCTTCGCACTCCTTTTTAGCCCCTCAATGTTCTCGTTCAGTTTTCTCTTGACCAGCATTAGATCAGGTGCTCGTTCATACGGTAGCAGGTATAGATTACGCCTAGTTGCGTAGCCTAAGCCATACTCTCCGCTTTTCGTAAGAATCACAGTATTGCTGTTCAGTTCTTCGTACCATGTTCTTCGAAGTCTCTTGAAGAAGTTGCTGAACGATGATGGATACGGCGAAAGCCTCAGCACCCTTTTTCTTATTGGCTTACCATCGTAGCCCAGAACCCTTGTGTAGCGTGCTCTTAATGAGCGTCCCCTTGGCGTTCTATGTTTTCCTCCGTATGCCGCCGCCGTGTGTCTTTCATCGATTCCCGACAGAATGTCTTGCAAGCCAATTACCAAGTCCATATATTTGCCTTTTGGCACATCTGTTAAGTCGATTGTAAAGCACAGCAAGTCTTCTGTTGGCAGGTAGTAGCTTATTAAGAAACCCTCTACGACAAGTTTTTCCTTTACCCTTCTCACCAAGATTCAACACCCAATAATAATGAGGGGAAGTAGCGGCTTTTTAATCTTTTGAAGCAATTGCTTCAACGAGCCACTTTAGGCTTCCTCAACTTATCAATCAAAGAGAGCGCTCTTTTTCCTCCATTTTCCTCAATGCGTAGTGAAGACACTGATATGATTGCTCGCTGTCCACTTCGTAATGAAATCCCCAGAAGAGGTGCAGTGAATCCATGTAGCTATCTTCCAGCACCATTCTAGCGTCCTCAAACGTCTCTTTAACTTTTGGGTCTTCTTTCTTTCCAGCCCATAGATCAGCAATAACCGTGTCAAACTCAAATCCGGCATCTGAAAGCTTAGGTACAGCCTTAAAGAAGTTCATGTTCAGGACAGTTATTGAGTTCTTGTCTACCTGATCGACATCTATTGCGTAAACGTATCCTTCGCCTTCGGGGAGGTAAGACATAACCATGTCTATTACCTCTCTGCTGACCTCAACGACCACTATTTGATTAATATCTCGGCGGTTAACCAAATGATGTACGACTAAGCCCAACCCAAGTCCTCCCACAAGCACCTTTCCACTTCTAGCCCTCAACGCGAACTCTCCCATACCATACCACTCCACTGGGGAATCCAACATCCAAGTTCTCCATCTTCTTCCGACCTTTTGCTGTAGTTCAGTGTATAAAGTGTCTTGAGTGTGAAGATAATAGTCATATCCCAGAACACGGTTCATGGGAAAAACTGTATTAGCTTCAATCTTCCGCTTTTTGATACGGTAATCTCCAACTCTTTGCTCTGGTATTTTTGACGCTGGTGTCTCCCACTCGAAAATTGGTATGCATAGCTTCATTTTTCCACACCCAAGACTAAGAGCGCCTAGCGCTCCTCAAGGAGTTAATTCCATCTCCCTTTTCAACGCCTCTATTCGCGTTATACCATTGTTCTCTTGTTCTCTTAAAGCACGCGCCGAATCCAAGTTTTCTTCAAATCGTTTTACTGCTAGGTAGCGCTCCTCATTGGGGTATATCGCCAGAAAATTGACGTATATCGCTAAATGCGTAGCATCCTCTATTCTAAGGTCTCTACTATATTGAGGTTTACTATGGTCTCTGGGACCTCGACCCCTACACTTACAGCCTATTCCGTGCTCTCTAAGACACCTTGCTATTTCTAATGCAGTCTCTTTCTTCCAAACTCCTAAGAAGCTTGATGTATGACCGATTGACCGTATACGACCATACAACTCAAAGGGAGGCAAACCATTCGGAAACGGACAGTCGTCACTTTGGCATCGACCAATACAATTCACCATGACAAGAACACCCAAAAAAAGCTATAGCTCACTATTTAACTTAGTTCTCTGTATTTTGTAGTTCGCTCTCTGACATGGTTCTCTCGCGACGATGGCTCGCTATACCAAATGGTTCTCTGCTATGGGTAGCTCGCTTTTTTATTTGGTTCTCTCCTTCACCTAGCTCGCTCCGTTGCATGGTTCTCTAGCTTGAATGGCTCGCTGTGGAGTATGGTTCGCTTTTTTCCATGGCTCGCTAGAGTAATTGGTTCCCTTGATCTGGTAGCTCGCTTTCCTTCATGGTTCTCTCAATTAGATAGCTCGCTCCTGATACTGGCTCTCTAAATCATCTGGCTCACTCATCACAATGGTTCTCTTATTGCCATAGCTCGCTATATACCATAGTTCCCTCTGTGACTTAGCTCGCTTCTATTTCGGGTTCCCTTGCTATTCTAGCTTGCTTCAAGCACCCAACAGGCGCGGTTAACCGCACCATATAAGCTGTTCTCCACTGACTTTTAAACCTAGCTTCTTTAGCCTCTCCTTTAGCTCATCAAAATCGAAGTCTTCATAAGTAAGCGTTATGATGTCATTGTTCTTTAGCTGTAACACGCACTCCCTCTTTGACATAAAACTCCCCCGTATTCTCGGTTGACTCAATCTTAACGTTTAAACCTGCACTCTGAAGCAGAGCCACCAGCTTATCCTGTTCCTTACTGCATATCGGTCCTCGAAAGCCCTTCGTCAGAATTTTAACCTTGCCGTCTGCCTCTATCAACACGTCAAATGATTCATAGCTCATACGACAACCCCCGACATTCTCACGCCTCTAACCACAATATTCTGCTCTTGTACCGTCATTTGGTGAGTTTGATAACCCATCTGCTGTAAAGCCATGCCCACAGTCTGCGCCATGTACTGTTGATTGAATAGATTTTGGAACTCCCGAAACTTTATTGGCGTAGCGTAGTCATCATACTGAAACTCCCAGCCTCCACTTACAGTTCTGACAACGTTGAAGTATGCGTGCCAGCCAAACGCGATTCCCCAGCCTCCACCAACTTCAATGACTTCTCCACCATACTGCCTTTGAACAGCGGTCAAAGCCGCCCTAGCTATAGTCTCATTCAACGTTTTGATGTCTAGCTTACACTTTCTGAGTTGCGACATTTCCATCAACACCCAAAAAAGGAGGATGTCAACGCTTTAAATATTTTCCATTGGAGGCTTGACTTCACTTTTCTGCTTTCTTTGGTATGCCTTGGAGACTCGTTGTTGGAAGGCATGTAAAACAATTAGGGAGCTTATCACAAGGAAACCTGCAACGTATCCTTCAAGTTGTGGTAGACAAAGATAACCGCATCCTCCGACGTAAAGGCATATTCCCAAGATTTTTCCGAGTTTTTGAACGCGTTTCTTGTTTATTCGTACAGTCCAGTATTCTTTCATTTACTCTTCACCCAAAAACGTCGGTTACTCGCCGACCGTTTGAATTAGTTTTCGTCTCAAGCATTCGTCTCTTGCTCTTAAAAATCGTTTTCGTCCCATGCTAGTGTACTCTAGCAGTTTTTCATCTGATAGGTCAGCATATTCATCTTTCACCAGTTTAGCGTAGTGTCTCAAGCTTTCCTCTGGTGTCATAGAAATTACAATGAGGTTTTCGTCTATGTCCCAATCAGGTAACTCATCATACAACATTATTGTAAAGCCCTTTTCTATCTTCTGTTTAAAGTGTGGTCGTTTGTTAACGTAGAATGGGCAGTGGATGTTATTAAGCGCTAGGTTGCCTAAGTCCACTTCTGGAATAGGCTCAAACTTCGCTCCCATCTTCAATAGAACTTCCCGAGCCTGCTCAACCGTTAACCCGTACAGATCGTTGACCTTTTTGATGTCTTTCTCAAAGGTGAATTTCAATTTCGATCACCCAAAAGGCGATAAGCTAAAGCGCGCATTATCATTTCTCCTCTTCTTTTCTTCTCCATCTAATCCAGTTAGAGAAACTGTCATTAAACTTAGCTATACCCTCGCGGGTCAACATGAAACCATCACGAATGTCTTTGTTCTTGACTAGAAACTTCTCATTGTTCAGGGTGTAAAGATAACCGAGGTTGAAAATATTGGAGTAATCGTAGATTAGGTCGAAAACTTTTCTGGATAGTATGTCAAATGAGTGTTGGCAGATATAGTGTAAGCCAGCGTCTCGAATGGCTATCATGTTTTCTCTTGGATAAATGAATACTTCTTTGCTCTTGATGAACATGTTAAACACTGGTCTTTCAGATTTAGATTTTTCTTTCCTCTTTACGTTGAATTCAAACGTACCTTCTACCCATTTATCCCAGTTTTCACCAGCACACCATTTGATAAAAGCTTTGAGATCGGAAACATAAAATCGAGTTTCAATGTATGGAATTCTAAGGTTTTTGCTTTTGCCTTCATGGAATTCGATTCGCTTTATAAGACTCAATCCTTCTTCACTCATCTGATCCTGCCTCCCATGTTTCTCCACACTCATCACACACCCAAAACTTCAACTTCAATTTTGAACACCCAAGAAAGGGTAAGCTATGGTAGAATTTTATTTGCTTTAATGCATTGAATTGCCCATTCAATGGCGTCTCTTACTCGTGGAGAATCCCAACCATGCACTCGCATGGGAGTATAAACGTCTACCCTTGGTTTTTCAAGAAACTTTCCTGTTTCATCGGTTAGTTGTAGCTGAATATCGTAGCCTCTGTATCCTCCACCTGTTATTTCGATTTCTTTACCCGTACCCGTCTCTATTCGTCGTTTTATGTAATCCAGAAACTCGTCCATATCCGCCTCAGCTTTTGAGGCATCTAATATCAGTGTGGATTTCTTGCCTGTAGTTTCATCTCTGATCTCGATTTTAATTTCTCTTCTCTTTTTCCTTACGCTCATCTACCGCACCCAAAAATGGTGTTATAGCGCGCCCATTTTCTCTGCCATTTTAAGCCATTCATAAATTCTTTTCGTTGCTTCCTTGTTTTGTGGTTGTCTAAACCAATCGATGATCCACATGTAAATCCCTTCTCCATGATAGGTTTCGTTTAGTCGTCGTTCTAGTTCTTCCATTGTGGGTTTCCAAGCTTTCCACCTTGCTTGCTTATTTAAATGCTTCAAAATTTCATTAGCTAGTTTTTCAAGTCTTCGATTTGTAACAACAAAGTTTACCATCTGATGTGTCTCTCGACTCATCAAACCTAATCGAGAAGGCGTAAACCTTGCTACAATTCGATGCATTTTTGGATCAGATACATCTTTGATTATCTTTAACTGATATTGACCCTCAACTTCACTCTTACGAATTTCAGATATTTCCATACGCCCACACCCAAAACAGGAAGATGGGAGATTACCTGAACTCAAAGTAGATTCGTTTGTCGGTGATTTTTAAGGTGCTAGCCTCTCCCTCGTTTTCCAGCTTGGCAAGGATCGTCCGTAGGTCGTCTCTTTCCTGTAGATTGTCAAACTTAACGTAATGAATGATCCAGTCTGGCAGTAGGTGAACATACACTTCTTTTCCACCTATTCCAATTATGGCGTCTGTTTCAGAATGGCGTTCAATATCTCTGTCTAAGTCAACATCCTTGACCGTCTTGAACCTTCCCATAATCATCACCCAATACTGGGGTCACTCGATTTCTTTGGCGAAAGCCTTCAATCGAGTTACTCCCTTCTCCTTCTTAACATACTCTTCAAGCTGTTGCTTTAACAGTCGTCTGTTGCTGGCAAAATCGTTGGCTACTTTTATGAATTCTCTGATGTCATCCTCTCTTTTCTTCATGTTTACTGTAACTTCCTCAAAAGCTGTTTTGAAATCCGACATGGAAACCGATGTATGGTTTCTGCTTCTAGCTGTTCTCGCTGAGGCAACACAGAGGAGTTCTATCTCTGCTCCGGTCCACAAGGCTGTTCGTTCAGCTAACGTCTCTATCTTGTTCTGAAGACCTTTGTCCAATGGAATTTTTCGAACAATTTGTGTATGCACTTGAATGATCTGTTTTCTAGCATCAAAGTCAGGTGGGAACAGACATATCTTCTCATCGAAGCGACCAGCTCTTATAAAAGCTGGGTCCATCTGCGAGATCACGTTGGTTGCTCCCACCATAATACTTCTTCTTTCATCGTCACCTAACCAATCCATAAGCATGTTCATAGCCCTTCGTCCAACACCGCTATCTGTGCTGATCACCATGTCTCTCCTTAGCGCTATCTGATCGATTTCATCGAAGAACACGATGCAAGGAGCGTTTGCCTCAGCCACTTTTTGCAGGGTCTTGACGGCTCGTTCCGTCTCCCCTACGATGCCCCTGAAGAAGTCTGCTGAAGACACCTTAATGAAGGGTAATGCTAGCTCTTTAGCCATAGCTTTAGCAAACAGAGATTTCCCTGTTCCTCCTAGCCCAAACATAAGGATTCCTCGGCTTGCCCCGACACCCCAAGCCCTAGCCACGTCGTCCTTGATGATCTTAATGACGTTGTCTTGGTAGTATTGCTTTAGCGTCTCATATCCCCCTATGGTCTCCCAGCCATAACGAGGATACATCAGCTCATACCCGTATTTCCGCATTAGCTCCATTTTCGTAGCCGTAATAGCCGATAGCTCAATGGCTTTGTTTCTGAACATCGACTCTAACACGGCTGTTTCCACATCATGTAGAGTCAATCCACTAGATGCCGACAGGATAATTTTTTCGTACTCCTTGTTGAACTCGTTCGCTATCACATCAAGCATTTCCTTCCGCTCTTCCTCGGTTGAGAAAGGTGGCTCTATGATGACACACTTACGTCTAGTGTGCTCATCAAATAGAAGCGTGTCCGGTGTAACCACGAAAATCGTAGACTTGTTCTGCAACACCTTCGGATGATAAGCAAAGTTTTGTAAGGCAGGGCTGATTACCCTAGCCAAATCTGGGCTTGTAATGTTGGCGATCACAGCCACCGATCTATCGTCTTTAATGATGCGATCCAGAGCACGCATTGATGATCCTATGTCTGCGCCCATCATGGAAAACGGTGTAGCGGTTTCCTCTCGAATAGGTTCCCATCTTTTCTGGTCTACGTTCCATTCGCTTAAGCCCTCCCACGGATCAACTAAAACCCTGCGCTGTAGCTCCACATTGAAGTATTTCTTTGTTGTATAGTCTTCGCTAGTCACGAAAGCTAGTAACTCGTCAACTCTCTTAGGGTCCTCAGTCTCTAATAAAATCACTGAAGACGCTTGCGCCCTACGTTTGTAGCTTGCAGATTCCTTCCAATCACTTATCATGAATATACACCCAAGACAGAAGGGGCTTTACTTGCCATGCTTTTTCTTGAGAGCTTCTATTAGATCGTCGCACAAACCTTCGATCTTTTCCTCTATGAACTCATCCAGTTTCCAGAATCTTTTATCAGCCAGTGTTTTCGGGTCGTCAACAATCCACTCGATTTCATCTTTGATTGCGTCTCTAAGCCATTGAAAGATTTCTGGGACAGCTTCAAAAATATCCATATCTTCACCCTGTAGAAACTCCTCTATAGCCTCCGTTTCAGCCTCAAAATCCGTGTACTCTTCTCCCATATCTTCAAGTGAAAAAGTTTTCACGTCTTTAATGTACTCCTTGGTCTCTGATAGCCCCAATATTTTCGTTAGGACCTGATCAACAAACTGTTCCTTCTTAGGTTTATCGCCTGTGATCTCGTTCACCTTGTCCTCTATGAATTTCCTTACTCCTCGTGCACCCCTCTTTTCGCAAGCTTCAACGACCTCGTCAAATAAGGGTTGAGACTCCGGTTTAATGCGTTCACGAATCTTCTGTACGGCTTCCCTCTCTGTTTCCTTAGACATGGTTACCACCCAAGAATGAGGTTATCTTACGTAGTAATGCCTACTTCCTTTCTCATCCAACTCATAGTCATAAATGTTACCCTTTTCATCTGCGAAGACCCCGAAGCCGCAGTGCCTCAAGCCCTTAACCTTATGGATGTCAACGTATCTTTTGTCAGCACGAGGTTCCCATTTCGGAATCTCGCTTAAGGCGTCACTCTCACTCTCAATAGTCAAATAGTCTTTGTTTTTACCAAGTTCTACGTGGCGCCCACCAGCAGGGCATTCTCCAAAGTCTCTTTTCATCCATTCATCAAGCTGTACCTCGGTTCCTTGAGTCTTCACGGTGCCTCCACAGACCTTACACTTCAAACGCCACTCCTTAACCTCACTCATGTACCTCACCCAATAGAATGTCTAGTCCAAGACATCCTCATACTTCTCTACGACCGATATGTCACCAGTTTTCAGGTTCATTTTCTTGATAGTTACTTCGTACCGTTCGTATTCGTCTCCCACTTCAAGAGTTTTTCGCTCTTCTATGAAGAGACCATCAATTCTTACTGCTACATTAGGGAAGTCATAAGCTAGGATACCGAATTCAGCTCCTTTAGGTAAATCGGTTCCACAGATAGGTTTCCCATTGTCTCTTTCAACTACACTGATCATCCCTTCTTTCAAACTTTCCATGACGGAGAAGTAATGAAGGTCAGTTGCATGATACGTCAGGTTCTCTGAGTCCGCTACGTCTTTGAACCAATAAATCCTGAATTTGCCTTCTGCCTCATAAACGGGTTTAGGGACATCAAATTTTCTTTTGTATTTGGGAAGAACCCATGGACCAGACTCTTTAGCTAATTCGCCACGGATCACTATTAAAACAATCGGAATGTCACTCATCAAATCACCCAAAAAGTTTGAAGCTGATGCTACATATTAAGTGCGTGTATAGGTTCCAGTTTGTAGTCGCCTGCGAGCCATCCCCACGCGCTTCCCCAGTGAACCTTCCAAATTTTTCTGAACATTTCCGGTGGAATATGTTCTAAACAGCGGATTTCCATTGTTGTCGTTTTTAGCGTTCGGTACGCGTCTAAGTCTGGGCGTTCTTTGCGGGTTTCTTTCACTCTTTCTACGGTCGCTCTCCAAAACTTCCAATCTTCTTCTCTAAGGAATCCTCTTGGGACCTCAACTTGGATGACATGTGACTCTTTTCCGTTTCGTTCACATGCCAGTTTGGAGATAATGCCATACCTAAGATTAGGAAACAGTTTCTCCTCGAAATCTTTCACCGAAAAGTCTCCGTATCTTCTTTCTAACAGCCATGTGAACATGTGATACCTTACTTGGGCTTTTATCTCACAACCTTGGTGAGAGTAACCCACGGCAGTACCAAGATTAACTGACATGTGCAGATGCGGCTCAATCGTTTTCTCGTATTCGTACTCATACCTCCAAATCCAGTCGGGCACCTGTTCTCTTTCAACTCCAAACTCTCCCATTAAAACCTCGTCAATCATCTGCATTTTAGTGTCTCTACCCTTAAGCCCTGCTCTGATCAGTAGTCCCTCTTTAAGGACTTTTTCAAGGCACGCTCTGGTTCCATGATAAAGGATAATCCTCTCAGCGTTTTCATCAACCGTTATCTCAGCGTCATGCTCATCAAGTATCCAAGCGTTAACTTTATTGTTATATTCTAACTCAGTGATGGAAACTCTCTGCCTACCATAATTCAAGAATTTTTGTAAGTTTTCTGATGGATTTTCCAAAATGTACACACCCAAGAAAGGCGTTTACCCACGCGTACCGCCTTCTAGTTTCTCCTTTAGGTATTGATAGACATCATCCACAAATTCCTCGAAATCAGACGGAATAGCGCTTTGATAGATAGTGATGTTTTCTCCCTTTAACACATTTCCCTCTTCCATAAGCTGGAATCGTATTACAATTTTAGTTCCCATTGAGCCTATAGGTCTCTTAGGCTTTCTTCCCCTTTTACTCATCTCCGACACCCAAAAGACGGGAAGGTTTAAATTTCGACCTCTTCAAGTGCGTCAATGGCACTTTGCAGGGATTCTATTACTGATTCTAGCGATTCTTTAAGGGCTTCTAAGGTCTCATATTGCTCGCTTTCTTCATCCTCAGGCAGTTCTATGCTGTCACTGAGTTCCTCAAATTTGCTCTTTATGATCTCTAGTACGTAATGGCTTTGGTGCACCGTCTTTGCTTTTCCTTTGGCTTTTTTAATTTTCTCTACAAGGTCGGTGAATTCCTTTTCAAGTCCCTTCTCTATGATTGTGTCAACTTGCTTGACTTTTCTGAGCCTCTTCCTTAGTTCTTTTACTACATGCTCCTTTTTGTGGCGTTCCCACCATTGGTCCACTCTTCTTATGCCCTGTTCCGTGATGCTCACCGTGTCGCCATCCCTTTTTACGTCTCCAATAGTTATCCAGTTTTCCAGATAGTAGCTTCCACTACCGAATCCCCCGAAGACCTGATATATCTCTTTCACGGTTCGAGGTTTCTCCCTGATGTAAAGAAGTATCTCGTCGTCTGTTCCCATCTCTTTCACACCCAACAGAACGAGGAAGCATCTGCTATTTAAAGCTAGATTTTTGTGACTTCGTAGAGATATAGAGTGTTCGGTATTCCATCACAGAAATCTATGATTTGAGCAACCCAAGCCCACACGTTGGCGAAGCCGCTTCGGTCCCAGTATGGTTCCAGTTCTCCAATAAGGGTTTGCGTCTTAATAAGATCAGACTTTATCTGTATGACTTTCACTAGCTTGATGTTAATATCCGCGATCTTCTTTCCTCTATAGTGAGCGTTAGCCCAATCCTTACCTTCACGCTTACTTTTCTTTCTTACTGTGAAAACGATGCCCTTAGTTAACAACTGAGTTCTCGCTTCTTTAGATGCAAAGACCATTACCAAAGTTTCTCACACCCAAAAGTTGAAGCATTCGCTTCAGCTTTTTTCAACTGTGGAGCTGTGGTTACAAGCACCGTTAGGGAATACCTCATATAAGTCTGCGCCACAGTCTGGACAACTTATTTCAGTTTCTCCCCAGCCCGCTTCTCTATAGTTTCCTGTTTTCGGTTGAAACGTGTATGTTTCGTAAACCGTTTCATGAACGCTGAGCAAGTTAGCTCCACATTCGGGACATTTTGGAGGCTCAAAGGCACTCTTTTTCTCTTCTGACATGTTCAACACCCAAAAGCCTGAAAAAAAGGCTAGCTTCAGGAGATATATGTTCCCTTTGCAGTCAGTTTAACAATAAGCTCCTTAAGACTTTCGGTTCCCCTAACCTTGCAGACCCTTTCTCCCTTCAGGTTTATGAGCCAACCATCTTGAATGTAGCCGTAGCCAAGAAGATAAATTCTTTGTGTCATTATATGCACCCAATTTTTGGCGCTGGGGGTAAGATTTGAACTTACGTCGGCAAGCCGAACTCGATGTCTGGGAACTCCATTCGATTCTCTCAATTCTCGGGATTCGATAGCAGTCGAGCGCGTTCAACCAGACTCCGCCACCCCAGCGTATGGTGCGGGGGGTGAGATTTGAACTCACGTGTTAGCCCCTATGGGAGGAGGTTTCTCACGGTCGGGTCGTCCTTAACCGCCCTTAGCATCGGGCTTGAGCTTCGGGACTTAAGCCTCCCGCCTTATCGGAGACTGCATATCCATCATTATAGTCTCTTTCGACCGTGCTTGGCTACCCCCGCCGTTTCTTAGTTCACTTTTATAAATAGCTCGCTTTGGTATTTAGTTCCCTTACTCTCATAGCTCGCACGCTTGTAACAGCTCGCTGAAGCGTATGGTTCTCTATGAGATTTGGCTCGCTACTTGTACTGGTTCTCTCAATTTTCTTGCTCGCTTTACATGCTGGTTCTCTTTATCGTGTAGCTCGCTTATTTCTATAGTTCTCTGTCCACATTGGCTCGCTGTTAGACATGGTTCTCTCTGTTCCGTGGCTCGCTCGGGCTTTTGGCTCTCTATATGCCTTGGCTCGCTTGTTACCATAGTTCTCTGTTGAGCTTGGCTCGCTAGGGAAAGTGGTTCTCTTTCGGCAATAGCTCACTTTATTTCGTGGTTCTCTCCTAATGGTAGCTCGTTAATAGCAAGGGAAGGATTTGAACCTTCGACCTTCGGGTATCTCAGCACGAGAGGAACAGTGAGGAACGGTTTCCCCGTGACGCTGTAGCCAAAGTTTACCGCTCATCACTGAAACCTATGAGCCCGACGCGCTTCCTTAACTGCGCTACCTTGCTAACACCCAAATAAGAAAGGAAGTTTATAAAAGTAGCTTTGCGCGCGGAGTTATCTCGGTGTGTAGTTTAGGAATATTTTGATAACCTTTTCTCTGATGCTGAGAAACTTGCAACTCCAGACTTCCTTTAACGTTTCCCGTTGTTTGGCGTTCATCTCGGTT